>ENA-UOUL01000313-UOUL01000313.1-bioreactor-metagenome-genome-assembly--contig:-NODE-313-length-84537-cov-11.995548_pt1 | contig 84537 bp, 76 predicted proteins | sample MGYA00249838_ERZ747220 | MGnify/ENA primary metagenome ERZ747220 (study PRJEB28778, sample SAMN05720191) | bioreactor metagenome | isolation source: Anaerobic biogas reactor | place: USA:Washington... | reverse complement strand
AGGGCAGGAAGTCCCGGGCCACGAGCACGCCTCCTGGGTCGTTTCCAGCCACACTACCCGCCCGGCCCGGGAGAGTCTAGACTTCACCTGCGGGTTTTTCCCGACACGCTCCTAGCCGGCTCCGGCCACTCGACGCGGAGTCGTCTGACTCTCAGGTTCCGCGTCCTTTGATCATGGCGATGTGGATGGTGACCCCGATGGCGATCACCAACAGCAGCAATCTCAGCCACAGAGCTTCGACCACCAGCAGGGCCGTACACCCTATTACCCCCCACAGGAGTGTGAGGGCACCCGCCCTGACTCTCCAGGAGACACCCCTCCCGTGGAGATAGTCGTCCAGATAAGGCCCGAAGAACTTGTTCGTGACCAACCATCGGTAACAGCGATCGGAGCTGCGCGCATAACATACGGCACTCAGTATCAGCAGGGGAGTGGTCGGTAACAGAGGCACGACTACGCCCACTACCGCGACGGCAAGGAAGACCGACCCCGCGAAGATCAGTACCGGTCGGAGCAGAGGGCCGGCGCCGTCACACGACTGCTGCTCTAATGAATGCGGCGACTCCTTATCCATCTTCGTAGATTACCAAGAGGTGCGCCGACCCAGGTATAGAACCCCGGCTTATGATGGGCGGCTATCTGGGTAGAACCGACCAATAAGGGCGCTAGAGCAGTAGGAAAAGGAGGCTCCCGTGTTGACCGACGTGCGTGATCTACGCGAATTCAAAATCTTCGAAGAGTTGAACGAGCGGGAGTTGGAGTCAATCGCCAAGATCGCGAGAACTGAGGAGTTGGGGAAGGGAGCGCACTTGACGCAGACAGGTGCGCCCGCCACCAATCTCTACCTGGTGAAGACGGGCTTGGTGACCGTTCTCGCACCCGGGCTGGGAGGAAAGGAGGTGTCGGTCGACGAGGTGGGCCCAGGCCAGGTGGTAGGCTGGTCGGCTCTCACCGGCCCATACATCTACACGGCATCGACCGTCACGGCGGAGAAGTCGAGCCTGATAGTCATCAACGGCAGCAAGCTGAGAGAGGTATTCGAGGTCAATAACCACATCGGTTACCGGGTGCTCAAGGGCATCGGCTACGTGGTCAATCGTAGGATGATGGCCATGTACGGCAATATAGCCGCCAACAACTGCGATGAAGGTTAGCCGACCTGACGCCGTGAGCGATGCCATACGGTTTCAGATGCCCCGGTCTTAGGCCACCTTTTTGCCGCTCTCCAGATACTCGGTCACCGCAGCGGCCAGATTGCGGAGCATCCACGCCCGCTTCGTATCATCCGCCTCCAGCAGAGTGAAGCGGAACCCCGGATGCGGCGTGTAGAAGCCTGTCAGGGGGACTACACATATGCCCGTCGAAGCCAAGAGGTGATAGACGAAACGCCAATCGGGTGCGACTCCTTTGGACTGCCGTTGCACCAGCTCTCGCAGTCCCCGGTCTTCAATGTGCAGACTGTTGGTGCCGTTGAGGGCTCCATGATCGAACAGCACGGTCATGTAGAAAGCGCTCTGTGCGCGGTGCATCGTGATCCCCGGTATGGGACTCAACCGTTCGTGCGCCTCGCGCGCCCGCTCCGCATACATGCCTGCACGGGCGGTCAAATGCCCCGGGTACCTGCTATCTCCAAAGATCCGCGGCACGGCGAGTTGTGGGCCGCTTGTAGAGCAGACCTCCAGGCGTTTCGCCGCTACCAACGAGTCCACATAAGCTGAGAAGTTCTGGTCCACAGACCGGTTGAGCACCTCGATCCATCCGCACCGCGATCCAGGCCACGGCAACTCTTTCGATATGCCACGCATGACAATGGCCGGCACGTCTCCCGCCACTTCCGAAAGGTGAACGGTGTCCTCCCCCGGGTAGACCATGTGGATGTAGATCTCGTCGGCCACTAGGAAGAGCCCAAACTCCCGGGCAAGTGCGACGATCTGCTCCAGCACGCGCACCGGGTAGACCGCCCCGGTGGGGTTGTTGGGATTGATGAGCAAGATCCCCGCAATCGACGGGTTCTTCTCTACCTTGCGCCGCAGGTCGGTTATGTCGGGGAGCCAGCCGTTCTCAGGATCTAGATCGTAGGTCAGATGCGGAAGTGCGCAGTGGGCCGACTCGGCCGAAGAGTGGGTGCTATAGGCCGGGGAGGGGCCAATGACCCGAGCATGGGGGCTCAAAAATCCGTAGACCTTGGCCACCGCGTCGGCCACACCGTTGAAGAAGATGATGTCGGCCGCCGATACCCTGACGCCCGCGCGGGCGTTCACGTGGCCGGCAAGCGCTTCTCGCACCTCCAAGAAGCCCTCCGTAGGGCAGTAACCCCATGATTCGTCGCGATCCACCACCTCGTGGAGGATCGCGCGGATCCACGGCGCCACCTTCTCGCCCTTGGCTATGGGGTCGCCGATGTTCTCCCATGTGATCTCGACCCCGTGCTGACGCACCAGATCGCCGAACTTGACGATGTCGCGAATGGCGTACGACAGGTGTGCAGACGAGGGACTGACTAGATCGGCCCTCATCGGATCTCCCGGACTCGGTGAATACAGATGCCTGAGTATACAGGAGTAATGCGAAGATGCGGGCCCAGAGACCCTGTCAATGTCTTCTCCTGGACTGCTACGCTGGCAGGACAATGGAACGCAGAACACAGAACACCATTCTGGCCGTCAGCACCCTTACCGGGTTCATGGTGACGTTCATCGCCTCAGCCATCAACATCGCTCTGCCCCTGATCCAGGCGGAGTTCGGAGTCTCGGCCGTTGTGCTGGGATGGATCTCGCTCTCCTATCTGTTGGCTTCGGTGGCGGTGCTCTTGCCCGCCGGCCGTGTCGCCGACTTGTACGGCCGCACCCGCATCTACTTGATCGGGCTGGCCGTGTTCATGGTGTTCTCCTTCGCGTCCGCCCTCGCCACATCCGCGATGATGCTCATTTCAATGAGAGTCATCCAGGGTCTGGCCTCCGGTTTGCTCTTCTCCACCCAGTATGCCCTCGTCATCCTGTCGCACCCCCCCGAAACACGGGGCCGGGCGCTCGGCATACAGGTGTCCGGCGTCTACTTGGGGTTGACCCTGGGGCCGGTTCTGGGCGGCGTCATCACCCACAACGCGGGGTGGAGAAGCCTGTTCCTGGTCGTGGGAGCTCTTAGTGTTGTGAATTGCGCGGTGCCGCTCCTTAAGCTCAGAAACGTCGACTGGCGCGAGCCCAAAACGGGTCATTTCGACATCGTCGGCTCCTTCATCTGGGCGATCGCTTTATCGGCACTGCTACTGGGATTCACCTATCTGCCGGACTGGGTGGGAGCGGTGCTCATCGCCGCGGGATTATCGGGGCTTGTTTTCTTCTTCTGGTGGGAGACACGAGCAGATGACCCGCTGTTCAATGTTGACCTCTTGAGACGAAACCGGGTCTTCGCATTCTCGAACATGGCCTCCTTCATCAATTACAGCGCAACATCGGCGATGACGTTCCTTATGAGCCTCTATCTTCAATACAACCGCGGGCTCGATGCGCAGACCGCGGGACTGGTGCTGGTAACCGGGACTTTTCTCCAAGCCGTCCTCTCCATAGGCGCGGGGCGGCTCGCCGACCGCATCCAAGCCCGCCTCGTCGCTTCCGCAGGGATGGCTCTCTGTGTAGTTGGACTGCTTGCATTCTCCTTTTTGGGTGAGACCACTTCCTATTGGTACATCATCGGAACGTTGTGTGTCCTCGGAATCGGATACGCGTTATTCGCTTCGCCCATGACCCACACGGTCATGGGAAGTGTGGAAAAGAAGTACGTAGGAGTGGCGTCGGCCACTCTGGCGACGATGCGCACGGCCGGACAGAACATCAGCATGGGCATAGCCACTCTGGTGATCGCGGTGGTCGTGGGGAGGCACGAGATCGGGCCGGTCGACTATCCCAATCTCCTTACCAGCACCCGCATCACCTTCGCGATCTTCACGGCTCTCTGTGTGCTGGGCGTGTTCGCCTCCTTGGTGAAACCACGGCGATCGGAGGGTTAATGTATCCGCCACCATTCATTCTCGAACGGTTCTTCGCCCGGCATGAGTTCAGTGCCCGCTACCTACTATCCACCTCCGACTGCCAGGGAATGCCTATGACCGTTCTGCTTGCCGGGGCGGACGATGAATTGCGACGACTCTGGCATGGGCTCCGGCTGGGCTACACAGAGTCACAGGGTATGCCGGAGTTGCGAGATGAGATAGCGGCACTCTACGAATCGGTCCGTGCCGGGGAGATACTGGTCGCGGCACCCGAGGAAGCCATCTTCCTCGTCATGAACGCTCTACTCTCGTCCGGCGATCATGTCGTATGCACGTTCCCCGGATACCAGTCTCTGTATGAGCTGGCACGCACCATCGGCTGCGACGTCGACCTATGGCAGCCCAAGGAGGGGGAAGACTGGTACTTCGACCCCGCCGACCTGGAAGCGCTGACGCGGCCGGATACGAAGCTGGTCGTGTGTAACTTCCCGCACAATCCCACCGGCGCCCTTCCCAGCCATGAAGCTTTCGCCCGTGTCATATCTGCGGCTGAAAGATCCGGGGCCTGGCTGCTCTCCGACGAGATGTACCGGCTGCTTGAGCCAAGCGACGAGGTCCGTCTTTGTGCCGCCGTCGACCTCTACGACCGGGGGCTCTCCCTCTCTGGAGTCTCCAAGGCCTTCGGGCTTGCCGGCCTGCGGATCGGCTGGGTGGTGTCGCATCAGGGGAGCCTGCTCGAGCGGATGAAGGCCCTCAAAGACTATACGACCATCTGCTCCAGCGCCCCAAGCGAGCTATTAGCTCTGATGGGTCTACGGTCGAGGACGGACATACTGGCGGCGAACCGCGAACGGGTACTCCAGAACATCACTACAGCCGCCGAGTTCTTCGACCGGCATTCAACCCTTCTGGAGTGGGCACCACCCCAGGCCGGTACCGTATGCTTCCCACGCCTGACGGCCTTGGGGGACAGCGCAGATGCTGGGAGAGGCGGCAGAGACGTCACGAAAGCCGCTGCGGGTGCCGAAACGTTCTGCGCCCGGGTTCTACGTGACACGGGAGTCCTGCTTCTTCCTTCGACTGTATACGGCTACGGTGACAGTCACTTTCGTCTAGGTCTCGGCAGGGACGACTTCGCGACCGGTCTGGAAGTGTTGGATGCATACCTAATAAGGCAGACTGACGGCGCGTAGTCTCACCTTGGCCGGCACACCTTGCATGGAGGCCCTTGTGCAGAGGCAGGGAGCACGGCGTCTGATGAGGCGGTGCCGGCACGACAACCGTTACGGCCGGACCGTCGGCACGCTATAATCCCCTGCCTTTCCAAGGAATGACTGTCCGCTCGAATCCTGTGAGGAGCCTGAGGCTTCATGACGTCCCCAAAGATCCGCAATGTTGCGATCGTGGCCCACATCGACCACGGCAAGACCACCTTGATCGACTCCATCTTCCGAGCCGCCCGAGTCTTCCGCGAGAACCAGCGCGTCGAGGAACGGGTCATGGACAGTTACGACCTGGAGCGGGAGAGGGGCATAACCATCCGCTCCAAACACTGCACAGTCGAGTGGGAGGGCTACCGTATCAACATAGTCGACACGCCCGGGCACGCCGACTTCTCCGGGGAAGTGGAGAGAGTGCTCTCCATGGTCGATTCGGTGCTCCTGCTCGTCGACGCCAATGAGGGCCCCATGCCTCAGACCCGCTATGTGCTCATGCGGGCGTTGCGCCTGGGCCTCCGCCCCATCGTGGTGGTCAACAAGGTCGACCGACCCCACGCGGACCCCTTCGGCGCGCTCGATAAGACCTTCGAGCTCTTTCTCGAGCTGGGAGCGACAGACCGGCAGGCCGACTTCCCCGTGGTCTACGGTTCGGCACTCGAGGGCTGGACTACCTACGACCCCGATACCGGACCCCGCGAGGGCATGGATGTCCTGTTCGAGACCATAGTCAACGAGGTGCCTCCACCCCAGGCAAGATTGGACGCCCCCTTCCGCATGCAGGTCTCCACCCTTGCCTGGAGTGACTACGTGGGACGCATCGGTTGCGGCCGCGTGCTCGAGGGGATACATCGACGAGGCGACGAACTGGTACAGACCTCTACCCGCTGGACCGCTCCCGGCCGCGAGGACGCCGTCTGGGAGGTCACAGGAACCGAGCACACCAGGAGCGCCCACCTCTGGGTGACTCGCGGCCTGGAACGGGTGGAGGTCGACGAGATCCAGGCCGGAGACATAGTGTGGATAAACGGCCCCGCCGACATCACGATCGGAGATACACTCTCCTCTCCCGCGCTCGACGACCCGGCCCTCCCTCCTTTGGAGATCGAGGAGCCGACCGTCTCCATGTTCTTCCTGGTCAACAGCGGGCCCTTCGCCGGGCGCGAGGGCCGCGCCGTCACCCTGCGCCAGATCAAGGATCGCTTGGAGAGAGAACTCCACGTGAACGTGGCTCTCCGGGTGGAGGATCTCGGACGTCCCGACGGAGTGAAGGTCTCTGGGCGAGGAGAACTCCACCTCGGTATCCTGATCGAGGAGATGAGACGCGAAGGCATGGAGTTCTGCGTCTCACGGCCGGAGGTGATCACGCGACGGGACGAATATGGACGGCTACTCGAACCGATGGAAGAGTTGACCGTCGATGTCCCCGACGACTTCCAAGGGATAGTGATCGAGAAACTGGCTCAACGTAAAGGTGAGATCACCGGCATGCACAGCACCGGGACGGGCGTAGTAAGACTGGAGATGGACATTCCAACCCGGGGTTTGATCGGCTACCGAGGTGAGTTCCTCACCGACACCCGAGGCCTGGGCATCATGTCGTCGCGGTTCGTGGGCTACGGAACCTGGCGAGGCGAAGTGGCGCACCGGGACAGAGGATCCCTGGTCAGCATGGAGAACGGACTTGCGACCGCGTATTCGTTGGAGAACCTCCAAGCGCGGGGCACTCTCTTTGTCTCCCCGATGGATCCCGTCTACGCCGGTATGGTCGTAGGGGAGCACTCGCGTTCAGGCGACCTGGTCTGCAATCCCACGAAGACCAAAAAACTCGGCAACTACCGTGCCGAGACCAAGGAGATAGACGTGGGCCTCAAAGTGCCCTGCAAAATGACGCTCGATCAGGCGCTGGAATGGATAGCCGCCGACGAACTCGTGGAAGTCACGCCGCAGTCGGTGCGGGTCCGCAAGGCCATAATGGATGTCGAGGGACGGAGAAAGGCCGGCCGGTCTGTGGTCTCACAGGGCGTGCAGACATGAAAGGCACGAAGTCCCCCATAGATCAGACCAGCCTCTACCGCGATCGCCGGATCCAGTGCACCACGGAAGCCTTGGTCATTCGAGGCTACTACTTCCCCTTCGGGAACAAGAAGGTCATACCGTATGACCGCATCCGTTCGATTCACCAGTACAATATGACCTCACTCACCGGCCAATGGCGGATATGGGGGTCAGGCGATTTCAGGCATTACATGAACTTCGACCCCGACCGACCGCGGAAGAAAGAGGCTCTGATAATCGATGTCGGTAAGTTCATCAAGCCGGTCATCACTCCTGACCATCCCGCCCAGGTGATAAACATCGTGGAATCGCGTCTAACACAGGAGCCCCCGGCAACCTAGACCGCCCTCGGCGACCTAGACCGCCATCGGTGACCTAGACCCCCCGGCGAGGGTAGTGTGGCTGCGCAACACCGACTTTTCGGTACGCTCGCGGACGAATGGGTAGATCTGCTCTTGGTCGGTCGAAAGCTCGGATTCGCGCACAACAAGGAGATGACCGAGTTGGGCTTACCTTGGCGCGGGATCGATCTGCCGGCCGGCGCGGTTATCGCCTCCGGCACCGGCCCTTCTAGGGAAGGTACTGTTCTTCGATATCGATCACTACGGTCCCGTCGCGGATGATCCACCAGGGCACTATGCGCATGTGGCCGGCCCTCTGGGGCGGTGAATCGCTCCAGAAGCTTTGGAACTCCCCCCACGTGACAGGCTGATCCCATGCCCCGCCCCAGGTGTGGGACGTGATGGTGACGGACCCGGAGACGGTGAACTCTCGCAATCTCGGATTAACGTTGCGGACGAAGTAATCGTTGGGCAGGTCTTCGTCCGGATCGATCACCCCTGCTTCGATGGCCGCCTGTCCGGCTTCTTCGCCGATGAGGAGTTCGGCGTAATCGATAGCAAGACGCCGGACGCCGCCCTCTTCGCGTGCCGCATCGATGAAGCCCATTCCCTTGATGGTGCCGTCCGGCAGCCTAGTCTCTGCACTGGACAGCGCCTCGGTGGTATCCGTTGTGCATGGTTCGGTCGTGGACGGTGGTTCGGTCGCGGATGAGGGCCGGCCCGTGGCGGATGACGAGCACACCCACCGCCAAGACGGCACCGGTTATCCTCCGGATTAGCGATCCTCGTGCTGGTTTCATGGGTCCCTTCCGCAAATTGCAGTTCGATCACTCCTTACCCCAAACGACACCACTACAGACGCTGCGACTCGAAAGACAGATTCCAACCGTTGAGGTATACTGAATCAACACTATTACAGACACGGTTGTCCCCGCGCTCTTTACCGAAGACTCGACTGGCTCAACTGCGTCTACAATCGCAGTGCATCCAGAGAGACGCACGGCAAGGAGCTACAACCTATATGAGTTTCGTCGATCTTGGCCTGGAACCAGGCCTTCTCAAAGCTGTACACAAGCTGGGCTACACCGAACCCACCCCTATTCAAGAACAGGCCATCCCTCTCGCCCTTACCGGCCGCGATATCCTGGGCTGTGCTCAGACGGGTACTGGTAAGACGGCGGCTTTCGTCCTTCCGGCCCTCCAAAGGATGGGTAGGAATGAGAAACCCACCGAAGGGCGATCGATCAGGACCTTGGTGGTAACACCTACCCGAGAGTTGGCCGGGCAGATCGACGACGTCGCCCGAGCCTGCTCCCAATACACCGGTCATCGTATTGCCGCCGTTTATGGAGGGGTGGGCTACGATCCGCAGATCAAGAAGCTGCGCAAAGGAGTCGACCTTCTGGTGGCCACCCCGGGGCGCCTTCTCGACTTGGTACAACGTGGTGACATCGATTTGTCTCATGTGGAGATCCTGGTGCTCGACGAGGCCGATCGGATGCTCGACATGGGATTCTGGCCGGATGTGCGCCGGATCCTCAACCTGATCCCCTCCGCGCGCCAGAACATGCTCTTCTCGGCTACGCTATCCAAGGACGTCATGCGGGTGGCCGGACCTACTCTGACTGATCCTGCCAGGATAGAGGTGGCACCGAGTGCCACGCCCGTCGAGACCGTCTCGCAGACCGTCTACCCAGTAGCCGAGCCGCAGAAGATCGACCTGCTGGTCCGTCTCCTCGAAGAAGAGAGGCTCGACAGAGTCCTGGTGTTCACGCGTACGAAGCATCGCGCCGACCGGGTCTGCCGCCAACTGGAGCGCAACCGCATCAAAGGCACCGCCATCCACTCCAACCGCACCCAGGCTCAACGCCAGAGGGCACTCGATGGTTTCAAGGACGGTACTTACCGGGTTCTTGTAGCCACCGACATCGTAGCCCGGGGTATCGACGTGGACAGCATCTCGCATGTCATTAACTACGACCTGCCCTCTCAGGCCCAGGACTACGTCCATCGTATCGGGCGGACGGCCCGGGCGGGCGCTTCGGGTACGGCCATCAGTTTTCTGGCCGCGGAGCAGGCCGCCGAACTCAGGGAGATCGAGTTGATGCTGGGGCAAACCCTGCCCTGCCGCGATCTGGAAGGCTTCGCCTACATGCAAAGGCTGGTCCCCAACCCAGACCGCACGGCCAAGAAGCCCAAACCCCGTCTGGTCTACAACGGCAGCGCGCGGAGACGGCGCCGCTAGATAGACCCGACGGCGATGTCCACTCCTGCCGAGCTCGAGCGAGCGACAAGAGTCGAACGAGCGCAAGAGCACGAAATCAGCGTCGTTTTAGCCCTCGTTGAGGAGTTGTTGGCTGAGCTCGGTCAAGAGGGGCGGGAATTCGCCGGGATCGATAGACGCAGGCTTCAGACCGACCTGCGCGAGAATCTTCGCAACCACCGGTTCCTCGCACTACTGGCCAAGGACGCCGGCGATACCCCGATTGGCGTCCTCACCCTTTCGGTGAGTTTCGCCCTTCACGCGGGAGGCGAGTACGGCGTGATCGATGAGATCTACGTGCTGCCCGCCCAACGTAACCGGGGTGTCGGCCGGAAACTGGTCGCGGAAGCCACGGCTGTGGCGAAGGAGAGGGGCTGGTTCCGCCTGGATGTCACCGGCCCGGGGAACAGCGCAGACCGGCGTGTCCTCCATTTCTATGAGCAGTTGGGGTTCGGGTTCACCGGAAGCAAGCTGCGCCTTCTCTTGTAGTCCCTCAATATGGTCCAGTTGCCGCGGACACACCGGGAGCGCGGGGGCGTCGTGCTACCCTTTCGCCGGAATCCGCAACATGGTGGTACTCACAGGGTCTGGAGACACTCTGATGGAGACGCTCTGAAATTGTGAACAACCCAGCGCAAACCGTCCCAGCCGTCCATGCGCAGACCGGGCTCACAGCCGCCGAAGTCCGCGAACGAGTCGAGGCCGGCCGGACCAACGTCACCCCCCGTCCCGGTGGCCACACCACTTGGGACATAATCCGCACCAACGTCTTCACTTGGTTCAACCTCATCCTGGGCGTGCTTTTCGTGGCCGTGATCACCTTTGGGTCGTGGAAGGACGGACTGTTCGGAGCCGTCATCGTGATCAACGCCCTCATAGGGATCGTCCAAGAGATGCGCGCCAAGATAGCCCTCGACCGGCTGTCCGTCCTCACGGCTCCGGCCGCGAAAGTCGTGCGCGACGGTGAAGACAGGGAGGTGCCGGTGGCCGACGTCGTGCTGGACGATATTGTCCGCATCTCAGCGGGCGATCAGATCGTAGCCGATGGCGAGGTTCTCGAGTCACGCAGCCTGGAAGTGGACGAGTCGCTCCTCACCGGTGAGTCCGTACCGGTGGCCAAGGAGCCGGGAGACCGTCTGCTGTCCGGTAGCTTCGTGGTGGCGGGAGGTGGCGTGTTCCGAGCCACAGCCGTCGGCGCCGACTCCTATGCACAGCGTCTCACCGGAGAAGGTAAGCGCTATGTGCGGTTGCGCTCCGACCTCATGATGGGCATCAATAACATCCTCCGGGTGATCGGCGTAGGGATCATACCGGTGGGAGCGTTCCTAGTATGGGCCCAGTTCCGTATGGGAGCGACCGTGGAGCATGGGGTGAACAACACGGTCGCCGCCCTGGTGGCGATGATCCCCCAGGGGTTGGTGCTGCTCACGAGCATCGCTTTTGCCGTCTCGGCCGTCACGCTGGCGAGACGGAAGGTCCTCACCCGAGAGTTGCCCGCGGTGGAGGGTCTGGCCCGGGTGGACGTTCTCTGCATCGATAAGACGGGCACCATCACGGAGCCGCATCCGGCCTTTGAGAGGTTCGAGCCGCTGACCTCCTCCGGTCTGTCAGAAGCACGCCCTGTGAACGGCGACGTGGCGGCGAGGCTGGACGGTGCGAACACCCAGGACGACACCACGGCCTCAAAAGTGCTCGGTCTGATGGCTGCATCGGCCTCGGGACGCAACTCCACTTTCGATGCTATAGGGGCCTCGCTGCCTGCACCAGATGGCTGGAACCTGGAGGATTCAGTCCCGTTTTCCTCGGCTCGTAAGTGGAGTGCGGTCCGTATCGCCGGCCGTGGCTCCTGGGTGCTGGGGGCACCGGAGATCGTCGCGGACGGCGGGGTCGACACGGAGATGAGTGATGACCCAACCGTCGGCCCCTCCAAAGCAGCTACCGCCACCTTAGCCCGCACGCGCGCTGCCGAACTGGCCGATGAAGGGCTCCGTGTACTCCTTCTCTCACATACCGAAGTGCCACTGTCCGGCGATACTCTGCCGGCGGGTCTCGTGCCGGAGGGGCTGGTCATACTTACGGAGAGGGTGCGGTCCGACGCCACCCAGACGCTCGCCTACTTCCAGGAGCAGGGAGTGGAGATCAAGGTGATCTCAGGAGACAACCCTGCCACAGTGGCCACTATCGCTGCCAAGGCAGGCGTCCCGGGATCGGAGGATGCCATCGACGCGCGCACGTTGCCGGAGGGCGAGGAGTTGGCCGATCTCATGGAGGCGACCACGGTCTTCGGCCGGGTCAACCCGGACCAGAAGTCGGCCATGGTGGAGGCCTTGCAGAGCCGGGGTCATACGGTGGCCATGACCGGGGACGGCGTCAACGACGTGCTGGCTCTGAAGAAGGCCGACATGGGTATCGCCATGGGCACCGGTACGGCCGCCGCCCAGGCGGTGTCGCAGCTGGTCCTCGTCGATTCCCGGTTCTCCACCCTTCCGGGGGTAGTGGCGGAGGGCCGGCGGGTGACCGCGAACATCGAACGAGTGTCCAAGATGTTCACCACGAAGAGTGTCTGGGCGGCCATCTTGGCTATCGCACTCGCGGCCGCGACCATCTCCTATCCCATCCTGCCGCGGCATCTGACCATTATGGACGCCCTGGTCATCGGTATTCCCGGTTTCTTCCTTGCCCTGGCCCCCAACCCACGGCGCTTCATACCCGGTTTTGTGTTCAGGATGGCGCGCTTCGTGATACCCACAGGCCTCTTGGCGGGCATCACCGTTCTCCTCTCCTACCTGTTGCTGAGGGAGATGGGCGCCTCCATTCCGCAGACGCAGACCATGGAGACGGTGATCTTCTGCGTCATCGGATGGCGGGTGATCGCCTCCATCGAACACCCGCTGCGCAAGTGGCGGCTATGGCTGGTGCTGGCCATGGTGGTACTGCTGGCTCTGGCCTTCGCTATACCCTTTACCAGAGAGTTCTTCGCGCTCGACCTACCCGGTTGGTCCATCATCGGAGCCACCGCCGGCACATGCGTGTTCGCCTGGTTCTTCGTAGGTCTCGGCCGACCCATAGGTGACCGCCTGCCTTTCTGGCGAGAAGCCGCCGAATGCGCCGAGGCGGCCGCCGCGCAGTAGACGTTCCTCCGCTTCAAGACACCCTTGCTCGCAATCGGGGGACGGTCACCGGCAGTTCCCAGCGCCCTGGACAGGTTCCGGATCCACCCAGCGGTCGGTCCCCTTCATTAGGCTTGCCGCTTCCTCCGGACCCCAGGTATCGGGCTCGTAATCATAGACTCGGGTCGCCCCGTCAAGGACAGTCTCCACGATCCGCCACGACTCCTCCACCCCGTCCTGGCGTGCGAACAACTCGTGATTACCACGGATGGCGTCGGTGAACAGACGCTGGTAGGGGGGATCCGCATCGCCCGGACATGAGCTAACCGTCAACTCCACGTCCCGTCCCACCATCCTTTCGCCCGGCACCTTCACCCTCATGCCTATTCCGATGACTATCTCGGGGCTCAGCCTCATGCGAATGTGCGCCGAATCGGGCGGCACCACCTCGCCGAATGTCTCTCGCGGGGGACGTCTGAGCTCCACGAAGATCTCCGTGCAGGTGGTGGCCAGTCTCTTGCCTGTCCGGATATAGAAGGGCACGCCCGCCCAGCGCCAATTGTCGATCGTGAGTTTGAGCGCCGCATACGTCTCCACCGTCGAGTCGGGCGCGACTCCGGGCGATGACCGGTATCCCTTGTACTGGCCTCTGATCACCGCGTCCGGTGTTAGCGGCCACACGGCCCTCAACAACCTCACCTTCTCATCTCGATACGTGTCGCCTCCCCCGCCGCCGGGCGAATCCATAGCCACGATGGCCAGCACCTGCAGTAGGTGATTCTGCACCACATCCCGGATGGCTCCCGCCTCCTCGTAGTAAGCTCCCCGCTCTTTCACCCCGAAACTCTCTGCCATGGTGATCTGCACACTCCGGATGTGGTCCCGGTTCCAGATCGGCTCTAGTAACGGGTTGGCAAACCGGGTGTAGGTGATATTCCGAACGGGCTCCTTCGCCAAGAAGTGATCGATGCGGAACACCGCCTCGTCGGGGAAGTGCTGCAATATGACGCGATTCAGTTCTCGCGCCGAGGCGAGGCTACGGCCGAAGGGTTTTTCGACCACCACCCGGGCTCCCTCCGCGCAACCCGAATTGGCAAGAGCCTCCGTGACCACCGGAAAGACGCTGGGTGGAATGGCCAGATAGAACAGAGGCCGTCTGGCCGAGCCCACGGCTTCACGTATCCTCGCATAGGTCTCCGGCGAACCATAGTCGCCGGATACATAATCGAGCAGGCCCGCCATGTCGGTGAAGGCGACCGGGTCGAAGATCCCCCTCTTCTCCAGGCTGTCCCTCGCCCGAGCTCTCAGCCTCTCGACGTCCCACGGGGACCTCGCCACCCCGACAAGCGGGATCCTCACTCCTGTGTTTCTAACCAGTCCTTGAAGCGCCGGGAATATCTCCTTGTGAACAAGGTCTCCGGTCGCACCGAAGAAGACCAGGGCGTCAGAAATAGGCGGGTTCATGTGTAGATCCCTCCGCTCACCGGACCCGCCGTCAACAGAGCGGCCGCTTCCTGGTCCAAATGCCACCTGACCGTCCCATTCGCAGGGTGGATCAGACAAGCCGGAAACCGGTCTCCATCCGCTGGTTCCTCCAAGACCTGTCTTACCACCTCCGCCTTGGCGGCGCCGGTGACCAGAAAGACCGCCAACGAAGCCCTGTTGATGAACTCCGGCGTGAGGGTCACGCGCCACATTTCCCGCTCGGCGGCGACTTCGGCACGGCCTGCATCCACTCCCGCCACCTTAATACCCGCTGCATCCGTGCCGCCCGACACCGCCACGACCCACCTGTCTCCCACGTGCAACGCCTCCGATCCGGGAAAGAGCGAAGCCGTGTGACCGTCCTCACCCAGGCCCAGCAGAATCACGTCGAAACCGAAGCCCGCTGGGCCGTTCCGGGCGCTATCGACGCCTTCTGCGCCGCGCTCCGCGCCCACCGAGGGGGAGGCGAAGATGTTCCGCAGCAGATCTTCATACCTGGCGGCCGACCGCCGGACTTCGTCTGCGGCTCCCATGCCCACCGCTGCGTCGCTGCCCTTAACGCCACCCTCGCACCTCACCGGATGAATATTCTCTCGGGGCAGCGGGACACGGTCCAAGAAGGCTTCACGCGCCATGCCCTCGTTGCTGCGCGGGTGGTTCGGCCCCACACACCTTTCGTCCCCCCAGAAGACCCAGGTGTCCCGCCAAGGAATCAAATCGACGAAAGGTGCCGCGGCCAGCAGCCTATAGGTGGAGAGGGGCGTAGAACCGCCCGCGAGCGCCAGAGTGAAACGGCCTCGAGCTTTGACGGCGTCCCTCGCTTCGGCAGCGATCAGCATGGCCGTCGCCAACGCCAACGTCGCAGCATCCGGGTAGATCGAGCTCTGGGAGCACCCACATGACGGAGCACCGGCCAAGTCAGAGCCAACACCGCGGCTGCGGGAATCCCTGGACGTATCGTCCACCTAGGATCCCCCTTCTTCCGCAAACCAGTCGGTATGGAAGACCCCCTCTTGGTCGTGGCGCCGGTATGTGTGCGCACCGAAGTAGTCCCGTTGAGCCTGTGTGAGGTTGAAGGGAAGCCAATCCGCCCGATAGGCGTCTACGTAGGCCAAGGCGGCCATGAGCCCGGGAGCAGGCACGCCCGTCGATGCCGCCGCTCGTACCGTCCGGGCAAGATCCTCCCGCCTAGAAGCGATCGTACCCGCCAAGTCACGGTCGGCCAGCAGATTGGCAAGCTCCGGTTGACGGCGGAAGGCCGCCCTAATGTCCCGCAATAGTGCCGACCTGATGATGCAGCCCGCGCGCCAGACCGAGGCCACATCTTCCAGTCTCAGATCGAGACCCAGGACCGTCGAGGCGGTCCGCAGATGCGCGAATCCCTGCGCGTAAGTGACAATCATGCCCGCGAAAAGGGCGCGCCGCACGTCTTCAATCGTCAGAAGCGCGGCCGCATCCTCGGCCTGAGCGGTCCGATGCTCGCGCTCGTGGAGCGACCCGAGGGCGACGGCGGCGGCACGCCTCTCCTGGTCCAGAGCCGAGAGATTTCGCATGGCCACCGCGATGTCCACGTTCGGAGAGGGCACCTGCAGGTCCATCGCCGTCTGCGCCGTCCATACACCTGTACCCAGTTGCGCGGCCTCACCCCGTATGAGGTCGATCAGACCGGCACCGGTGATGTCATCACGGCGTGCGAAGATCTTCGCGGTTATCTCCACGAGATACGAGTCGAGCTCCGCTTCATTCCAGGAACTGTAGACTTCAACAAGCTCTTCGTTCGACAGACCCAGGATGCGCTTGAGCAGCGCGTAGGTGTCGGCCAAGAGCTGCATCAAGCCGTATTCGATGCCGTTGTGGACCATCTTCACGTAGTGGCCGGCCGCACCCGGTCCAAGGTAAGCGACGCAGGGTTGCCCGTCGGCACGGGCTGCGATGGCCTCGAGTATCGGCCGGACGGCTTCGTAGGCCTCTCTGGGCCCTCCAGGCATGATGCTGGGACCAGTCCGAGCTCCAAACTCCCCGCCGGAGATCCCTACTCCCAAGAACCCGACGCCCTCGGCGGCAAGACGCTCTGCCCGGCGCATAGTATCTCTGAAATGCGAGTTGCCGCCGTCCATCACGACGTCGCCAGGACGGATCAGGTCCTGGAGCGTCTCGATGACTGCGTCCACGGGCTGACCGGCCTTGACCATGATCATCACCTTTCGGGGTACGGTCAAGGCCGCCGCGAACTCCTCCGGCGAGTAGCAGGGACGCACCTGCTGCTCCGGTCCGGCCTGCATCGCGAAATCCCGGGTGACTGAATCAGTGCGATTGTAGACGGCCACCCGGAAACCGTGGTCGGCCATGTTCAGGGCCAGACTCCGGCCCATCACGCCCAACCCCATGATGCCGATATCGCCGAGGGCTATGGTCACACTTCCGCCCCCCTTCGAGGCTCACACGAGATTCTCGGGGTTCAGGCCTTCCAACTCCGGCAGCGTGAACCTCCCGTCTTTGCGCACCAACACATCGTCGAAGTAGATCTCTCCTCCACCCCATTCTGGAGTCTGGATGAGCACAAGGTCCCAGTGGACGCTCGACCGGTTACCGTTGTCGGCATCGTCGTAGGCCCGTCCGGGAGTCAGATGTAGGCTGCCTCCGATCTTCTCGTCGAAGAGAGTGTCCTTCATGGGCTTCTCGATTCGCGGATTCAGGCCCAAGGCGAACTCGCCCAGATAGCGCGAGCCTTCGTCGGTGTCCAGTATCTCGCGGAGCTTGTCCGGCTCGTTCGCATCGGCCTCAACAATGCGGCCGTCCTTGAAAGTGAAACGCACCCGCTCGTAGGTGGTGCCGTCTTCGAGGGAGGGCGTGTTGTACAAGATGGTGCCGTTGACCGAATCCCGCACGGGGGCCGTGAAGACCTCGCCGTCGGGGATGTTGTTCTTACCCGCCGCTTTCTGGATAGGAATCCCCTTGATCGAGAACGAGACATCGGTCCCCGGGCTGATGATGCGCACCTTGTCCGTCCGGGACATGAGAGTGACCAACGGATCCATAGCCTTGTCCATACGCGCGTAGTCAAGAGTACAGACGGAAAGGCAGAAGTCCTCGAAGCCCTCCGAGGACATGCCGGCCGCCTGCGCCGCGGACGGGGTCGGAAATCGCAGAAGGCACCACTTCTTCTGGAGGAAGATGTCCATGAGCGGTCTGTCCGCCAGACGGAGGGCCTCCATGGCGCTCCCCGGCACATCGGCCAGTTCCGACGCGTTGTCGCCGGCCATGATACTGATGCTGGCGTCGATATCGTTCGCCCGCTGAATCTCCCAGGAGATCCGCAGATCCATCTGCTCCCGGTCGGCTCCAAGCAGCCACGCCCGGTGGAGACGAGTGTCGCCGATATGGGTGAACGGCATGGCACTCCTTTGGTACGCACCTTCGACCAGCGCGATCATGAGGTCGAGCGAGCCGGACTCTCCCTCGATGAGCACCTTCTCGCCCGGCTTGATCTCCAGCGAGTAATCCAGCAGGTTAGCGGCCAGTGTCTCCAGCCGTGGATCCTTCATCCTCCGGTCCTTTCTCGTGTGAACTCCTCCGCTTGCGTACCGCATCTCGCAGCAAATACTCGATTTGGCCGTTGACACTGCGCAACTCATGCGCGGCCCACGCCTCCAGATCGGCCCACAGTCGGGGATCGATACGGAGCAGAAATTGCTTCCGCTCAGCCACCGCCCCACACCTCGGCCAAAGCGCTCGGCGGGATGTCCCGCTCCACGGCCATCGACGATTCAGAGCATACTCTATGCATAGAGAGTACCGGTATTCACCACCGGATGAACCTCGGATTCACCGCACAACACCACCATGAGGTTGCTGACCATAGCAGCTTTGCGTTCGGCATCCAGATCGACGACGCCCTTCTGGGTCAGATCGGTGAGGGCCATCTCCACCATGCTCACGGCACCGTGGACTATCTTTTGGCGGGCGTCGATGATCGCCTCGGCCTGTTGGCGCCGCAGCATGGCCTGTGCGATCTCCGGCGCGTAGGCCAGGTGGGTCAGTCGGGCTTCTTCGACCACCACGCCCGCGCGGGCGAGGCGCTGCTCCAACTCCTCCCTTAGGGCCTGCGATACCTCGTCCACGTTGCTGCGGAGCGTGATCTCGTTCTCTTCACCGTGATCGTATGCGTAGGAACTGGCCAGATAACGGAGGGCCGTCTCACTCTGGGTCTCCACGTACTCCTCGAAGTCATCGACGTCAAAAACCGCCTGGGCGGTGTCCTGCACCCTCCATATGACCACCGTCGCGATCTCGACCGGGTTGCCGCGCCGGTCGTTCACCTTGAGCTTAGGACCGTTGTAGGTGCGGGCCCGCACCGAGATCTTGTAGCGAGGGTATTTCTTGCTCACGCGGGGAGCCTGGCCCTTCTTGGCTCCCGCGCGCGCGGCTTCGCGCGCGCCGCCGTCGGCCGTCGCTTTGGCCACCGGGCCGTTCGAATAGAAGGGGTTGGCCCAGCGGAAACCGCCGTCACGCACGGTCCCCCTGTACGCGCCGAAGAGAACGCAGACCCGGGTCTCATTGGGTTCCAGTGTGAAGAATCCCGGCGACAGGAATGACCCCAGCACCCAGAAGACGATGCCCGGCGCTATCAACGCCCAGACCTGTCCACTGGTCAGCCCTCTTGCCTCCTCCAACATCGCAGCCACGACGAGAAGCGCTATGCCGCCCAAGAAGAGAACGATCACGGCCGCCAGCATTCCCCACCCGCTGATCGCCCTGATCTCCCTCTCCCGATTCCGCTGTATCTGTTCCCCGTCCATCTTTCCTCCCATCAGTCGCCCTCTGCGGGCGTGCCCCTGTTGCATGCACTCTGATCTTGCGCTTCACTCCCACTTGAACTGCTTCACCGCTGCGAGGCCAAACACCACCGCGTAACCCAACATGACGAGCAACGATTGCACCGGGGGAAAGCTGCCTTCCGCGGCGGCCTGCATGGCCTTGACCGCCGCGCCCAGCGGGGTCCAGTCGCTGACGTGACGGAGAATGCTGGGCATCATCTCGCGGGGGAAGTAGAGGCCCGCGAAGAACATCATGGGGTAGAACAAGATCTGGCCGATGGCGTTCGCGACGTTGGCGCTCCGAGCGATCGCCGCGATCCATAGTCCTATGGCAAAGAGCGCAGCCACACTCAGAAAGACGGCCAGCGCGTAGCCCCCCACATTCTGAGGACCTCCGACGCCAAAGGCCTTTATGCCCAGGTTGATGACGACAAGCGCCACCACGGCCACCGCCAGGTTGATGACCAGCTGAGCTGCGAGCATCCAGGACGGCGGAGCCGGGGTACACGACATCCGCCTGAGAACGCCCAGTTCCCGGTAGCCGGCCAACGGCATGGACAGCCCTACCAGCCCCAGAAAACCTACGGCGAAGGCACCGAGTATGGGAGCGTAGAGGCTGAGTACGGTGAGTCCGTTCAACTCCGCCATGGGCTCGTTGAACTGAGGAACGAACCCGAAGATGATCAACAAGAGCACGGGCAGCCCCAGAGACAGCGCCATTGCCACCGGGGTCCGCAGTTGGAGCTTGGTCTCGACAAGCACGAGCTTTCGAAAAGCGGAGCCCGGGGGCCGCACCTCGGATGATGAGAGCGGCGCCGTCACGACGGTGCCTCCTCTGTCGAAGTCGTCTCTTCCGCGTCGTGGAACCCACGGCCTGTCAGCGTCACGAACGCGTCCTCCAGAGAGGGAGCGTCCACATGCACGTCGCGGGCGGTCACTCCCATGCCGCTCAGCGCGAGGATGACGGCATTCACCAGGTCGTCTCCGCCTTGGACCACCACCTGTTCACCTTGGCGCTCCAGGCTCCGCACTTGAGGCAATTCGGTGAGCACCCGGTCCTCAAAGGGGGCTGAGGGCGTGAAACGCACTCGCGTGCCTCCCCCCACCCGCCGGGCCAGCCCGTCCGGACTATCGAGGGCAACCACCTTCCCGCGATCGACAAGAGCCACTCGGTCGCACAGCCGTTCGGCCTCGTCCATGAAGTGTGTCACCAAGATGATCGTGACCCCTTGATCCCGCACTCCCTCTATCAATTCCCAGGTGTCGCGCCGCGCTTGAGGATCGAGCCCGGTGGTCAGCTCATCGAGTACGGCCACTCGGGGATCACCGACCAGTGCGAGCGCGATCGAGAGTCTCTGTTTCTGCCCGCCCGATAGGTTCTTGAAGTAGACGTCCCGCTTGCCCGAGAGACCCAGAAGATCGACGAGCCGGTCGGCATCGGTCGGCCGTCGGTAGAAGGAACGGTAGAGATCCACGGCCTCGCGCACTCTGATCTTGGGAGGCAACACACTCTCCTGCAGCTGAACCCCGACGTTCTCACGAAGCCGGTCGCGCTGAGTCTGGGGATCCAGCCCAAGGACCTTGATTGTGCCGAGATCCGGCCGCCGGAGTCCCACAACACACTCGACCGTGGTCGTTTTGCCCGCCCCGTTGGGCCCGAGCAGTCCGAAGATCTCGTTCTCGTCCACACAGAACGACACATCGTCGACTGCCACCGTGTCCCCGTACGCTTTGCGAAGCCTTTCTACCTCGATGACGCTCACAGATACGGCCTTTCCTTTCTGCTGCGCTTCCTTCCAACCACGAGGCCCGAGATCGTCCACTATTATGATAATATTATGATATCATATAGAAATCAATACCCCGGGGCAGCAGGTTGTCCTGGATGACCTCCCGATGTGGCCTGAGGAACTGTCGCAGGTTAGAATCCCGATGGAGCGAGACTCGTGTGCGTGGGGAGATAGGATGCTGACGGATTATCCGGTGGTCGTCGATATAGTCGTGCGCTGGGGCGATATGGATTCCCTGGGCCACGTCAACAATATCCTTTATTTACAGTACTTCGAGACTGCCCGCATCGACTACCTCATGCGTTTGGGGATGGACCCTCCCGGACCTAGCTGGCAGGAGAGCGGCCTCATCATCAAGTCCGTGACCTGCCGTTTCGTGGCCCCGGTCAAGTTCCCCGACACCCTGTCCGTAGGCGCGCGGGTAGCCTCGATCGGCGATGACCGGCTGATAATGGAGCATGCCGCATACAGCCAGAGGATGGGGAGTCTTGCCGCCGAAGGGGACGCGGTGATCGTCTCCTACGACTATGTCAACTGCAGACGCAGGCCGCTGTCGACAGATACCCTAGGGGCCATCAACGCGCTGGAAGGGCGGGAACTGCCCAGGCTCACCAAGCCCGGCCGGACTACTCAGCCACACTAGTCCGCGGTTCTAGACCTCTTGATGCGCCCATAGATGAGGGCGATCACCACGCCGGCCGCGCAAAGGCCGGCCATGCAGAGTACCGTCGCCTGCACGGCGGTCCGCTGTCGGGACGACAGGTTCTCGGCCAGGAAGCCGATCAGATAGCTCCCGATGGGCGTTGTGCCGATGAAGAGGAGGACGTAGATGCCCATAACGCGTCCCCGCAGGTGGTCCGGCACACCCAGCTGTAAACGGGTGTTCGCGGTGGTCATGAACAACACGCCCACGAAGCCGGAGAGGAACAGCAGCACCATGGTGAGGGCACTCCAGGTCGACAGCCCGATCACCAGCAGGAGGACCACAAAGATGCCGGCAGCCCCCAGCAGCATGCGCATACTGGCTTTACCGCGATACGCCACCAACAGGCCGGCCACCACCGATCCGGCCCCCATCGTGGTAGTGGCCGCAGCCAGAGTCGACGCTCCCGCCCCCAGGATGTACTTGGTCACCAGGGGGAGAAGGGTCTGGAAGTTGTATCCAAAAGCCCCGATCATGCCCACGACGATGAAGATGACCACCACTTCGGGCGTTGCCCGCACGTATCTGAAACCCTCCCTCAACTGGCTCCAAGTACTGTCTCTGGGCGGCCGGGGGACGAGATACAACTCCGCCACCCGCATGGCCAACAGAGACCCGATCGCGGCGACAAAGGTGACAGCATTGATGTAGAAGCAGGCGGCCATGCCGAGAGTGCTGATGACCACCGCCCCGATGGCCGGACCGGCGATCCGGGCGGCATTGAACAGCATCGAGTTGAGGGCGACGGCGTTACCCAACTCTATGGTGCCCACCATCTCGGGCACGAAGGCCTGCCGCGCGGGGCTCTCAACCGAGTCGGCCAGCCCGCGTATCCCAGCGAGGACATATATGAGGGCCAGTGTCACCAGTTCGGTCGAGGTCAGGACGGCCAGAACCAAGGCCACAACCAGCTGGATCGACTGAGCCACCAGTATGGTCCGCCGCTTGGGTAGGCGATCGGCAAGCACCCCACCGTACAGTGAGAAAACCAAAGCCGGGAGAAACCGTATGGTCATGGTGAGACCCAGGGCGGCCGGAGAGTCCGTCAGACTGAGTACCAGCCAGCTGAGAGCGATGTCCTGCATCCACGTCCCGGCCAGGGACACGAGATACCCCACCCAGAAGAGCCGGTAGTTCCGGATGCGGAGCGAACGAAACGCGTAGGTCAGCGTTCGCAGAGGTGGAGGGCGGAGTCTCATGGATCCTCTACATCCGGACGCAGAGCCTGAGTGCTCGGGGAACGGCTCAGTCGCGACACCTCATCGCACGCAAACTCCGGCCATTCACCGGGAATGCCGTCCCTGAACGCCTCGATCCCCTGACCTTCTTCGCCGACTTCGCCGATGTCGGCCACCTCGATGTTTGCAGCTGCGATCGCCTCGACCAAAGCACCGGCATCGACGGGCGAGCAGGTGATCAAGAGGCTACCCGAGCCGATCAGTCCCAATGGGTCGAGCCCAAGAGCCGTGCAGATACGAGTGGTCTGCGGATAGATCGGGATCCTATCCAGATGGAGGCGCAGCCGGCGTCCGCCGGCTGCGCCCACCTCCCTGACCGCGGTGGCCAAGCCGCCTTCGGTCACGTCGTGCAGACAGGTGACACCCGAGAACGTCCGCGCGATAGCCGCTTCTTCAAGGATTCCGATCCTATCCAGAAAGCCCGCAGCTTCAGCGATCTCCCCCTCGGTCGATCCCTTTCCGAGCAGAGTCGCGCGGAACTCCCTGGCGATGAGTCCCGTACCTTCTACGGCCACCCCCTTGGTCAGGAGGATACGGTCTCCCTCGCACATCCTCCGCTTGTCCACCAGGTCCCGAGCGGCAGCCACTCCGGCCATCGTCCCCACCACCAGCGGCCGGGATACCGCGTCCGATATCTCCGTATGTCCGCCGCACAAAGCCACCCCGGAGGCCGCGCACGCCTCCCGGATATCGCGCATCATGGCCAGGACCTCGGAACCGCTCGAGCCGGGCGGGAACAGCAGGGTGCTGAGCAGCCAACGGGGGACGGCCCCACTGGCGGCCACATCGTTAGCGTTGACCAGCACGGTGTACCGCGCCATCGAGTCGGCGGCCAGCGTTATGGGATCCGAAGCCAACACCAGCACCTCGTCGCCGCTCACGTCTATGGCGGCTGCATCTTCCCCGACCCGGGCACCTATCAGCACCGCCGTATCCCCGGTATCGACCCCGGCAAGACTCCTCGCCAGAAGATCCGCGGGCAACTTCCCTGAAGGCAGGGGAAGACCGTAGCAGATGACCCGCAGTGCCGCATCCAGGTTATCCACCACAAAGTCCACGCCCCCCACAGGCTCGGCCTGATGGGGATCGTTGCGGAGGAACATGGTCAGAGCGCCGGCCCTCCGGCCCGCTTCCACGTCATAGGTGTGATCGCCCACCACCAGTAGCCGGTCTGTTCGGATCCTGAGTTCGCGGGCTATGTACTCGACCCCGTCGGGGAAAGGCTTGGGACTCAGCGGTGTGTCGCGGGTCACCACAACCGCAAAATGGGCCAGATCGATGCCGGGAAGGTTCGAGAGGGCCCTCTCCACCGCTTCACGGCTGTTTCGCGTGATGATCGCCATGGGGATGCCACGGTCGCGTAGGTACGCAACCACGTCATCGGCACCGTTGTTCGCAACGCAGCGAGACGCAGCCTCCATTTCGGCCGCCACCAGGACATCTTCTTTGAGTCGCCGCTCGTCTCGGTCACCCATCCCCGCGAAGAACTCGAGCAGACCCACTTCTCGGGGGCAACCCACCGCCTCGTGTATGGCGGCGAAATCAAGGGCACCCGGCTCGGTCAACGTCCCATCGAAGTCGAAGACCACCGCTTCCACACGGAAGGGACGGCCGTCGCGCAGAAAGGGGCTGGGCTCAGCCGGACGTGCTTGGCCTACTATCACGCTTCTCCGCCTCCTCGCATCGTCTGCGCAGCCGCATCATCCATGCAGCCCGATGTCCCGTTCACTCGTCATGTCAGATAGTAGAGCAGCGCAGGGATGACGCCCACCGCCATCAGAGTCGTGCTCAGAACGATCGAAGATGCCAGTTCCGCTTGGTTGTTGTACTTGGTGCACAGAACAGAGGTGACCACGGCGCCCGGCATAGCCGCCTGGAATATCACGACCGCCCGCGGGATACCGGTGAGACCCAGAAGCCAGACCGCCGACAACCCGAGGAGGAAGCCCCCACCCATCCGTATCACGCTCGCGATCAGGGTCAGGGGGATCTGCGAGAAACGGAAGCGCCCCATGTTCATGCCCAGCACCAACAGCATCAGCGGCACCGCCGCCCTCCCCACGAACTCCACGGAGTTGACCACTGCCGCAGGGAGTCGGGTGCCGGTGAGACTGACGACGAGGCCGATAACCGCAGCGTAGACGAGTGGAGTCTTGAGGACGGTCTTCACTCCCTGCCCAACCGCTTTGTGACCGGACGCCACATAAACACCGAGCGAGTAGACCAAGAGAAGGTTCGGGATCCCGTAGAGCACCAGATTAGCGACTCCCACATCACCGAACGCCAGATAGATGATGGGGAGGGGGATGTTGATGGTGTTGGAGAAGACGATGGGCAGATAGAGACCCGGCCCGCCCTTCTTACGGGTGCCGAACGCCAGCCAGGCCAGTACGAAACTCCCGGTCATGACAAGGACGGTCGAAGCCCATAGATAGAGGGCCTCGCTGATCACGATGGTGCTTGCCTGCATCGAGTAGAAAACCAAGCAGGGTGTGGCGATGAAGAGGGCCACATCGATCAACGCAGCCGCTCCCGCGCCCCGAGTCGCCCGACCGAACAGGTAGCCGAGCACTATCGCGAAGAAGGTGGGCCCCAAGACGTTGATGATCTGCTCCATACGTCTGAAGTATACTCGGGCGCTCTTCTACGCTCCTTTGGGACACCGCTTCCGCACCTCTGCCCCCGGCACGCACCACGTCGTGGAGGCAAGGGCGTTATTCGCGGCTAAGAACGGCAATCGCCCGTGCGCTGAAGACGCCTAGATGGTATAAGTGCAGGAATGGACGAAGCCACTTTCTACCACTGGCTTGTCATGGCCTGGATGGTCCTTGCCGTCGCCACCTTCGTGGCGCTCTTTTTCATCACCGCACCGTACGGACGCTTCACACGCAGTGGATGGGGGCCGCGGCTCAACGCCCGCTGGGGGTGGATCCTCATGGAGACCCCCGTTCTTATCACCTTCTTGGTCCTCTACGGAGTGAGCGACCGCAAGTCGAATCCGGTCAACATCGTGCTTCTCCTCTTCTGGGTGGCCCACTATTTCCACCGGTCGCTCGTCTACCCTTTCCGCCTGCATAGCCACCGGCCGAGCATCACAGTCTCGGTTATCGCCATGGGCGCAGTCTTCAACGTCGGCAACGGCTACCTCAACGGACGCTATCTCTTCGCCCTGGGGCCGGAGTTGCAGATTTCCTGGATGCTCGATCCCCGCTTCATCCTGGGGGTGCTCCTCTTCTGGGCCGGATATGCCCTTAATCAACACTCCGACCGTGTTCTGATCGGACTCCGCGCACCTGGGGAGAACGGCTACAAGATCCCTAACGGCGGAGGCTATCGGTACATCAGCTGTCCCAATTACTTCGGCGAGATGATGGAGTGGGCCGGCTGGGCGCTCGCGTGCTGGAATCTGGGCGCCCTAGCCTTCTTCGTCTGGACTGTGGCCAACCTGGCGCCGCGCGCCATCAAGACTCACCGCTGGTATCAAGACCATTTCCCAGACTACCCCCAAGATCGTAAGGCGCTGGTACCCTTCATCGTCTGACCCGGACTATCGTCGTGCGAACTGGACCGGCAATGGCCCGCGCTGGTGAACCGCGATAGAATGGCCGGGCGGTGCCGTTCCGACCATCGACCGTGAGGGGCTGAAGACTCGGTGATAGCAAGCGTGAGCCAGGTGAGGGCCACGGCTCCCGTCGCCCGGAGCGTATTCTGGCTGATGATATCCCTGATGGCCTGGGAACTGTTCCAGGGTCTCAGGGCGGGGGCAGCGATCCCAGAAGGTTCTTGGGCTCTTGCGCCGATTGATCTTGTGTTCCTCACCCTTCTGCCGGCGCTGTCCGCTTTCGCGTTCACCCGGCTCTTTCTGGTCATCGGCCAGACGGTCCGAGGCACGCTCAATGTCTACTCGACGATATCCAGCCCATTTGCCTGGCTCTTCTGGATCGGTCTCGGCATCGGCATGGTCGGGCACGGCCTGCACGTCGCCGGCCACGCCCTCCGTCGGGCCATGCCCGAGATGTTCGCCCAGGGAGAGTTCGCCACTAAGATCGCCTTCCTGGATACCAGCGCCGGGTACCTCCTGATGGGGATAGGCTTCTTCCTCGCCACCCTGGTGATCCTGCTCATCGGTCAGGGGTCGGGGCAACGTATCACCGGGCCCGAGAGACTCCTCTTCGTGCTGGGCTCTCTCGCTACGTACGGCCTTGTAACCATCTACTTGGGGATCGAAGGCAGGCAGATCGTCTTCGCCATCGTGGCCAGCGCGGTGATCAGCGCCGTCAGTCTGTGGACCCTGCGCCCCTCTGAGATCACCCATGACCCCATCGGAGCCTTCATCGTTCCGGGGACCTTTTTGGCCGGAGTGACGTTGATCATCTGGGCCATCATTGTTGGAGGACAGCCGGTCTGGCCCTAGCGACCGGACCGATCCTGAACCCGTCTCTTGAGTTATAATCGCGTCTCGCTCAAGGCCGAACACGCCACGCGGAGTGGTGTCCGAGTTGGCTTAAGGAGCACGACTGGAAATCGTGTAGGCGGGGGTAACTCGTCTCGAGGGTTCGAATCCCTCCCACTCCGCCATGTTCCCGGGAGGGGATTTTCGTGGGCATCCGCACGTTCAGAAGAGCGCTGGCGCTGAGCGTCCTGTTGCTCTCTCTTCTCACCATCGGCTCCATGGCCGCCGGTTGCTCCTCCAATGGCGACGAGCCTGTCACCACCACCTCGTCCGGCCCGATCACTACACAGACGGCCACCACCGGGGCGACCACCACCTCGACTACGGAATCTCTGATGACGGAGTGGGATCGGCTCCTACGCGACAACTCCAAAGTCCAACATGAGCTGGCCATCTACCTTAGCCAAGGCGTAGAAGATGACGACCCGCTGATGGGCCTCTACCGGGGGTTGCAGGCCCGCACCCGAGCTCTGACCTGCCGCAAGGCCCTGGCCGAAAGGGACCTCGACTTGGCCGATGCCGCCATGCTCGAGGTTTATTACGCTATGAACCTCGGCCGCGACGTCGCCCAGGGATCGACGGGCGAGACGCTTGCCGATGCATACGGCATCATCGAGACGTTGGGCTCACCCTCACGGGCGCCCGATGAGTCGGCTGCACTCCTCGACAGGTTCATCGAGAGCCTGGCTCCCCTGCTCGACGAGGCCACCGGATTGCTCGCCTCGACCACCACTACCTAGGGCGACCGATACTCCGAGTAGGGCGACCGATACTCCGAGGGCCGAAGCCCGCACGACTTTGCTCGTGCGCCCGCTGCTGTATACTGCGCGTCGACCGTGCTAGGTGGGGAGCCAGCGGTGCCCTGTACCCGCAATCCGCTTTAGCGGGACTGAATTCCCACCCGAGGAGCGGGCCTGTGAGGTCTGACGCCGGTGTGTGGTGTTGACGGCCAGGTCCTGCGCAATGGAAATCCGTGAACCGGGTCAGGACCGGGAGGTAGCAGCCCTAAGCGGACTCTTTCATGTGCCGCGGGGTAGCTTGGCTTGAGCCGGCTGCCGGTGGGCGCTCGGAGGTTCGTATTCGACGGTGGGTGCACGGTCCTTTTTTGATCCAATCACGGTGGTCCAGTGATGCCCGCTGTTTTCACCGACGTCATCATCGTCATGGTGGTGGCTGTAGTCGTAACTCTCCTGTTCAGCAGGCTACGTCTCCCTGCCCTCGTAGGCCTCTTCGTAGCCGGAGTCTTTATCGGGCCCCACGCCTTCGGACTGATAAAGAGCCCAGAGAGCGTCGAACAATTGGCCGACATAGGGGTGATCTTCCTCCTCTTCACCCTTGGGCTCGAGATGTCATTCAGAAGGATGGGCCGACTTGCTCGGGTGCTGTTCATCGCCGGGCCTTTACAGGTGGTGCTTACTGGAGCCGCCGGTTTCGGCGTGGGTCTGATGCTGGATCTTTCGCTCCCTCAGGCTGTGGTACTGGGGATGCTGGTCTCTTTGAGCAGCACTGCGGTCGTGCTCAAGACCATGACCGAACGGGCGGAGGTGGACACGCCTGTGGGCCGCAACGTGCTCGGTATCCTCATCTTCCAGGACATACTGGTCGTGCCCATGATGCTGGCGCTCCCCCTGCTCGGGGGCGAAGAGCCGCACATATCGATGAGCGCCCCAGCACTGGTAGGGGTGGCGATCGGAGTGGTCGTCCTGGTGGTGGTCCTGGCCAAGTGGGTCGTGCCCCGGGTTCTGTACGAGGCGGCCCGCAGTCGCAGCGCCGACGTCTTTCTGATGGTGGTGGTTGCCATCTGCTTCGCGGTGGCCGCCCTATCTGCGCGCTTGGGACTATCCCTGGCCCTGGGAGCCTTCCTCGCCGGACTCATCATCTCCGAGTCTGAGTACGGCCACCACTCTCTGGGTCTGGTGATGCCCTTCCGCAACCTGCTGGTGAGCTTCTTCTTCGTATCCATCGGCATGCTTCTCGACCCAGGTTTCCTTGCCGACTACTGGTGGGTGGCGCTTCTGGGAGCCATCGGACTGATGCTGGTCAAGACGATCACCGGCACCATCGCCGTCCAGGCGCTGCACTATCCGCTGCGGGTGTCGCTCGGCACAGGATTGGCGCTCAGCCAAGTGGGTGAGTTCTCCTTCGTGCTCGCGGCCGTGGCTGCCGGCAACGCCCTGCTTCCGGAGAACCTGCGTCAGGAGTTCCTGGCCGTGGCCGTCTTGACCATGGCCGTGGCCCCCGTCGTCATGAGCCAGAGTGCGCATGCCTACCGGCTGGTCGAACGGCTGCACCTACCAAGATGGATCACCGCCGGGGGCGAAGTCAGCGCGGCCGCCGAACCGTCCTACTCGGACCACCTGCTCATCATCGGTTACGGCATCAACGGCAGAAACCTCGCGCGCGCGGCCCGTGAGTTCGGGTTCCGCTACGCAATAATCGAGATGAACCCCCAGACCGTGCGGGAGGAGTTCGCTCGGAACGAGCCCATACACTTTGGAGACGCCACCAACGAAGCGGTATTGGCCCAGGCGGGAGCCGAACGAGCCCGCGCGGCGGCAGTGGTCATCGGAGACCCAGCTGCGACCCGCAGCATCGTAGCCCAGCTTCGGCGGATGTGTCCGGCGCTTCATGTCATCGCGCGCACCCGCTTCCTGACCGAGATGCAGCCCCTCTACGACCTGGGCGCCTCCGATGTGGTGGCCGGAGAATTCGAGACATCCATCGAGATCTTCCATCGCATGGCCCACTATCTCGACCTCCCCGAACAGGCCGTCCGCTCCCTGGAACAGGCCATACGGGCGGACCACTACAGCCTTCTCCGCCGTCCGGAGGACGACCGTACCGGCGCCTACGAGGAGATCAGCCGGGCGGAGTAGAACCTTCTCATCTGGAGCGAAGACCGCGGACGGAGAGGGCCGCCGGTGAACCGAAGACCGCGGCAAAGCCAGGGCCGCGGTCGGGACGAGCCACCGGAGCGACCGATCTTGCCCTCCCTAGGTCGCGTCCCCATCGGTGTCACCGCTCGAATCAGAACACGATCCGAGATGACAAACACCCACGACCTCGTTGAGCGCGAGGACGAACGCGATCCCCTTGCCCGGCACGTTGAGTTGGGCCGCTTCCGCTATCCGCTCCACTACTTGGCGGCTGAGGGTCTGAGGCACCACGGTGAGCAACATCTCCTTCTCGGGCTCTATAGCTACGCCCAAGATCTTCCTTGTCTCGTGGATGCCTACCCCCCGGCCGTAGACGATGGTGCCTCCCTCAGCTCCGGCTTCCCGGGACGCCCGCAGAGCTTTTTCCGCCGCTCCTTTTGGAACGATCGTGACGATCAGATCATGGCGGACTTCTTCAGGATTCATGTTCTTCTCGCCTCCAAGGCGGTTTGTAGACCAACCCTAACAACAACATACTGATTATGGGCACCATTGCCACGAGGGCGACCAGGCCGAGCCCCTCAGTCGCGGGGTCGCCGCCCACGCCCGACGCCGCTCCGATCGCAAGCGACATGACGAACGTGACGGCCATGGGGCCGGTGGCGACTCCACCCGCATCGAAGGCCAGGCCGGTGAACGAGGAATGTGAGAAGACCAGCAGCACAAGCGCCAGGAGATAGCCGGGGCCCACTATGTAGAGTATGGGGATGCCGTAGCGGATCCTCACCATGTTGAGAGCCACCGAAACGGCTACTCCCAAAGCGATAGTGAACAGGATGATCCTCTCCCTGAGGTAACCGCTCGAGAACCGGTCGATCTGGCCCGCGAGGATCCTGACCGCCGGTTCGGCAAGCGTCGCGGTCAACCCCAGTGCGAACCCGGCGATGATCAGAACGGGGGCAGAGCGTTCGGTGATCAACCGCGATCCCATCTCCTCGGCGTAAGGGATGAACCCTATCCGCACTCCCATGAGGAAGATGGTGAGCCCCAACGCGGCAATCAGCATTCCTCGCACCATGTTCCACAGTGATTCCCTGGGTATGTCTCTGAAGAAGACAAGAAAGATGACCACAAGGACGGCCACAAGAGGACCCAATGCCTGCCCAGACTCACTGAGAGTGTGCAGCAGGAGAGTGCCTATGGACTCATCGCTCACGGTCACACCCTCATGCGAACAGACCAATAATGGCAAGCAAGATGACCGGACCAAGAGAGGCGATTCCGATGAGACCGAACCCATCTTCCAGCGAGCTGCGTCTGCCTATCGTGCGGGCCACACCGAGACCGATGGCCATAATCAGGGGAACCGTGAGCGGACCGGTGGTAGTGGCGCCCGAATCCAGTGAGATCGCGATGAACTCGGGAGACACGAAGGGAAACAAAGCAAGCACGACCACGTACCCCACACCAAAGATGAGACCTATCCGTGTCCCGATGATCTGGCGCAGTACCGCGACGGCCAGCGCGAACCCCAACCCTGCTCCAATGATGAGTACCAGGATGGAGGAAGTCAGCCAACCGCCCGTGACACTGTCTACCACACCCGATAGCACGCGCACATCCGGCTCGGCGACGGTGGCGACGAAGCCCAGGATCAGAACGACCACCACGAGAAGCCAGGGCGGCACGCGCTCGGGTAGATGGGCGCCCACGTATTCCCCCACCGGGATCAGGCCCAGCCGCACCCCCACCAGGAAGAGAAATAGCCCCACGATCACAAGCGCTACCCCGATGCCGAACCGCGCGAAGAGATGTGAGGGCACCCTCACCACGACCAACTGCAGGAAGACGACGAGGAGAGCGACCGGCAGCACCGGCCCTGCCACCTCAAAGAACGCCTCGCGAAGTCTCCTGCTCATGTGCCTCCTGGTCCCGGCCCCGGTGGGGTCTCACCCCGGCGGGTCCCAGCCGTGGAGCCCCGGGGCGTTTCTCGTTCACTGTACCCGTCTCAGCAGCCCGCTACGCCTGTGCGCTGCAGAGGGCCTCCCGAATACGCCCCGGCCGGTCGTACCGGGCAGGTCGGAACTCCGGAGCCCAACACGTCGGCTGATATAATCATGCCGCCTCTCTCGACCTAGTGCGAAGGAGTCATCCAGCGCATGGCAGTCTCTTTGTATCGGAAGTATAGGCCGGCGCGTTTTGAGGACATCATCGGCCAAGAGCACGTCGCCCGAACCCTGGTCAATGCTATCAAACACGACCGTGTGAGCCATGCCTACCTGTTCACCGGTCCCCGCGGCACAGGCAAGACCTCCACCGCCAAGATCCTGGCAATGGCCCTCAATTGTGAGGCGGGGGGTGGCAAGGCCACACCCAGTCCCGACGGTACCTGTCCTCACTGCCGGGCCATACGCCAGGGTAGCTTCCTAGACGTGGTGGAGATGGACGCCGCTTCCAACCGAGGTATCGACGACATCCGCGACCTGCGCGACAAGGTACATTTCGCCCCAGTACAAGGCCGCATGAAGGTATACATCGTGGACGAGGTCCACATGCTCACCCCGGAGGCCTTCAACGCGCTGCTCAAGACGTTGGAGGAACCCCCGGCCCATGCCGTCTTCGTCCTCGCCACCACTGAACCTCACAAGGTGCCGCCCACCATCCTCTCCCGCTGCCAGCGCTTCGACTTCCGACGACCTTCCATCAAAGAGGTGGTGGAGGTGCTGACAAGCGTCGCAGTCCAAGAGGGCATTGAGGTCGCAGAGACGTCTCTCACAGTCATAGCCCGAGCCGCGGGGGGGAGCTTTCGCGACGCCGTCGGCATCCTGGACCAACTGGCGACCTACTCGAGCGGCAACATATGCCTCCAGGAGACCCTCGATATCCTCGGGGTGGTACGGCACGATCTCTTGTTCGAGATCGTAGATCTGGTCCACGAGAACAACACCCAAGGAGCGCTGCTCTTTGTCGAACGACTCAGTCAGAGCGGCGTTGACTACTCTCAGTTCATCAAGGACCTTCTCAGCCACCTGCGCGATCTCTACATCGCCAAGCACACGGAAGATATGCCGGCCGGCATCGCCGCCACGGAGGAACAGATGGACAGGCTGCGGAGCCAGGCCGGGCGTATATCTGTGGCCCGCACTGTTAGCCTCATCGATCTCCTGGGAGAAGCGCTCCGCGCCATCCGTCAGGGCTCAGATTCCAGGCTCGAGCTTGAACTGGTGTTGATAAAGATAACCGCGGTCGCGGGCGTCCCATCGACGCCGGGCGGCGGTCCTGCCTCTCAGCGGCAGCCCTCGACCCCCACCCCTCAAGCAGCAAAACCACTCCCACGCGCACAGCCGGCGACCCCCGAGACGGCGCCGCGGTCACAGTCAACAGCCCCGGAAACGGCCGGGCAGCCACAACCCGAGCCTTCCACCGGGGAGACCGTCGCTCCACCGCTACCGGAGACGGCAGCCGGAGCGACCATCGTTCCAGATATTGACCATCTGAAGCGTGCTTGGCCACTCGTACTCGAGGCGGTGAAGAAGCGCCAACGCGGGCTCCCCGCACTGCTCGGAGAGGGACGCCCCGACAGCCTCGATGACAATGAACTGGTCATCAAGTTCCCGGCGGGTTACAGCTTCCAGGCCAACCAGGTCGCTCGCGGGGAGAACCCTCGCATCATCGCGGAGGCCCTCCTGGAGGTGACCGGCACGGAGCTGCGAGTGACCACGAAGCTCGCGCCGGGAGCCGCCCCCGAGCCGGCCGCGGCGGATGAAGATGCTAGAATCCTGAACAAGGATGAGTTGATCCGGGTGCTGAAGCAGGAGTTCGACGCCCGGCTCATTGATGACGGGCCCACGCGCTAGACCAGCCGAGGAGACACCGGTGAACCCTAACTATCAGAAGATGATGAAGCAGGTCCAGAAGATGCAGGCCGATATGGCCAAGATGCAGGAAGATCTTGCCAACGAGACGGTCGAGGCCTCTGCCGGCGGGGGTATGGTCACAGTCCAGGTCACCGGCGCCATAGAGATCAAGAGCATCAAGATCGACCCCGCGGCGGTAGATCCCGAGGATGTCGAGATGTTGGAGGATCTGATAATGGCGGCCGCCAACGAAGCTCTCCGCTCTGCGCAGGAGTTGGCCAATCAGAGACTGGGCGGCATCACCTCGGGCCTCAACATCCCCGGTCTGCCGTTCTGACCGCCATCCTTGATCGTGCCGGCTGTGAATCCGACCGATCAGCCCGACCGGTAGTCTGACTGCATGTTCAGCCCCGCGGTCCAGAAGCTCATCGACGAACTGAGCAAGTTGCCCGGTATAGGCCCCAAGACTGCTCAACGTCTCACGTTTCATCTTCTCAGACTATCCGCCGAAGACGCGCTGCCGCTGGCTCAGGCATTGATCGACGTGAAGGAGACCGTCCGCTTCTGCAACCGGTGTTTCAACCTCACCGAGCAGGAGTTGTGCCCGGTCTGTCTGGATCTCAGCCGCGACCAGACCAGCATCTGCGTGGTGGAGGAGCCCGGGGACGTCATCAGCATAGAACGCACGCATGAATATCGCGGGCTCTACCATGTATTGGGAGGAGCCCTCTCACCACTTGATGGGATCGGTCCCCAGAACCTCCACCTGGCCGAGTTGTTCGAGCGCGTCCGATCCGAGGATATACAAGAGGTCATCGTAGCCACCAACCCGAACATGGCCGGAGAGGCGACGGCTCTCTACATCGTCGAGGAGCTCAGGCCCCTGATCTCAGCCGGCTCACTGCGCGTCACCAGGCCGGCCGCAGGCCTCCCCATGGGTGGAGATCTGGAATACGCCGACGAGGTCACTCTAGGGCGGGCACTCACCGGAAGGCGAGAGCTCTAGAAATCGGCTAGAATTCATCGTCTTGTCAAATCAGGTCAAGTGGAGCACTGATCCAGGTGGAGGACGAACAGCAGCCCAAGCAGAGCGAATGGCTCGCGACCGAGGACGCGCTCGGATCCCAATACGTGGTGATCGGCGGACCCGAACGCAGGGCCGAGCGTACGAACATCATTGTGATGAAGTTCGGAGGAACATCGGTGGCCGACGCCACCTGTATGAAGCGGGTGGCGAAGCGGATCGTGGAGGCCCGTAAGGCCGGGCACCCGGTGGTGGCGGTCGTCTCCGCCCGCGGAGACACCACAGACGATCTTATCGAGATGGCGCGAGAGATCTCCGAGAACCCTCCCGCCCGGGAGATGGACATGCTCCTCTCCACCGGAGAGCGCATCTCCGCGGCCCTCGTGGCGATGGCCATCCAGGAACTGGGCTACCAAGCCATATCCCTCACCGGCTCTCAGGCCGGCATCGTCACCGACACCGTCCACACCAAGGCCAAGATCCTCGATATCCGGCCCCGTCGCATCCTGCAGGCCCTCGAGGAAGACAAGATCGTCCTTGTTGCCGGTTTCCAAGGCGTCTCCACAGCACAGGACGTCACCACTCTCGGCCGGGGCGGCTCCGACACCACAGCTGTGGCTCTAGCGGCGGCTCTCGGCGCCGAAGCCTGCATGATCTTCACCGACGTGGACGGCATCTACACCTCCGATCCCCGCGTGGTCCCTGAAGCCCGCAAGCTTGACTTCATCTCGAACGATGAGATGCTGGAAATCACCGCCAGCGGTGCCAAAGTCATGATGTTGCGCAGTATCGAAGTAGCCCGTCGGTTCGACGTGCCACTTTGGGTGCGCTCCAGCTTCACTGATGCCCCCGGAACTCTGATAGGACAGGAAGAGAAAGGCATGGAACAAGCCATCGTCTCCGGTGTGACCTACGCCCTCGACGACGCTAAGGTCACCATTCACGATCTGCCCGATAAGGTGGGAGTCGCGGCCAAGGTGTTCACCACCCTGGCTACAGCCAATATCAACGTCGACGTCATCATTCAGAACGTGTCGGCGGGCGGTGCGGCCGATATCTCCTTCACGGTGGCCGAAGCCGATCTGCCCAGGGTCACGTCGGTCCTCACCGAGCTCAAGGAAGAACTCGGCTTCTCCTCGTTCGACCTGGATAAGGACGTAGCGAAGGTCACCTTGGTCGGAGCCGGCATGAAGACCTATCCCGGCATCGCCGCCAAGATGTTCGAGGTCCTCGCCGACAACGGCATCAACCTGGAGATGATCTCGACCAGCTCCATCAAGATCAGCTGTGTGATCCGGAAATCACAGGTCGAGACCGCCGTGAGGGCTTTGCACTCAGCATTCAAGCTTCATGACGGAATGGCTAGCCGCGAGGAAGTCTTCAGCTAGATCCGCCGGCGAAGCTCGAGATGTATCCCCCCTCCGGCTGTATGCCGGCAGGGGTCGACACAGATGCACGGGAGGTGGTCTTGGACGCCATCGTCGTCGAAGGGTTGCGGAAGCAGTTCGATCCCCCCAAAGGCCCTGTTGCAGTAGACGATGTCTCCTTTGGCATCCGGGAAGGGGAGATATTCAGCCTGCTCGGCCCGAACGGCGCCGGGAAGACCACCATCATCTCCATCCTTTCCTGCCTGCTCAGGCCCGATGCAGGCGAAGCCCGGGTGGGGGGTTTTTCCGTCACCCGAGAGTCTGATGAGGTCAAGAGGCTCATCGGAGTGGTGCCCCAAGAAATCGCTCTCTATGAGGAACTCAGCGGGCGGGAGAATCTCCTATTCTGGGGTCGCATGTACGGCCTGAACGGGCCTGCCCTCAACAAGCGGGTGGATGAGGTGCTCGACTGGATCGGGCTGGTCGACAGGCAGACGGACCGCTTGGAGAAATACTCGGGTGGCATGAAACGCAGGGTAAACATAGGTGCCGCTCTTCTGCACAACCCACGCTTCCTCTACCTCGACGAGCCCACGGTGGGCATCGACCCCCAGAGCCGTCGTTCGATCCTCGACGGGGTGAAGAACTTCAACGCCGCGGGCGTCACCGTCCTTTACACCACCCACTACATGGAAGAGGCTCAGGAGATTTCAGACCGTATAGCCATCATGGACCGAGGGGCCATGATCGCGGTGGGGGCTCAGGACGAGCTGGTGCGCCTGGTCGGAGAGCGTACTCGGATCAACCTGGCCTTGGATCGGAACGCCGACATCCTAGCCGAGCGATGGCGCGATCTTGCCGGAGTGTCGACCGTGTCCGAACCCGAAGACGGGCGTTTGTGGGTGCTCACCGACGACGCCAACAGCCTCATGCCCCGGCTGTTCGATAGTGCCCAGACGGCGGAGGCCCGCATCACCGAGATCAATCTGGCTGAACCCAATCTGGAGATGGTCTTCCTGCATCTCACCGGCCGGGCATTACGAGACTAGGGGGACTCGGGTAGCGGATGCTGCGAGTCCTCAACATCGCTTGGAAGGACGTACGCCACGTCTACCGCGATATCGCGGTCCTCGTGATGATGTTCGCGGCGCCGCTTGCGCTGGCCGGGGCTTTGGGAGCGGCCTTCGGGTCGGGCGACAACTTCTCCATAGCGGCCGTCAAGACGGTGGTCGTCGACCAGGATGAGGGCGCCGGGGCGGGCGTGCCCGCCGCCGGCGCCACGCTCACCGCGAGTCTGACCGGCCCGGACATGGCGGACCTGCTCGTCGTGACTCAAATGGACGATCCGGAGGCGGCGCGGGCCGCCGTAGACGACAGCGAGGCGGCGGTAGCCGTCATTATCCCCTCCAACCTGTCCTCGGCGCTCATGAGCGCCGGCCCCGGCGACGGTCCCGCCGGCCCCACCGCAGACATCCAGCTGTACAAGGACCCGGCACTCAGCGTGGGGCCCTCCATCGTGGCGGCCGTGACCGAATCGGTGATCCAGTCTCTGAACGGCGCGCGGGCGGCCGGCGCAACCGCCGCCCGCCTCGGACTGTCGCTCGGCCTTACCGACACCGACTCACTCTCCGCATTGGCTTCCCAGGCGGCGGCAGCTTATGCCCAGACGGCTCAGACGGAACCGCCCGTCGTCCTAGAGGCCCGCGGTCCGGTGGTCGCGAGTGCGGAGACAGAGAAGCGCCCCAATGTGGCCAGTCAGGTCCTGGTGGGCATGATGCTCTTCTTCATGCTGTTCGGCGCGGCCACCCCTGCTCGGAGCGTCCTCGATGAACACCGGCAGGGGACACTCCCCCGTCTGTTCACCACCCCCACGCCGCGTAGCCTCATCCTGGGCGGCAAGTACGTGGCCGTCTTCTTGGTCGTACTCATCCAAGCGGCGGTCCTCCTGCTGGTCGGCCGGTTCCTGATGGGAGCCGATTGGGGAGAGCCGGGCCCTGTGGTTGTCCTTACTCTGTGTAGCGCTCTCGTCGCCGCCTCCCTAGGGCTGGTGACCGTCTCCTTCGCCAAGACCCCCGGGCAGGCCGGCGCAGTCAGTTCGGCCATCTTCGTGTTTCTGGGTCTCATCAGCGGCAACTTCATGGGAACGGCGAACATCGGCGGGACGTTTGCCGTCGTCAGAAGAGTGAGCCCCCTAGGCTGGTTGATGGAGGGCTGGAGCGATCTACTCTACGGGGGCTCCTGGAGCAACATCGTTCTGCCGGTGGCGGCAGCGATGAGCTTCACAGTGGTCCTCTTCGCAGTATCCACTTTCTTCTTCAGGAGACGGTACGCGTGAAGCGGGCCTGGCATATAGCCGGAAAGGAGATACTGCAGAACCGCCGGGATCCGCTGGCCTTGCTCTTCACCATCGTGCTGCCCGTCATCTTCACCGTCTTTCTGGGCCTACTCATCCCCTCGGGCGACGAGGGAGACACCCGTCTACCCCTTGCAGTCGTCGACGAAGATGGCACCCGGGCCTCACAGGAACTGATCGACGGACTGGCCGATATACCGCTCCTCGAACTGAAGACCTCATCGGCCGCCGCGATCGATAGCGCCGTCCAGGATCAGAAGGTAGCCGCCGGATTGATCATCCCGGATGGCTTCGGCGAGGCGGCCGAGGCAGGCCGCCCGGTTGCGCTGACTTTCATCCGCGTGGAGACTTCGAGCGGCGCCCAGTCGGTCTGGGAGGCGGTAGAGGGGGCTCTATCCCGGTCCAACGCCGCCACGCTCGCGGCCGAAGTCGCCGCCGAGCAGGTATCCGCTGAGACGGGCCGTCCCTTGGACCAAGGTCTGCTCAGGTCTGCCCTTTCCATTGCCGAAAGCCACCTCGCTGCCCCGGCCATAGGAATCGAGGTGATCGACGCCGGAGATTCCCCCGTGGCACGTTCGGGAGGCTTTCAGCAGTCCTCGACGGGCGCACTGGTGAACTGGGTGCTATTCGGCCTGCTCGGAGTGTGCAGCACCGTCGTCTGGGAGAGGAAGAACGGCCTTCTCAGTCGTCTGAGCGCCGCGGGAGTCCGTTCGAGCGAGATCCTAGGAGGCAAGACGCTGGCCATGGTCGCCCTCACCTTCGCTCAGCAGCTCCTCTTGGTCCTGCTGGGCCAGTTCGCGTTCGGGGTCGACTACTTCAGCAGCCCACTCGCTCTACTCTTCATCATGATCTCCCTCTCTCTCCTGGCGACCGCCTTTGGGCTCCTCATAGCGTCTGTGCTCCGGTCGGAACAGGCCGTAGTAGCCGCGACTGTGGTCACCGCCCTCCTGCTGGCCGCCCTGGGCGGCGCTTGGTTCCCGCTGGAGGTGACCAGTGCCGGCTTCTCCAAGATCGCCCATGTCCTCCCCTCCGCCTGGATCATGGACGCGTTTCACGGGATCACTCTCAAGGGCTGGGGGGTCGCGGACATCCTCAAGCCTATTGGTATCGTCTGGATCTGGATAGTGGCGGTTGCCTCTGTGGCTCTATGGCGCTTCCGACCGGAGTAAGATTGACCGGACCATGAACGACCTGCTGGAACTCACCACGACCATCGAAGGCCTCAATCAAGCCGGTTCTTTCACGGACGCGGCCGAATGTCTCACCCGCTGGGCACGCGTCTTCACCGGCTGCGAGTCGGCCATCTTGAGACTCTTGCAGGAAGACGGGAATTGCTCCTGGCTGCCGGGTTGCGTGGTGGACGGCGCGCCCAACGCGTTCGCCCGCGACGAAACGGTCGTAGGTTGTGACGAGTGCATCTGTGGCCGGGTGGCCACGGGGGCCGTAGATAGGTCGCTACCCTTCTTCACCGAAGGCGGTTCCTTCTCCTGGGGAAGAGTGAGCAGTCTGACCCGGGATTTCAACGCGGAACAGTTGGGGCCTCTACGGGGCCGGTGCATGGAGGAGCTATTCGAATCCCTGGCCGTGTTCCCGCTCCGGGCGGGGGCGGCAACGGTGGGCTCGCTCCACCTCGCCGATCGGCGACCGGACTGGTTCGGTCAGAAGTGGCGCGTGGTGGAGGCGGTGTGCCGGCTTGCAGGGGACACACTCATGCGCCACCAAAGAAGAGAGCGCGAACAGGCGGTCTTGCGCGCTATCGAGACCGCCCTTCTTCCCAGCGTTCCACCTGTCGTAGAGGATGTGGAGGTGGGCGTGAGCTTCACCTCCGCGACTGAGATGGCCCGTGTGGGCGGAGATTTCTACGACCTGCTCGACCTTGGAGAGAGCGGAGCGCTCGTCCTCGTTGGAGACGTGTCGGGCAAGGGGGTCGAGGCGGCCGGCATAGCAGCACGGGCCCGCTACACCTTGGCGGCCCATGCCAATCTCACCCCGCATCCCGCGGCCTTCGTGAGCGCCGCCAATGAATCCCTGGCGCGCCTGCTACCGAGCGGACGCTTCGTGGCTTTGGCCGCCTGTCTCATCGACCGCCGGTCCGGGCGTGTGACCACCTGCCTGGCCGGGCATCCCAATCCCCTGCTTGTCTCTGCTTCGAGCATCAACGAGATAGACGCGCCCCACAACCCTCCCCTGGGGCTCTTCCCCCGTTTGGAGTTCGAGACCGCGTCCCATGATCTGGAACCGGATGGATTGTTGCTGGCCTACACCGACGGTGTGACCGATTCCTGCCGCGGCGGCCTGTTCTTCGGACAAGAGGGCATCGTCCGCACCATAGAGAAAGAGCAGGAACGCGACCCACGGCGGCTTGCAGAGGCAGTGTGGGCGGCCGCTACCGAGTTCGACGACGCCTCCCGCATAAGCGACGATCGCCTCGTGCTGGCGGTGCGTCGCGCGGATCCCTAAACCTGAGACCGGCCGAGGCGCATGCTAAAATCCCTCGGCTGTCAGAAGGTCAAAGGGAGGGAGATCGTGGCTAGAGAGTATCGGGTGGCGGTGGCAGGCGCAACAGGCGCGGTCGGACGGGCGATGCGCAGCATCCTCGAAGAGCGCAGGTTCCCGGTCAAAGAGTTGGTCGCCCTGGCCACGGCCAAATCGGCAGGCACTCGTCTGGAGTTCGCCGGCGAGGAAGTGATCTGCCAGGAGCTCACTCCCGAAAGCTTCAAGGGCATCGACCTTGCTCTCTTCTCGGCCGGGGGCGGGACTTCGCTGAAGTTCGCACCCTACGCCAAAGAGGCCGGCTGTGTGGTAGTGGACAACTCGTCGGCGTGGAGAATGGAGCCCAACGTACCCCTAGTCGTCCCGGAGGTGAATCCGGACGATGTCGATTGGCATACCGGGATCATCGCAAATCCCAACTGCTCCACCATCCAGATGGTGGTGGCACTGAAGCCTCTCCACGATGAGGCCCAGATCAAGCGCGTGGTCGTCTCCACCTATCAGGCGGTGTCGGGTACGGGAGCCAAGGCCATCAATGAGCTGATGCAGCAGACCACCCGTCTTCTGGCCGACGAGGCTCCGGAGATCGTCGTCTACCCGCACCAGATCGCATTCAACTGCCTCCCCCACATAGACGTGTTCCTCGAAGACGGCTATACCAAAGAGGAGCGCAAGATGGTGGATGAGACCAAGAAGATCATGGGCGACGACAGCATCGCCGTTACGGCCACCTGCGTCCGCGTACCGGTCGTGTACGGCCACTCCGAGTCTGTCAATCTCCAGTTTGCCCGTCCACTGAGCGTCGAGCGGGCAAAGGAGCTTCTGGCCGGCGCTCCCGGGGTGAGACTGGTTGATGATCCGGATGACAAGCTCTATCCGATGCCCATTGAGGCGGCAGGCAAGGACGACACGTACGTAGGGCGTATCCGCGTGGATCCGACAGCCGAGAACGCGCTCAACCTGTGGGTGGTCTCAGACAACCTGCGCAAAGGTGCGGCGCTGAACGCGGTCCAGATCGCGGAGCTGCTGACCCAGCGTGATCTCGTCCGCGTGCCCCGCTAGCAGCGGCGCCCACCGGCCCGTGTTGTAGGATGGGCGTCTTCAGACGCCGCCGCAGGAGATGGCTATCGGCACTCATCGTCGTGCTCGCGCTGATCGTGGCCGTCCTGGCCTACGGATACGCCGAGACCTACTGGATCCAGGTCAAGGAGTACACCCTCGCCGACCCTGACGTCCCGGCTGCTTTTGACGGTACGCGTATAGCGCTGCTGGCGGATATCCACCACGGGCAGTTTCTGTCCCAGGACCGGGTGGCCTCGCTGGTGGAGCGGGTCAACGCCCTCGAGCCCGACTTGATCGTCCTCGGCGGGGATTACGTGTACGGCGACATAGACTACGCCGACTCCTGTTTTGCCGAACTGAGGCATCTGCGCGCCCCCCTGGGATGCTTCGCCGTGCTTGGGAACCATGACTATGGTGACTACAAGAGAGCCGCGGGCGGTCCCGCGCCGGTCATCCGGGCCATCGACGAAGCGGGCATCACGCTCCTGCGCGAAGACGCCCTATGGATCGAGAGCGGCGGTCAGCGCATCCGGCTGGGGGGTGTGAGCGATTATCAGGTCGACCGGCCCCGGATCGATCCGGTGCTCGAAGGGACGAGCGAAGACGACCTAGTGCTCCTTATCTCGCACAACCCCGACTTCGCCGAAGAACTGCCCGCCGATGCCGTGGACCTGGTCCTCGCCGGTCACACGCATGGTGGGCAAGTGACCGTCCTCGGCCTCTGGGCGCCCTACATCCCTTCTGAGTACGGTCAGAAGTACCGGACCGGCATGGTGGTCACGGAGAAGACCACGGTGATAATCTCCAACGGTATCGGTACAAGTACCGTCCCGCCCATCCGACTGCTGGCCCGGCCGGAGATCGTGGTGATAACACTGGAGAACGGAACCGCAGGAGATGCGACCCCCTAGCGACACTCCTCCTGGCTCCATCTTCAGTCGCATGTGCGCTCCGGCACCGCACGGCTACTCTGGGCCGAGCGGCAGAGGTAGGTACCAGCGCGGGTGGAGAGACGGGCGGGACGGGTGGCGACGATCTTCTCAAGGCAGAGACGGGTGACAAGGGAGCTCTTTGAACTGCTCTCACCTGAGCGATATCCTCAGGTGGAGGCGCAAACGGTATTGCCCGGGCGTCCCGGCAAGTCGGCGTCCCTGCCCAACGACCTCGATATCCGACTCGCCGATGCCTTAGCAGCCCAGGGGATCAGGCGTTTGTGGACCCATCAGGCCGAGTGCTGGCGGGTGTCACAATCCGACGCCGACTTCATGGTCACCACCGGCACAGCTTCCGGCAAGAGCCTGTGCTTCAACCTGCCGGTCGTCGATGGTCTGCTGCGCGCTCCGCACGCACGCGCCATCTACCTCTATCCCACCAAGGCCTTGGCCCAGGACCAGCTCCGCCGTCTGCGCCTCCTGGCCGGCCGGGACATCGAAGTCGCCACCTACGACGGCGATACGCCTTCGGCCGCCCGGCAGGTCGCCCGTCAGAAAGCGCGCGTCCTGCTGACCAACCCGGATATGATCCACCTCAGCCTCCTCCCCCATCATGAGCGCTGGGACGACTTCTTCTTCAACCTGCGGTACGTCGTCATCGACGAGGCCCACACCTACCGCGGGGTGTTCGGCAGCAATGTGGCCAACGTACTCCGCCGCCTACGGAGAGTGGCTTCTCTCTACGGAGCCGAACCCCGCTTCATCCTGGCTTCGGCCACCATCCGCAACGCGAAAGAGCATGCCCAACACCTCACCGGCCTGGACGTCGTGCACGTAAGCGGCGACGGAGCGCCGGTCGGGCCCCGCAAGGTGGTGTTCTGGCAACCGCCTCTTCTCGAGAATCAGATCAATGTCAGACGCGGCTCCAACGCAGAGGCCGCCGACCTGCTGGCCGAGCTCATTCGTTCGGGCATCCGCTCCATCTGCTTCACCAAGTCCAGGCGTAGTGCCGAGGTCATCTATCAGCAGACCGTCGACAGGCTCAAGGAGACCGAGCCTCGGTTGGCCGATCGGGTCTCTCCCTACAGGGCCGGCTACACACCTGAACAGCGCCGGGGCATTGAGACGATGCTGTTCGGCGGAGAACTCCTGGCAGTAGTCAGCACCAGCGCGTTGGAGTTGGGGATCGACATCGGGGCGCTCGACGCGGCCATCACCGTCGGTTACCCGGGAACCATGGCCAGTCTATGGCAGCAGTGGGGCCGCGCCGGAAGAGGCAAGGGTGAGAGCCTGGCCGTCTTCGTCGCGGGGAACGATGCTCTCGAGCAGTTCTTCGTGAAGCACCCCGACGAGCTGCTGACCCGGGAGGTCGAGGCCGCCACCATCGATTTCGCCAACCCGTTCATCCACACCCGCCATCTGGCAGCGGCCGCATACGAAAGCCCTTTGATCGAGGACGATCGCTTGTTCTTTGGCTCCCATCTTCCAGAGGCCCTCGAGCGGTGTGTGGATGAAGGCCTTCTGCGACACAAGCGTGAAACCGGCGCAGCCGGGAGGGACACGGCCGAGGCCTGGTACTCCACCGGCACGGATTTCCCGGCAGCCAGGATAGGACTGCGTTCGACGGCGGGAGAGCAGTACACCATCGTCGAAGCAGAGACCGGGGACATCATCGGCACCGAAGGAGCAGAGACGGCCTTCTCAGCACTGCATCCGGGTGCCGTCTATCTTCATATGGGGGATAGCTACCTCATAACCAAGCTGGATCTCGAGGCACGCATAGCCCTCGCGCGGCCCTTCTTCGATACCTACCACACTATTCCGCGCCGGGAGACCGATACCCGGATACTCAGCGAGAGACTGCAGACCACCCACGGTCCACTGATGTTGCGTCTTGGAGAGATAGTCGTCAGCACCCAGGTCGTCGCCTTCCAGAAGAAGAAACTGGGAGGCAACGAAGTATTGGGCACCGAGGAACTCGACCTCCCCCTCCAGGAGTTCATCACCGAGGCCATGTGGTTCACCATCCCGCCCGAGCTCTTGCCCGAACCGGAACACCTGGCTCGTTTACCCGGGGCCATCCACGCGGTTGAGCATGCGCTGATCGCCCTACTCCCTCTCTATGCCATGTGCGACCGATGGGATATCGGCGGGCTCTCGACGCCGGTCCACAGCCAGACCGAGCAGCCCACCATATTCGTCTACGACGGTCATCCCGGAGGAGTGGGCATCTCCCGCCAGGGCTTCGAGCGGTTCTCCGAGTGGGCGCGCGACGCCCGCAACCTGGTGCGCGACTGTCCCTGCGAGAGCGGCTGTCCCTCCTGCATCCAATCACCCAAGTGCGGCAACTGGAACGAGCCTCTGGACAAAGCGGCCGCGCTCCGACTCCTGAACGCCATGCTGCAGGAGCCGAGCGCCGGCACCCGGCGGCGAGCCGCCACGATGCTATCCTAGGGCTTATGAAGAACATGGAACGCTGGTACATCTCGGTCATCGGTGGAAGTCGCTGCACTGCGGCCGACTACGGGCTCGCGGAGGAGATCGGGAGCCTCATCGCCCAGGCGGGGGCGACACTGGTCTGTGGAGGCCTGTCCGGAGTCATGGAGGCGGCCTCTCGTGGAGCCAAGGAGGCAGGGGGGACCACCATCGGCGTGCTCCCGGGGCACGACCGCTCCCTGGTCAATCCCTACATTGACTACGTGCTCACCACCGGCATGGGACATGCCCGCAACTTGATCATTGCCAGCTCCGGCGATGCCGTCATCGCGGTAGGCGGCACCTTCGGCACGCTCTCCGAAATCGGTTTGGCGGCCAAGATCGGCAGGCCGGTGGTGATTGTGAGCGGCTGGAGACTCCAGAATGACGAAGAGGCCGAGGGTGTGTGGTACGCCTCCTCCCCCGATGAAGCCATGGAGCTCATCAAAGAAGCACTGTCCCGCCGGGCTTCCGAGGCAGCTGCCGGCGAGTCACCGTCTAGGTCGTCTCCGCCCGGATCTTTTCGCCCCTCCGGAGACCAGACCTGATGGACCGGCCTCCCGCGCGCGACGAGGAGACCCGAGAACTCATCGAGAGGTTCCAGGCCCGGCGGAAGCGGCGTAGGAGGTTGAACATCGTTTTGGCCTGCACAGTCGGAGCCATCATCGTCGGGATGATCGTGGCCGCGGTGGCTCTTGCCACTCGCGACACGGAAGACCGAACGGCCTTAACCACCACTGTCTCCACCCCGGACACGGTGGTCGGAAGCGGTTCCACTACCACCGATGAGAGACCGCCGGACGGCTCCACCACGAGCAGCAGCAGCGGCGCCACAACTACCCGTAGCGTCACCACGACGACCCTGCGAGCGACAACGACCACGCAGCCGGCCAGCACCACCTCGATCCTGCCCACCACCACTTCCCCCCGGCCCACGGACAAGGTGGTAGTCATCGATCCTGGGCACCAGGCCAAGGGCAATTACACCGAGGAACCGGTCGGCCCCGGTTCGAAGGACACAAAACCCAAAGTTAGCAGCGGCACTGCGGGCGCAGCCACAGGCACCCCCGAGGGCGAGCTGGTGCTCGCGGTCTCACTCAGGCTGCGCGACTCGCTGGAGGCTCAGGGCATTCAGGTGGTCATGACCAGGACCACTCAAGATGTGGATATCTCCAACGTCGAGCGGGCGCAGATGGCCAATGCCGCCGGAGCAGACCTGTTCGTGCGCATTCATGCGGACGGCTCCGATAACCCCAGCACCTCAGGCATCCACGTCCTCTATCCCGCTTCCATCAAAGGCTGGACCGACGACATCGCCGCCGCCTCCAAAGAGGCGGCAGTTCTGGCCCAGAGGGAACTCATTGCGGCCACGGGAGCCGGCGACCGCGGCCTCGACGCACGAAGCGACATCAGCGGTTTCAACTGGTCGGACGTGCCCGTCATCCTCCCCGAGATCGGCTTCATGACCAATCCCGACGAGGACCGGCTGCTCGCGACACCTGCTTATCAAGACAAGATCGTCCGAGGCCTCACCCGAGCCATCCTGGCCTTCCTGGGAGTGGGCTGGACCAGCTAGACTGTATGGAGATCACGGCCGGCGGTTCTGATCGTGGCCTCGCACGACCGTACTGTGCGGCGTCAGGATGCCGCCGAAGCGCATATTCCGGAGCGCGCGCAGCGCGCCTCGGTCATTGCAGTACCAAGGAGGTCTTTGGCGTGAGCAGGTTGACGGTGGTCGGCGCAGGGTATGTCGGCTTGGTTACCGCAGCGTGCATGGCGGAACTCGGCCACGAGATCATCGCCATGGATCTTGACGGGCAGAAGATCGCTCTTCTGCGCCAAGGGCAAGTCCCCATCTACGAGCCTGGTCTGGCCGAACTGATCGCAGCCAATCACGACCGGATCGAGTTCACCACCGAGCAGGCCTACGCCTACCGCACTGGAGAGTTCATCTTCCTGTGCGTCGACACGCCCCCCACACCATCTGGTGACGCCGACCTCTCCCGCATCTGGCAGGCCATCGACGATCTTCCCCCCGACGAGGGCGAGCACATCCTGGTCACCAAGTCGACCGTTCCCGTGGGAACCGGCGCGCTGGTCCAAGCGGAGTTGGCCCAGCGCGGCTACCGGCACATCAGCTACGCCTCCAACCCCGAGTTCCTACGTGAGGGAACAGCCATCGACGACTTCATGCGCGCCGACCGGATCGTGGTCGGTGCGGACGACCCGGCCGTCGCAGAACGAGTAGCGGGCCTGTACGAGAAGCTGGATCGTCCCATGCTGATCACCGATGTGGCATCCGCGGAGATGATCAAGTACGCCTCCAACGCCTTTCTGGCCACAAAGATCAGCTTCATCAACGAGATCGCCAACGTGTGCGAAGTCACCGGGGCCGATGTCACTGTGGTAGCACGGGGGATGGGAATGGACCGCCGTATCGGGCCCCATTTTCTGCAGGCCGGGATCGGTTACGGAGGCAGTTGTTTCCCCAAAGACGTCTCCGCTCTCAAGCAGATCGCGGGCAACTCGGGCTATCACTTTCAGCTGCTCAGCGCAGTCATCGAGGTCAACGAGCTACAGAAGCGGCGCGTGATCGGCAAGCTCAAGCGCCACCTAGGAGATGAGCTCCGTGGGAGACGGATCGCCCTGCTCGGTCTGTCGTTCAAGCCCAACACCGACGACATCCGCGAGGCCTCATCAATCGTTCTGGCCGGCCGGCTGCTGGCGGAGGGGGCCGTGGTGGTCGGCTACGATCCCATAGCCATGGACAACATACGTGCCCTCTTGCCCAAGGTGATCTTCGCCCCGTCGGCCGCTGTCGCCCTCGAAGGGGCAGAGGCGTGTGTGCTGGTAACCGAGTGGCGGGAGTTCCTCGATCTGGACTGGGCTGCGGCGAAGCAGGCCATGGCCCGGCCGCTCCTGATCGACGGGCGCAACGCCCTCGATGCCGGTTCCCTCATGGATTTGGGCTTCACGTACGAAGGTGTAGGAGCGCGAGTCGGGAGAACCTGACGCTCCAGTCCTGGTCTGCAATCAACAGTTCGCATCAGGGTATGGGTGTGCCTTAATCCTTACCTTTCTTCTGAATTTCTATCTCGTTTGCATTATCTCCATCTATTCCGCTAATCAATCGGCACTAGATGCCGATATATGCCCTAGTTTCGATGGAAGGACTCGATTCCAGGCTGCACACCGGTTAACCGGTTGTGCACGCGAAAGGAAGAGGATTAGCATGGCCAAGAGCAAGGGATACGAACTGATACCGCGACGTGTCCCTATGAGACAACGTTCGAGTTTCTACAAGCAGATACTCACCGACTTCCTCGCGAGCGGGGAGACAAGCGTCGAGATAGCCGGGACCGGTCGTAAACCGGCTACGCTGGTGCAGGGTCTGCGAAAAGTAATCGAATCCGAAGGACTCGAGAACGTCAAGGTGGTGCAGCGCACGCAGGACGTCTATCTCATCAAGACGTGATCGGCCGGTGATCAGACCCAACAGCCCCGATGATCCCGGCACCTGACGTCTGGGCCACGGGCAACAGATGGGGGCTTCGAGATTCACGTACGGTAAAGGAAGAGGCCGCTCGTACGAGCGGCCTCCTCCTTTTGTCCTAAGCAGGTCGGGGCCCTGCCTAACGGCTGTTCTTCGCGATCTCCTCCGTATTATCGTGGATCCGGAAGAACACGATGAACAGCTCCAGCAGCACCCGCACGTAGAGGATCCAAAGGAAGCCGCCGATCAGTCCTCCAATGAGGAAGAAGAACCCTGTCCCCACCCCCGACCTGAAGCCCACGATTATCCCGCCCAGCACACCAAGACCAATCACGACGATGGAGATGATGAATAGGATCTTGATGATGCTCGGGGTGATGAATTCCTCGAACGAGAAGTCGAAGAGCCGGCCAAAGAAGCCCCTCTTCTGTGAGTAGCCGGAATAGCCGTAATTCTGCGGCCCAGGTCCATAGCTGGGTCCACCCGGCCCGGACCCCGTTGTTCCGTACTGGGGGCCGGTCTGTCCTTGCTGTGCCGATGCGTATTGGGGGGCGGCGTAGGGAGGGGGTGTGGACCCAGCCGCTGCCGCTCCCGCCGCTGCCGCTCCCGCCGCGGTCTCCGAAGGTCCGGAGGTCGACGCAGGTGGCGGACTCGACGAGGCGGCTGCAGCGGGCATCCGCATGCCGCACTTCTCGCAGAATTCGCCGCTCACCTGAACGTTCCCACAGTTTGCGCAGGTCTTCACGAGTTCAGCCAAGGAGTCCCCTCCCTTATGGTCGCTTGACGTTTACAAGGTACGTGCCTTGGGGAAGGCTGTCAATGCTCAGACGCATCCGATTCCACGCAGGGGAAAACCGGCTTGGCGAACGGACCCCAGGGATACGAGTGCTCGGTGCCGGGTATCGGTGGCTTCAGGTGGAGCCGGGAGGTGCCGATAGTCTTCACGCTGTGTTGAGTACATTCTGTCAATAGAGAGTATTCTACTATCTGAAGAAGGGGCTGCCGCGAACAGGCGGAGTCGTCGTCTCAAGTTACCTGGAGGGATACGGTTCCACGCCTTGTCGCCTCTGGAATCGAAGGCAGGGATGGGAACTAGGGTCTTCACTAAACCACAGGCGGGTCAAATCCTATACGCGTGTATGGATGCCGCTATCGTTTTCCTGTCGTACTATGTCTTGCTGAATTTCCGGTATTCCCAGGGCTTCGCCGACTGGCAGTCGCTGACCGGTCAATTCCTTTTGTTCGCCGGCCTGGCCATAATGGTCCATGTAATCGTCAACTGGCTCAGTGGAGTGTATTCCATAGTGGCCCGCTACATGAGCCTGACTCAGGGTGTCAGAGTTGGGCAGGCCGGCATCATCGCCGTGGCCGCGCTCTTCGTCCTGGTGGTGACTTGGCCTCTCTTTCCAGGGAGCTCAGGATATTTGATCCCCCGATCCGTGGCGGTCGCAGGTGGCACTCTTGCCATCATCCTAATGATCGCCACCCGATTCGTGCGGCGGATCGTCCACGAGAATACGGCAAGACCTGACCAGGCGACAGAGCGGCTCCTGCTCGTCGGGGCGGGACAAGCAGCCGACATGCTGCTCCGAGAGATCAAGCGCACCCCGTCGCTCGGGATCAAGGTCGTAGGGCTCGTCGATGACCGGCCCGAGATGCGGAACATGACTCTGCAGGGCTCCCCAATCCTGGGTCGAGTGGCCGACATTACCACTATCGTGGACAGGGTCGGAGCGACCCAGATCATCGTGGCGATACCCTCTGCAACGGCTGAGGAGATCGTATTCATCCACCGCGTCTGCAAACCGACCGGGCTTCCCATGAAGGTACTACCCAGTGTCACCGAACTCGTTTCGGGGACTGTAAGCCTCCGCGATGCTCGAGACCTTGACGTCAGAGACCTCCTCGGAAGACCGTCCGTCGAGACGGATGTGGGCGCGATCTCTGAGTGCATCCAGGGCCATACAGTCCTCGTAACTGGTGGCGGAGGTTCCATCGGCTCCGAACTGTGCCTCCAGATCGCACAATACGACCCGGGCAAGCTCGTAATCATCGACCATGACGAGTCCTCTCTCTACGACTTGCATGAGCACCTGCAGAACATGGGATTCGGTTCCTACTCCCTCTATCCAGCAAACATCCTCAACGAGTGCAAGTTGGAAAGGATATTCGCTCGACACCGCCCACGCGCGGTGTTCCACGCCGCCGCATACAAGCATGTGCCCCTCATGGAACTGAGCCCTGACGAGGCGGTGGTGAACAATGTCAAAGGCACATGGCGAGTGGCGGAGATGGCCGGTCGATATGGCGCGGAGCGGTTCGTCAATATCTCAACCGACAAGGCTGTGCAACCAGCCAGCGTGATGGGCGCAACCAAGCGGGCCGGAGAGCTCACTGTGCGGATGTTGGCCGAGCGCTACCCTCAGACCGCATACGCTTCAGTCCGGTTCGGAAACGTTCTCGGGAGCCAGGGCAGCGTCATCCCCATATTCAAGAGTCAGATAGAAAGTGGCGGTCCGCTGATCATAACTCACCCGGAGATGACCCGATACTTCATGCTCATAGAAGAGGCAGTGCAGTTGGTGCTGCAGGCGGCGATCATGCTGGACGAAAGCGGACCTTCTGATCAAGGGCTAATGCTCAGCACCTTCATCCTCGAGATGGGGGACCCTGTATCCATCGTGGACTTGGCTCAGAGAATGATCGACTTCTACTGGAAGGACGAGAGTCGTACTCTCGGAGTGGAATTCTCGGGGCTCCGGCCAGGCGAGAAGCTGGAGGAGCGGCTGGTTTACCCCTTCGAGAGCACTGTGGCCACGAGCCATCCGCTCGTCAAGCGGGTCCACGCGAGCTCAGCGCCGGCCTCCGGGGACGGGGGCGGGGAGCACTTTGAGACAGTGCTATACGATCTGATCTCGCTGGCAGAGGACCATGGGAGCCCAAGAGCTATCAGGGAAGCTCTGGTGGCCTGCGTGCCGGACTACGTGCCCAGGGAGAAGCCTTGCCTTGAGAAACCCCGTGTATTGGTTTAGACTGCGGGTATAATCGGCATGTGAAACTTGGTGGGCGACTGATGTTCTATCGGTCAATATCGCCAAACCAGCAGCGCTTGGTGAATTGAGGAGGGGTGCATGGGCAAACGAGTAATCCTTATGATTCTAGGGTCGCTGGTCTTCACGATGCTTCTGGCGACGGCCGCCTATGCCTGGACACCACAGGACATACTGGATGACTATTTGAACAACCAGCAGCTCAACCGGGATTACACCCGTGAGGAGTTGCAGGCGTATCTTGACGACACAACCGTGGAGCAATATGCCGCGCCACTCGTAACCGAGGTTCTCAAGGATAAGGTGAAGAACCTCATCGACCGAGACACTTTCCCTTTCACAGGCTTCCAGATGATGATCGCCGGTATCGTGGTGGTAGTGCTGGTGGGCGGGGGAGTTGCCCTACGGCTGCTTACGAGACCGCGCAAAGAATCTCACAGCTCCTAGGTTCGTCGCAAGAAGCAACTCCTAGAGTCGGAGAGGAACGTGCCGTTCGCGGATAGTGCGGCTTCTGAGGAGAAGAACTATCCGCGAACAGCGATTCTGTGGGCAGCGCCGGTTTGTCTGCTTGTCGCGTTGTGGCTTTGGCTCGCTTTCTCGTCCGGCGGTTATATCGCCCGTCATTGGTTGGTGCCCAATCTCGCGTTGGGGCTCTTTGGTCTGGTGGTCTCGACGCTGACCGCTTACCCTCGCCGCCCCCGGCAACTGTCTCTTGTCGTACTGGCCCTGTTCGGTGGCTACAGCATTTGGGTTGCCTCTTCAGCTATCTGGGCCGATTCGACCATGCGGGTGTGGATGGAGAGTGGCCGCACCTTCAGCTACCTTTTGGTCTTCGCTCTCGCTCTTGTGTATCTCACCGATTCTGCCGCGAGAAAAGCGCTGCGCTATCTCCTGCTCCTGGCAGCGCTGGTCATTCTCGCCCTCTGCACCTGGAAGCTGTGGTCGAGCGGGGCTATCGCCCTGCTCTTCTCGGAGAACCGCTTCTACTATCCGGTCAGCTATCCAAACAATGCCGCCGCGCTGTTCCTCATAACCTTCTGGCCCCTCATGTGGCTGGCCGCCGGGCCGGAGGAACGGGCACCGGTAAGGGGAATAGCTCTGGGTGTCGCCACCGGCCTGCTGGGGCTGACCATACTGACTCAGTCACGTGGAGCGTTCTGGAGTCTGGCCTTCTCTCTCGTGATCATGTTTGTCCTGTCGCCGGCACGGATGCGGACGCTGGTTTACCTCCTCGTCCCCGCGTTGCTCATGGTCTATGAGTTCCCAACGCTCAACCGCTATTGGCTCGAGGGACCTACTGCGCTGGGAGGAGCACCGGGAGCTCGGACCATCGTCCTCGCGTCGGTTGTGGCCGGATCCATCGGGATGATCCTAGCTCTCTTGGAAAGATGGGTCAAAATAGCGGGTCGGGCGAAGCTGGTCGTTAACACCATCGTCGGAGTCGTCGTGGCCGGATGTCTTGTCTACGGTTCCATAGCGCTCACGAGCGATGCGGGCGGGCCCCTGAAATGGGCATCTCAGACGTGGAGGCAGTTCACTGGGCAGACTGCCAGCCCTTCCGAACAGTCAAGCGATTCCCGGCTGCTCGTGGTGTCCGACAGCGGACGAGTAGAACTCTGGAAAGTCGCCTGGGAGGCGTTCGAGCGATCCCCCGTCTTGGGTATCGGAGCGGACAACTTCATATTCCAGAACGACCGTTTTCGTGCCAATCCGCGCCGCCAGGCTCAACAGGCACACTCGATCGAATTGCAGGTACTGGGAGAAACAGGGATCGTCGGTGGCGTGTTCGCCTTCGAGGGCATCTTTCTAGGGCTTCTCGGAGTACTGTGGCCTCGCTGGGTAGCCGGGTGGCGGGGAGCGAGAGTGACATGGTTCCGACGGCGCAACCGCCTCGACTCAAGCGAAACACAAGCCCTTCAACAAGAGGGACGCTGGGGCTCCGATCCCAGGGCCTATGGGTGGGAGATGGCTCTCATCGCTGGCGCAGCCTACTGGTTCATTCACGCCAGTGTCGACTGGCTTTGGCAGATGCCGGGGGTGACCATACCGGCAGTGCTCTTTTTGGCAGCAGCCGTGAGCAGCGTGGATGGCCGCGCTGGGCTACTGTGGCCGCGTGTCAATCGATGGCTCAGGATCGGATCGCGTTCAGCTCTGCCCAGCCTCGCACCGCCGCCCGGTGGAGTTGAGATGGCGGAATCTCAATCCTCATCGCAGCCCGAACATGCGCAGCAGGCGCCGCAAGCCGATAGCTTCTTGACAATCACCCGAAGATCGGAGCAGTACGCGGGAAAGATCGAGCGACGCAACCGCCGCGAAGCTCGTAGACAGCGTTCGGCCGAGCGTCTGCAGCCGCAGGGCGTCTTATCTCACGTGTTCAGAGCTCTGTTGGTGACGTTGTCGCTTCTGGTTCTCATCGTCGCCGGACTACCCTATCTCTCCCTGCAGCTCCAGAATTCCGCCAAGGCCTTGGCGACAACAGATGGCGCCCGCGCTGTACAGAGAGCCGAATCGGCCCATTGGTTGCTGCCGTCCGATCCCCAACCTTATGTGACCCAAGCATCCGTATACCAGGGATACGCCCTTCGTGCCGTGGAATCTGGCGACTCGGACAGAGCCGGTGCTGTGCTGGACAACCTTGCCCTTGCCGTTGCGAGTTACGAGCGCGCCGCCGAAGTAGAACCTGCCGATTGGACAACGCACTACAGAGTGGGAGCCGCCGCGTTGAATCTTCTGCTGGCCAAGCAGTATCTGGCGGGAGTAGATGTGAATCTGGACTACGCCGAGCTGACCCCGGCCGTCCCGGGCTTGGCGGATTGGTCGGCGCTCGCGGGGGTACTCGGACCTCTCCCCTCGCCCGGAGCGGCTGCAGGTTCGCTGGCAAGAGACAAGACCACTCAAGATATTGCCGCGTCCTACCGAAGCCTTTCTAGGGAGGATCTCTTGGGCATGTCGCTCAGTTCTCTGGGCGCCGCCGAAGAGAGGAATCCCCTTGCGAGTCAGGTGGATGAGGCCATGCGGATTGTCAATGAATTGGAAGGTTTAGAATAGCTGTGTAGGGACGGCTAGTCCGTCCGATTGTGTACGCGAAACTAGTTCTTGTACGTATGAACGGCTGCCGTGGGATTTCCGCGGACTACGTCCTGAGATGCGTCTGTATCCTTTCTCTGAACGATGTTGTGTATAGGATTGGATTGTGAGGACCTGGATGCACGTGTCGTTGATGCGCTTGGAGGCCGTGACCATATGAGACGGGCGCATGTGCTCATGTATCATTCGCTGCAAGAAATGTACGGGACGCCGTTGCTCGCCAAACGGTCGTACACAGTGTACACAGACGCATTTCGCGGACACGTGCGCGCGCTGCAAACCGCGGTTGGGCCTGCTCCGTCCACAAGTATCGGCCCGATGACCCCATCGGACGCGTGGGCGATAACTTTTGACGACGGTAAGGAGAGCGCGCTGCACGCGGCGGATATTCTGGAGTCGGTCGGATGGCTGGCATACTTCTTCGTTGTCGGTTCGTGGATCGGCCGCAAGGGCTATCTTAGTCGAGAACACCTGGTGGATCTCCACCGACGCGGTCACGTCGTGGGCTCTCATTCGATGTCTCACCCCGACCCCATATCTGGGCTGCCGTACACAAGGATAGTTGGCGAGTGGAGCGACTCTCTGGAAATGCTGAGAGATATCCTCGGGTCAAATGTCGAAACAGCCGCTGTACCGGGTGGCGGACTATCTAAACCGGTTGTCAGTGCGGGCGTGGAAGCGGGGATCAGAGCGCTCTTCACGTCGGAGCCTACTTCGCGCATTCGATTCATGAGCGATTGTGCCGTTATCGGGCGGTATGCAATAAGGAATTCGACACCCGCATCCGACGTGGTTGCGCTGGCTGGCGGAGACCGTATAACGTGCGGTGGACAGTGGTTGGGATGGAACGGGCGCAAGGCGGCGAAAAAGGCACTTGGAGCTTCGTATTACTCTATCCGGGCCAGGTTGCTCGCTTCGAAGGAGACCGCTGAGTCATGATGCCGCACGAGAAAGCAGCGCCTTCGCTTCCGTCTATCAGTGTGCTGATGCCGATACGAAACGAGGCTGCATATGTCGGCCGGAGCATTCAGGCTGTGCTGTCCCAGGACTATCCGTCGGAGCTCATAGATATCCTGGTTGCCGATGGGATGTCGACGGACGGGACCACCGAAATAGTCCGGAGTATCCAGTCAACTCATCCGAACGTGAGGTTGCTGATGAACCCGGGCAAGACAGCTCCAACGGCACTCAATCTCGCCACAAGAGCCGCCTCCGGCGACGTGCTGGTACGGGTTGATGGTCATTGTGAAATCGAGCGAGACTACATTAGCAACTGCGTCCGTCATCTCAGTGAGGACGGAGTGGATGGGGTCGGTGGCAGCATAGAGACCGTCGGAGAGACCGACACAGCAAAGGCCATCTCGCTGGCGATGAGTTCTCGATTCGGAGTGGGCAACTCTGCTTTTCGGACGATACGGGGAAAAACTATGCTGGCGGACACTATTCCGTTTCCGGCGTATACCAGACGTATCGTGGAGAGGGCAGGGGAATATGATGAGTCCATGGTGAGAAATCAAGACGACGAGTACAATTATCGAATCCGCAAGATGGGGGGACGCCTGCTTCTTGCGGACGATGTTCGTTCGCGCTACTACAGCAGAGCCACCGTGCTGTCGCTTTCCAGGCAGTATTTCGGCTACGGGTTTTGGAAGGCCCAGGTGTTTCGGAAGCATCCGCGGCAGATGAGCATTCGTCAGTTCGTGCCCTCGTTATTCGTTTTGTGTCTTGCAACGGGGCTTCTTCTCGCGCCCTTTTCGCGGATGGGCCGCCGCCTATTGAGTGGCACCCTCATCGCATACGCAGCCGCGTCAGGCGCGGCCTCCACAACATTGGCGGCGCGCACGGATTGGCGGAATCTCCGTCGGCTGCCGGTTGCCTTCGCTGCCATTCATCTCAGCTACGGTGTGGGATTTCTGTGGGGTGAACGGCACTTGCTGAAGCGGAGCACAGAAGAACACAACGACATGCGAATGGAGCCGGAGAATTGACGAGAACTGAGTTTCTTTCTTTTTCTAGACCCGATCTAGATGGCTCTGAGTTGCAGCTGATCGCTGAGGTACTTGAAACCGGATGGATCACAACTGGGGAGGTTACCCGCAGATTCGAGAGAGAATTCGCCGCCCGGGTTGGGGCGGCGCACGCGGTTGCGGTCAATTCGTGCACTGCGGCGCTCCATCTTGCCCTGGAGGCGATTGGCATCGGACCCGACGATGAAATCATAACAACGCCCTACACATTCGCTTCCACTGCCGAGGTAATCCGGTATTTCGGTGCTAGGCCTCGTTTCGTCGACGTTTGCAGGGACACGATGAACATCGACCCGGAGCAGGTCGAGCGTGCCATCAACCGTAAGACCAAAGCCATCATTCCTGTTCATCTCGCCGGGCATCCGGCGGATCTCGAAAGCCTTGACGCCCTGGCTTCAGCGCAGGGTCTGGCTCTGATCGAGGATGCCGCGCATTCACTTCCCGCGGTATTTCATGGAACCTCGATCGGCGCGGGCAGACCCAGCCTCGGCAGATCTAAGCATCTTGTGTGCTTCAGCTTCTATGCCACCAAGCCCATGACGACCGGCGAAGGAGGCATGGTGTGCAGCGATGACGAAGAGCTTGCAGAAAGGTGCAGGTTGATGTCGTTGCACGGAGTCTCCAAGGATGCATGGAAAAGATATACGGATAGCGGATCGTGGTACTACGAAATCACGATGCCTGGGTTCAAGTACAACATGACGGACATAGCGGCGGCCATGGGAGTAGCCCAGCTTCGGAGACTGGCGGACATGCACAGAGGCCGAGCCGAGATAGCGGCTCGCTACAATGAAGCGTTTGCGGGTATTCCCGCGTTGGAGCTTCCGACATGTCGGCCCGAGGTGGAACACTCATGGCATCTCTACATGCTCCGCCTCAACCAGGAGCAACTGAGCATAGATCGCAACCGTTTTATCGAGGAACTCCACGCCCGCAGAATCGGGACCAGCGTCCATTTCATCCCTCTTCATCTGCATCCGTACTACCGGGAGACCTATGGGTTCAGTCCGGCGGATTTCCCGGTCGCTACTTCTGAGTATGCGCGTGAGATCTCGCTCCCCATTTACAGTGCCATGAGGGAAGAGGATGTGACCGACGTAATCGAGGCGGTTCGCGAGGTGGTGCGCAGCTTCGGAAGGCCATGAGAGATATCGTGAGACCTGGTGGCAAGAGAAGATCGGCTCCTGCCATCCGCTTTCTCGACATCTTGGGCGCCCTGACGGGACTCTCGGTTACCGCTCCGCTCCTGATGGTTCTAGCCTTGATTGTGAAGCTCACCAGCCCGGGTCCGGTGCTGTTCCGCTCCACGCGTGTCGGATGGAGAGGCCGGCCGTTCACACTGCTGAAGTTTCGTTCTATGTATCTGGGAGCTGAGACCCAGGGTGCGGCTATCACGACGGCGAACGACCCGCGCGTCACGCCGATTGGGCGTGCGCTTCGAAGATGGAAGCTCGATGAACTGCCGCAGTTCTTGAACGTTCTCGGCGGGGATATGAGTCTTGTCGGACCCCGGCCGGAGAGTCCGGCCTACGTGGCGAGGTATTCCCGCGAGCAGTTGGCGATTCTGGACACGAAACCTGGAATTACCAGCCCGGCTTCGCTCTTGTACAGAGACGAATCAAGCATACTGTCGGGGGATCATTGGGAGGAACACTACCTACGGGAGATCATGCCGGCGAAGCTGGCCATCGACTTGGAGTATTCGCGGCGGCGCACGGTCTGGTCGGATGTTCGCGTGCTCCTGCAGACGATTGGTATTCTCACGATCTCTCGCAAGTGATGTGTTTCATCGCCAAGGTGTTCAGAGCGAACGAACGTTCCACCAGGTACGGTCGTCTGCTTGGCAAGCACCGGAACGAATGATGAGCTGTCTCATTTCTCTCTCTGGTCTGACCGTAGTCCGCGGCATCCTCCCTCGGATACTTTGCTGTAAAGCGTACGATTTGCGGGCTCCTTCCCGGGCGAGTTCAAGCCATCCGTATCTGGATCGGCGAATCCAAGGTATGAATATCTGTTGTCCGCCGTATCTTCGCTTGTACTCTCCACCGCCACCCATATCGAAGACTGTCATTCCTCGCGTCTTCCAATACCTCATTGCGTGCCATATCAGCGCCTCATTGCGGTGAGGAACATTGAGGTTTCTCTGACTGCTGCCTCCCCAAATGTACGCTCGGCCATTGAAGCCCAAGACGAGGAGTGTTGACGCGCAGAATCCCTCCGCTTCCACCGCGCGAAGCAGTACCAGTCTGCCTGTGGGCAACATATGTCGGATGAGTGAAGGTACGCGGGCCGTGTCATAGGTGGGTTTCAACCCCTGCCTTCGGAATACCTCGGTCAACTGCGCGTAGTGCTCCTGGGCAAAGGAATCGTCGGCCGTTTCCTCAATGGTGACTCCCGCGCGCTCAGCCTTACGAATCTCGGGGCGGATCTTTCTATGCATGGCTCCGAACAGCTCATCTTCAGAGCGGGATAAGTCCACCTGAAAGCCGTTAAAGAGCCGATATCGGTAGCCAAGCCTGTCCGCCTGCTCGACAGTGATACCTCTGTCCATCACCTCGTAGTGCAGACAGCCGAGGTCCTTGAAGGCGAACACTCCAAGCGCGGCCAGCGCTTCAACGCGCGGAACCTCGGGGTTAAGGTTGAATCCCATATATGCGGTAGTCCAACCCGGGAATGGCGAGCCGAGGAGTCTAGCGCCCAGTCTCTTGAAGATCAGGCCTGTGAATCGCCCCACAACGGCGCTACCGTCGCGAACCAGGGCAATCACTCGCTCTGCGCTTTGAGTCTCTTCGATGAAATCGAGCCATTCGTCCGTCTGGAAAACGGTGCCGTCTTGGAACGATTCGACGGGCGGCGCCGCCGAAGGTTCAACCTGTTCAAGAGTGAGCACTTGGGCTTCCTTCCAAGGGTCCGTTTGACATGAGGGATACAAGCCTCCGGACTGTTTCTTCCACGGAGAAGTCGTCGTACACCCGTCGTCTTCCGGCGTCTCCGATATGCTGCATTTTCTCTTTGTCTGCCAAGGTTTGCTCAATGGCCGCGGCAAGAGCGTCGGGGTCATCGGGTGGGATCATAATCCCACAACCGCCTCCGCAGAGTTCAGGAACGCCTCCCACGGGAGTTGCGATCACCGGAATGCCGAAGCTCATGGCCTCCATGAGAGCAACGGGTATCCCTTCAAATGAAGATGGCAGGACAGCTAGATCAACTCTCCCTTCCGCGTACAGCGACAGTAGTTCCTCGTGGGCGAGATGGCCCAGAAATCGGACCCGCTGTGCAATGCCTAAGGAGGCCGCCTTCTTGCGAAGAGCCGCCATCAAGGGTCCATCTCCCGCAATCAACACTGTGGGGCAGCCCTCTGCCCCGACGGCAAGGCGGGCTGTTGCCTGCAGCAGACACTCATGTCCCTTGCCTGGATTCAGGTGGCCCACACAGATGATGGTGGGGCAACTGGGAAGCCCGCGGTTGCCGGGTGGACTGGCGGGCAACCCCACTCCCATGTGCACTACATGAATCTTGGATCGGTCTTGTTCTCTCACCCGCTGAGATACCAGACCAAGCCCCGCGGAAGAAATCACCCGAGCGAACGCGGCATGAACGAGCTTGGTCGCAAGCAGGTTTCCTTCCTCGATATCCCACCGATGGGCGGTGAAGCTCCAAGGGATCCCGCTTAGTTCCGCCGCAATCATGGCCATAGTCGATGTTGTGCCGGCCCAGTGTGCGTGGATGTGGTCCGCCGACCAAGCCGCCGCGAGATTCGCGAGCCACACCGCCTTGGGAACCAATGCGAGATTGCGGAGGATATGAACCGGGTCTCTTAGCAGTATCCTCAGGACTCGCAGAAAGCGCCTCGGCTTCAACAAAACGCCGGCGGAAGCGGCTAGAATAGGCGGATTAAGCAGGCGGCCCGGCTCGACTCTCCATCTTTCGGCCGATTTGACCAGTAGCGGCAGTCCCGAAGTCGAGCGAGGAATGACCAAGAGGTCATGCCCCTGCTTTCGGAGTTCGGCAAGCTCGCTTTCGAAGTAAGCCTCGCCTCCTCCGTAGGGGAAGTTCGCTGTCACATATGCAATGCGCATGGGCGGGACTCCGTGTGAGTGTTTCCCTTAGTATGCCAAGATATCAATCGTCGCCCGATTGAGCGCCGTTCTTCTCGAAAGCCCTGGTGTATCATGCCATGTCGGCAAGCCGGTTCACTTGGAGCGTTATCCGTTCTATGAAGAGAGCACTTCTGCTGACACTCTACTATGGGCTACTGCAATGGTTGCCGGTCTCTCGGCGCCTACAAGGTTTCCCAGGGAGACTTCGACGCTGGTGTTGCCATGGCCTGTTCGATTACTGTGGACCGAACGCGAATATTGAGCGCCGGGCATTCATCGGCTTCGCTCGCGATATTCACCTGGGAGCAAACTCGGGAATCGGGATTCGCGCGGGCATTCCCCATAGTGTAACCATCGGTGATAACGTGCTGATGGGCGAGGATGTCCTCTTCTTGACCCGGAATCACGAGTTCTCGGACCCTGGAACCTTGATCCGTGAACAGGGGTACCGCCCCATTGAAAGAATAGAGATAGGCGATGACGTTTGGATAGGCAGTAGGGTCATCTTCCTGCCCGGTGTATGCGTTGGGACGGGCGCGGTGATCGGGGCGGGGTCAGTGGTGACCAAAACCGTAGAACCCTATTGCATCGTTGCGGGCAATCCTGCTCACCCGATAGGTCATCGCTCGATCGGCCGGCAGGCTGAGTGAATATCCTCTTTCTCATATCGACGCTCGGATTGGGTGGAGCCGAGAAACAGCTTCTTTACTGGATCCGGATTCTTCAAAGTGATTTTGACGCCTCCTCGTCGGTTGCCTACTTCTCACCGTCGCAGTCTGCACGGCTGCTCACTCTGGAGGAGCTTGAGGTTCCGGTGATTGCAGTCGGTCGGGAGTCCCATGCCTTGCGTCGAGTAAGCAAGGTCGTCTCCTTCGCTCGACGGAATCGGGCCGAGATAATTCATGCATTCAACTGCTATCTGTCACCTGTCGCTGTTGTGGCAGGCGCCGCGGTCCGCGCGGTGCCGGTCTCATCTTTCCGGGGGGATGGGCTGTCCGACCTGCAGGCGCTTGGTGGCCTCCTAAGGCGGCCCACTCTCAAGCTCGTTAGGAACTACACCTCGAACTCGCGGTGGGCTCTCGATCAGGTGAAACCGTTTGTCCGCGGAGACTCCCTGCTGCAGTATGTGCCGAACCTTGTGACGTTGCCGCGCCTGCCACGGCGGCCTAAGCCTCATACCGAGAGCGGACGTACGGTGGCGCTCGCGGTCGGTCGCTTGGACTGCAACAAGCGGCTTGAGGTTTTCCTGGAAGCGCTTGCGATAGCCAGAAGTGAGGAACCTGGACTTACAGGAGTCATAGTGGGGGAGGGCCCCGATAGAACCGCGCTGGAACGCCGCGCCTGTCAACTCGGCCTGCTTCCAGATGGTGTCACGTTTCGAGGCGAGGTGACAGATCCAGCCCAGAACTATGCAAGCGCCGACGTTTTTGTTCACTTGGCCGAGAGCGAAGGAACACCGAATGTCGTTCTTGAGGCCATGTCAATGGAGCTACCTGTTATCACAACATCGGCCGGTGATCTTCGCTTCATGGTCGAGCCGCGGCAGACTGGGTTTCTAGTCCCGACGAACGACCCCGAGACTACAGCTCAGCGTCTTATTCAGCTATCACGCTCTTCGCGGCTACGTGCCGAGCTTGGTGCGCGGGGGCGCAAGTATGTTGAGGAGTCACACAACCTCGGCGCGGTTCGAGACTCGCTAGACCGTTTCTACGCTGCTCTGCGACGGCCTCATGAATCTCTGCGACCTAGACGATGAATGAGGTATGACGAGGCTACCCTTAGCAGCGCAGAATGCATGTATGAGGCCTTACACCATCAAGCTGCTGGTCGGTGAAGGTTCTCAGTGCGTGCTGGTTGTAGTACTTTGCCTCTTGACTCCGGTCCTTCAGTTCCGCCGCTTGGCCCTGAGTGCTCTGGAGGCCCGTCCGTGTTTCGAGTGAAGGCCCTTTTCAACCGGGCGGTCCGATTTCTGGACTTTCACGAGTACAGTGTCATGGCGACTCTTGACCCGTTGATGCCAATCGGTACCGACCGACCCGTGGTTGCCCCAGACGGCAGGAAGCCACGTGTCGTCATTCTGGCCGACCGTCCTGGCTGGGCTCACGATGCGTCCGCTATTCCGATTTCGCGCTCTCTGAGCGACGAGTTCGAGGTTCGTGTGGAGTATGTCTCCAGACATCCAAACCTCTCGCGGTGGCCCTTCGATATTATCTATGTGCTCTTCTGGGGTGAGGAATACCACCACAAGTATGTTAGCGACGCGAAGCGGGTAATCAAACAGATCAGCAGCCATCGGTGGCAGGACAGGTTTACCCCGGGCCAACTGGCCGAGAAGTATCTGATGGACGCAGGGACATTGGCTGTGCCGTCCAAGCGGCTGCAAGACCTATTGGCTCCGCACAGGCAAGTCTTCCTCGCCCAGAAGGGATTTGACCCAACAGTGTTTCTTGCAGGTCAACGCCCCAAGGAAGGACTCCGTATCGGCTGGGTGGGAAGAATTGATGACTCCTGCAAGGGGCTGAACGACATCATCCGTCCGGCCGCGGGTGATGATTTCGAGCTTCGCATCGCAGGCGGCGACCTGACTCGAGCTCAAATGGCCGGTTTTTACAATTCGATCGACGTAATCTGCATTGCTTCGACGGGTGAAGGAGACCCTCTGCCCTTGATCGAAGGGATGGCATGCGGTTGCTTTCCAATCTGCGTAGACGTCGGGATCGTTCCAGAACTTGTCCAGCACGCCCAGAATGGTCTTATTGTGGATCGCACTGAAGCAGCGTTTCGTGAGGCGTTCCAGTGGTGCGCTGAAAACGTAGAGTACGTTCGCGCGGCCGGACTACGCAATGCCCGGGATATGTTGCGCACGAGGACCTGGGAGGTCGTGAGCGCCCAGTGGCGAACCGTCATGCGACACGCCTATCTGAGAGCGATTGATCTGCCCGAGGAGGACCGACCATAATCTTCGTTCTGACAGTTGACACTGAGGCCGACAATCAGTGGGCGCACGGGATTCCATTGGCCATGGGAAACGTGTCCTTCTGGGCTGCTTTCCAGGATATCTGTCGTAGGCAGAACGTTGCTCCCACCTATCTGATCACTTCGGAGGTGACGGAGGACGCGGCGGCACGGTCTCTTCTGCGTGGCTGGGTTCAGGCGGGAGAAGCTGAAGTCGGAGCTCATCTCCACCCGTGGACGACCGCGCCTTTTCGGGGTGAGCCCGGCATGCGCTTCAATGATCCCTACCACGCGTTCATGAGCGAGCTTCCCATTGAGCTGGTATTCGATAAGTTGACCACCTTGACCAGGCAGATCGAGAGCAGCATCGGAGTCCGACCGACCGCGTTTCGTGCCGGTCGCTATGGGCTGAATGATTCCGGGGCTATTCTGCTCGCTGATCTTGGATATACCGTAGATTCCTCGGTCACCCCGCTCTTGGGCTGGTCGACGCATCAAGGAGTGCCCGGCGGTGGCGGTGGACCAGACTTTCGATCCCATTCGCCCCGCCCGTTTCTCGTCGAAAAAGCAGGCGATCCTGCACTTCTTGAGATCCCCGTTACGATCGCCTATACGAATGCATTGTTGCGACGCGCTCCCGGATTATCAGGGCTGTATGGCTCTCTTCCTGTCAGGGCTGCGAGCAGACTCAGCGGGCGCAGGTATCTTCGAACGCAACCGGTGTGGCTGCATCCGGCCCATTTTGAGCACAGCGTCGCTGATCTTAAGCGGCTTTTTGATCTCCAAATGGATTCCTGTGGCGTAGCCGTGATGATGGTGCACTCAAGCGAATTGATGCCGTCAGGAAGCCCCCGCACACCGACAAGGGAGGCGGCGGACCGCGTCATGCGTAGGCTTGAGGCTTTCCTTGCTCACGTACGGCAGACGGATACCACGTGTTTGACTCTGTCTGCCGCCGCCGATATGATTCGATCAACATTTGTCCTTCCGTCCCTGGAACTGGCCGGAGGCCAAACGTAGATGGCCGCGAACGCTTCACGGTCGCTCATCATCCGGGGATATCCTGAGTTCTGCACGCTCGGGGATGCGTGGGACGAGCTCGCGACCAGGACTGGGAACGAAGCGGCATGGCTGACCCATGGCTGGCTTGACTGCTGGTGGAGGGCCTTCGGAACAGAATGCCAGATGTTCATCCCCACCGTTTGGGAGGATGATCGCCTTGTCGCGGCGGCTCCGATGATGGTGAAGAAGGAGAGAGTCAAACGGGTCGGTTGCAGAGTCCTGCGTTTCATGGAGAACGGCCTGACCCCGAGATCGCAACTGCTCCTGGACCCGAGTTTTCCTGAAGCTGTGAACGGTATGTGGCGCCTGATCTTAAGTGAGAGAAGGCGATGGGATCTGGCGGTCCTTGCCAATGTGCCCCACCAAGACGCGCAGGTGGACATCTGGCGAGATACCCTGGCCGCGTCCGGATTGCGGTTTGTTGAGATGCCGGACCGGCAGTCGCCTTTCATCGATCTTTCGCAAGGATATGAGGCATTTCTCGCAGGCATCAGCAGGAAGCAACGTGAGAACATCAAGGCTTCAGGCAGCCGTCTATCAAGACGCGGGACGGTCAATGTCCGTGTGTATGCCAGGTCGGAAGAGTTGCTGCCGGTGCTTGAGGTCTGTGCCGGCATCAGCTCAAAGAGTTGGAAGGCGGCTGTGCATTCTGATCTTGCAAGCCGCCCGGCGCATCGCGCTTTCTACCGTTCGCTTGCCACTGAACCTTCGACTGAGGGCCGGCTACTCGTTTTTATCCTCAGGCTCGACGAGCAGCCGATAGCGTTTAATATAGTCGTGAGAAGCGGCTCATACGTGACCGGTCTGGTAACGGATTACAACCTTGATTACAAGCAGGCGTCTCCTGGGGTGTACCTGCTTTCACGGCTGCTGGAGGAACTCGTTCCCCTGGGTGTGTCGAGGTGCGACATGGCCGGACAGGCGTACGAATACAAATTATCCTGGGCGAGGGACTCTTTGTCTCATTCACAGTTTCGCATCTTTCACACAGGCGTGAAATCGCGGCTGCTCTACCGGGCCGAGATCCTGGCGACGAAGCTCCGAAGGCCTGAGCCGGGGGGCGCCATACGTTCAGTGGGACGTGAAACGGCGGGGTCTGCCTAGATACGGTCATCTCTCAGTCTTTTCCGCAAGCTGCAGGACACCTTCTATTCTCGCAGGCGCTGGGGTAGCCGTCGTGCCACACCGTGGCGGAGTCCAAGGTAGGAAACGGTGGGCCGGCCGGCCAAACGGCCAACCGCAACATGCGCCTGCTGCATCGGGAGTTCGTTGACTCCCCATACCCTCAGCCACGGCGCATCGCTCAAAAAGTTCATGCTCGAGATCTCTGTATCCTCGCAGCAATCCCGTAGCATCCTGTCGATGAGCAATTGTCCCGGTCCGAGCTGTGCAAAGGTCTCGTCGTAGGCAATTTTGAGCAGCGCAAACTCGTCCCCGGTGCGGACCCGAATGATTGAGGACGCGCACCGGTTTTCTACGTACAGACTGTGGATCTCGCAACGGTCGCCGGAGCCCCTCAGGGAGGTCACCAGATCACGATAGAAACCCGCAAGCCTTGGATTGAGAAGAATGGCCGATTGGGCGCCCTGCTCTCCCTTCCATCCTGAAGCCTCGACCGAGAGGAATGAATCGAGTTCACGCTCCAAGTCCTCTCCGTTGTGAGCCGCGACGAATCTCACACCACCGAATGTGGAGAGCCGGTTTCGGCTCTTTCGAAGGTTCTGTCGGAGGTTCTTGCTGAGTGCTGAGAAGAGCTCGTTGTACGTCCGAGAACAATCGACCGTGTACGAAGGCCTGGAGCGGGTTGTCAGGTATTTCGTAGCGCCGAGCTTCTCCAACCCCTTCCACAGACGAGAGGCTTGTGGCAGCGGTCCCACTAGGAGAGTGCGACGTCCCTCGTGACGCCCACGCAGATAAGAGATTGTCGCCGGGAGAAGCGCCGCACGCGCGTCATCCTCAGGGGCAATGACATCCGTGATCTGCCAGTGGGAATGCCACGGCAGGCCCCAGGCCGGAATTGTCTTCCCGAAGGCACGGATGAAGCGAGGCTCCAGAGGACAAATGGCCCGCACTTCGCGCTCGTCGTGAAGGGCCAGATGCCTTACTTCGTCCGGGTTGCCGCAGAGCCAGTTGAGATACGCCGAGTAGGCACCGAAGGAATGGTGCAGAGACCTTTGAGGCATCGTGGAATAGAGCCTCCGCCAGTCGGTCTCCAGCTCCTGGAGTCCCGAACGCCCACGATGCTCGCTCATGGTCCAGTTTGGCGTGGCCAACCTAAGACTCCGCGACTGTCCGTTGTCGAAGTATGAAGCGCCGAAGTCCAAGCAGGGCCAGCAGTACACTCTGGGGCAGACGGCACATCAGCCGGTACAACCAAGGCTTTCGTTCCAAGCAGGCAAGCTCATCCCTAGCCTCCCCGGTTCTGCCTTCGGCCAGCAAGTAGCGGATCTTGCTCAGACGATGTGCCGAGATAGCCTTCTGATACTCTTCAGCATGAAGGCCCAGATAGTCCTCATCCGAGCCCCAGACGCGTTCGATGATCTTCACCGCTGCGTCTGCGCGGATCACAGGGCTTACACTTGTGAGCCTTGAACCGGAATGGCCGTGGTTCCAAGCAGTGTCACAGTCCATGTAGCAGGCAGGCCCCCGCTGGGCCAGACGGGCAAAACACTCAAGGTCTTCAAAGGTTGGCACATCTTCCGCGAAATGGAGCGCGTTCAAAGCTTCTCTCCTCCGTACGAGAACGGTGCATGTGGAGACGCACCAGAAGCGAATCAGAGCCTCATAGAGTCTTCCCACGTATACAACGAAGGAGGGTGCCGTTGCCGGCATGCCTGGGATCGCGGCTGAGGCTATTCCAGGGCCGAGGATCTCAACCCAAGAATGGTGATCACTCTGCGGACGGGGTATGGTGGCCACTTGATTCGGGGACCGCTCGCCGTTTCTTGCTACACGACCGTAATCGCTAAACAGGAATAGGGCTTCGGGCAGGGCCTGCATGACGGCTCGTTGCCACGAGAGTTTCCCTGGGATCCACTCATCATCTGAGTCGAGGAATGCTATAAGGTCGCCCCCAGCCATGCTGATCCCGAGGTTCCGCGCCCTTCCCGCGCCGCCGTGCTCTCCCGCCACATAGCGAACGGGTGACGCGAATGAACCTACCACAGACTTTGTGTTGTCTGTCGAGCCATCATCCACAACGATGATCTCATCACCGGCCTTACATTCGTTCAGCGCCGAATCGATCGCCCGAGTCAAAAGACGGGCGCGGTTAAAGGTCGGTATGACTACGGACACTGTCAGATCTGACATTGAGCGTGTGTCTCGCCGGGTTGTTGACGGTCTACAGCGAGAGCCTGTAGACAGAATAGCATCGTTAGTGAGATCTCCGGCGCGCGGGCCGGCCGCTGTCTGGAAGGAGTGCGGTGCCCGGTCAGATACTTGAAGCCATGCGCCGAAAGGACTCATTGCTTTCTCTTAAACCCTGGAATGTGCCGATGCCGGCAATGCGACCGTTTTCCACGAACACCACCTTGTCGGTTTCGCGGACAGTGCTGAGCCTGTGAGCCACCAGAATGATGGTGTGGCTGCCTCGGAGGTGTTTCAGCGAATCCATCAGTCGCTGCTCCGTGGTGTTGTCCAAAGCAGATGTGCCCTCATCGAAGATCAGAACGTCCGGGCGGTTATATAGCGCGCGGGCTATAGCGATGCGTTGGCGCTCTCCCCCGGAGAGTCTGACACCACGCTCTCCCACAACCGTGTTGAGTCCGTCGGGCAAGGACTTCACAAAACCATCAAGTTGCGCCAGCGTGACTGCATCGGCTACAGCGGCTTCGTCAATCTGTGTATCTGATACCCCAAGGGCGATATTGCGCCGCAGAGAGTCATCGATCAAGAAGACTGTCTGCGGGACAATGCCCAGGTTTCTCTGCCAGGCCCGCGTGTTTCTGGCCAGGTCTTTACCGTCAACCGTGATTCTCCCTGATGCGGGGGATAGTAGACCCGCAATAAGGTCGACAAGCGTGCTCTTGCCTCCGCCGGTCGGTCCGCATATCCCGACCTGTTCGCCTCGTTTGATACTCAGGTTGACGTTCGTCAAAGCATTTGAATCAGCCCCCTCATATCTGTACGAAACGTTCGTGAGTCTGGTTTCGTCTCGCAGTTCGAGCGGTGCGTCCGGCTCTTCCTGGGCGGGACTCTTCTCTATAAGGCGGAGATCGCGGTGAATATCCTCCGTTCGGGCGGTCGAGAATCTTATGCTGTTGAATCCGGCTACGATCTTCTGCAGCGAAGGTTGAAGGCGAAGGCCGGCGTACGCGAACAGTCCGAGGACGGAGAGCGTCCCCAACGCGTCGGCTCCTCGCGCGATTGTGATTGCGAAGAAGATAAGTATGAACCAGATGAGCGATGTCTCTATGACCAACCGAGGCAGCTGATTAAGCGTTTGGTTCAGATAGCTCATCCGCGACAGCCGACGTGCCGCACTGCCGTAGACCTCCGAGAAAAAAGTCTCCCTTCCAAGCATCTTGATGTCGCGCACGCCCTCAAAGGACTGCTGCAGCGATTTGAGCGTCTCTTTGTCCATGGCGTGAGCGGTGACTCCCAGGCGCCTGACGCGAGGTTGGATGATGAAGAGCAGAATGGTGGTGGAGCCCCCGATCACGCCGACGGCAATCACGGTGCCCAAAGGGGAGATAAGCACAAGGAGAACAACGATCCCCACGGCCATCACAATCTCAGCTGTGAGCCGCACAAGAGGCGCGAATACCGAGCCCACCACCTGAAGCACCGCTTGGTGACTATTGCGTATGAGTTCGGACGAGCTCCTCTGAAGATGGAAAGCATATGGCAGTCCCAAGTAGCCCTTGACCAACCGCACCGAGAGCTTGGCCGCGGCGTTGTTCACCACTCGGGACATGATGTACTCCGCGGCGATGGAAAAAGCGGCACGGATGAGGAAAAAGCCCATCATTACCCCAATCAGAACGAGCAGAAAAGTCTCTCGTTCAAAGCCGGCTCCCAGCCGGCTGATGTTGCCGAGCAATGGCAGATCAATAGCGCCGGTCGGATCGGCCACGAGCCCCAGGAGAACATAGACAAGTGCCGCGGCTGCTACTTCCAAGAGGCTGTTCAAGATTGAGAGCGCAAGAAGCAGCAGCCAACGAGCGCGCTGGCCTCGACCGATGAGATGTAGCGCCTGACGGATGGTAGTGATCAAGTCTGTTGCCCCACGCGAGAAAGCCTTTCCACTACATCCCAATCGTATAGCGCCTGTAGCAACTCTCTTTGCTTACGAAGAACACTCGCTCCCTCGGGAAGACGCGCATTCTTTGCTAATCGAAGGAGGCGCTCTTTCCCAATGTCTTCGGGGGAGATATGAGTAGGTTCCGCTTTTATGCCCATGCCATCCATAAAATCGTGGAACTTGAAGCCGTCTCCGATTAACGAGGGTTCCATTTTTGCCCAAACCCAGGGTATTCCGAACGCATGTGCGGCCACTATGCCATGAAGCGAGGTTGAGATTACCGTTCTACACGCCGACAGTTCCTCCGCCACCGTCTGAACGGTCTGCGATACATCGATCAGCTTGACATCGTCCGAGAAACGATGATTGCACACGGCAGCGGCGTGCCAGTAATGCGGCACGAAGCCCACCTCATACCGCTTCGGACGTACTGGGTACATCATCGATATCAGAAGCCCGGGATCACAGAATAGCTCCGGGGCCTCCCATCCCAGCATACGGGCGATGTCCCAACTGTACGGTCCGCGCAGCGCCAAAACACATAGCGGTTCAACTGGTGCTGAACCTAGACCGACGAGATCATCGGTAATGAATCCACTGCCCCACACCACTCCCCAGGGATAGTTGAGGTCTTGCAGAATCGAACCGGCTCCCACCAGGGCTGGGCCGTGATTCGTGGAAGATCTGCGAACGTTGATTACATACCGAGCCCCTAACCAGTTGAGCACGGCCATGGTAGTCAAGTCGCCGAAGTTCTGCCTGCCATCCCACCAGTATGCCGGGAAGGGCTTAGAGAGCGGATGCCGGAGTCGGTCCAGACGGAGCCTGGGTCGTTGGGCCGCATAGGAAAGGACTCCTTGTATAGCTGAAGCGAGTGGTTTTGACAATACGCTACCCTTTCACCTGCTCGCATCCCATGAATCTGGGATTCCGTGTCTCCACTTCGCTTTTCGCGTCAACGAGCCTGCCAACTTCTTCACCGGTCCTGGCGAGCAACGCCAGAATAAACCATAGTGAATACCTCACCCCAACATTCGCGACAAGACATGTTCCGACAAGCACAAGGAGCAATATGATTCGCAGACCTCGTTGGTGATCCCGATACCGCGCGACCCGCCAGCCTACGACAGTTATCACCGTGGCAAACAGCGCTAGACCAATGATGCCCATCTCCACGGCAGACTCGACGAATACGTTGTGAGCGGCTCTCTGCAGGCCTAGCTCCGGACTCACTGATTGCGGGAATGCACCGGCGCCGACTCCAACAAGAGGATGCTCGTAGAACTGGTTCATGCCGGCCGACCAGATCGTCGTTCGTCCTGTGAGAGTATCAAGCGAGTGTGTATCGGTTTGGAAAGTTATCCGCTCCAGATTCTCCGTCAGAGCATCGCTCATACCAAGGCTGAAGAAGCCCGCGCTGAGAGCGCCGAGAATCAATATCACCCACGCAAAACGAAGTGATATCTTGACGCCGTGCAGAAGAAAGAAGATGCCCACAGCCGCAAGACAGGAGATAATGAATCCGCTCCGCGAAGCAGTTATGAAGACGCCAACAAATGCCATTGGAACAAAGAATAGGTTGAGCCAGAATACCCTTCGTCGCGGCCGGGAACTGATAATTAACAGCGCTGCCGCAATACCGGCTGCTAGAAGGTCGGCCGAATCGTTGGGGTTAAGGTAGCTGGGTACGTACCTGTAGTGTTCAATGGTCTGCCCGCTGAGATAGGCCTGAAACAGTATTATGGATAGTACGTAACAACCAAGAACGAATGACTGAGCTAACAGTGTTCTCTCGTGTTCATCCCTCGCAGTCTCGACTACCATCCATACCACAACCAGGGCCAAGAGCATCAGTCTCACCCTCGCCAATGTGGAATCTGGATCGGTACTCCAGTAGTAGGTGGCGAGTTGCCAGATAAGTAAAGCGAGTGCAATGTAGAACAACGCCGGCGGTCTACGTACTCTCCGTTCGAGAATGCATGTAGCGAGAACTGAGGCGAAGCTGGCGGCCCACAGGACATCAGCCACGAGGCCGGCGACATTTCCCCAGGGTATAGAAAACACGAAGAGCGCCAGCAAACCAAGGCTTAGTCTATGCACATTTCACCTTCGAACATGAGCCGATTCTCTGCAAAAAAGGCTGCAACATCCTCTGTCGACTATCCTGCTGAGTATCAGCTTTCGGCGTAGTAACCACCGTAGCGACGATAGTATGACTTTGGCTTGGAGACCCCGGAGATCACTACCCCCAGCGGCTTTATTCCGACCTTCTCAAGTCCGTCACGCGTCTTCCGGGCCTCGTCGAGCTTGGTCGACCGAAGCCTAGCCACCAACAATACACCATCCACCTTAGTTGCCAGCTCGAGCGCGTCCGACACCAAGAGCAGGGGCGGGCCGTCCACTATAAGATAGTCACACAGCCCTCCGAGCTGCCTGATGATGTCCGCCGCCGTGTCACTTGCCAAGAGTTCGGCAGGGTTTGGAGGCAGCGGACCGGCAGTGATGCATAGTAGATCTCGCCCAAGACCGGCCTTTGCCCCGCGATTCAAAGGTGCGACACTGGAAGGAAGCAGCGGACCTGTGTCTACCATCTGAACTACTTCAGCGATTGTATTCGTACCAGCAAGCAGGTTGCTCAGCCCACGATCGTTGTCAACGCCCAAATACTCCGGCAGCATAGGTCGCCGCAGGTCCCCTTCGACCACGATCACTCTGAGGCCGGACATAGCGTAGCTTAGAGCCAGGTTGATCGTTGTGACTGTCTTTCCTTCCCGGGGCAGCGAACTGGTCACGAGAATCGATCTGATGGGCTGCTTAAACTCGTAGAATCTTAGGTTGGAACGTAGCTTCCGATAAGCCTCCAGGGACGGCGAGCCGTGATCGGGGAAACCGACCGGCAGACTCGAACGGGCGCCGTTCTTGCCGTTCCAACCTTTTCCCGCTAGGGGAACACTGGCGAGAACAGGAACGCCCAGTTCACGCTCGATCGTCTCCTCATCTTTGATCCTTCTGTCCGCGAAGTGGACAATGAAGGCCACCGCCAGCCCGAGTGCGATGCCGATCGCGAGTGCTATTACCGCGTTCATTTGAGTGCGGGGGGAGAACGGAGCTGATGGTGCTCTAGCATCCTGAGCCATCTCAAAACCACCCGTTTGCATGGACTCCAATACCGCCAGCTCCTCAATCTTCTGAGCAAGGGTTATACCTCTTGTTGAGGCTTGCTCCTCGGTTGACATGGCGTGGAGTTGGGCCTGCAGTTGATCTCTCGCGCTTCGAAGGATGGCTTTGTCGGTCTCCTGCCGATAGAGTATGAATTGATGGGCAAACGCGTTCGCGACAGCAGCAGCCTCAGAGGGATCCGCGCTCACGGCCGAAATGCTGATGACATCTGCGACAGTCGCCGTACTCACAGTGACCATGCTCGCCAAGGATTGTGCCGACCGGTTGGAGCCGAGTTCATCCTTGACGGCGTCGGCCACCCGGTTTAGCTTCACTAAGTCGGCCGCGGTGGCCAGTACGCGCTGTTGGTCATAGATCTGGAAGACCTGAGCGCCAAACAAGGCTTTGTCCAGCGTCGCACTCTGAAGCAGCACCTTCGCGGTGGCCCGGTACAGTGGCGTGGCCAACAACGAGTTTGCTATAGAGATGCCAAGCGCGAGGATTGCCACCCCAATGATAATCCACTTCCGCTCTCGCAGGACTCGGAGCACCTGCGAGATTTCGAGATCGCCGGAGTGACCGTCGGTCAGGTTGGAGCTCATCCTGGCGTTTCTCCTTCTGGAAGGTGGACCATCCGTAGATATTGACCGTCATCATACTATTACCTTCTATCGCACTATATCCAGGCCAACTAAAGAGTCTCTTGGGAAGAAAGAGGCGCTGCCCTAACCAAATCCCGTACGGAGGCCCCTATGGGCGTGATGGTGCGACGGATACAACAGTGCTAGTGTGATAAATAAGAGCCAAGACGAGCTTCATTCCGCATACTGTGGTCGATTTACACACAACCGATTGCGATGCGTCGCTGCCGAGGAGGCCCGATGAAGCGGTGCACTTCTTGCATCATGCCCTACTCTGTCCCGGGAATCACGTTTGATGAAGAAGGTGTGTGCTCTCTCTGCCGTAGCTACATTCCTCACACACCGCTTGGCGAGGAGTCCTTAAGACAGCTTCTTTCTTCCCACGGACCGGGAGCTAAGGGTTACGACAGCATTGTGCCGCTGAGCGGGGGTCGTGACAGCACCTATGTCCTGTATCTAGCTAAGTCAGAACTGGGTCTGAATCCGTTGGCAGTAAACTTCGATGGCGAGTTCCGTGATTCCCAGGCCGTTGTTAACATGGAAAACGCGTGCCGTGCGCTCGGAGTCGACCTGCTCGTCGTGCGATCAAGGCACGATGTCGCGGCTAAGATAGTGAAGGCCAATATCAAGACGGCCATCAATCTAGGGCTGCCCAGCCTGATTATGGCAATGTGCCGCCAGTGCTCGTACGGATACACCTCAGTCGCTTACAGGGAGGCTGAGAGAAACGAAGCGCCCTTCATCCTCTGGGGCACGTCTAGCGCTGAGTCGACAGAGCGGCTTCAGGCGACAATGTGGGAGAACAGGCTTCCCTCTGGGTGGAGGAGGATTCGGAGTATCAACTTCTACAGGACAGAATACTACTGCCTCAGACAGAGGCTGGAGTTTTCGGTCAGCGGCAATCCTCGCCTTTCGCGACGTGATCCGAGACTTCGGAACCCTCGCATACACGAGATCAAGGTGTTCGACTATCTTCCCTGGGATCGTCGGCGCATAAAGGACACCATCATCGGTGAGTTAGGCTGGGTCAAGCCCCCAAGCCGCATCTCGACATGGAGAACGGACTGCCTACTCCACGAACTCGTGAACTTCCTATTCGTGAAGTCTGTCGGCTGCACCAAAGACTGTCTGGGTTACTGCAACATGGTGAATGCGGGACAGATGAGCCGTGACGAGGCGCTTCAGCAGGAAGAAGCCGCGCTTTCCGCGATTCGCTGGGAAAGGATGGCCTTTCTCCTAGAGCATTATGTCGGTCTTTCGCCGAGAGATATCGAGCGTATAAACGTTATGCAGTCGCAGTCACCCTATCCGGAGCGCTAGCGAGACACACGCGAGCGTGGTCTTGACATCCTCCACTCGAGCCGGAAGGACCAAGCGCGCGCCTGCTTAGCTAGTTCTCCGACCCTGTTGGGCATGGCCGCGGCAGGGGTTCCGGCTCTGGGGCTGTAAACATAGGGTTGAACGACGTCAAACGGCACAGCCCGAACAGCGGCCACGGTCTGCCGAAAGTCCTCATGGCTCTCGCCCGGAAACCCTACCATTATGTGTGTTCCCAGGAGGACGCTGGGTGCGTCTCGCTTGATTGCAGACGCGCATTCCACCACTTCGGATGCGGTGTATGGGCGGGCCATAGCTCGAAGGATCCGCTCGCTACCCGACTGAATCGGGAAGGCGGCGAAGTGGATCCTGTCCGCATTCGTTCGGATGAGAGGCAGCAGGCCCTCGGCATAGCGGACAAGCCAGTTGGGGCCAAAGTCCCCCCATTCCACGGAGTAATCGCCGGGGACTGCAAAAAGGGCATTCAGCAAGTCCACAACAGAGACCCCTATGTCCTGCCCGTAAGCCCCCACGTCTTCGCCGACCAGCTCGAATCGCTTGAACCCGGCGGCGCGACCGCTCTCGAATTCGCGCAGCACTTGATCGATAGGTTTCGATTTTAGCTCGCCTGTAGCAAGGCGTATAACGCAATATGTACATCGGCTTGAACAACCAGTGCCGACTCGGATGCGATAAACCGTTTCTGACTTCGGGCGGCGCCCGGGGAGGCTTTTGCGAAGTCGATCGCGAACACCAAGAATGGCGTTGACCGGCAGGTCCGCTGGGTAACTTGTCCAAGCCCGCACGTCCGCAAAAAGCCCAAAGCATTCAGAGCCTTCTCGCACGGCACCATCAAGGACGTTAGCGTCCGGTACCTCCGCGAAGGGAACAGCCGCGTCTATCAGTCCGTCGAGCCGGTCAAGCCGATCGCGGGTGAGTGATTTGACTCCCATTGCTTCGAACGTGGACTCAGGTACAATGCCCGCGATGCATCCAACCACGACTACCTGCGTGGTTGGACGAACCCTCTTGGTAAGCGACCGTAGATAAGAGCAGGAGAGTGCTTCAGCTTCATTGGTGAAAGCGCAGCCGCAAACCACCAGGAGATCGGCTGCGTCGGGTTTGTTGACGACATGCCAGCCGTTGGCACGAAGATACGAAGCGATGCGAGACATATCCATCTGCGAACGCACACAGCCACCGGCGATCGCCAAACAGGCGATCTTCATTTCAGACATGACTCCACCCAGACTCCTCGCAGCAGTCAGCACTTGCTCTCTTGTCGCCGTTCGAGGCCGCGGACAAATAAACGTCTAGGCCGTCCACCATAGCACCTTCATAATCTAGTCTATCAGGCGTAGCCGTGGTTGTATGAACGGTCGTTGAAGTAGTCTAGCGGATTCAGGTTGCAGATGGGCGTGCTAAGGTAGAACACCACGTTTGGTATCTGAAGGAAATCCGGGGTGAGAATGCAGGCTGCAAGAAGTTGCGCGGTCCGTAAGGAATGAAGCGGAGGCGGCACAAGGTGAGGCCAGTCCAGCCGGCGGACCGCGAAGGTTTGCCGGCTGTTGTGCACGTTGCCGGCTTCTCGCCGGAGTATAAAGGCAACTTCATCGCCTCCATAGCCGCGTTGCGGGAGTCATGTCTGCGCTCCGGGCGGCCATTTGTCCTTGTACTGCCGGAGACGGCTTCTGAGAGATCTTGGACGACGGAGCTGCTTTGCCAGGGATGGCGTGTTCGCTTTCTGCCCGTTAATGCCTCGACTCTCAAACTCGCGCGAGCACTTGCCAAGACTGCTCGTATGGAGAACGCCGGCTTGATCCACACACATTTCACTGCCTACGACATTCCCGCGTGGTTGGCCGTGCGTCTAGCCGGGTTCCGTGGGGGGCGCGCGCACTTGGTCTGGCACGTCCATTCCGAACTGGACGTGAGCCGTTCGTTCTCACGCAAGATGAGGAATCTGGTCAAGTATCGGCTCATGGCAAGACGGGCTTGGGTGATGGCCGTGTGGGAGTCATCACGCAAGGGTGTCATCCAAGCGGGCGCGCCGGCGGACCGCGTGTACATGATCCCCAACGGTATCGATCTCGGCCGAGCGACCTCAGCCAATCATGATAGTCGAGGATTATTCTCCGCAATGCAAGTCAGCAGGAGCCAGCGTGTTCTCCTGATGTTCGGACTCCAACCTCTCAATAAAGGGGTCGATCTTGCCCTGGATGCGATGGCCAAGCTCAGCAGAGACGATCCAAACCTCGTCCTGGTGATCGTGGGTCGGGAGAAGCTGGAAGACTTCGTTTCCGAGCGACTGGGTGCGCGCCGGCCCACATGGCTCCGCGTTATTCGGCCCGTAGAGCACATTGGCGAGCTCTACCAACTAGCCGCTGTATTTATATCTGCCAGCCGAAGCGAGGGTTTCCCGTATGCCGTGGTCGAGGCCATGGCCAATGCGCTTCCAGTTGTCCTCAGCGACATCCCCGGTGTCTCATGGGCGCATCAGAGTAACGGGGCGGTCTTCTTCGAACCTGGCGACAGCGATGCTTTGGTATCAGTCCTCAGAGACGTTCTGTCTTGGAGCGATGAAGATAGGAAGGCCCGGTGCGCCGACAACAGGCAGTTCGTCGCCAGCGAGTACAACGTAGGAGTCTGGGCAGAGCGAGTGATGGATTGCTACGCCATGATTCTCGCTCGGTAGACACGGAATCCCGTCTCCCATGCTCGATTTCGACGTGATCCTGTAGCATCGAGCGCACTCAGGGCCACACAATACATTTCCGTACCCCGGTAGTTTTCGTATAGGTCGAATTCTGCACTCAAGGCAGAATGCCTCACAGCCGATGACTAGGTTGTAGAGCAGTCAGTTGGCCAGACACGAAAAGGCAAACTCACCGTGAGGTGGGGGCGCAAAACCACGGGACTCGCGACGAGTCAGCCGGGTTGCCGAAGTCTCTAGCCCCTTGGTTGGGGATCCAAGAGCTTCTCGAGTCGGGCCAGATCTTGGAGGCAACTGATGGAACAGAGCGCCCTTCTAGTCCGATTCCTCTCCTCCCGACGTCATTGGCTTACCTGCGCCGCAGGGGTGTTGATGCTGGCTTTGCTGGCCCCGCTTGTGATGATGAGTGCTCCCGCCAACGCTGCGGGCTTCAGCGTGACAGACTACGGAGCCAGGGGTGATGGTGTCACCGATGACACCTCAGCGGTCCAGGCAGCCATCAACGCCGCCGCAGTCTTAGGAGGAACCGTGACCTTCCCTGAAGGCACCTTTCTAATCACCTCGACCATTCGGCCCCGAAGCAACATCTCAATCTCCGGTGTTCCGGGGAAGACAGTGCTCACGATGCCGGCCCAGGTATCAAGATGCTATATGTTGTACGCTGAGAATCTCTCTAACCTTGTACTGTCCGGCCTTGTATTCAGAGCCTCAAGCTACGCAGACAATGTCAGCGGCCTCTATCTCCCTGGAGCCACAGACTGTCGCGCCAGCAACCTGTATCTCGAGGGTTTGGTCTATGGGATCAAGTTGGGCTCCGGCAGCACGGCCTCGGGCTGGCTAATGAACGATATCGTGGTCAGGAATACCCAGATGCCCATGTATATTTCCTATGTCCACGATTCCAGTTTTGCGAGGCTTGACCTCCAAGCAGTTCATCTCGCCACCACCGGCGATCACGCCGTTTACATAGAGCGGGAATCACGCCGGCTCAGCTTCACGGATTGTGCGCTTTCGGGAGGCTCGGGGTACAGCCTCCAGCTCTACCTTTCAGAGGGTAGCTCGAGCGATATTGACTTTGACAACCTTACCCTCGACGCCACCAGCGGACGTTTCCCACTGGTGATCGGTTCCGGGTTCTCGAATGTGTATTTCAGAAATACCCGTATCGTTGCCGGTCCCACCGACAGTGTGATTCGCTTCTACGGGGGGGCCAATGTCGCCTTCGAGGGCTTCAGCGCTTCGGGCGGCAGCGTTCTGGCTGTGGTGGCGGGATCCGTGTCTAACGTCGTATTTCGTAATGGTACATACACAGGAACAAATCTGCTTCAGCCGTCGACGGTATCTGGTGTTTCCATGCAGGGTGTTAACGGAACCAGCACGCCTATCCCAGTGACTACCACGACTGTAGCCCCGACTACCACGACGCTGGCCCCGACCACCACGACCTCGGTGGCTACCAAAGCCGTTGTCACCACGACGCTGGCCCCGACCACCACGACTGTAGCCCCGACCACCACGACCTCGGTGGCTACCAAAGCCGTTGTTACCACGACGCTGGCCCCGACCACCACGACCTCGGTGACTACCAAAGCCGTCGCTACCACGACGCTGCCGACCACCGGTACGACTACCGCACAGCCGGTAACCACGACGACGGTTTTCGTTCAGCCAAGCCAAACCATGCCGGAGGCGCCGACCGTCATTGAATCGGATCCGGTTTCTCTTCTAACCCCAACCGATTCGAGCGTTGTCCAAGGCAGGGTAAGTGTTAGAGTCAATATCAATACGCTGCTAAAGGTAAACAAGGTCCGCTTCTACGTCGACGGTCGGCTACTTAGTCAGGATTACCGCAGTCCTTACGCGTTCTCGTGGAACACGAATTACATCCCCGCAGGAAGCAGTCACGAACTCTCTGTGGTTGCGATGGACTTCCTCGGTCGCGAGATCGGCCGTGACTCCGCTAGGGTGATCGTGGCCCGCGCGAACAGCATCATTGCCTCAGGAGTGAATGAGTCCCTAGTCCTATTGCCCTTCGCTGATCTGGAAGCTGAGTCCCCGTACAACGAAGCAATCTCCACGTTGGCTGAATCCGGCGTTATCGCAGGCTACCCCGATGGGACCTTCCGAGCTGGTGACGTGACCAACCGGGCGCAGTGTGCCAAGATGGTGGCGGCCGCCCTCGGGTTGGCGGATGAGGACGTGGTATCAACCCCTTTCACTGACCTTGGAACGCCCGACCAGAATCTCTACCCACAGAAGTATGTAGCTGCTTTGAGGTCTGTTGACGCAATCGGGGGTGTCACCTCCACACGCTTCGCCCCCTGGGATACGGTAAGCAGAGCACAGATGGTCACCATCGTTGTACGGGCGGTCCAGAGGCTCGATCCGGCCGTTCTTGTTTCCATGCCGTTGTCGTTGTCGATCCTTGGGGATTTCGATGAGCACCACACCCAGACCATGGCTCTTGCCGAGGCAAACGGCCTCTTGGTGGGCATAGCGGGGTACGGCGCCACCTGGAATCCTTGGGCGCCCATCACTCGCGGCGAAGTCGCTCAGGTGCTGCAGAACCTGCTGAGCCTGGGCTAGCCTTTTCTAGCGCGCCAGCCACTGATGAGAGGCCCAGATTTCTCCGGCCTTTCATCAGTGGCGGTATCCTGGAACGCTGTCAAGCTGCAAGTGAGCCGTTGCGGTGACTGGGTTTCAGCTGTGACTTAACTCTCGGTATCAAAACCGCTCGGCGTCTCGGGAGCCGGCATTTCTTGAAATCCCAGTTGTCAATGATTGGGAGTCGGCGGTCTGCGTCTGATACGCTTTGTTAAGTGTGTGTTGCCTCAGATTCCGTCTCTGCGGTTTGGGCTGTCTCCTCTATCTCTCGGCTTGTGTGTGTGTCACCGTGTGCAAAGGGTGATTTAGCCATCCCGCGCATACCATAGCCTTCTCTTTAGTCCTTCGTCAGCGCGCTTTTGTACACAACTGCGCAGAACCGGAACCTGAGCCACTGGTTTGTGACTGCGCTGAGCAAAAAACTGGTAGCATTAACGCGTCCACGTAACGCCCGAGTCGTTGGATTGGATTGAGTCGTGTCCGTGTGGTTTCGTCGAGGGGCCATTTGCGGCCAGCTGAACCCGGACGAAATGCTGGTTCCACTACGAACGCTAACTCCCGACAAGAACGGCGAGCAATTGGAGGTCATATGAACATGACCCGATTCCAGGGCGGGAGGTTATGGCTCAGCCTGGGTGTGTTTGTGTGTCTGGGGGGGGTCTTTGTCTGGCTTACCGTGAGTTGCTCTTCGGATGTTCGCGGCGCGCCTGCATTCTCGGACGTGGGCGCCGATCACCCGTATGCTGGGGCAATCCAAGACCTTGCCGATCGAGGCGTTATCACGGGCTACGGGAATGGCGATTTTGGCCCCGCCGCACCTGTGACACGTCAACAGTTTGCGAAGATGATAGTCCTTGCCTTGGGTCTCGCACCCACCTACAGCGATTTCTGCGCTTTCAAGGATGTGTCGCAGAGCGGGTCTGACTTGTATCCATACCACTTCATAGCAGTGGCGGCAAACAACGGCCTCACAAAAGGCTACGCCGATGGCTCCTTCCGACCTCTGGCGCATATCACTCGATTGCAGGTCCTGACCATGGTTGTTAGAGCGGCGGGATTGCTGCTAGCCCAACCGACAGACGATTGGCGAGGCTTGGCGGACGGCTCCGACGCCTACGACGGCAAGATTGTACGTCTGGCTGAAGATAACGGTCTTCTGACCGGCATCGGCGGCTTGGCGACCTGGGACATTGGGAACAGCGCGACACGGGGTGAGGTGGCTCAAGTTCTCCACAACCTGCTCGCAAAGAGTGATTGCTTCTGTACCCTGCTAGGCTGTGCCGCATCCTCGGTGAGTGAAGGCATGGCCTCCGATATCACTCAAGCTCTTACGCGAGCTATTAACAGGTGTCCTGTTGGGAGTACGGTCACTATCCCGGCTGGTACTTACACGCTGTCGTCGATGGTGAAGCTTCGAAGTGGGGTCTCGCTCCAGGGGGCAGGAGCAGGCCAGACCATTCTCACCATGCCCGCGCAGTCCGAGCAGACCTGGATGATGTACAACGAGAACCTCGCCGACGTGACTATCTCCGGACTCACCTTCCGGGCCTCCGGCTACAGCGCCAACGTGAGCGGCCTGTACCTGCCGGGAGCCAAGAACTGTGGAGCCAGCGACCTACGCTTCGAGGGACTGGTGTACGGGATGAAGTTGGGTATGGGAAATATCGCCAGTGGCTGGGTGGTGAGCGATATCGTGGCGCGTGATTGTCAGGAGCCCATGTTTATCGCCTGCGTCTACGACTCTACCTTCAGCCGGCTCGACCTGCAGGCCGTTTACCTTGAAGGCGCCAACAAGGACCACACCATCTACCTGGAACGGGAGTGCCGCCGGCTCACCTTCAGCGACTGCACCCTCTCCGGGGGTTCCGGCTATGCCCTGCACCTCTATCTCTCCGGCGGCACCTCCAGCGATCTCACCTTCATCAATACCACCGTGGATACCACCGACGGGCGCTACCCCCTGGTGATCGGCTCCGGCTTCTCCAGCATCCGGTTCACCGGCACTACCTTCAAGGCGGGGACGAGTGGTCAGGTGGTCCGCTTGTATGGGGGTAGCGATCTCACCTTCGACGGCTTCACCGCATCGGGTGGCTCGCAGCTCGTCCTGGTGGCCGGCAAGGTATCCAACGTCCTCTTGCGCAACGGCACCTACACGGGCACTAATCTCGGCACGGGAGTGAAGTTCGAGAACGTGACCACTGGTGCGGCCAGTACGACCACTACGTCCTCGACCTCGACCACGACGCAGCTGCCCACCAGTGCGAGTCTAACGGAGGCGGCGAGCGCCACGGCCAGCACTTGGACACTTCTGTTAGGACCACGCGGCTAGCCTCCCGTGTATGGAAGCCCATCCGCCAAAAGACTGGCGGAGTTGATCAAGGAAAGGGCTAGAACCTGCAAAACGCCGAGGGAATGGACAGCCATTACCGACAAGGACTCCCCGAAAGACGAGGCGCTTCTCCCTATGCCAGAATTACCAATCAGTGTACTTAGAGACAAGACCTCCCCCAAGAGCACTGGGAATTGATAGCATTGGGCTCTCTCATCGAGTGTGGATGCAACCTCAGCGGGCCAGTACGGATTTCCACTCATATTCAGAGGTGCCTTGCCCATGGGGACAACGGAGGTGGTTGGGTTCTGTTGGAGAGCCGAGACGAGCTCGCAGGTGATTTCTTTGAACGTTAGGCTGAGCACTGAGCCAAAGAATCCTTCCGAAACGATTGGAGTTGCGCGCGGTGGTTGGCTACTTAACAGCCAAGACTTCACGGGGCACAAAGTACCACTTTGCTGGGTACCGGGCAGGGTCTGACCATTAGGGCAAAACATCAGTGTGTGTAACGTGACTGCTCCATGAAGAAGCAAGACGCGCCGGGGCCCGAACTGGGCGCGGCCTCACCCGACTCGAACCGACTGCCGGAACTCGACGCTTTTCGAGGCATAGCTGTCATCTGCGTGGTCCTGTTCCATCTCACGGCCAGATTCGAGTCAATTTACTCACATGGGAGGCCCTTGTTATTATCGTTCACGATAGGAGGGCATGCGGTCCTATTGTTCTTTCTGATTAGCGGTTTTGTAATTCCCCTAACACTAGAAAGAACACGCAACTGCGTATTCCACTGAAACCGATCAGGCGTTCCACACTCATGCCGATCAGCCGTTCCACGTCATGCCGATCAGATCGG
>ENA-UOUL01000312-UOUL01000312.1-bioreactor-metagenome-genome-assembly--contig:-NODE-312-length-84876-cov-4.327976_pt1 | contig 84876 bp, 61 predicted proteins | sample MGYA00249838_ERZ747220 | MGnify/ENA primary metagenome ERZ747220 (study PRJEB28778, sample SAMN05720191) | bioreactor metagenome | isolation source: Anaerobic biogas reactor | place: USA:Washington... | reverse complement strand
TATGCCGTTTCGGATGATCCGCTTCGGTTCGAGGCGGAGAGCATTCGCGAGTTTCGGTTTGTCGCTGCGGAGGGCGTGGCGCCGGGTCCGGGGCTGGATAAGCCGACGCCGTTGAGTATTGAGTTGATCGCTGGCCGCGGTTTGCTGTGGTTTGTGGCGTATTTTCGCTGGCAGATCGACCGGGACCGTCTGTTTTTCGGGACGATTGACTGGTCGTGCGATCCCGCTGTGATCAAGGAGATCGACGACGAGGAGGAGCTAAGCTGCGTGTTACGGCGGGTCTTGTAGTCAGCAGGAGGCGTCTGGGCGGCCATCTCTTCTGCTTCTTCCACTCCCGTGGACAGGTCTGTTGCTGAACTTCGGGATGGCGGTCGCCGTTGCCCCGGCCGCCCATTAAGATAACGTAGCTCAAGCCTACCGCTGAAGGCTCGAGCTACGTTGAAGGACCTTTTGTCCAACTGACGTTTGGATCGCTGACGGCGTCCTGATGCATTCGATCCCTTTCCGGGGGGACGCCGATTACCGCCGGTGTATATAAATTAACTTAGCTTTTTCGTGTCCGCATCAGTGCGCCGATCAGGCCGCATGCCAGCAGGGCGAAGCAGGTCGGTTCCGGGACATTGGTGACGCCGACGTCGTCGATGAACGCCCAATCGCCGGCCACGAATTCAAGCGTATGGGAGCCGGCGCTCACGGTGATCGGGTCGCTGGTGTACTGGACCATGGGGCCGCTGGCAGGGGCGACCGTCGCCACGCCGCCGAAGGTCAAGGCAACGCCGTCGAGTTTCACCGTCAACGGACCGCCGTATTCCGGCCTGGCGTATCCCTGAACGTCAAAGGTGAACTGGGTGGTGCCGGCCACGAAGTCGGCGATGGCTTGGCTGACCGTTCCGCCGCCGTAGATCGCGGCGCACTGACCGTCGGCGGGGACTCCCCACAACCCAGTGGCGTTGACACCGAGGATGCCCGCTTCCCCGCCGTTGGCTGTGAACGTCCAGCCGGGAACGTCCGGGAGGGCATACATAACGGTCGAGTCGCCAAGGTAAAGGTCGTCGAAGCCGCCGTTCTCCACCGCGGCTGCGCCCACCGCCGGAAGATGGAGAGCCGCCACCAGGGCCAGGGACAACATGCACACCGCTAGACCTCTTGGCCTTTCCATTACCCACTCCTTCCTTCTGGGGGCTCGGGTACATTTTAGCTCCTTGGCGGCCTGAGCCCAGCCGGCCCCGAAGGAGATTGCACGCCGCGACAGAGAAATCCCGATGAGTTCTTTATCTTCATCTTAGGGTATTTGTGGGATCGGACAATGGCGAATCCGGCAAAAAAAGTATATATTCAGGCAAGCTCGTTTGAAGGAGGACACGATGACGACGTTCATGAACGGGCACGGATGGGCCACGCCGGAGCGGCTCGACGGCATTCGCGTGGTATCCGCGTTTGAGCACAACACGCCCCTTCCGCGGGTGTCGCCCGACTACAATCTGCCCACGTGGTCGCTGTTGTACATTTACGGCGGCGATCTGTGGCATTCCCATACGCCCCGCCAGAGAATCTACCTTCAGACCTCGCGCCAGGCGTTGCTGCATCCGCCGCATGTTGACCGCTATGAGCTTCCTATCAACCGGAATCCGCTGCATGCGGCCTATCTGCTGTTCTACGATTCGGAATGCTCGCAACTGAGGAGGCTGCTCCGGAAGCCGTCGGAATGGGTCGTGTTCGATGATGACGGGGAGAACACTCTGGGTTCGCTGATGAAGGAGTGCGCCGCCATCGGCTATGGCCGCGGCGACCTTGGGTTCTGGGACGCCCAGGCGGTTCTGTGCCGCATCGTGGGGGTGCTGCTGTCTTCGCGGCCGACCGGCGGCAACCACTACAAAGTTAACGTATCCGGCAGTCCGGAGGAAGATCTTGACCTCCCTCTTTCGGAGAGGATCGACGCCTATCTTCACACGCAGATCGATCGCATGATCGCGCTGGAGGACATCGCCAGGGAGCTGGGGATCAGCGTTTCGACGCTGACCCATCGGTATCAGAAGGAGACGGGCGTTCCGGTGATGACCGCGTTCGCCCAGAAGAAGGTTGACCGGATCAAGGAACTGCTCAAGAGGGGGTATCCGGTCAAGCTGATCGCCCGTCAGATGTCTTTTTCCGAAAGCTGCGCGCTAAGCATATTCTTCAAGCGGCATGCGGGATTGTCGCCGCGCGAGTTCCTCAACCGGCAAAGAGGGTCGTGACGACGCCGGGCCGATGTGCGTTCGGGGCTGTGCAGAGGTTTTTTCGGGCATGAGAGCGTCGTTTTATGCGGTGACCAGATATCCGATGCTCCAATGGTCCAGATCGGGCAGCGTGAAGCGGGTGTAGCCGTCACCGGCTTGAGTGCCGGTGAGTTGGATCGGTTTGTGCTCGAGTCGGTGCAGCGTGGCGTGTTTTGTGGGGGTTTTCAGGGTCAGGATGATTTCGGCGGCTGTGTCCATGGAGGCGTTGAGGACGGTGGCGTTGATTCCGCCGTCGGGACGCGGCCGGAGCCAGAGGCCCGCGCGGTGGCAGGAGTCGACCCAGCCGGGAAGTTGGTCGTTGGAGAGCCATCGGAAGAGTTTTTTGATCTGGGCGGCTTTGTGGGCGTAGCCCAGGCCGTGCCAAGGGGCGTAGCCGATGACTGCCACGCGTCCGCCGAGGCGGTTTTCGTATACACCGCTGGAACAGGGTGCCAATTCTTCCTGCATCGGATCGACGAGGCGTCCGATTCGCTGCGCCCCTTCGGCTGGTGCGAGCGAATAGGCGGTCGAACCCCAGAACACCTGGATCACATCGCGGCGGTAGAGATTGCCGAAGTCGTTGAGGGGATGTTCGACCTGCATTTCGGCGGCGTCGGCGGTGAACTCGTCCACTTTGACAAAGCCCGTGAACTCAGCGAACCCGCGTTGATTGATCGCCTCGAGCGCCGGGACGTCCAGGTACAGACCGCCGTGGAGCAGGTCGAGGATTTCGTCGTCGGAAAGGGCTGCGACCTCGCGGGCGCCGATGGCGGCGACCGTGGCGTCTTGCCGACGGAACGCGGGCGGCAGGCCGAGGACATGCAGATCGCCGCAGCGCCAGGGGTGGAATCGCGGATGCGATTCGCCATCCCTGGTCATCCATTCGCCGGTCGCATGGTTGTTGCCCAGAAAGTGGTTCCTGCCGATGCCGTTCCAGATTCCCTTGAGCGACAGACGCTGGTTGTTGGCGACGATCAGGTCGATGAATTTTTCATTTCGCTTCAGTTCGCGGGCCATCGGTTCCCAGGCCGACAGCGGGTCGATCTGTACCGGGCCGGCCGGCTTGTCGAAGAGGCTGTAGGCTGCGCCGGTACAGCCGGAGGCGGCGCAGTATAGCTGCGCCTCGAGCGAGGTGTATCGGCGGCTTTTTGCGAGCGTCGCGAAATAGAAGTTCTCGATTTCGCTTTGGATCGCCGTGATCGATTCGGGCATCAGCGCGACACCGGCGGCGATCGAATTGGCTTTGACGATGATCTCATCCGGGCAGTGGTCGGTGTAGTTCAGGCCGCCGGGACGCCACCAGACTTGGACGCGGTCGGGTCCGGAGAGGGCCGCCGCCTGGGCCGCCGGATCGATTTCCCAATAGCTCATGTGGTCCATCTGGCCGAGGATGATTTTCGGATCGACGGCGTGCACCACCCGCTCGATATAGGTGGAGATATCGACCATCACCGAACGGTTGTGCTCCAGCAGCGCCAGCCGGCGCTGACGCAATTCATCGGGTGAGCCCGTTTGCAGGAAGGTTCTCAGTTCCGGCAGACCGCCTTTGAAGTCGAGGTTTCGACGGATTTGTTCCATGCAATAGGGGCAGAAGCAGCCGAGTTCGTTTTGGCCGAAGTTGTTGAGGCGGAGATCGTCATCGATCCAGATGAAATCCGGACCGCACTGGGCCAGGAGGGTGTAGATCGGTTTGATGTATTCTTCCCGCCAGGCTGGATTGCTTGGGCAGGACTTCCAGTCGTGTGCATTGCCCTTCGAGCTGACCATCTTTGCGGAGCTTATCTGGTAGTGCCCTTGGTTGTGCGGGTTGTGGCCGATGGTCACCAAGTTGTTGATTCCCACGCGCGGGGCGAACTTGCGCGTTTTTTCGATCCGTTTGCCCAAAGGTTCCCAGTACCGCTCCAGCCACTCGACCGGAAACGGCGTGCCGATCAGTGGCGTGGAGAAGAAGGCGTATTCTTCCACGAACCGGGATCTGGCGGCGAAATCGCGGAAGGCGGCAAAGCCGGGATCGGTGTCCCAGAAGGCGCTGGGAACGCGCAGCGAAAGGGTCGCATGCTTCAATCGGGTCTTCATGAGATGCCCTTGTCGGCTTGGGGTTTGATGTCAGTTACTTGGGCTGGGTAATGCCGGGCCAATCGTCGGTACGGAACGGCACAGCGGGCAGGCCCTCCTTGTTGTACAGATTCGCATTGGCCGGGTTGGTCGCCCAGGCGTAACGGACGGCGACGGGCTCTTTGACAGTAGCGTGTGAGACGACGACAGTTGTTCCGTCGATTTGGGCGTCGGCCCAGATGAACTTTCGGTCGGCGCCGGCGATGGCGAAACCGGCGAGCTTTTCGTCCTGCGCGGAACGTCCCGCGACGAGTCCTCCGCCGACGTGGTCGAAGGTCAGCCGGATCCTGTCGCCCTCGATCGACTGGCCGGCATAGCGCGGCCCCGAATACACCAACGTCTTGCCGTAGGCCACGTGCAGGGCCGCCAGCGCCAGCCGTTTGCCCACGTCCTGCTTGTTCTTCGGGTGAATATCAGCCGCCTCGCCAATATCGGTCGCCGAGGCGATGCCGGTATTGGGAAGCGACAGGCTCATTACCTGGGCCTCGCGCAGCTCAGCCCAGTCGGATTCTCCGGGCTCCGCGACGGGGCCGGCGAAATTCGCCAGCAGGACGGTCAGGAACGGGAAATCGCCCTGGCCCCAGACCTCTCGCCAGCCGGTGATCATGCCCTTTAAGAGCGTTCGATACTGATAGCCCTGCGATGAATTGGATTCGCCCTGATACCAGGCTGCGCCCTTGATGGCGAATGGGGTCAGTGGGGCTATCATCGCGTTGTAGAGGCAGGTGGGTGCGTTCTGGCTGACCGGGCCACCGGCTATCGGCGGGCCCGAAATCTGGGGCAGTTCCAGTTCCACTTTAAACTTCCAGCCGCCGGCCAGCGGAATCGTTTCATCGGCGGCCTGGGCCAGGGCGATCGCGGGGCCGCCGCCTCCACCGACCATACCTCCGCCGCCGAAGTTGTCGAATGCGCGAACAGCGATGACAGCCGTTCCTGATTTGACAAGCTGGCCCGGCACGGTGTACCTGCGGATATGCGCCCAGTGTCCGGGGGTTTCCGAGCCGGTCGAGCCGACCTCCACGCCGTTGAAGTACGTCTGGTCGAAATCGTCGATCGCGCCCAGGACGAGGATCAGGTCCTTGCCGTTCCACGCGGGTGGTATGGTCACTTGGGTGCGGAACCAGACCGCCCCGTCGATCTGCATGCCTTCGGTGGATTCCCAGGTTGCGGGGATCTGCATGGTTTGCCAGTCGGCATCGTCAAAGGCGACCTCCGCGTAGCCCAGAGGCTGGCCCTTGTTGCCCGGGTCGGGCCATCGGCCGGTGGCGCCGAGTTCTTTCATCGCCTCTTCCCACTTGCGGTTGACTTCGGTCCATTCCGCGATCTGGTCGGGAGCGTCTTTGAGGCTCTGATCAAAGGCCTCGAGGATGGGCATGAGGTCCGGGCTGTAGGCGTAGCCTTCGCGCGGAGTCCAGGGTTGCGCGGGCGTGCCGCCCCACGACGAGTTGATCAGTCCGATGGGAACGTTGAGGGTCTTGTGCAGTTCGCGGCCCATGAAATAGCCCGCGGCTGAGAAACCGCCCGCGGTGGAAGGCGAGCAGACCTGCCATTCTCCCAGGACCTGGGTCTGAGGGGTGGGCGCCACCCGTTTGGCGACGTTGAAGAACCGGATATTCGGGTAATTGGCGGCATCGGCTGTCTCGGCTTGGCTGTCCAGGCAACTGGCGACGACCATTTCCATGTTTGACTGACCGGAACAGAGCCAGACGTCGCCGATCATCACGTTGGTCAACGTCCGCGTCTGTGCTCCGGCGATCCGCAGTTGGTGAGGGCCGCCGGCCGGCATCGGAGGCAGGACAGCGCACCACGTGCCATCCGGCGCCACCTGTGCACGAGCTGTCCTTGAGGCCACGCTGACCACGACCGTACCGTCGGGGTCAGCGGTCCCCCAGACCTTAACCGGCATATCCCGCTGCAGCACCATGTTGTCGGTGAACAGCGAATTGACCGCAACGTTACGCGCCGACCCGGCGGAACAGCCGGCGGCAAGAACGCCAGTGACAAGAACAGCCAGGGATAACGCAACTCGACGCATGGTCATGGTAATGTCCTCACAGAGGTAGGAAACGGTATCTTGACGGTGTTTCTCATTTGGCTCCCGCTCACGACCGGCGTGAGCTTCGTCGATCATTCTATTTGGTCTCCAAACTCTTTCAAGGGCGTTTTCGGCTTCAGCCAGCGGCGGCGGGGAGGCAACTTCGGTTGGTCGGTCGATTTGACCACGATCAAGGCTGGTTTTGGGCGTTCCGGTTTGGAAAGTACTCGCTTTGGTTGTAGAATCATTATTGACGATACTGACAAGAAAGGGATTTGCGATGTGGGACTATACGGAGAAAGTGAAGGATCATTTCCGCAATCCGCGGAACGTCGGGGCGATCGAGGACCCGGACGGGGTGGGCGAGGTCGGCTCGATGGCGTGCGGCGACGCGTTGCGGCTGATGTTCAAGCTGGACGGTCAGGGGCGGATCGCGGACGTCAAGTTCCAGACCTTCGGCTGCGCCAGCGCGATCGCGTCGTCGTCGGCTTTGACGGAGATTGTCAAGGGGATGACGGTGGACGAGGCGGCGAAGGTGAGCAATCAGGACATCGCTGAGTACCTGGGCGGGCTGCCGGAGCAGAAGATGCACTGTTCGGTGATGGGGCGCGAGGCCCTTGAGGCGGCGATCGCCAACTACCGGACGGGGCGCAAGGAGGGCAAGCGGGAGCTGGAGGGGCGGGTGGTCTGCGTGTGTTTCGGCGTGACGGAGCCGGAGATCGAGCGGGTGGTTCGCGAGAACCGGCTGGCCACGGTGGAGGAGGTGACGAACTACTGCAAGGCGGGCGGCGGCTGCGGCGGCTGCAAGAATGAAATCCGCAAGATCATCGCGCGGGTCCGGGGCGAGGCGCCTGCGGAGGAAAAGCCCAAAACGGTCAAGCGGAGCATGACCAACCTCCAGCGGATCAAGCTGATCGAGGAGACGATCGAGCGGGAGATCCGGCCGCTGTTGCGCCAGGACGGCGGCGATATCGAATTGATCGACGTGGACGGCGACCGGGTGCTGGTCTCGCTTCGCGGCCAGTGCGCCCAGTGCCGGGTGGCGGAGTTCACGCTCAGCGACCTGGTGGCCACGCGGCTTCGCGAGTTCGTTTCGGACGATCTGGTGGTCGAGGAGGTAAAGGTCTGATGTCGACGCGAAACGTCTATCTGGACAACAACGCGACCACGCGGGTGGCGCCCGAGGTAATCGGGGCGATGCAGCCGTTTCTGGAGGAGTTGTGGGGCAATCCATCGAGCATCCACACCTTCGGCGGCCAAGTGGCGCGGCACGTCGAGCGGGCGCGGGAGCAGGTGGCTTCGCTGCTGAAGGCCGATCCGTCCGAGATCATCTTCACCAGTTGCGGGACCGAGAGCGACAACATGGCGATCCGCGGGGCGGTCGAGGCGTTCGGCGGCCGTCCGGCGATTGTGACCACGCGCGTCGAGCACCCAGCCGTTCTGGGTCCGTGCCGGTACCTGGAGAGCCGCGGCCACAAGCTGGTGGAACTGGGCGTCGACGGCGACGGGCGGCTGGACCTCGATGAGCTGCGGGCGGCGCTGACGGATCAGACGGCGGTCGTCAGCGTGATGTGGGCCAACAACGAGACGGGCGTGGTGTTCCCGATCGACGAGATCGCCGGGATCGTCAAGCACGCCGGCTGCGTGCTGCATACGGATGCGGTTCAGGTGGCGGGCAAGCTGCCGATCGATTTGCGCAAGACGCCGGTGGACATGCTGAGCCTTTCGGGCCACAAGCTGCACGCGCCGAAGGGGGTGGGCGTGCTGTACGTCCGGAAGGGCACGCGGGTCAATCCGCTGCTGCTGGGCGGGCATCAGGAGCACGGCAAGCGGGCCGGGACGGAGAACGTGCCGTACATCGTGGGGTTGGGCCGGGCGTGCGAACTGGCGGCGGAGGCGATGGATGAGGAGAACGGCCGGGTGCGGGCGCTTCGTGACCGGTTGGAGGCGGGGTTGCTGGCGTCGTGCCGCGACTGCCGGGTCAACGGGGACCGCGAGCACCGGCTGCCGAACACCACGAACATCAGCTTTGAGTATGTCGAGGGCGAGGCGATCCTGCTGCGGCTGGACGATCTGGGCGTGGCGGCCTCGTCGGGTTCGGCGTGCACCAGCGGCTCGCTGGAGCCGTCGCATGTGATGCGGGCGATGGGTGTGCCGTTTACCGCGGCGCACGGCTCTATCCGCTTTAGCCTCAGCCGCTACAACACCGAAGCGGACGTCGATTGGGTGCTGGAGCATCTGCCGCCGATCATCGAGGATTTGCGGCGGATCTCGCCGTTTGTGCCCAAGGCGGCGGTCAAAGGATAGAGGCGGCTAGAGTTCGTCTTCGTGGTTCTGGTGATCGGAGTGGTCGTCGAGTTCGTCGGCGCGGGCGAAGCAGACGGCGGCTTCTTTCTCACGGCCGAGGGATTCGAGGGTCTCGGCTTTGAGCCGCCAGATTTCCACGTCCTGCGGGTCGGCGCGGAGGATGCGGTCGTAGCAGTCGAGGGCTTCGCGGTAGCGGCACAGGGAGCTGAGAATCTCGCCCTTGTTGGCCCAGGCGTCGAGCTGGCGCGGGTCGAGCCGCAGGGCCTCATCGAGCGACTGGACGGCTTCGTCGAGCTGCCCGAGTTCGGCGCAGATCCAGCCTTTGGTCGCCCAGGCCCAGGCGTGGCGCGGGTCCAGACGGAGGGCCCGTTCGGCGGCGTCGAGGGCCTCGTGGAAGCTGCCCATCTCGCCGAGCGTGCGGGCGCGGGTGGCGTAGGCGTAGGCGCTTTTGGGATCGAGCTTCAGCGCCCGATCGAGCACGTCGAGGGCTTCGTCGTATTGGCCGAGGGCGCCCAGGGCGTAGCCTTTGTTCTGGAGCGAGTAGCTGTCCTGCGGATCGAGCTTCAACGCGCGGTCGCAGGCCTCGACGGCTTCCTCATACCGGCCAAGCTCGCAGAGCGACCAGGAGAGCGTTCCCCAGGTCCAGGCGCTGCCGGGCTCAATTTCCAGGGCGCGATCGAGTGCTTCGACGGCGTCTTCGTATTGTCCCAGTTCGCTGAGGGCGTAGCCGCGGGTCTGCAGGGCGTCGAGATGATTCGCGTCGATCCGCAGGGCCTTCTCGCAGCAGCTCAGGGCCTCTTCGAATCGCCCGGCGTCGCACTGGACGCGGCCTTTGGCCGCCCACGGCCAGGCGCTGTGCGGATCGTATTGCAGCGCCTTGTCGCAGCATTCAAGGGCCTGCTCGAAGTATCCCATGTCGTTGAGGGCTTTGGCCTTGGTTCCCCAGATCCATGCGTCCTGAGGTTTGAGCAAGAGCGCCCGATCGACGTACGCCAGCGCCTCTTCCAGATGGCCCATCTCGGAGAGGGCGTGGCCCTTGGCGAGCAGGGCTTCGGTATCCTGCGGGTTGATCTCGACGGCCTTGTCGCAGCAGCGTGAGGCTTCCTCGAAGCAGTCGAGTTCGCACAGGGTGCGGGCGCGGTTGGTCCAGCTCCAGCCGTCCAGCGGATCGATGGCCAGGGCCCTATCGCAACAGTGGATGGCCTCTTCGTACCGGCCGAGATTGGCCAGCACGTAGGACTTGTTCGACCAGATCGACAGGTCGTCGGGGTCGAGTTCGCCGGCCTTGTCGAGGCAGCTCAGGGCCTCGTCGTCACGCCCGATCTGCCCGAGGGCGTAGCCCTTGTTGGTCCACAGCCACGGGTCGCCGCCGTCGTGTTCGAGGGCGCGGCTGAAGCAATCAACCGCCTCTTCGAACCGTCCGAGTTGGTTGAGGCAGTGACCCTTGTTGCCCAGGGCCTCGACGTGATGGGGTTCGAGGGCGATGATCCGATCGGAGCAGGCGATGCTCTCATCAAGCCGGCCGAGGTCCGCCAGCAGGAACATCCGGTCGGTCAGGCTGCGAAGATCGCGCGGACTGCGCTCCAGAGCACGGTCGAGACAGGCGAGGGCCTGCTCCAACCGGCCGCCTCGTTCGTGCAGGCGGGCCCTGGCGTACCAGAATGCCGCACTGATTTTGCTCATGGGTCTCTTCATGGGTTCAAAGGGGCATCCGCTATCTTATATTACGCCAAACATGTTGGTTTCCACAATACTTCCGGAGCTATTTCTGGCGGGCGGGCACCCAGGCGGTGGTTCGGCCGCCGATGGTCTGGTGGATGATCTTCTCACCGCGATGGGTGCGGGCCTCGGCGTTTTTGCCCCAACGGTGATGGAACAGCCATGTTCTGGGGAAGCGTTCGTTGTCGGCATCGAGCTCGACCGCCTTGCGGATAATTGAGCGGAGCTTTGAAAATATTCGAGAAACTTCTTGTGGGGTGAGGCCGGAGGCGATGCGGGCGGGGGCGATTCGGGCCTGGTAGAGCACTTCATCGGCGATCCAGTTGCCGACCCCCGCGATGAACGACTGGTCGAGCAGGACGGCTTTGATCGTGGCGTTGCGACGGGTCAGCATCGCGGCGAAGCGGCTGGGTGACAGGCGATCGGCGAGGGGATCGAAGCCCAGGCGGCTGATCGGCGGCTCGGCGGGCGGGTCGTGCCGCAGGCGGATGCGGCCGAGGCGGCGTTTGTTGACCATCGTCAAGAACAGGCCGTCATCGGTGAGCAGTTCAGCCTTCCAGAATCGCGGGCGGTCGGCTGGGTCGCGGTAGGTCTCGAAATAGCCGGTCATGCCGAAATGGAAGGTGGGCCAGGGGCGGCGATCGAGTTCGATCCACAGGTGCTTGCCTCGCCGGCCGATGGCCAGGACGGTGCGGTCGGTGAGGGCGGAGGCGAAGCGGGCGGGCGGGATGCCGTCAAAGACGATGCGGTCGTCGTCGACGGCGACGCGGACGATGCGCCGGCCGAGCAGGGCCTTTTCGGCTTGGCGACGGGCAAACTCGACTTCCGGGAGTTCAGGCATAGGGCTTGTGGCGATTCTCGGCGCAGAATGATGCTGACGTACCAGGATTGTATCGGATCGGGGAAAGGATAGGAATGCCCGACCAGAAAGGGCTTGACGTAAACCGGTACAGACAGTATACTGCAATACAGATTGGCTGGAATCTGTATTGATGGGCGGTTCGATGACCAAGGCTGAGCGGGTATATCGGGAATTGCGGCAGCGGGTCGAGACGATGGACCGGGGCATGCGTTTCCCTTCGGTCCGGCAGGTGATTCGCGAGTTGGGGGTCAGCCAGGTCACGGTGGATCGGGCGTTGGATCGGTTGAGCGAGGAGGGTCTGATCGTTCGGCGGCCCAAGCGGGGGATCTTCATCGCCGGCGATGATGAGCCGGGACGAGAGGTTTCGACGCGGCGGATCGGCGTCGCCATTCCCGATTATCCTTCACCGGTGTATGAGAGCTACGCCCGGCATATGATGCGTCAGGTGGACGCAGCGGGGCACATGGTCAGGCTTCTGCGGTATTCCTGGCGGGATCGGGTGCCGCGCGGGTTGACTCTGGAACGGCTGGACGGGCTGGTGCTGGTGCCGACGGGAACGCAATTCCATCCTGAAGATATCTACCGGATCAGCCGCATGGGCGTTCCGGTGGTGCTGATGGAGCGGCTGGTGCCGGGCGTGGTGATGGACTGCGTGGGGCCGGACAACGAGGGGGGCGGGGCGTTGGCGGCTTCGCACCTGATCGAGTTGGGCCATCGGCGGTTGGCGGTGCTGGTCTGCGAGCCGCGCGGAGTGACGCTGGAGGCTCGGGTGGCAGGTTTCCGCCGGCAGGTGGAGGCAAGCGGCTTGGCGTCGCCACGGGTGATTGATGGACACGTCGAGCCGGGCGAGTCGGCGGCGCTGAGGGCGTGCCTGGTGCTCAAGGGGGAGATCGAGCGTGAGGGCGTCACGTTTACCGGGCTGTTCGTGGTCAGCGACGGCAGTGCGATCGGGGCACTCAAGGCTTTGCACGACGGCGGGATCGGCATACCGGATCAGGTGAGCGTGGTCGGGTTCGGCGATATTCCGGAGGCGGCGGTGTACCATCCTTCGCTTACGACGATCCGTGAGGACACGGCGGCGATGGCGCATGCGGCGGTCGAGATCATCGAGCGGCGGCTCGACGGCGACCAGACGCCGGCGATTCAGCGGGTGCTGGCGCCGGATCTGGTGGTGCGCGAGTCGACGGGAGCGGTGAGGGATTGCTGATTTCTGATTGTTGATTGCTGATTTGAGGAAGAAGAAGATGAGCGGTCATACGGTTTCTCCAAATCCGAGATTCGGAATCCCAGATTCGAAATCATTTACATTGATCGAACTGTTGGTCGTGGTGGCGATCATCGCGGTTCTGGTCAGCCTGTTGATGCCGGCGCTGAGCGAGGTGCGGTTTGCCGCGAGGGCGATGACGTGTCTGAACAACTACCGGCAGATCGGGCTGGGCTTCAATCACTACGCCGCGGATCATTACGAGTGCCTTCCGCCGTTTGACCAGGGACCGATCAGCGGCGGCGTGACGCGATCGTGGAGCTACGTGTTGGTAGCGGGGGTTTCGGGCGGCTACGTGATGGTCGAGACGCCGAGCGTGTTGGTTTGCCCGATCTGTCACCCGGTGGTGTCGATGGACCAGAATAACCGGCGGGTGCATGACCGGTCGTACGTGTACAATGACTGGCGGTGGATCAGCGGGGCGGACAATTCCAAGCCGCTCAAGCCCGACGATCTGCGGTATCCGGGCAACACGGTGTTGCTGTCGGAGTGGCCGAGCGCCAACGCGGTCGGGCTTCCCTACCCCAACGGTAACCCCAACCGCGGTGTGTGGTGGAACTCGGGTTGGGCCAACGTGCTGTACGTGCCTCCGGCGGCCCCGACGGCCAGACGCTATCTGGTTCCGGCCCATCACGAGCGGGTGGGCGTGCTGTTCGGCGACGGGCACGCCGAGGCGGTCGGTTTTTGGGAGGGCGACCGGTACCAGTACATTCCGTATGACGGCTGGACGCCGTAAGGGTATTGCGGCTTTGGCGGAGGTTTTCAATGCGGCGAGCGGTATTTGTGTTGTCGGCGATGGTGTTGTTTTGTGGCGTTGCGCCGGCTGAGGAAGTGGTGTTGGAGACGGGCCGGTATCGGCTTGGCCTCCAGGAGAACGGCGGCGGGTTGAAGCTGGTCGATCGGACGAGCGGTCGGACGATCGTCGAGGACGGCAACGTCTGGTTCCGGCTTCACGATCAGGACGGTGTTTGTTGCGAGGTCGGCGAACAGGACGGGCCTCGGGTCCGCGTCGAGCGCGACGCCCATTGGATCGCGTTGGAGTGGTTGACACGGTCCGGACAGGTGACCGTCGAGCTTCGGCTTTCTGATGACGACGGTCTGACGATGCGGATGTCGGTGAACCAGACATCCGATCGGCCGATCGTACGGATCGATTTCCCGCTGGCGGTGGTCGTCGACGAGCAGCGGTATCGCGAGCTGATCGCGGGCGATCACATCGGCGTGGCCATCGACATGGAGCGGTGGTTCGGTCGCGGCGGTTCGTTGGGTGACGGCATTCCGTATCCGACGGCCCACGCCGATCTGCTGGTGGCCCAGGGCAAGGACGGCGGGGGGAGTCTGGCGTTCTTCTGTCCGCACGTCGAGCGGCTGCTCGTGCCGTCGCACATCTGGTTCGGCCACGTCGGCGAGCACCGCGGAGCGTTTCGCCACACGTTTCATACTCACATTCCCGCCGACGTGACGTGGCATTCGCCGTCGATCCGGGTGCTGCCGGTTGCCGATGTGTTCGAGGCGTTGGACCGGTATCGGCGCGAGATCGGCCTGGACCGGGCGCCGGATCTGCGGGCCAAACTCGGCGACGCCTTCGACCGGGCGGCCCGGGCGGTGGTGATGAAGTACGAGTGCGACTGGCACGAGAAGAAGGCGATTCGCGAGTTCACCTCGATGGTGGGCCCGCTGCCCTCGCCGCTGATCATCGAGCCGGTCAGTTGGTGGCCGTCGAAGTTTGATGACCACTATCCGGATTACTTCCCGATCAATGCGGAACTGGGGACGGACGATGATTTCCGCAAAATGATCGACGACGCCCACGCGATGGGGCACGTCGTGATGCCGTTTGTCAGCCCCGGCCACTGGAGCCTTGGGGCTCCGACTACCGAGAAGGTCGGCCCGCAGGTCGCATCGCGCGGGCCGGACGGCGAGCCGTACATCTACGACGGCCGGCCGCACTACGGGGTCAATTACTGGGCCACGCCGTGGCATCCGCTGGTGGTCGAGAAGGCGGAGGAGGTTCTGCGGCGGCTGAAGGAGTTCGGCTGCGACGCCGTGTTCGCGGACATCGTTGGCAACTCGCACAAGGCGTGGGATTTCGCGCCGTCGTGTCCGAACCCGCGGGCGCACTTCGGCGGGATGATCCGGCTTGGCGAGGCGATGGCCCGCGTGTTGCCGATGACCACCGAGGGCGGTGACGACCTTCACTCAGCCAACTTCTGGGGCATGTTCCAGTTCTTCCTGAAGGTCAAGTACAAGTTCACCGGGTACCTTCCGTGGAAGTCGGCGGACGGTTACGACGATCGCTGGAAGACGATGGCGACTGAACAACAGATTCGGCTGTTCCCGTACAACAGCGCCCTGGCTTCGGGCCTGGCGATGGTCTATCCGCACAACCTGGGCCCGCCGATCTTCGAGCCGGAGATGCTGGCCGACAGCGTGGCGATGGGCATGGGCCTGTACATCACCTTCAACGACGTCAAGACCGACAAACGCGACTGGCTGGAGTACCTGCACCACGTGCAGCAGGAAGTGGTCCGGCACTACTTCGGCCGGCGGATGACCGGTTTCGAATACGTGATTGACTACGACCGGGTCAGCCGGACCTCGTGGCCGGGCCTGGACCTCTACGTCAACCACGCCGATCAGCCGGTGAACCTGAGCGTCAACGGCCAAACGCACGAGCTGGGTTCTTACGAGATGCTTCGCGTGCTGAACGGCGAAACGGCGGTTATCCCCAATTTCACTCGCTGGTTGGCCCTGCGAGCCGCGACGGCCACCCAGCCGGGCAGGTAACGGCCTCGCGCGGTTGAGCCGGCAAGACGACCATCACCGCGCCTTGCGGGCCCTCGGCAATACTCTCAGGGCAACTGCCAGACCGCCGCTCCGATATTCGAAACGGGCACCGGCAGCGTGCGCTGACGATCCGCGATCAGATCGATGACGGTCTTCGTCTCCAGCCGTTGCACGGTCAGATCGACGGGCTTGCCGGACATGTTGAGAACGGCGACGACCTTCTTGCCATCCATTGTGCCGCAAAGCCAGTGGACACCCGAAGGTTCCTGCCCATCGGCGAGGGCCAGTTCGACCGCCGGCTGCACACCCGCTTCACTCGTGGCGGCGAGGATTTGCCTCGCCCAATCGCGGCCCTGGCTGTCAATCCGCTTCCAGAGCAGCGTCTCCGCCCGCTTCGGATCGACCGGCGTCCAGCCGGGAGTGCAGAATTCCAGGCTCCGCCCCACGCTGATGACCTTGCCGCCGGCTTTCACGAAATCGCCAAGTCCCTCAACGGTCCGCGGTTCGACCACGCGGGCCTCGGGCAGGATCAGCACCTTCACGTCGCCGAACTCGCGGCGGGCGATCTGGTTCTCCGAGAGGAACCGCACGCGCAGCCCGGTGGCGAAGAAGGCCTCCCACGCCGCCCGCCAGAGTGCGTGGTGTTCGTCGTGGTAGTAGAACGAGGCTGGGCTGTAGATGATCGCGACCCGGCGCGGGGCCTCCTGGATCGCCGCCATCGCCGGGGCTGCCCGCATCAGGTCCAGGCCGCACCGCCCGATCGCGGCCATCGCAGCGGGACGGATCGAAAGGTCCCAGTCGGCCATCGGGCCGCAGTTCGGCTCGTAGCACCAGGCGATGCTGACCGTCTGCCCGTGCATCGCCTGGGCGAAGAGGTCCGCGTAGTAACGCTGCGGCTCGATGGCGTTGAAGTTGCCGTCGGGGATGTGGATGTGGTTTTCGGAATTCACCTGCGGGGCCTTGAGGAACGACGGGAACACGTCGTAGGTGATCCGCACGCCGCCGACGTCGTCAAAGCCGCAATAGTTCGTGAAATCGGCGAACATCTCGGGGTCGCAGCCGTCGCCCACGGGCAGGCCCCATCCCATCATGTAGCCGCCGGTGATCTTGGCGTGCACCTTCACGTTGGGAGCCAGGGTGTGGATGATGTCGGCCAGCCGCCGGTGCCAGTCGGCGAAGTAGAGGTTGTTGCACTGGTTGCGGTCGTAGAGCCACGGCCGGTCCTTTTCAGCGTAGTAGCCGGGGCGGATCTTGTCCTGCGGAGGCAGCGGGACCTCGTAGAAGCTCCGGTACTCGGCGCCGCCGTAGGCCCGGTTCAGGTCGTCGATGCTCTTGTAGCGGTGCTGCAGATAGGCGAACCAATGCCGCATGAAGAACTTGTCATTAGGGATGGCCGTATGATGCGGCTCATTGCTCAGGATGATGCTGTGCAGCGAGGGGATGTCACGGATCGCTGGGAGCAGGGCGTGCATGTAGGCCTCGAACACGCTCCAGACGCCGGGATGGTCGGTGTTCCAGGCTCCGCCGGATTCTGCGGGCATGTAGTGGGGCGAGATCAGCAGCGAGACCGCGACGTTGTGCTCGGCGGCTTGGTTGAGCATCTCGACCACGCCCGCGATGGCGCTTGTGCTGACTTGCAGTGTGCCGTCCGGTTGCGGCTCAACGGTGCGAACCGCCTCGCCGCCGTCGCCGGCCCCGTAACTGCCCGGACCCATCTCCGGTCCGATCACATTGCCGCCGCGGTCGGGCCATTGCGGGATCTCGCGGACGATGGTGAAGAAATTCCCGTAGCCGGTGAAGATGACCGGACGGCGCACGATCCGACCCGTGGCTGGGTCCAGGACGTTGCCGATCTGGGCGTAGCCGTCGATCTCGATCGGGCCGGTCCGGTATCGCAGGGCGGGCGGGAAGGCCTTGGGGTCCTTTTCCAGGACGGCCAGGTCTTCGGCGAGGTCTTTCGCCACCTGGGCCAGTTCCGTCGTCATGATCGTTGCCTGGAGCAATTGGTTCTTTTCGACGCGGTCGTGGATGCGCGGGACGAACGATTCGATCAGCGAGAGCCGGACCAGCGGATAGTCGACCCGCGCCCCGGCGCCGGCCAAAGAGTCGAGCTTCTGCCGCCAACCCGCTGCGTTTGCCTCAATTGGGCCCAGTTCGGCCAGGATCTTGTCCTTCTCCCACGCCTTGATCGGCGGCTGAAGGGTCGGGTCGGTCGAGTGGCCCTGGACCACCACCTGGACGTCGTCGATCCAGATCGCCTCGGCTCTGCCCTCCAGGTTGATCATGATCGGAAGCTGCGTCTCGTCCGGGCCGGTGCGGTACCAGCCCATGAGCGGCTGCCAGTCGTATTTGCCGTGAGGCAGCGGATTACGCCACTGCCAACCAGCGCCGCCGCCGTACCAGCAATTGCCGCCGTGATCCACCGCCCGCACCCACAGCGAGACGATGTACTCGGTCATCGGCTCGCACGGGATGGTCTGGTGGAACGTCCCGTAGACCTGCGGTTCGACCGGCTGGTCGGCCGTGAATTTCACGCAGTACTCGCCCGAATGCGGATGGTCGGTCGAAAGCTCCATCGTCGCGTTCGCCTTGGGCGACGAGGAACCCCACGTCCAGCCGTCAGGCACGCCGTTGGTTTCGCCCTGCTCGAATCCGCCGTTGACGACCAGATCAATTCCCTTCTGGGACGGCGCCTCGGCCCTCGCCAGTGTGGAAAACAGGCAGACAAGGCACAGCAGGAAAGCAGCTTTGGCTGGCATGTGGAGGTCCTTGAAGACGGGATTAGTAGTCATTGAAGATCGTGGCCCAGACGCCCGCTTCATCCGGCAGACCGATCGACCACGCCCCGGCTCCGTACTTGCCGCGGTAGTGGTCGACTTGCCAGGTCCGCACGTGGCCGTCGAGGTAGTTCACGTTGCACGCGATCCGGTGGGGGCCGGGCGAGAGGAGCGCCCCAGCCTGGCCGATGTTGCAGGTGAAGATCGGATCGCCCGCGTTGGCTTCGCTCGTGCGGATGACCGAGCCGTGGATCCAGACCGCTGGGTAGTGCATCCAGTTGGGAGGGCCCGGCAGGTTTGGCTCGGACGGATCGAGCAAACAGGGCGACTTATCGCCGTAGGCGTCGCCGGGAAGGGCGCGGATGCCCCGAAGGGTCGTCCGGTCGTCGCAGGTCAGCAGCCCCGCGCTGATCGGCACCGGTCCGTATCCGGTCGCTCCGTCGGCGTAGCCGCTGACGTCCCACCGCGAGCACTGCTCCGGAGCGTCGTTGTAGGGGCCGACTGGCGACTCGCCGTTGGGTCCGTAGATGCGGAACAGCGGCGTGAAGAAGTCGTTGTACATCCCCGAGTAGATCACCTCGCCTTGCCCGATGCTGCGGAAGTTGCCCGCACAGGCGATCAGCCTCGCCCGCTCCCTGGCTGCGGCCAGAGCCGGAAGCAGGATGGCCACCAGCACGGCGATGATCGCCACGACGACGAGAAGCTCGATCAACGTGAAACAGGCCGTGCGGCCCCGCGGACCGTGTTTCAGAGACTTGTCGCGATCGTTCATGCCGATTGTCCTTCGATCACTTCCACCGGGATGCGGATGTGCACCGGTCCGACGGTGCGGTCGACGGTCAGGCGGTGCAGCAGGGATGCGGCGGTGTATCCGATGCGGCGGCTTGGCAGTTCGACCGTGGTCAGCGGGGGAGCGAGGCACCGTCCCATCGGCGTGTCGGCCCCCTCAGCCGCGACGGCCACGTCGATCCCGATCCGCAGCCCGCGCCGTCGGGCCGCCTCGTAGACCGCCCGGCCGATGTAGTCGTTGAGGCACAGCACGCTGATCGGCGGGCGGCTCTCCGCCAGCAGGCGCTGGGCGGTTGCCAAAGACGTCAGCCAGCACTTCTCGGCGTCCCAGAACGTCGGATCGCTGTCGTCGTCGCCGAACTGGTACGTGTGCGAGTCGACCAGTTCGCCGAACCCCGCCTCGGTCATCGCCTGCCGGTGGGCCGCATAGCGCTCCCGCACGTCCTCGTACTTGGGGGCCGAGCCGATGCAGTACACCGGCCGACGGTGCCTCTCGATCAGGTAGTGCGTGAGCAGTTGCGTTGACCCGGCGTCGTCGGCGGTGACCGTACTGAGGTTCAGTTCGCTGAAGCTCCGCAGGGCCACCAGCGGCATGCCTGTCTCCTGCAGCCGTCGGATCGCCTCACCGTAGTCCCCGCGGGCGTACGGGAAGACGATCGCACCCTCGACGCCCAATTTTGGGAGTTGTTCCAGGGTCCGCAGGGCGTCCTCGTGGCCCTTGGTTGAGCGATGGACGTGCAGGTCGATCCGGTGCGCCTTGGCGTATTCCACCGCCCCCTGCTGGATGTGCGTGTTGTGATAGTTGGTTGATCCCGCCCAAACGACGGCCAACGCCAGCTTGCCGCCGACTGCTTCGAAATCCCCGGGCAAACCGTCGCCATCGGCCTCCGTGGCCAGCGGCACCCAGACCCCCCGCTGCGAACGCTTGACCAGGTACCCCGTCTCGATCAGCATGTCCAAAGCCCGCCGCATGGTGGCCCGCGAGACACCGTAGGCCTCAGCCATCTCATTTTCTGCCGGCAACAAGGCCCCGGCCTGGTAGCGAGACTCCCGGATGTCCTCCAGAAGTCGATCGCTCAGCCGCACCGCTTTGCTGTTATACGTATTACCGAGGTTTCCCATATCCTCCAAAAATGCGCATTATAGTCATAATTGTCAACATTAATGTCATATTCTTCGGGCAAGGAACTAGCGGTGGGACAGCCAACGGTAGAGCTATTGTGTTAACTGATGTGAATTCAGCTACTTATGCTGCGTTGCTGGGCCTGGTCGGGCCGGACCCGGTCAACCAGCGCATCGGGTGGTCGGTGAAGTCTGCTCAGCGTTCATCTGGTACGGCAGTTCGAACTGGTGCTGTTGCGGGTTGGGAACCCTGTCGGTTGTAAGGATCAGTTCTCCGGTCGCTGAGTCGATAGTCCGCACTTCTACGACGTTCTTGTCCGGGGCGAACCGCACCACCCTCAGGCCGCCCGTGCCGTAATCCGAGAGCAGGGCGTGGACGCGGTTGCCGTAATCGGCGGTGCGGGTGTCGTGAAGGGCTTGGGTTCGCGACTGGTCGCCGCAAAAGATCAGGCCGACGTTGGCGTGTTTGCGGAATAGTTTGTCCCACATCTGCTCGGCGCTGTTGCCGTCGCGGTGGCGTTTGTGCCACTTCATCCAGCCCTTGGCGCCGGTGATGAACTCGTCGGGTTTGACGGGTTTGTCGATCGGGCCGAGAACCATGTGCGTGGTGATCAGGGCTTTGCGGTCGGCATGCTTCGTGAGCAGGTCGTCTGCCCATTCGAGCACTCGGTCCGGCGCGTTGCATTCGAGATGCAAAAAGATGAAGTCCATGCCGCCGGCGCTGAAGAGCTGGCAACTGTTGGCGTTGTTGCCGCAGAATCCAGGTTTGTCGCTGGGATAACAACCGGCGTACCAGGGGAATTCGGCGAAACTGTCGGCTGGGAAGTGCTTCTGGAACAGGCTGCTGTCGCCGGTTGCTCTCATGTCGTGGTTGCCGGGGCTGATGCCGAAGGGGACCTTTCCTCGCAGCGTGTCCATGTGGGTTTTGGCGACCTTCCACTGCTGGTCGCTGTCCACGTCGACGATGTCGCCGACGTGGGTGACGAAGACGATCTTCTGGGTTTCAAGGTTCCGGATGATCCAGCGGACGTGGTTTCTGAAGATGACGTTCTTGAGCCGCCGCCGGCCATTTGGGTCCGAGGCGGAGTCGTTTTGTTGGTAGGCTTGGGTGTCCGGGATGACCACGATGCTGAACGTTCCGTCCGGAGCGGGGCCGAGTTGTTCCGCCGCCGCCGCGGTCGCTGGGATGGCTGTCAGGGCGAAGAGGGCGGAGGCGATCCATACGATCGGGCTGTGGCGGTTCATGGGAGAATCCTCGAAAAGCAGCGCCGGTTCTTCCTGTCAGATTCTGAGGATAGGGTCTGATCCCGGCGATGGCAAGGGCTTGCAGCCGAACGCGGAATTGCGTCGGCTTGCGGTCAGCAGGCGGACGGATTGGCGTGGGAAGGCGGCAACGCGGGTTTTTTGGGCGGAACCAGCCGAAGGCGCGTTGGTATAATGATCCTCCACTCCGGTCGGCTGCACGGCGGCGCAGGGCCATGACGGGACCGGACGGGCTATTGGTTTGATGACGGTTGGAGCAGAGGATCACGGATGACGTTGCGGGCGGTGTTGTTGGGACTGCTGGGCGGGGCGGTCTTCTGCGGATTCACCTATTTCAACGACTCGGTGATGCTCCAGACGATGCTGATCGGCAACCACATGCCGGTTTCGGCCTATGGCGGGCTGCTGCTTTTTGTCCTGGCGGCCAATCCGGTGCTGTTCTGGCTTCACCGGCGGCTGGCGCTTTCGGGGCGCGAGCTGGCGGTGGTTCTGGCGTTGACGCTGGTCGCCTGCTGCATTCCGGGGTCGGGTCTGTTGCGGACGTTCACCACGAATTTGATGATGCCGCAGCACTACGCCCGCACGCAGCCGGGCTGGTCGGAGCAGGGGCTGCTGGAGATGTTGCCGGAGGTCATGCTGCCGGAGACGGCGGACGAGAAGGTGATCAATGGATTTGTAAGCGGGATGCGAAAGGGGACGCGGCACATCGGTCTGGACCAGGTGCCGTGGTCGGCTTGGCGGGATTCGCTGGGTTTCTGGCTGATTCTGATTCTGTCGTTGTGGGTGGGGCTGATCGGGCTGGCGTTGGTGGTTCATCGGCAGTGGTCGGACCACGAGCAGTTGCCATACCCGGTGGCCCGGTTCGCCGATTCGCTGCTGCCGGGTCAGGGGGGGATGTGGGGCGAGGTGTTGGGCAGTCGCCTGTTTTGGCTGGGGCTTTGCGCGGTGGCGGCGATTCACCTGTACAACTACGCTGCGTTCTGGTCTCCCGCCCACCTGGTTCCGATCCAGCTTCAGGTCGATATCCGTTCGCTGGCGGACCTGTTTCCGACGTTCAAGCTCGGTCTGGGCGGATTCGGCGGGCCTTATCTGGTCACGCCTCACCTGTATTTCATCGTGATCGGTTTTGCGTATCTGCTGGCGACGGACGTGTCGCTGTCGTTGGGGATCGGGCCGTACCTCTGGCCGTGGGTGTTGGGTTTGACCGCAGCGTCCGGCTATTCGCTGGCGGGCGGAGGGTATCTGTCGCTTCAGGCCGTGACGTTTCTGAATTTCGGCGCGTACGTGGGGCTGTTCCTGGTGCTGATCTACACCGGGCGGCACTACTACAGCCACGTATTCCGCCGGGCGCTGCTGCTGCCTTCGGCGCAGGCGGTCGAGTCGCACTCGGTGTGGGGCGCTCGGGTATTTCTGGCGTGCCTGGCGGCGTTCGTGACCATGCTGGCGGCGGCCGGCCTGGACTGGCCGCTTGCGTTTCTGTATGCGGCGGGCGCGGTGGTCATCTACCTGGTGATGGGCCGGATCATCGCGGAGACGGGGATGTTCTTCATCCAGGCGTATTGCTTTCCGTGCGTGATTCTCTGGGGCGTGTTCGGGGCTGTGGCGCTGGGGCCGCAGGCGCTGCTGATCCTGCTGGTCTTGACGGCGGTGCTGCTGGCCGATCCGCGGGAGACGCTGATGCCGTTTGCGATCAACTCGCTCAAGATCGTGGACCTTCGGCGGGTCAGCGTGGGTCGGACGGCCGGTTTGGCCGTCGTGGCGCTGGTGGTCGGGTTGGCGATCGCGGTTCCCACGACGCTGTACTTTCAGTATGACCGCGGGGCCAACATGGCCGACGCATGGGCAACCCGCGCGGACCAACTGCCCGGCATGCCGTACAAGGAAGTGCTCAACGTCAAGCATCGTTTGGCCGCTCAGGGCGTTCTCGAACGATCGGAAGCGGTTTCGGGCTGGTCGCGATTTGCGGAGATGGCGCCCGGCTGGCGGTACGTAGCCGTATTCGGCGTCGGGATGGCCCTGGTGCTGGTGATGACGGCCGGTCGGCTGCGGGTTGCCCGCTGGCCGCTGCACCCGGTGATGTTTCTGGTGTGGAACAGCTATGGCGCGTGCAACTTCGCGTTTTCGTTTTTGGTCGGATGGTTCATCAAGAGCGCGATCACCCGGTACGGCGGAGCGGCGGTCTACCAGAAGGTCAAGCCGCTGATGTTCGGGCTGATCGCCGGTGAACTGCTGGGCGGGTTCGTGCCGGTGATCATCGGGGCGATCTGCTACCTGGTGACGGGCGAACCGCCGAGGCGGTTTTTTGTCCTGCCGCTATAGGCGGTGTAAAACGGTGGTCGCGAGGCAAGACGGTAGTGTATGATGATACCGGTGACGGCAGGCATACGATTGGTTGGACACTGGCATCCAGGACGGCCTTCACGCAGACTGATGGCCGACGATCGGGCGGTGTGAATGACGTTATGGACATGGCGGCATATTCGGATTGAGCTTCCCGACGACTGGGAGATGCTCCAGTTTTCGCGGAAGACGGACGTGGGCCGGTGCGGCTTCGCCGACCGGTATCAGTTTCGGTTGGAGCTGAGCTGGCGCAAGGTGATCGGTCCGCCGGACTACAACCGGATGCTCTCGGATTACCAAGCCAAGCTGGAGCGCGAGCGGGGGATGGAGAACAGCCGGCGAATCGCCACTGCCGGCTGGCAGGGGCTCGAGGGACGGATCGGGTCGCAGATGACAAGCCGGTTTGGATGGTACGCACCGACCGAGTCGCTGCTGCTCGAGGCGGTCTTTGTCTGGCCGCAGGACCGCGACAAGGGACTGGAACGGTTGGTGCTCGCCAGCATCGGCGAAGAGCCGGTCCGATCAGACGGTCTACGGCCGTGGCGGGCGTTTGGGATGAACGTGCTGGCTTCGGACGATCTGAGCCTTCAGGATTGCCAGGTCGAACCGGGTCTGGCGAAGCTGGTCTTCGGCCGGCCGAATTCCGAGAAGTTCCGCGAGACCTTCGAGCGTATCGGCATGGTCTCGCACTGGCTGAATGGGACGGTGCGCGAGTGGCTGCTGGGCCGGCTTGAAGTCGAGGCGCGCGAGCCGCAGGCTGCTACGGACCGGATTGCCGATCACCAGATTGAAACGGTATTGGTGGATTCGACGAACCGTCGAGGCGGTCGAAGCTGGTTCGGCAGGGGGGGCTGCTACCGGACGGCGGCGTGGATTTGTCCGACCGACGGCCGTCTCTACCGGATTTCCGAGCGGCGGCCGACCGCCAGAACCTCCGACAATCTTCCCCTGGCCGGCGGCCGGCTCTGTTGCTGCAAAAGCTTGAGCGAGACTTATGGCTAAAAGAAAAGTAACGGCACAGGAACCGGACCAGTCGTGGCAAAAGATGCTGCTGGCCCGGCCGGTGCGGAACGCAGCGGCCAAGGTGTCGGCCTGCAGCGACGGCTGCCTGCGGATCGCGATTCCCAACCTTCGGCCGTGGTATCTGTTTCCGCCGATTTCCTGGATGGTCCGGCCCGCGGCGAGCAAGTCCCTGGTGCTCGAAGGGCTGGGGGCGGAAGTATGGGATTTGTGCGACGGCCGTCGGACGGTTGAGGAGGTGACCGATTGCTTCGCCGCCCGCCATAGCCTGTCTTTTCACGAATCCCGCGTTTCGATCACCGGATATTTGCGTCTTTTGGTGCAGCGCGGTGCGTTGGCGATGGTAGAAGAGGCTTGATGCGGTCAGCGACCGCTGCGGCGGTGAAGTCTGAGCAGTTGCAGTGATGTTTCGGTCCGGCCCCGTCAGAGGCAGCATGGCGGGCATTTAACCGGTTGCTCTCGAAGGAGTTGCGAGGTATGCTGGAGGGCCTGTCCGACCGTCGGACGAGGTGGATGGGCGACGCCGCAGGAGCGAAGGCCCCTGGTGCTCGGATAGGACACGCGACACCGACAGGAACCAGAACTTAATGAAGGTCATCGACATTCAGCAGCAGCCGACGATGGGGTTTTCTCGAACCCTTTCGATCACCATCATCGGGATTCGCTATCGGCTGTTTCGCTCGCTGGTGACGGTGGTGGTCATTGCGGTGGCGGTGGCCTTTCTGATGAATATCGTAGGGGAGAGTCTGATCCGTAAATCGGTGCTGGAGAACAGCGCCGATCGCCTGCGCGAACTGCGGCACGCGGCGGTCTGGGCTGCGCGGCTTTCGGTGCCGGGCACAGCCGAGGACATCATTTTGAATCTGGGCAAGGCCGAGCCGGATTCTCCACTCTACCAGGAATCGCAGGTCCTGGCCGGATTCGACCCCGGCGAGATGCAGGCAGTTCACGAGCAGGTTTGCCGGGCGGCGGAGTACCTGACGTTCTTCGGCGAGCTGGACTACGGCCGGAGACGCCGGATGGTCGCCGGCGCCGAGGGTTCGGATATCTTCAGAAGCCTCCGTGAGACCGGTCGGATGGAGCGGTTCGAGGACGCCCTGGCCGGCATGAAGTCGGTGCGGTTTCCGGGAACGATTGAGCAGTTCAGGGATTTCGTGGGTCAGTGGCCGGAGATCGAAGGCCGCGTTCAGCGGATTCGGGAGGGTCGTCGGCAGGCCATCCGGCAGGTGCGGGAGGTTCTGGATGGGCGTCCGGTGGTGGACGCGCTGACCGACGCGACGGGTCAGTTCGGCCAGGCGGTCCGGGCGGCGGGTTTTCGACTCGGTGAGGATGAGGCCGGCGCGGTGGCCCGCGAGGCGCGGCGGATGGTGGACGTTCGCATTCTCGAGGACAGCGTGAACAAACCGGCGATACGCAAGGCGCTGTCATCCCGGCTGGACGTGCTGCCGGCGGACGTGACGGTTCAGACGCTTTGGGATTTCGTGGGCAGCCGCGAGAACGCCGAGTGGTACCTGGCGAAGATGCGGGAGGGTGAACTGGACACGGCGGGCCTGACCGTCGAGCGGACAGTGGAACTGGCGGGCGTGGACGCTGAGTTCGCGAGCCTGGTGCGGGCTGAGCATCTGGGCGGCGACCTGAGCGGCGGATTTCTGGGCGTCGGCGAACGGATGACCTGGCTGATGCTGGTCTCGATGCTGGTCTGCGTGGTCGGCATCGCCAACGCCATGCTGATGTCGGTGACGGAACGGTTTCGGGAAATCGCGACGCTCAAGTGCCTCGGGGCGCTGGACGGTTCGATCATGCTGATGTTCGTGCTCGAGGCGGCCCTGTTGGGCGTGGTGGGCGGCGTGATGGGAGCGGTCGGCGGCGTGCTGATCGCTTTGGGCCGGATGATCGGCTCGTTCGGATCATTGATGTTCGGCGCGACTCCGGCGGGCGACCTGACGGCGGCGGCGATTGCAGCCACGGTGGTGGGCGTGGTGCTGGCGGCGGTCGCGGCGGTCTATCCTTCGTTCAAGGCGGCGCGGCTTGCGCCGATGGAGGCGATGCGCATCGAGTAGCGAAACGGATCCGGGGCCTCGGAGGGCTTCGGTCACCAAACCCAAGTGCGGTTGACGATGGCGAAGAAAAACAAAGCAACCAGGACATCGAGCGAAAAGGGCGGAACGGCGCAGGTCGCGACTGTGGCCCAGACCCAGCCGCAACCGGCGGCCAGGTCCGGCGGCGATGAGCGGCGGGTCATCATCCGGGCGATCGCGTTAAAGAAGTCCTATATGCAGAAGGAGGTCGAGACGCAGGCCCTGCGAGGGGTCAACGTCGAGATCTACACCGGCGAGTTCATCTCGGTGATGGGGCCGTCGGGTTCAGGCAAGAGCACGTTTTTCAACATGATCGGGGCTCTGGACAGCCCGACCAGCGGGCGGGTGTTCATCGACGAGGTGGACGTGGCGCAGTTGACGGCGGTGGAGCTGGCGTTTCTGCGCTGCCGCAAGATCGGCTACATCTTTCAGAGCTACAACCTGATTCAGTACATGACGGCGTTGGAGAATGTGACCACGCCGATGGCGTTCGCCGGAGTCGGTCCGGACGAGGCGCGGGTTCGCGGCATGTCGCTGCTGGAGATCGTGGGCCTCAAGGAGCGGTGGTTCCATCGCCCGATCGAGATGTCCGGCGGCCAGCAGCAGCGGGTGGCGATCGCCCGGTCGATGGCCAACAACCCGAGCATTCTGCTGTGCGACGAGCCGACGGCCAACCTGGACCTGCACACCGGGCGGGAGATTCTCACCATTCTTCAGCGGCTGAACCGCGAGCGGGGCGTGACCATCATTTGCGCGACCCATGACCACCGGATGCTGGACATCTGCGACCGGCTGATGTGGATTCGCGACGGGCAGATCGAGCGGATCGCCCGGCGCGACGAGGTCCACATCGAGGTCGGAGCGATCGACGACGAAGAGCACTAGAGACCATGCGGAAAACGACCAACACGAATGGGACCCTCTCGCGGAGCGCGGCGATTGCCGTTGCGATCGCGCTGTCTGTGATTCCGGTGGCGCGGGGGCGCGCGGATGTGGCGCAGTTTCAGAAGGATTGCGCCGAGCTGACCGCCTCGCCCCATCGGCTGACCGGAACCAAGGAGTACCGTCAGGCGGCGGAATACGTTCGTGGGCGGCTTGAGGGGATCGGGGCCGACGCGGTGGTGGTCCAGGAATTTCCCGCGGCCCAGACGCGAACCAACCGCTGCGAGATTCAGATCGCCGGCGGCGAGGACGGCGGGACGCGGCGGCTGGAGCTGTTCGCGATCCGCCCGAACGGGATCGTGCCGCCGGTGACTCCGGAGGGCGGGATCACGGGGCCGATCCTCCACGCCGGGACCGGGCGGCCCGAGCACTACGGAACCCGCAGCCCGCGCGGGTGCATCGTCGTGCTCGACTACAACAGCGGCCGGGAGTGGCTGCGGGCGTTTCGGTTGGGGGCCAAGGCGGTGATCTTCGTCCGCGAGGGCGACCTGCGGGCCTCGGAGTCGCACGTGCTGTCCGCCGACACCAACCTGCTGCGGTTCTACTATAACGGTTCGCGGCAGGACTTGCCCGAAGGGGCCAAGGCCACCATCCACAGCGAGGTGGTCTGGGAGCGGGTGGCCGGGCGCAATGTGTTCGGATTTTTCCGCGGGACCGACCCGCGGTTCGCGATGGGGGCTGATGAGGTGCTGGTGGCGGCGGCCAACCTGGACAGTTTTGGCGAGGCGCCGCAGATCAGTCCCGGCGCCCGCGGCGCGGCCAACTGCGCCGGGTTGCTCGCGTTCGCCGAGCACATCAAGACCAACCGCCCGAGGCGGCACGTGCTGGTCGCGTTTCTGGACGCCCAGGCCCGCGGGCACATGGGAAGCTGCGCGTTCTACCGGGCCTTGGACAAACGGCATGCGAAGGTGACCACCGAAGCCCGCCAAGGCTATCTGGATCGTGAGCGGAGTTTTCTGACCGCGATCGAAAAGGTGCTTGCCCAGGCCGAGCCCCTCCAGGCCGTTGCCCCGTCCGCGGTGCGTGGAGAACTGACCGAGCGGCTCGAGCGGAAGGCTGAGGAACACGCCTATGACCTGACCGACCGGCTGGCCGGGCTTCGCGAGCAGCGGCAGGCGCTTGAGAATGACTCGCCGAAGTACCAGGAAATCCAGGCCCGGATCGACGAGGCGGAGCAGCGCAAGGACGAGTGGAACGACGTGCGCCGGGCTCTTCTGGATACCAAGGCGCCGGTGGCTCAGAACCTTCGCGATGAATTCGACCAGGTCTTCGACGAGGTCCGCGAGGACATCCGCATTCGGATGGTCCAACTCGACTTCGACGAGGGGGGTCTTGACGCCGACGTCCGGCTCAATGAGTTGATCGGCGACGACTGGATCTGCCTGCACACCTCGTTCCTGTTCGGCGACGCGACGGCCCGCTGGGGATTGCTGATCGGAGGCGACTCGTACTTCCATTCGGACAAGGATAACCCGGGCCTTTACAGCAGCGTTCAGCGGGACTTCCTGGCGGCCTGCGACGGCCTCAAGGCGGGCGGACGTGAGATTGGAAGTTTCGAGCGGGCCTCGGCCGACGGGATGCTGAGCGCTCCGCGGCTGCTGTTGACCGCGCCCTTTCTGATCCACAGCGGGGAGATCGCCGGGCGGATGGGCATCTACAACCTGGCCCTGGGTACGGTCCAGGAGGACCTGTCGCGCGAGGGCACTCCGGACGACACGCTGGACCGGCTTGACCTGGCGCGGATGGCGAGCCAGATCGGGGAGGCTTCGGAACTGCTGGGGGCGGTGGCCAGCGAGGAGGGGCTCTCGCAGCACAGATCGGTGGCGCAGGAACGGGGATACATCTGGCCGCAATTCAGCGGCAACCGCGCCGAAGGGGCGATGGCAATGGGCAAGCCTCCGGGCAGCTCGATGCCGACCAAGCCGATGACCGGGGCGGTGGTCAAGCTGCCGCCTCAGCCGGGCGCCCGCTACATGTACCAACCCTGCAAATCGTACGGTTTTGACAACTTTCAGGTGATGCTGACCGACCAGAACGGCTGCTACGCCTTCGGTCCGATCATCGACCTGGCGCTGCTACCCAGCGGTATGGCCCTCATGTTCGATTCGCGCGGGCTTCCCACGTACGCCAGCACACAGGAGTCGGCCATCGAGGCTCAGACGCGGCTGGAAATGTTCCCCTGCCGGTGGGGCCGGGTGCTGTTGCCGCCGCTGCTGGAGATCCTGGAGGCCAAGCCGCTGGACGGCATGGGTAACAGCCTGCTCGATCCGTCCAAGTCCTTTTTCGCCACCTCCGACGGCGTGGTGTTCTGGTACTGCGAGGACAAGGTCAGATCGGTCAAGGTGTTCGGCGAGCGGTCGCAGGCCCTGTTCGTCAACGGTCCCGAGTCGCTGGAGGGGAACTACCGGGACCTGATCAAGGACGATCAGTACCTTGGCGACGGACTGCCCACCGACGACCCGTGGATGACGGTGGACGCGAGCCGGCGGTTTAGTTCGGACCTCTGGCGGCTCAACGAGGCGCGTCTGGCGGTGCTGCGGTCGCGGGACATCATGAACAGTTCGATCGAGGAGTTGCACGGCCGCTCGGAAGACCTGATGACGGCGGCCGAGGGGACCGAGCCGATCGAGGTCGGCGAGGCCCTGGCCGCCTCGTGCGGCATGGCTGAGCTGCCGGTTTACGTCGATACGCGCAAGACGCTGGACGACCTGGTGCGGGCGGTGCTGGTGCTGCTGGCCCTGTCGGTGCCGTTCGCGTTCGCGTTGGAGCGGCTGCTGATCGGCTCGACCAACGTTTACCGGCAGATCCTGTGGTTCGTCTTCATCTTCACCTTGACGTTCCTGGTGCTGTTCTTCACGCACCCGGCGTTCGCGGTGTCCAAGACCCCGATCATCATCTTCCTGGGTTTCGCGGTGGTGGTGCTTTCGTCGCTGGTGATCTTCATCATCATGCGCAAGTTCGAGGTGGAGCTGAAGGTGCTTCAGGGTTTGACCTCGACGGTGCACGCGGCCGACGTTTCGCGGTTCGGCACGATCATGGCGGCGATGGCGATGGGCATTTCGACCATGCGTCGGCGTCCGCTGCGGACGGCGCTGACCGCGGTGACGATTATCCTGCTGACCTTCACGATCCTGTGCTTTGCCTCGTTCGGAACGGAGAAGGGGATCATCACGCTGTTCGTGATGCCCACGCCGGGCTATTCGGGCGCGTTCATGCACCACGTGAACTGGCGCGAGATGAACCCGGAGGTCCAGGACGTGCTGATGGGGCGGTGGGGCAAGAGCGCCACCGTGTGTCGGCGCTATTGGCTTTCTCCGGAGGCTGAGAACCAGGTGACCGGGCCGCTGGTCTCGCGCGAGGACGGGACCGAGGTGGTGGCGTTGCGGGGCGTGTTGGGGCTTGACGATCGCGAGTTGGCGCACCGCGAGGATTTGACCGAGCTGCTGGGCGTCCAGGAGATGGGCGAGCGGGTCTGGATGACGCAGGCGGTGGCCGAGCGGCTGAAGGTCGCGCCGGGCGATCACGTTCTGATCGGCGGACAGCGGCTGGAGGTGGGCAAGCTGCTGGACCCGGTCAAGGTGTCGATCACCCGCGACATGGACGACAGCGATATTCTGCCCGTCGACCTGGTGGAGCTCAAGAGCACCACCACGGAGGATATGGACGAGATGGTCAAGGAAGACCCGCTGATCATCCAGTACCGCCAGAACTGGTCCACGCTGCCGATCGACTCAGTGGTGATTACGGGGAACGCAGCGGCGATGCGGATGGGGGCGTCGCTGCGGGCGATTTCGCTGTACACCGCGAACCCGAAGGCGGCGATCGAGGCGGCTGAGGACCTGGCGCGGATCATGCCGATCCCGGTCAGCGCCACCCGGCAGGACGGGGTCTATCGGCACCTGCTGGGTCCGGTGGTCGAGGCGAGCGGGGCCAAGGACCTGCTGTTCCCGATCCTGCTGGGCGGTCTGGTGATCTTCGGGACGATGCTGGGATCGGTCGCCGACCGCGAGAAGGAAATCTACACTTTCAGCGCCCTGGGTCTGGCGCCGCCGCACGTGGCGGGCCTGTTCTTTGCCGAGGCGATGGTCTATTCGGTGATCGGCGGGCTTGGCGGGTACATGCTGGCCCAGGGGTCGCTCAAGATTCTCTCGGTGCTGGCCGGCTATGGTCTGGTCCGCGTGCCGGAGATGAACTACTCGTCGACCAACGCGGTGGTGACCATCCTGATCGTAATGTGCACGGTGCTGATCTCGGCGATCTACCCGGCGATCAAGGCGTCTCGCAGCGCCAACCCGGGCATCCTGCGTTCGTGGCGGCTGCCGAGCCCGGACGGCGACGTCTTTGACATTGTGTTTCCGTTCACCGTGTCGGAATACGACATTACCGGCGTGGTCAGCTTCCTCAAAGAACACTTCGACAACTACAGCGACACCGGGCTGGGCGTATTCATGGCGCGGGGCACCGCACTGGTGCGCCGCAACGGCAGCCTGGGTTTGAGCAGCGAGGTGGCGCTGGCTCCGTTCGACCTGGGAGTCACCCAGCGGTTCGAGCTGTCCAGTGCGCCCAGCGAGATTCAGGGGATCGACGAGGTCAAGATCCGGCTCGTCCGCAAGTCGGGCCAGCCGAAGGACTGGCGGCGGCTCAACAAGGTGCTGCTCGACGACCTGCGCAAGCAGTTCCTGATCTGGCGGTCGCTGCCTCACGAGACGATGGAGATGTACCGCCACCGGGTGCTGGCGGAGTTGGGAACAAGCGGCGGCGCGGCGAGGAGTTGACGGCGCGATTGCAGTGAGGCCTTCAGGCAATGGCAAAGGAACGCATCGATAGGGAACTGGAAGAGTTTCGCGGGGTCATGCAGGCCCCGTCCACCTTCGAGGACGGCTTTAACTGGTCGTCGTTCCTCGGCGCGTTGTTCATCGGGTTCCTGATGGCGCCCGGTGCGATGTACATGGCCCTGCTGGCCGGGCAGGGGATCGGGCCGGCCGCCCAGTGGGTGACGGTGATCCTGTTCATCGAGGTCGCGCGTCGGGCCCACCGGCAGCTCAAAGGGGCTGAGGTGTTCGTGCTGTTCTTCATGGCCGGGGCGATGATGCTCAGCGTGGGCATGGGCGGCCAGATTCAGGGTCTCTTGTGGAATCAGTTCTACGTTCGCAGCGACTCGGCGATCAACATGGGCATCGCTGAATTGCTGCCCACCTGGTTCGCTCCCGCAGCGGATTCGCCGTCATACGCGTCGCGGACGTTTTTCCACTGGGACTGGCTGCCCGCGATCGGATTGTTGATTTTCGGGGCGTTTTTCGGGCAGCTTAACAACATGGTGCTGGGTTACGGGTTGTTCCGGCTGACCAGCGACATTGAAAAGCTGCCGTTCCCGATGGCCCCGATCGGGGCCCAGGGCATTCTGGCCCTGGCTGAGGACATTGACGAGAAGGCTGAGAAGGGATCCGAGGGCAACTGGCGATGGCGGGTGTTCGCGATCGGTGGGGCGTTGGGGTTGGCGTTCGGCGCGGTCTACCTGCTGCTTCCGACGCTGACCGGCGCGCTGACCGGCGAGCCGATCATGATCTTCCCGATCCCGTGGAGCGATTTTACGACCAAGACGGCCGACTGGCTGCCCGCGGTGGCGACCGGCATGAGCTGGGACTTCGGCCAGCTCATCACCGGCATGGTGCTGCCGTTCTTCGGGATGCTCGGCAGCTTCATCGCCCTGGTGGCGACGTTCGTGGTCAACCCGATCCTGCACCACCCGGACATCCGGATTCTCCACTCGTGGACGCGGGACCAAGGGACGATCGAGACGCTGTTCGTCAACAACGTGGACTTCTACTTCAGCTTCGGGATCGGCATTTCCATCGCGATCGCGGGGGCCGGTTTCTGGGAAGTCTACAAAGGGATCAAGCGACGCCGTCGCGAGGCCCGGGAACAGGGCGTCTCGGTCCGACAAGCCTCCGCCGTGCCGAAGGGCCGCGGCGACATCAAGGGGTGGCTGATCGTCGCGTCATACATCATCGTGACCATGGCGTACATCATCGTCTCGGGCTTCCTGATCGACTGGCATCCGTGGGTGATGGTGGTGCTGTTCTTCCTCGGTTTCGTCTACACGCCGCTGATCAGCTACGTGACCGCCCGTCTTGAGGGCATGGTCGGGCAGGTGGTCGAAATTCCGATGATCCGCGAGGCCAGCCTGATTCTCAGCGGGTACCAGGGCGTGGCGGTATGGTTCATACCGATTCCGATGGCCAACTACGGGTCGATGACGGTCTTCTACCGCCAGTGCGAGTTGACCGGGACCAAGTTCACCAGCATCTGGAAGGCCCAGATCATCCTCTACCCGATCATCCTGCTGACCTCGATCTTCTTCGCCAACTTCATCTGGGGTCTGGCTGAGGTGCCTTCGGCGGTGTATCCCTTCGCCCAGGAGTGGTGGGAACTCGACGCCGCCAATCGCAGCATCATGTACTCCTCGACGCTGGGCGATTTCTCGATCTTCGAGGAGGCGTTCAAGGGTTGGTACGTGGCGGCCGGGGCGGGATTTGGCTTGAGTCTCTTCGCCGTGATGACGTTCTTCGGAACGCCGGTGTTCTTCATCTACGGCTTTATCCGCGGCCTGGGCCAGGCGATGCCGCACGCCATCATTCCGCAGTTCATCGGGGCGTTGATCGGACGCTACTATTTCCAGCGGAAGCTGGGACTCAAGTGGCGGCAGTACATCCCGGTGGTGGCGGCGGGTTTCTTCTGCGGGCAGGGGCTGATCACCACCGTCGGCGTGGGCATCACGTTCCTCAGCAAGGCCGTCATTCAAATGCCGTTCTAGACGGATAGCGTAATGAGCGACGAAAATCTGATCGAAATCCGGAACCTGAACAAGACCTTCAACCTCGGCAAGATCGTGGTCCGAGCCCTGAAGGACGTGAGCCTCGACATCTTTCGCGGCGAGTACCTCTCGATCATGGGGCCTTCCGGTTCCGGCAAGAGCACGCTGTTCAACATGATCGGGGCCCTGGATCGTCCCAGCAGCGGACAGGTTACGGTGGCTGGGGTGGACCTGACCAAGCTCACCAGCCGGCAACTGGCTTACTTCCGCGGCAACCACATCGGCTACATCTTCCAGACGTTCAACCTGATCCCCGCCTATAACGCCATCGACAACGTGGCGCTGCCCATGATCTTCAGCGGCAGGAGTTATGACGAGGCGGTCGAGCGGGCCAAGGAGGTCCTGGCCCAGGTGGGCCTCGGCCATCGCGTCACCCACCGGCCGGACGAGCTGTCGGGCGGCCAGCAGCAGCGGGTGGCCATCGCCCGGGCCCTGGCCAATCAGCCGGCCATCATCCTCGCCGACGAGCCCACCGGCAACCTTGACCTGCACACCGGCGAGGAGATCATCGGCCTGCTCAAGCAGCTCAGCCGCGAGACCGGCGTGACCGTCATCACCGCCACGCACGATCACAAGATGCTCGACATCTCCGACCGCATCCTCTGGATCAAGGACGGAGCGATCGACCGCCTCGAACGCCGCGAAGATGTCAACATCCGCCTCGGCACGGTGAAATGACGCCCGCGTAGCCGGCTCAGCCTGTCCGGCGCAGAGAGAAGCCGGACCGGCCCAACGACGGCGGACCGGTCCGGCGTTACGCTCGGCGATGCGTCTCAGTACCTGAACACCGCGGCGATGCGGTGGCCGTTGTTCAGCTTGCCCGGATCCACCGCGTAGACCGTTCCGTTGTTCAGAAGCGTGTACATGGCGGCCAGGTCGGCCAGGTCTTCGTCGCCGCGGGCCGGCTTCTCGTGCAGTTCGACGGTTCCGGCCTGCGGGTCGAAGCGTCCCCACTGTTGATGGTTCGGGGCCAGGAACAGGTACTGGTTTCTGGCCTGTAGGGCGGCCGGCAGCACGGTGCTGATGTCGGTCGAGGCCCGTTCGGTGCCGGCCAGCCGGCCGTACTGGCCGATGGCGTCATCGAGTCCCTGGGTGAAGATCGGCTCGACGATCTGCCAGGCCCGCTCGTGAAGCTGTCTGGCCGAGAGCTTGTCGGGACTGCCCGCGATCCCTTCCGGCACCAGGTGCGGGTACGAGTTGGCCTCGCGGTAGATCGCCTGCAGGTATTCGACTCCGGCGATCACCAGCGGGGCCTTGTCCGTCGCGAACATCTTCTGCAGGCCGCGGTCGATCGCCTGGACGTACCGCAGCAGATCCTTCTTGTGCTTGGCGTCGTCGATGCCGCTGCCGTGGCCGTGGTATATAGCGTCTCCAGTGCCCGCGCGGGCTTGCGGAGCGGTGTGGAACTGGAGCTGCTTTTCCGCCACGTCGAACCGCAGCACCTCGGCCAGGCTGGCCGGCAGTTCGTCGGCCCGCAGTTCACGAACGCTGTAGCGGGTGCCTTGCAGGATCCGCGTCCCGTTCTGGCTCATCGCCAGCACGTAGAACCGCCCGTCGCCGGTGAACAGCGGCATCAGGGGCTTAAGGTGCAGGTGCGAACCGGCAATCACGACCTCGCGAAAACTCAGCGGCAACCGGTAGTGCCGATAGAAGCCCGGACAGACGAAGATGGCCAGCCCGTCGCTCTGGTGCCGCCAGAAGATGCTGTCGAGCAACAGGTCCGAGGCGGGCTTCAGCAGCGATCCGGCCTTCTCGGCCGCCATGCCCATTTCCTGAAGCTGTCCCTCCGCCCGTCGCAGCAGATTCTTCAGGCGGATCGGGTCCTCCTGCGTCTCCTGCCCCGCCTCATGCGTCGGCATGTAGATTGAGACGCACGGAGATTCGGCCTGCTCGATCAGTGTCTTGAGTTCGTCGATCTGCAACAGATTCATGGTATGACCCCTCGAAAAGATGGATTAACCGGTCTTTGAGCAAAGACCTTTCGATACCATACCGTCTGGCGCGTCCGATGTGTACCGTACCATTCCCCACGACACCAATTATATCCGATGTGGACGCCGTCTTGCAAGCGAATGACCCACGGCAATCGCATTCGTCGTCTGCGGACGGGTCGCGGGTCAAGTGCCTGTTATTGAATTTCAGTGCCACCCTTTCGCCGGCCATCGATACGCCGCAGGAGGGACGCGGGAATGTGCGGTTCCCGTAGACGCCCAAGCCGTTCTCCGAATCCGGAACGTCGGATGCGAGTTGCTTGAGATTCCACCTCAGACGGCTAAGAATTGGGCGTGGAGGTGAAGTCCGTACTCTGAAAGGGGGCCTTCCATGACGCTCAAGACCCACGAGATTTTCGAATCCACGCTGCAGAAGACGCACCACTGGCTCGAGGATATCCGCCGACAGATGGATTGGGAGGACGAGCAGCGGGCGTACGTGGCGCTGCGGGCGGTGTTGCACACGCTTCGCGACCGCCTGACCGTCGATGAGGCGGTGCACCTGGGCGCCCAACTTCCCATGCTGATCCGCGGCCTGTACTACGAGGGCTGGACGCCCGCGGACAAGCCGGTCAAGATCCGCGACGTGGACGAATTCGCCGGCGTCGTGGCCGATTACTTCGTCAACTACCCTGACATCGACGGCAAATGCATCTGCAGCGCCGTGTTCGGGGTGATCGGGAATCGCATCTCCGAGGGCGAAGTCGAGGACGTGGTCAACATGCTGCCCAAGGAAATCCAGCAGCTCTGGCCGCGGAAAGTCTGACCGGCCGAGTTGGGCAAAAGCATCTCGGACCAAACGTGCAGCCAAACGGCGACGCGGACCGTTGACGATGTGGTGCGTCTATTCCTCTTCGTCTCGCCCGAGCCTCTCGCCTTCACCCTCCAGGTCCATCTTGATCGAGAGGAACCGCAGCATGTCCTTCAACGCGATCACCCCGACCAGCCGATCGCCTTCGACGACCATCAAGCGGCTCTTGCCGGTCTGATTCATCTTCGAGAGCGCCTGCACAGCGTCGGCGTCGGGCGGAATGGTGTTCTCTTCGAGGCATGACTCGGCCAGTTCGTCAACCCGATGCTCCGACCACTCCTCGCGCGGCACCTGGCGGATCTGCGATGAGTTGACGCAGCCGACCAGATGGCCGTCGCGGGTCACCGGGAACATCTTGTAGTGGTGGCGGTAGAAGTAGTTCTCCACCAGGTCCTTGGTGGTGATGTCCGGCGAGACGGTCACCGGGTCGGCCTTCATGAACCGCCGCACCTCCTCGCCCTCAAAGGCTTTGCGCACCAGGAGCTGGCGGTAGGACATCTGGGCGGCCGAGCGGACGAACATCCCGATCAGGAACCACCAGACCCCCCCGATGAAGTTGCCGCTGATGAAAAACAGCACGCCCATCACGATCAGGAAGATGCCGAAACCCGAGCCGATCTGCGACGAAATGCGGGTGGCCCACCGCAGGTTGCGCTTGGCCGCCCAGAGGATCGACCGCAGGATGCGGCCGCCGTCCAGCGGAAACGCCGGCACGAGGTTGAACCCCGCCAGTATCCAGTTCAGCACCGCCAGGTAGATCAGCACGCCGTTGACCGGTTCCGGCCAGTTGGCCGCCTGACCGCCCAGGTAAACACCGTAGCAGGCCAGGCCGATCACGACGCTCGAGATCGGGCCGACCACCGCCATGAAGAACTCGCCTCTGGGCGTAGTCGGTTCCTCCGTCATCTCAGCCACACCGCCGAAAATAAAGAGCGTGATCCCCTTCATCGACATGCCGTAGCGCCGGGCCACCAGCGAATGGCTCATCTCATGGAACACGATAGAGAAGAACAGGCCCAGCGCTCCGGCCAGACCCATCCACCAGTACGTCGCGGTGGAAAAACCCTCGAACCACATCGGGAACAGCCCAGCCGCCAGCGACCAGGTCACCAGCACCGCCAGAATCAACCAGCTCAGGTCGAGGCTCACTTTGAAACCGAACAGGGTGAAAAGATGAATCCCTCTTCCGAACATGGCGTTCCTCCCGCTTCTCGAAAGGCAGCTTGGCCCCCTTGAAAATCATCAGCGTAACGCGATCCCCATTAACACAATACGCCAGGCGCAGCCAAAAAGCAAGACAAACCCCACATCGCTGCGGTCCGGCGGCCGCGAAACGACTTTTTCCTTGCATTCCGTTTCCGTTGGCATTAATACATATTTAAGAGGAAGGAGCAAGCCTATGGGGTCGGGGGACAGCCGTGGGGACATCCGGATCGTTCACCGTCAGTGGTTTTCCGTCGGGCAAATCCCTTCGTACCGTCGCGCTGTGGATTCGCTGTTCGAGGAGTTGATCTACCAGGCGTGGGGACGGGCCGAGTGGGCGCCCGAAGTGGACGTGACGGAAACGCAGGACGCCTTTGTTGTCGAAATCGATCTGCCCGGAGTGGACGAGGAGAGCATCGTCATCGCTGTGCGCGACGGGCGGCTCCTGGTCAAGGGGCGGCGCCCGCACCGCGCCCAGGCGGCTGGGACATGCGTGCACGTCTGCGAACGGCCGGAGGGCCAGTTCGCCCGGACCTTCGAATTCCGCTTTCCCATCGATACCGGGGCCATGGAGAAGAAATACGCCAACGGAGTCCTGACGCTGACGCTGCCGAAGCGCAGATACGATAAGGAGGAACGTCATGGGGGATGATCGCGTATTGGTGGGGGAGTACACCCGAAGCGATTTGAAGGAGGCCGGTCCGCTCCGCGAACTGACCGCGGAAGAGACCGACGTGGACGTCGACGGCGGCGTGCTGGACTTTGACACCACCGCCGACGTGGAGCCGCTCGACAGCGTCATCGGCCAGCCGCGGGCCATGGCTTCGCTGGACGTCGGGCTCGGAATCGACCAGCAGGGCTACAACATATACGTTTCCGGCCTGACCGGCACGGGCAAGACTCAGACCATCCGCCGGAGCCTTCAGGACCGCCTCAAGGACAGCGAGGTGCCCTGCGACTGGGTCTACGTCAACAACTTCGACGAGCCCGACCGCCCGATCTCGATGTGCCTGCCGCCGGGCAAGGGGCGCCAGCTCAAGCGGGATATGGAGCGGCTCGTCGAACGCCTCCAGGAATCGCTGCCCAAGGCGTTTCGCCAGGAGGACTTCGGCCAGGAAAAGGAACGCTTGGGCGAGAAGTACCAGGCCCGATTCCAGCAGCAGATGGAGCGGCTCTCGTCGCTGGCCAGGGATCGCGGGTTCGAGTTGCGACCGGGGCCCCAGGGCCAGCTCTTCTTCATTCCGTTGATCGACGGCAAACTGCCCGAGACCGAGGAGGAACTCCAGGGTCTGCCCGAAGCGGAACAGAAACGCATCCAGGAGGCCCAGAAGGAACTCAGCCGCGAGGCCGCCCGCATCATGGACGGCCACCGGCACATGATGTCCGAACTCAGCGACGAGGTCCGCGAGGTCGAACGACGCTTTGGGGCCTACGTGGTCAAACCAATGGTCGAGGCCCTCAAAGACTCCTACCGCGACCGCCAGGAGGTCCTCGACTACCTCGACCGCGTCACCGAGCACGTGCTGGACGACCTCGGCGACTTCCGCGAGGCGGGCAGGCAGGGCGGCGGCCAACCCACCGGAATACCCGGTCTCATGTTGGGCCAGCCGCCGGAGCCCGACTTCGTCGAATACCAGGTCAACGTCATCGTCGATCACAGCCATTCCGAGACCGCACCGATCATCGTCGAGGAGGTGCCGACCTACCGCAACCTCTTCGGCACCGTTGACCGCTCCATCGACCGCACCGGACGCATGAGCACCAACTTCACCCAGATCAAGGCCGGCGCTATGCTCAGGGCCAGCGGCGGATACCTCGTGTTCAACCTTGAGGACGCCCTGACCGAGCCGTTTGTCTACAAGCAACTCAAACGCGCCCTCAAGAGCGGCGAGATCCAGTTTGAGCCGTACGAGCCCTGGTTTCCCTTCAGCACCGGCGGCCTGAGGCCCGAACCCATTCCGATCAAGACCAAGGTCATCGTGCTCGGCTCGCCGCTGCTCTACTACATGCTGCGGTTCTACGACCAGGAATTTGCCACCATCTTCAAGGTGCGGGCGGACTTCGGCACCGAGATGCCCAGAGGCGATCGGGAACAGCACGACTACGCCCGCTTTGTCTCGCTGCTGACTCGTGAAGAAGGTCTCAAACCGTTCGATCGCGAAGCGGTCAGAGAGATCATACGTTTCGGCGCCCGCGCCGCTCAGCAGAAGGACAAGCTGTATACCCGCTTCTCCGAGGTCGCCGATCTGATCCGGGAGGCCAACTTCTTCGCGTCCCGCAACGGCAACGGCCGCGCCGTGCAGGCCCAGGATGTTCGCGACGCCCTCCAAAGCCGGATCTTCCGCTCCGACCGGATCGCCGAAAAGATCCGCGAACTGATCAACAACGGCACGCTGCTGATCGACACGTCCGACAGCAAGGTCGGGCAGGTCAATGGCCTGGCCGTCCTGAACTTCGGCGACTATGCCTTCGGCCGGCCCAGCCGCGTGACCGCCTCGCTGGGATTGGGCTCCGAGGGGGTCATCAACATTGAACGTGAGGCCAAGCTCTCCGGAAGCACCCACGACAAGGGCGTACTCATCCTGGCCGGTTACCTGCGCAATAAATACGGTGACGACAAGCCTTTAGCGCTTTCCGCCAGTATCACCTTCGAGCAGCACTACGGTGGGATCGACGGCGACAGCGCCAGTTCGACCGAACTCTATGCCCTGCTTTCCGGGCTGGCTGGCGTGCCCCTGCGCCAGGACATCGCGGTCACCGGTTCGATCAACCAGTGGGGCCAGATCCAGGCCATCGGCGGGGTCAACGAGAAGGTCGAGGGTTTCTTCGACGTCTGCCGCGAAGCCGGCCTGACCGGACGGCAGGGGGTCTGCATTCCCGCCAGCAACGTCAAGAACCTCCTGCTCCGCGACGACGTCCGTGAGGTGATCGGTTCGGGGCGATTCCACGTCTACCCGGTCGAGACCGTCGATCAGGGCATGGAGGTGCTCAGCGGCATCCGCGCCGGTTCGCCCGACGAGGAAGGGACGTTTCACTGGCTGGTGGACCACCGCCTGCGGACAATGGCTGAGGAGCTTCGCAGCTTTGGGCCGCCTCGGGAAGGGGCCCGGCTGATTACCGGACCTGTGGAGGCCCCGCCCGACATGCCGCCCCGGCTGCCGGACGACCAGCCGTCGCACTGACCGTCGCGGGGGCGTATCCCGGTGAGTTCCAAGGCGAATGGAACACGCGTCGTCCGCTCGAATGGTACGCGCCGACCCTCCCTCCGGGCAGCGTTTTCCCGCCTGGCGCTTCTATCCACTTGCGCCGCAGGAAGAACTGCCAAACCGGCCATCGGGCATTTCCCGCGTTCACCGGTCGGCAAACCCCGATGGCAATCCGCATATGTCCTATAGTCTTGTTGTTTCCGGACTTACACAACGGTCTGGGCGAAGGGGCCTAGCGACTCTCGAACGTCGGGAGCAACTTTTCTGTTGCAGAAAACAAAAACTTCCCGTACATTAAAATACTGTAGCCTACATTGCTAGGGGAACGGGCCGGGGACGCCAGAGCGACGAGCTGGATCGCGAGAGGTAGAGATAGCAACGTATCCGGTGGGGATGTGTGCGGTTCAACAGGGTCAACGATTGGAAGACCTAGGGCAACGATTTCAGGGATGATTGTGAGCGGTCCAGTGCATGGATACGGATGCGGGTCAAGAGGATGATTGACAGGTGAGACAACGTCTGAGAAGCATAGGTCATTCCCCTGGCGGCGTCGGATCATGGCTGCATGTCGGATCCGGCGCGATGGAACAGATCGCCGGAACAGTGCCCGCCACTCCTGCGGCGGGTGTAGCAGTCGCCCTTCCGGGCGTCGAGGGGGATTTCAACTGGCTGAATCAACCGCGTGAGGTCGTACAGGTGCGCTCGTCGAGGGTGCAGCGTCGTTCCGCGGCGGTTCGTCTGCTCGGAGCGATGGCTTTTTAATGTTGCCGTTGCCGCTGCCCGACAGGCGGCGGAGGTCGGCCAGACGCACGGACTGATCGGACCGGCGAAACGGTTCCGAGCCGGTGTCGGTTGACAGATTGAATGAGGAGCGAACCTCGTCGGTGCACCGACGGGGACGGAGTTCGCGCGGACGGCTTTGCTGGATAGCCGGGAATGTTGAAATTGTCGGAAAACCCGCCGCTCAAATCGCCGCAGGACCGGCCGATTGACGACTTCGCCGGTCACTGGTGGGTAGGCCACACCAAGGCGCGGTTCGAGAAGACTTTTGCCTGGGACTTACTTGAGATGGGCGTAGCCTACTTCCTGCCCATGGTCGAGCGGGTCAAGATTTCGGGCGGGCGGAAGCGTCGGGTGCTGATGCCACTGTTTCCGTCCTACGTATTCTTCTGCGGGGCCGATGAGGACCGCCACCGGGCTTTGCGGACCAACCGCCTGTGCCAGACCATCGATGTGGCCGATCAGCGGCGACTGGTGGCCGAGTTGTCGGCCGTCGAGCAGGCTCTGGCCGGCCAAGCCGAACTGGACCCATATCCGCACGCCGCGGTCGGCACGCGCTGCCGCGTGAAGGCGGGGGCATTCAAGGGGCTTGAGGGCGTGGTGGTCCAGAGGACCCATCGGGCACGCCTCGTTCTGGAAGTCAGTATGCTCGGCCAAGGCGCCGTCATGGAGATCGACGGCGATCTGTTGGAGCCGATCGGATAGGTAGCGTCGTTCTTTGGCGGTCGGCCAGTGAGGCCCGACGCCAGGGGGAGGGCAAGTGACAACGTACATTATGGTGTATTTCGCCTCGGCCCTGCTGGCCCTGCTGGCCACTCCGGTGGTCATCCGCATCGGTCAGCGGATGGGAATCGTGGACGCTCCGAACGTGCGCAAGGTGCATGCGGCGGTCACCCCCCGCATCGGCGGCGTGGCCATCGTCTTCGCCATGCTCACCACCACCGGCCTGATCCTGGCCCTGGACAACGGGGTGGGCGAAGCCGTCCGCGGCATCCGCACCCAACTGGTGGGTCTGATCGTCGCGAGTATTCTGATCTTTGTCTCCGGCTTGATCGACGACGTGCGAAACCTGCCCGCCCGGGCCAAGCTGGCGTTCCAGATCGGGGCGGCCCTGCTGGTCTGCGCCTTCGGCGTTCGCATTGAAGAGATCGACATTAGCCAGGACATGGTCGTTCATTTTGGACTGCTCTCCTGGCCGATCACCGTGTTCTGGATCGTGGGGATCACCAACGCGGTGAACCTCATCGACGGCCTGGACGGGTTGGCCGCGGGCATCTCGGCCATCGCCTGCGGCGTCATCGCCGTCTTCGCCTTCCACACCGGACAGGTCGTGATGGGCATCCTCATGATCGCCCTTCTCGGCAGCATCACCGGGTTTCTCTTCTTCAACTTCAATCCCGCCAAGGTGTTCATGGGCGATTGCGGCAGCCTCTTCCTGGGCTTCGTCCTGGCCACCACCAGTGTCATGTGCGTGAGCAAGACGGCGATGGTGGTCGGTCTGGCCCTGCCCATGCTGGCCCTGGGCATCCCAATCTTCGACACGCTGTTCAGCATGCTGCGGCGGATCCTGGAACGCCGATCGTGCTTCGCCCCCGATCGCGGGCACATCCATCACCGCCTGCTCGATATGGGCTTGGACCACCGCCACGCGGTGATCCTGATGTACGCGGTGACGGTGATCGCCGCCGGCCTGGGAGTGGCCATGATGGTGATCCGGGACGAGGGCATGATTGTCGTCTTTGCGGCGGTCGTGCTGTTCATGGCCCTGATCTTCCGCGTCGTCGGCGCGGTCGATTTCCGCGAGAGCTTCCTGATCCTGAGGAAGAACCTGGCGATCTCCCGCGACGCCAAGGAAGAGAAGCGCAGCTTCGAGCACGTCCAATTGCGGATCCGCCAGGCCCGGACGTTCGACGAATGGTGGAAGGCGGCCTGCGCGGCGGCGGCGGAGATGGACTTTGTCTGGCTGGCCCTGAACGTGGTGAATCGCGACGGCAAACTGCGGACGCTGGTCTGGCGGACCGGCGAGCGGGAGTTCGCCGTGCACGAGACGGTCAACATGAGCGTGCCCGTCCGTCACCGGCGCCAGGGCCCGCCGCTTCAGATCGAAGTGGCGGTTCGCATCAATGGTTCACTGGAGTCGGCGGGGCGCCGGGCGGCCCTGTTCGTGCGGCTGATCGACCAGCACAACCTGGCCGTGCTGCCGCATGAAGCGGTGCGGGCGACGGTCCAGGCCAGGCCGCCGGTTCCGGTATCGGTCAATTGAACTCGTCAGATCAGTGGGGGGCTATGATCATGACATCGGACAATCTGTTTCCATCACCTCTTAACATCCTCGGCGTCAACGTCACTCCTTTCGACTCCTACGCGCATGCCGCCTGGTGCGTCGAGCAGGCGATTCGGACCCGCCGGAAGCTCTTCTGCGTGGCGATCAACCCGGAGAAGATTTACCGCGCGCTTCACGATCCGAACCTGCTGGACCTTCTGGGGCGGGCGGACATGGGCATCTGCGACGGCGTCGGAATCGTCGCGGCGGCGCGTATCCTCGAAAATGCGCGACTGGCCCGGTGCACGGGAGTCGATCTGTTCATGACGCTGACCGCCGTGGCGGCCGAGAAGGGCTGGCGGGTGTTCCTGCTGGGGGCTTCGCCGGATTCCAACCGCAGCGCCTACGAGAAACTGCTCGAAAAGCACCCGACGATCCAGATCGCCGGCCGGCGCGACGGGTACTTCGAGAACTCCGACGAGGTGGTTGAGGAGATCAACGCGGCCCGTCCCGACCTGCTCTTTGTAGCCATGGGCTCGCCGAAGCAGGAGTACTGGATTCACCGGCACCGGGGGCAGTTGGAAGTCCCGTTCTGCATGGGCGTCGGCGGGACCTTTGACGTACTCAGCGGCAAGGTCAAGCGGGCGCCCCGCTTCTTCCGCAAGACCGGCACCGAGTTCCTCTACCGGCTGATCCAGGAACCCAAACGCTGGCGCCGCCAGGTCCTGCTGCCCCTGTTCGCCCTGAGGGTGTTCCGGGCCAGGCTCCTGGGCGGGCGGTCGCGCGAAGTGCGGGCCTGATCGCCTCGGTGAGGCGCCTTGTAGCGCCGTCGCCGTCATGGTATGTTTTTGAGCAGGCGGCCGTCCGATCGCGACGGGATCGGATGGGTCGAGCCAGATCGTTTCCGAACGGAAAAACCGAGATGACTCAAGACGCACGCGTGTTTATTGAAGTGCACCGCTCCAGCGGCGAGATCGAGCGATTCGCCCTGGACGCTGAGGCCCTGATCATGGGCCGCGGCGAAGAGGCCGACATCCGGGTCGATGAGACGGTGATCTCGCGGCGGCACGTGAAGTTCAAACGCACCCGTGACGGCCGGTGGGTCGTGCGCGACCTGCGATCCCGGAACAGGACCTTCTACCAGGGTCGGGCGATCAAGTCCCACGTGCTCAACGAGGGCGACGTGGTCTGCGCCGCCTCGATCCAGATCGTGTTCCACGACCAGACCGGGGCGTCCGATCCGGTGGTGCGGGAAACCGTTTACGCCGACGAGTTCGGTTCCGAGTCGCCGCGCGGTCTGGACGAGACCGACTACGGCATGCCTTCGCCGGATGAGACGTCGGCCCTGCGGCTGCCGGTACGGCGAATTCCGCCTCCGCGAAGCGCGGGGCCGGCCGGACTGGCCGTCGCGTCGGACCTGATGGGCCCCGTCCGCGGATCGGAAGACGCCAACGGCCTGGGCCCGCTGGCCGCGGAGGAGGAAAGTCCGATCGGCCATCTCCGCCTCGGCCGGATGCTGCGCTACAAATGGACGATGGTGCTCGCGTCTCTCCTGGTGGCGATTCCCGCCGTCACCGCGGTCTGGCTGCTGGTTCGGCCCGAGTACCGGGCCCGCGGAATCATTCACGTCCGGCCGATCGTGCCGTACCTGGTCTACAAGACCGAGGACAGCGGGGCCGTGCCCTTCTACGACTCCTATAAGAACCACCAGGTGCAGGTGATGAAGGGGCCGGCCGTGCTCCAGCGGGTGCTGGACGACCCGAAGGTCCGGGCGACCGAATGGTACCGCACGCCCGCGGTGACCCTCGTCGGACGCCATCCCATCTCGCACATGGAACGCCTGCGCGAGGAACTGATGGTGCAGACCGGACGCGGCAGCGAGAATCTCGACCTGGTCATGTCCACCAGGAACCCCGCGGACGCCGCGGTCATCGTCAACGCCGTGATTGACAATTACCTGGCCGTCAGCCACGAAAGCTCCAGCCGCACCGAGGACATGATGTATCGGCGGCTCACCGAGCAGTACGACGCGCTCGGCAAGGAAATTGAGAACCACGAACGTCTCGCCGCCGAGCTGCGCAAGAAGCTCGGCACCGGCACGCCGGATGAGCTGATCTCCAAGCGCCGGGTCCGCCTCGACGAGATGCAGGCCCAACTCGAGGCGCTGCACCGCGAACTGGATATCGCCCAATGGCAGAAAGGCGAACTGGCCGGCCTGATCGAGCAGCGGGATGGAACGCCGGAAGAGCAGACGCTCGAGGAGGCCGACCGGCTCCGCTACGTCTACGACAACGAATGGCGCCAGTTGGACCTGGCCCTCAAAACGGCCCGACACGAAAAGGAACTGGCCCTGCAGCAGTTCGGCGATTCGCATCCCCGGATCGTCGCCCTCAACGAGCAGATCAAGTTCAGTCAGGAGCGGCTTGACGAACGCCAGCGCCAGCTGGATGAACAGCCGGTGCTGCCGACCGAACAGGGGCCTTCGCCCGCCCAGGTCGGTGTCCGCGTCGCCGGAGACCTGCATTCGCTGGACCGCCGGATCAGCCTGCTCAAGTACCAGGAGCAGATTCTCCTCAAGAGTCTCGACCAAGAACGCGACCAGTTCGACCGGGCCTTCAGCAGCGCCCAATTGCTGGCCAAGGAGAACGAACTGATTACGCACCGGCGGCAGATCTTCGACGACGTGCGCCGCCGCCTCGACCAGAAGGACATGGAACGCAACGTGCCCGGCTCGATCGAACTGATGGCCAAGGCTGAGCCGCCGACCAAGCCGTCTCAGGACCGCCGCCTCGTCTTCACCGGCATGGCTCTCCTGGCCGGATTGGGTGTGGGGTTGGTGCTGACCTACGTCCGGGCCAACGTCAGTCCCACCATTCAGGAGGTGAACGACGTGCAGCACGCCGTGCAGGGCCCGTTCCTGGGGCAACTGCCTCTGGTCCGCAACGCCAAGGGCCGCAACCTCACCGACGATCCCATGCAGAGCGAGTATATTCGGATGGTCCGCACGGCGCTGCTCCAGCGGATGGGCGGACGCAAAGGCAGCGTGGTCCAGATCACCAGCGCCGACGCCGGAGCCGGCAAGACCACGGTCGCCGTCATGCTCGGCCGGAGCCTGGCCCACTGCGGCCGGAAGGTTCTCTTGGTCGACGTGGACATGCGCAACCCCAGCGTCTCCAGCCGCATGGGAATCGACCACGCGCCGGGTCTGGCTGCGGTACTGACCTCGCGAGCCTCCGACCAGGAGGCCATCCGCCAGACCGACACCGCCCGGTTCAGTGTCCTGACCGCCGGAGCCTGCGGCAACGGCGACCAGGCGGACCCGGAACTGCTGGCTGACGGCGCCTTCTCCTCGTGCCTCGAGCGCTGGCGCCGCCAGTACGACATCGTCCTGTTGGACAGCTCGCCCGTCCTGCCGGTGGCCGACGCGCGCATTCTCTCCCGCATGGTCGACGGGACGATCATGGTCGTTCGCGAAGGGCACTGCCAGAGAAGCGACATCGTCGACGCCCTCGCCTGTCTGACCACCGCGGGCGGCAAACTCATCGGCACCGTCTACATCGGAGCCCAGCGCCGTGCCGGGTACGGCGGGGCCTACAACAGCTACTATTACTACCACGCTTCGGACAAATAACGCCGCCGGAAACGGCGACGACGCACCCGCTTTCGGGGGATCGCTGATGTCGGAAACCGCCACCGTGGGCTCCGCGTCCGGACAGACCCAGGCCGATCAGACGGTCGAGCGTCTGCGCCGGATCGCCCTGGACGCCCTGGCCCGGATGTTCCGCCCGGACCGGGGGCTTCATGCGTTTCGGCTGCGGCGGACTTCCGGCGATCCGGCGCTCGAGGGCGAGAGCATCCGCTACACCGCCACCGTCCTGATCGGACTGGCGAGCGAGAGTGCGCAGACCGCCGGCTGCGTCCTGAGCGGCCTGAGTCCTGACATCGTCGGCGATCGCCTGGTCGATCGCCTCGACTCGATGCGGGACCTCGGCGAAGTCGCCCTGACGCTCTGGGCGATCCGGGCCCTTGGCCATGACGGAGCGGGCCGCGTGCTGAGTCGTCTGCGGGCTTTGGATCCCGCCCGGGCCGACGTGCCGACGGTCGAACTGGCGTGGTCGCTGACGGCCCTTGCATTCGAAGGCCATGCGCCGACCGATGCGGGCCTGGCCCGCGCGGTGGCCGATCGCTTGGTCGCGTCTTTCAATCACCGGTCGAACCTGTTCCCTCACCGGCCCGTCGGTTCGCACGCCTCGGGGCTGCGCGGGCACGTGAGCTGCTTTGCCGATCTGGTCTACCCGATCCAGGCCCTCTCCCATTTCCACCGTTTCTCCGGCGACAAAGCGGCCCTGGAGACCGCGACGGCCTGCGCCAAACGGATGGGCGAGCTTCAGGGCCCGGCCGGACAGTGGTGGTGGCACTACGACGTGCGGACCGGCCGCGTCGTGGAACGCTACCCGGTCTACGCCGTCCACCAGGACGCGATGGCCCCGATGGCCCTCTTCGCGTGCGCAGCGGTCAGCGGCGAGGATTTTCGTCCGGCCATCCGACGCAGCCTCCAGTGGTTGACCGCGCCGGCCGAGATGGCCGAGTCCCTGATCGACGAGCGGGCCGCCGTGATCTGGCGAAAGGTCGCCCGGCGCGAGCCTGGCCGACTTGTCCGCGCGGCTCAAGCCGGCTTAAGTCGGATGCACCCCCGCCTGCGTCTGCCCGCGCCCGACCTGCTGTTTCCGCCGATCCGGATCGATTACGAAAGCCGGCCCTATCACATGGGCTGGATCCTGCACGCCTGGCCGCCCGGCCGGACCATCTGACCAGACCCGGAGAACTTTTCCCTAACGACCGCATTCAATCATGTCGATTCGCGTTGCGATTCTGTACGTCGTCGTCGCCCTCCTGGTCGCCTACGCCTGGAAGGACTGGCTCATCTCCCTCTGCGGGCTGGTGCTGCTGACCACCTTCTCGCAGCACCACGATATGCCGGAACGGCTTTTTGGCATTCCCGGCCTGAACCCCTGGAACGCCGTGCTCGCCGCAGTCATCCTGGCGTGGATCGTGCATCGGCAGCGCGATCCGCTTCCCAAACCTCCCAACTACTTCCTGCTGTTCCTGATTGGCTATGTCCTGCTGATCACGGTCGGTTTCGGGCGGGCTTTCGTCGACCGCCAGACCATCATTCAGCGCGGCGTCTTTCCGGACACCGTGCACATGCTCTTTGACCTCCTGTTCAACCCCCTCAAGTACATCCTGGTCGGGGTGATGATGTACGACGGCTGCCGGACCCGGAAGCGGGCCGCCATCTGCATCGGAACCATCCTGCTCTTCGGCCTGCTCCACGCCCTGATGATGTACAAGACGATGGGGCCCGACGTCTTCACCGGCACCTACGAGGACGCCAAACGCCGTTTCGACAAGCTCATCGGTCTGCACGCCAATGATCTGGCCGGATTGGTCACCATGGCCTTCTGGTCCAGCATCGTCGTCGCCTACGCGGTGCGGGGACGGTGGCGCAGGGGCGCAGCCGCCATGGCTGTGATCATCCTGCCGTGCGTGATCGGTTGCCACTCGCTGGCTGCCTATCTGGCCAACATCGGCCTGGCCGGGATCCTCGGCGTGCTCCGCTGGCGGTGGCTGCTCCTGGCGTTTCCGGCCGGCGCCGTGCTGATGCTGGTGGTATTTCCCCAGCTCGGCGAACGGTTCGACCTGGCTGTCTCCGGCGAGGCGGCCCGGCAGGAGGAGGTGAACCTCAACGCGGTCACGACCGGGCGCACGCAGAACATCTGGGGGCCCGCCATCGACGCGATCGCCAAATCGCCGATCATCGGTTACGGCCTGGGCGGAACCGCCCGCTCCGACGCCTTTTTCGGCATCAGCCAGAACGAAGGCCGCTTCACCGGCCATCCGCACAACTCGTATCTTGAAATCATGGTTGACCACGGCATTGTCGGCTTGGCCGTCGTGCTCGGACTGATTATCTCGACCGCCTGGATGGGCTACCGCCTGTTCTGCGTCCGCGACGATCCGCTGTTCGCCATCGTCGGCGGCATGGCGTTCGTCGCCATCGTCAACGTGGCCATTCTCGGCCTGGCTTCGAGCTTTTTCTATCCCAAGGAGAGCATGCTCTCGCTGATCTGTCCGGTGGCTGTCATGGCCCGGCTCTATCCGGCCCGTTTCTCGGTCGCCGCCCGCCGTGCCCGCGCCCGGACCGCCGCGGCGGCGTCTGCGACCGCCGCCGTCTATTCAGGGGGAATCCAGTGAACGACATTCTATACATCCTCTCGCCGAGCTACTCCGGCTCCACGTTGCTGACCTTCCTGCTCGGGACCCACCCGGCGATCGGGACGATCGGTGAGTTGAAGGCCACCTCGATGGGCGATATCGACCAGTACCTCTGCTCCTGCGGACAGAACATCCGCCAGTGCGGGTTCTGGACCCGCATCGCCGAGGAGCTGGACCGCCGCCACGTGCCGTTCGATCTGGCCGATTTCGGCACCGACATCCGCGGAGAGGCCGGCTCGTTCGGCGATCGGCTGCTCCGCGCCGGAATCCGCGGTCCGTTCGCCGAATCCCTTCGGGGCCTGGCCCTGGCCGTCGCGCCCGGACCGCGCAGAGCCCTGCGACAGATCCTCGAAAAGAACCGCGTCTTGGCCGAGGTCGTCTGCGAGGCCCAGGACGCCCGGATCTTCCTTGACGGGTCCAAGGATCCCATCCGGCTCAAGTGGCTCCTGACCATTCCACAATGGAATATCCGCGTCCTGTACCTGATCCGCGACGGTCGCGGAGTCAGCAACTCCTACATGCGGCACTACAACTGTGGCATGGACAAGGCGGCCGTCGAGTGGCGCAGGACCCATCTCGAGTGCGAACGCATCCTCCGCACCCGGCCGTCCGGTTCAGTTCTCAAGGTCCATTACGAGGATCTTTGCCGGGCTCCGGGCGACACGCTCGACCGGATCTTCCGTTTTCTGGACCTCGAATCCGCCCCCGCCTGCGACTTCCGCTCCGTCCAGCAGCATATCCTGGGCAACGCCATGCGCCTGGGCTCGACCGCCGAGATCACTCTGGACGAGAAGTGGCGGACCATGCTCACCGAGGAGGACCTTCGCCGATTTGACGCCATCGCGGGCGGCCTTAACCATCGCTATGGTTACAGGTAGAACAACCGCTTCCATTCGGACAGGGGGGTTCCGATTGACCGCCGCTTCAGCCGCCACAGAACGGGCCGTGCGACGAATCTGTTACATCGTCGCCGACTATCCCTGGCCTGCCGATTCCGGGGTCCGTCAGCGGCAATACCAGAATCTCCTGGGCCTCTCGCAATGCGGAGACGTCGATCTGCTTGTCCTGCCTTGGGCGCCGCGCCCAATTCCGCCGCCGATCGCCTCCCTTTGCCGCCGCGTGTTCGTTCAGCCCCGTCCGGACCAGTCCAACGCGTCGAACGTCCGAGCCCGTTCGCGGCTGGGCCAACTGCTCTGCGAGCTGGGCGGCGATCCGCTCGATCAGAAGAAGATCGCCTCCACCCCGCTGCTTCCGGAGATCCGGGAAGCGTTGAAGACCCCGTACGATCTGGTCTGGATCGCCAAACTCAGGACCGCTCTGACGCTGGGCCATCCCGGCGGGCCCGCCGCCGTTCTGGACCTCGATGACCTGGAGCACTGCAAAGTACTCCGGGCCCGCGCCGTGTACACCTCGCTGTTCAGGAAGCTGCGGGCAACGGTCGAGGCCCGGGCGTGGCGGCGGGCCGAACTGGAAACGCTGGACCGCTTCGGCTGTGTCGTGGTCTGCAGCGAGGACGACCGCCGCTACCTCAACCGACCGGAAAAGGTGGCGGTGGTGCCCAATACCGTCGAGGTTCCCGACCCCGTCGAGTTTGCCCCTGGCGTTCCCGGCCGCATGGTCTTCGTCGGCTCGATGGACTATCGCCCGAACGACGATGCCGCCTGGTTCTTCATTCGTTCCATCCTGCCCCGGATTCGCAGCCGGAACTCCAGCGCCCACGTCCGGATCGTCGGCCACAATCCCTCATCGGCTTTGCGCGAGCTCCACAACGGCCGCGACGTGCACGTGCTCGGCGCCGTTCCAGACATTGGATCCTGCGTCGCCGAGGCCGCGATTTCCGTCGTGCCCCTGCGAATCGCGGGTGTCACACGCCTCAAGATTCTCGAGTCGCTGGCCCGCAAGACTCCCGTCGTCAGCACGACCGTCGGAAACGAGGGTCTCGACCTGGAACACCGGCGCCATCTTCTTCTGGCCGACCGGCCGCAAGCGTTCGCCGACGCCTGTCTCGAACTGCTCGCCGACGAATCGAAGCGGCGGGATCTCGCCGAGGCCGGTCACCGCCAGGTCGCCGCCCTCTACAACCGAGGCCTGATCGCCGAACACATTGCTAACGTCGTTCGAAAGGTGGAAAACCATGTCTCTACCCAGCGATGATTTCTCCGGCGTCGACCTGCGGACCGGCCGCGACCTGCGCGTCCTGTTCCTGCATCGCGGACGCTTCTCCGGCTCCACCGAAAGCCTCATCCGGGCCTGGCGGCAGAATCTCCCCGAGGCCGACGTGACGGCCATCGACACCGAGACGGTTCTCGGCGGGCCGGCCTTCAAGCTTCGGGCTCTGCCCGTCGCCCTGTTGCGCGGCGGACCTCGCGTACTGGTCAAGGGCAAGGGCCGTCTGATGGACGCGGTCAAAAACTCCGAATGGTTCATGCGCCGCATGGAAAGCTCCGTCCTCCCGCTCTACCGCCGGAACCCTTCGCACTTCGTCGTCTCCATCGGCACGATGACGCCCATCCCTCCCGCCCACGGGCCGGTCTTCGTCTACACCGATCAGCCGGTCCTGGGCAACCGCTATTTCACCATCGGACAGGAACGGGTCGACTACTGGGCCGAGTGCATCCCGTTCGAAAAACAGTACCTCGAGCGGGCCGTCCGCGTCTTCACGATGAGCACCCACGCCCAATCCGTTCTCGTCAAGGACTACAGCCTGCCCGCCGACAAAGCCGTCTGTGTCGGAGGCGGCCCCAATGTTTCCATTCATCCCCATCCCGACCCGAAGCGGTTCGAGAACAAGAACATCCTTTTCGTGGGGATCGCCTGGGAGACCAAGGGCGGTCCGGAGCTCGTCAAGGCCTTCCTCAAGTTGTATCCGCGCCATCCGGACGCCACCCTGACCGTCGTCGGCTGTCGTCCAGACGTCGACCACCCGGCCGTCCGAATCGTCGGGCGGGTGCCTCCTGCCGCTGTTCCCGAGTTTTACGCCAGGGCGGCGATCTTTTGCATGCCGACCCACCGCGAAGCGATGGGAATGGTCTATCTGGAGGCCATGCACCACGGCCTGCCCGTCGTCGGCACCTGCCGCGGTCCCACTCCCGACTACATCATTGACGGACAGACCGGCTTTGGTGTAGAACCTCTGGATGTCGATATGCTCGCGGCGCGGCTGGACCAACTGCTGGCGAATCCCGAACGCTGCCGCCAAATGGGACGGCAGGGCCGCACGCTGGCCGAATCCCGCTTCACCTGGGACCTGACCCAGCGTCGAATGTGGACCGCCATCCGGGAGGCCCTCGGCCTCGGGAGCGACGGCTGACCGTCGGCACCCTCCGAAGGTCGAGGCCACGAACGACCATGACCGGAGCCGCTGACATCCTGGTGCCCGTCCTCGTCACGGGCCTGCAGAACCGGAACCGCAATGAAAGAACGCGTCGAAATCAGCAAACGCCTCACCGCCATCAACTCGGCCAGCTCGCTGGGGGCCCGAATTCTGAATGTCTCGGTTCTGGTCTGGATGAACCAGTACCTGCTGGCGCACATCAGCGATGCCGAATACAGCCTCTATCCGGTCCTGATCTCGGTCATCGCCTTCGCTCCGCTGTTGACCATGATCCTGACCAGCGGCCTGGGACGCTACACCGTCGAGGCCTACGCCCGCGGCGACGAAGACCGGGTCCGCCAGATCGTCTCGACCATGTTCCCTCTGCTCCTGGCCGCGGGCCTCGTGCTGCTGACCGGCGGCTGCACCTTCGCCTGGTATGTCGATCGTGTCCTGAGCATCCCTCCCGAACGGCTCTGGGACGCCCGAATCATGATGGCCCTGCTGGTGCTCTCCCTGGCCGCCCGGCTGCCCGCGGCTCCGTTCAGCGTCGGCATGTACATCCGGCAGAAGTTCGTGATCTGGAATAGCATCGACGTCGTCGCCGAACTCTTTCGCCTGGCCCTGCTGCTGGTGCTCCTCCTGGGCGTCAGCCCACGGATCATCTGGGTGGTGGTGGCCGAGGTCACCGCTCAACTGGTCCGCCTCTTCGTCCGCCTCGCCGTCTCCCGCCGGCTCGTTCCCGCCCTGCGGTTTTCCTTCCACGACATCCGATGGTCGGCCGCCCGGCAGGTCACCGGGTTTGGCGCGTGGAACTTCGTGATGGGCGTGGCCGACATGATCCGTTCGGCCGCTGATCCAATCATCCTCAACAAGCTGGCCATGCCCTTCGATGTGGTCGTCTTCCATCTCGGCTCCATCCCGCTTCGCCAGATCAAGGAAGGCGCCGGCATCGTCCGGCACCCGCTTCAGCCGGCCATCACCGCCATGCATGCCATCGGCAGCAACAAGCGGCTCCGCAACGCCTACCTGCGGGGCGGACGACTGGCCCTCTGGGTCTCGATGTGCATGGTTGCGCCGCTGATCGTCTACCGCTTCGAGCTGTTTACCCTCTATGTCGGCTCCGAATACCGTGTGGCCGGCACGGTCATGCTCCTGCTCCTGATGCTCTTTCCGGTCCAGTTCGGCAATCTCATGATGTCCGAAGTGGCCCACGCCCGCGGCCAGCTCCGCGGCTGGTCGCTGCGCCTGCTCGTCATGCACCTGGTGAATCTGGGCCTGACCTTCTATCTGGTCGGCGTCCGCGGCATGGGCGCCGTCGGCTCCGCCCTCGCCACCTTCCTGGTCCTGACCATCGGGGATCCGATCCTCAACTGGCCCTTGGGATTCAAGCTGGCCGGGGTCGACCTGCGAAGCTGGCTTCGCCGCACCTACTGGCCCGGCATGATGCCGGCCCTGGCGTCCCTGCCCGTCTGGTTCATTCTCCGTTACATCTTTCAACCGGATACCTGGGCAAGCCTCGGCCTGTGCACCGGCCTCGGGTTCCTCTTCTACATGGCCGTCACCATCGCCTTTGCATTCCAGCCGGAAGACCGGGCCGATATGCAGGCCGTCGCGGCCAAGGTGTTTTCCATCTTTAAACGCTCCGTCTCTTCTGCTAAAATATAGCCGCGCTGCCGTTCCTGCCGTGGGGGAGGCGGCGGCGGGCTGCGTTGGCAGCCAGATCGGGTATGGGGCCTTCTACGCGGGGAGGTCCGGATACTTCGCTTGACGACGAGGGGGTCGGTCATGAAAGACGAGCGTCCGGATGTATCGATTCTGATCACCACCTACAACCGCGCCGAAAGTCTGCGCCGGACCCTGACGGACATCGCCGCCCTCGATCGGGCCGGACTTGAGGTCGAGGTGATCGTCGCCGACAACAACAGCACCGATCAAACCCGCCAGGTGGCCGACGCCTTTGCCCGCCACATGCGGCTGCGATACGTCTTCGACCCCCGCCCGGGCCAGAATTTCGCCCGGAACCGCGCCCTCGATCAGGTTCCTCTCGGCCGTATCGTGGCCATCACCGATGACGATATCACCCCTCGGCGGGATTGGGTTCGCCAGATCGCCGCCGCCTGCGACCGCTGGCCCGGTGCCACCGTCTTCGGCGGCAGAATCCACCCCGTCTGGCCCTCGCCCCGCCGGCCCTCCTGGACGGATTTCCCGGACATCCAGACCTTCTGTTTCGGCGTTCACGACCGGGGCGAGACCGAGGGCCTCTATGTCAGCGGGGTCACGCCCTTCGGCGGCAACTGCTGGTTCCGATCCGACATCTTCGCGGAGGGATGGCGATTTTCCACCGGCTTCGGACCTCGCCCCAAAAACCGCATCATGGGCGGCGAAACCACGTTTCTGCTCCGCCTGTCCCGCGCGGGACATCCGATCGTCTACTGCCCTCGGGCCATCGTGGGGCACCGCCTCCAGCCGGAACTCCTCTGCGAGCGGATGGTCCGCCGCCGGGCGTTTCGACAGGGACGCATGATCGCACACACCCGCGGCCTGCCCGCCCCCGACCTGCTGGCCCGCAGCCCTCTGCTCTGGCGACTCCGCCGCTATGCCTCCCTCGGGTGGGCCCTTCTCGGCTACGGCGCCAGCTTTCTCTCCCTCTGCCCCAACCGCCGAATCGAGCGGGCCGTGCAGACCCTCTGGGATATCGGGCTGGACTACGAATCCCTGCGCACCGTCTGCGGCGCCGTGCCGGAGCTCTGCTCGCCCTCCGGTATTCACCGGCCCTTGCAACCACAGCCGCGGGAAGGTAACCTGAGTGCGGCGGACCAACGACAAGGCGGGCTCCGTTGATAGGAGACAATGACGATGAAGGTGGTCATTCTGGCGGGTGGATTCGGCTCCCGCCTTTCAGAAGAAACCGTGCTGAAGCCCAAGCCCATGGTCGAGATCGGCGGCAAGCCGATCCTCTGGCACATCATGAACATCTATTCCACCGCCGGTTTCAGCGAGTTCATCATCGCCCTCGGCTACAAGGGCGAGTACATCAAGGATTACTTTCTGAACTTCAACACCCTCAACAACGATATCTCCGTAAACACCGCCACCGGAAACCTGGCGGTCCACAGCCACAAACAGCCCGACTGGAACGTCCATCTCGTCGACACCGGCCTGCACACTCAGACCGGTGGACGACTCGGACGCCTTCGCAAGTGGCTCCAAGACGAGCAGACCTTCATGTTCACCTACGGCGACGGCGTGGCTGACATCGACCTGCGAAATCTGCTCGCCTTCCACCGGGCCCACGGAAAGCTCGCCACCGTCACCGCCGTCCTGCCTCCCGCCCGTTTCGGGCGGATCGGCTTCCGCAGCGACCTGGTCGCCGAATTCATGGAGAAATCTCCGGACTCCGACGGCTGGATCAACGGCGGATACTTCGTGCTCGAGCGACAGGTGCTCGACTATATCGAGGATGACCAGTGCGTCTGGGAGCGAGGACCGCTCGTCCAACTAGCCCGCGATGAGCAGCTCGTCGGCTACCGCCATCCGGGCTTCTGGTCCTGCATGGACACCATCCGCGAACGCAGCTATCTCGAAGAACTCTGGGACAGCGGCAACGCCGCCTGGAAGATCTGGGACGACTGAGCATGAACTGGAACCAACACCGCATTCTCGTCACCGGGGCCACCGGCATCGTCGGCTCGTGGGTCGTCAAACGCCTGCTCGCCGAGAAGGCCTCCGTCGTCTGCTTCATCCGCGACTGGGATCCGCGCTCGGAGTTGATCCGAAGCGGCGACGTATTCAAGACCACCGTGGTCAACGGGCGGCTCGAACACTTTCCCGACGTCGAACGCGCGGTTAACGAACACGAGATCGACACCGTCATCCACCTTGGAGCCCAGACCATCGTCGGCACCGCCTTTCGCAACCCATGGCCCACCCTCGAGGCCAACATCCGCGGCGCCTACAACCTTCTCGAAGCCTGCCGCCTCCACCGCGACCTCGTCCGCCGGATCGTCGTCGCCAGCAGCGACAAGGCCTACGGCCACCCGCAGACTCTCCCCTACACCGAAGACATGCCCCTGGTCGGCCGGCACCCTTACGACGTCAGCAAGAGCTGCGCCGATCTGCTGGCCGCCATGTACGCTGAGACCTACGGGATGCCCATCGCCGTCGCCCGCTGCGGCAACATCTACGGCGGGGGCGACCTGAACTGGAGCCGCATCGTCCCCGGCACCATCCGCTCCGCGCACTTCGGCCAGCGGCCCGTCCTCCGAAGCGACGGCCGGTTCATCCGCGACTACATCTTCGTCGCCGACATCGTCGAAGCGTATCTGCGCCTCGCCGAACACGCCGAACGGCCCGACGTCCGCGGCCACGCCTTCAACTTCAGCCCCCAATCCCGTGTCAGCGTGCTCGACATCACCAACCTGATCCTGCGGATCATGGAGCGGCCCGACCTCGAACCGGTCATCCTGGACAACGCCCAAGGCGAAATCCGCGACCAGTACCTCGATGCGTCAAAAGCCCGCCGGATCCTGCAATGGACGCCCGCCCACTCCCTCGACGATGGGCTGCTCCGCACCGTCGCCTGGTACCGTGAATTCTTCGCCCATCCCGCGGCGACCGCGGGTTTTCAGCCGTTGCCCGCTCCGCCAAACCCGAACCCATGAAGTTCATCGAAACCAATTTTCAGGGCCTCTTCATCATCGAGATCGAGCCGCACGCCGACACGCGAGGCTGCTTCGCCCGCGTCTGGTGCCAGGACGAGTTTCGCCGGCACGGACTTGAAACCCGCGTCGTCCAGTGCAACCTGGCCTATAACCACCGTCGCGGCACGCTTCGCGGCATGCACTTCCAGGCCCCGCCGCACGAGGAAATCAAGATCGTCCGCTGCGTCCGAGGGGCGGTCTATGACGTTGCGGTGGACCTGCGGCCCAGTTCCCGAACCTATCTTCAGTGGTTGGCTGTCGAACTGACCGCCGACAACCGCCGATGCCTCTACCTGCCCGCCGGTTTCGCCCATGGCTACCAGACCATCGTTGACGAAGCCGAGATATTCTATCAGGTCTCCGAGGCTTACCATCCACAAGCCGAACGCGGCGTCCGGTGGGACGATCCGATCTTCAGCATTCACTGGCCGACCGTCGGCCACCGCATCATCTCCGAAAAGGATCTCGCCTGGCCCGACTTCGAACCGCAACCCCCAGCGGGTCGGACGCCGGTGGGGGGGAAATCATGAAAGTCCTGCATCTGATCAACAGCGATGGACCGGCCGGCGGAGGAGGAGGGATGTCCGCCCTGCGCCTCCATCAGAGCCTCCTCAAATGCGGCGCCCAATCCGTGATGCTCTGCCGCCGCACCTTCACCGGCGTGCCCGAAGTTCACGCCTTCGATCGACTCAAACATCTCGACCAGATCACCTACCTGTTGACCTCGCCTCTGGGCCTTGGGGATCTCCACCGGCTCAGTTCGTTCCTGCTTCTCCGAGACCCGCGATTCCGGGACGCCGACGTGGTCCACCTCCACGGGCTTCACGGCGGCGACTGGTACGTCAACTACCTCGTCCTGCCTCGCCTGACCCGCGCCAAACCCACCATCCTGACCATCCGCGACATGTGGTGCCTCACCGGACACTGTGCCGTCAACTACGATTGCGATCGCTGGAAAACCGGTTGCGGAAGATGCCCGCACCTGGACGCGCCGCCTTCCACCAAACGGGACACGACGCGCCTCCAGTGGCGGCTCAAGAACCGCGTCTACCGCCGATCCGACCTCACCGTCGTTTCGCTCTGCTCGTGGTATACCGAGCGGGCCCGCCAGAGCATGCTCAGCCGTTTTCCCATCCACCAGATTCCCAACGGCGTGGATACCGACGTCTTCGAGCCCATCGACCGGACCCTCTGCCGCCGGCTGCTCGGACTGCCCCTCGACAAGCAGATCGTCCTCTACGCCGCCCGAGATCTGAGCGAACACAACAAAGGACCCGATCTGCTCAGGCGGGCCCTCGCCGGTTTGCCCGACGACCTGAAGGCCCGGACCGTCCTGCTGCTGGCCGGCCATCGGGGCCACAGCATCGCCCAGGGCTGCCCCGTGCCCTGCATCGATATGGGCTTCATCTCCGGCGACCGCTTTCGCGCCGTCGCCTGCGCCGCCGCCGACCTGTTCGTGTCGCCCACCCGCCTCGAAGCCTTCGGCCAGGTCATTCTCGAATCGCTTGCCTGCGGCGTGCCCGTCGTCTCATTCCGCGTCGGCGGCGTGCCCGATCTGGTGCGGCCGGGCCATACCGGCTATCTGGCCGAGCCCGAGGACCCCGACGACCTGCGGGACGGGATCGTTCAACTGCTCCGCGACCACGACCTGCGCCGCACACTTGGCGAAAACGCGCGATGCATGGCCCAAACCGAATTCTCGACCGACCTTGAGGCCGAACGCTACTGGAATCTCTATAGGACTGTCTTGGAAACCCGCCAATCCTCCAAAGGCGGACGGACATGATCATCGTCGACAGGGCTCTTCAAGAACGCGAACGCTCCGGATCGCCCATCCGAGTCGGTATGGTCGGGGCCGGCTTCATGGCTCGCGGCATCGCCTATCAGATCATCCGCCATACCCCCGGCATGCGACTGGCCGCCATCGCCAACCGCACCCTCGCAAACGCCGCTCACGCCTTCACCCAGGCCGGCCGGCATGATGTGCGAACCGTCGATAGCCTCAGCCAACTTCATGACGCCATCGCCCATGATGTTCCCGCCGTCACCGCTGATTCTTCCCTCCTCTGCCGCGCCGAACCTATCGACGCCATCATCGAGGTCACCGGGGACGTCGAACACGGGGCCCGGGTCGCCCTCCAGGCCTTCGAGCACAAGAAACACCTGATCCTCATGAATGCTGAGCTCGACGCCACGCTCGGGCCGATCCTCAAAACCCGCGCCGACCAAGCCGGCGTTGTCCTGACCGACGCCGACGGCGATCAGCCCGGCGTCATCATGAACCTTTACCGCTTCGTGCGGTCCATCGGCTTTCGGCCCGTCCTGGCCGGCAATATCAAGGGCCTCCAGGACCCGTATCGCACCCCTGAAACCCAGAAGGCCTTCGCCGAAAAACACGGCCAGAAGCCGGCCATGGTCACCTCGTTCGCCGACGGCACCAAGATATCCATGGAAATGGCCGTCGTCGCCAACGCCACCGGCCTGCGCTGCGGCAAACGCGGCATGTACGGCCCGCGGGCCGCCCACGTCAACGACGCGCCGCGCCTCTTTCCCGCCGATCAGCTCCTCGGCGACGGCCTCGTCGACTACCTCCTCGGGGCCGAGCCGGGACCAGGCGTCTTTGTCATCGGCCACGGCGACGATCCCATTCAGCAGCCGTACCTGCGCTACTACAAGATGGGCGATGGACCGTTCTACGTTTTCTACACGCCATATCACCTCTGCCACCTGGAGGTTCCGATCACCGTCGCCCGCGCCGTCCTGTTTGGCGACCCGGCCGTCACCCCCCTCGGCGGCCCGGTCTGTGAAGTAATCACCGCCGCCAAACGCGACCTTCGGCCCGGCGAAACCCTCGACGGCATCGGCGGATTCACCTGCTACGGTTTGCTCGAAAACGCCGATCCGGCCCGACGGGAAAACCTCCTGCCCATGGGGCTGGCCCTCGGCTGCCGTCTGAACCGGGGCATTGCCAGAGATCAGGTCCTGACCTACGGCGACGTCGAACTCCCGCCCGGCCGCCTCGCTGACCAACTTCGCCGCGAGCAGGATGCCCTCTGGGCTGCGCCCATGACTACCGAACCCAGATGCCGTCGTTCAGAACGCAGCGGATAGAATGCGGGAAGGATGGTGAATCCATTGTCCGAGCAGAGAGATTTCAGTGGTCAGCGGCTGATCTTTGTCGGCGGCGTTCCCCGGTCCGGCACCACGCTGCTCCAGAACATGCTCGACTGTCACCCGGAAATCCTCGGCGGGCCTGAGTTTCTCTACGTTCCCGACATTATCCAACTCCGCGACCGTATCCGCAGCGCCATCGACAATCGCTACATCCATCACTTCTGCTGCCGGGAAGATCTCGACCGCCTGGTTTGCGACTTCATTCGGCGCCTTCTGCTGCCCCTGGCTGACCGAAACGGCTGCCGGTTGCTCAGCGAGAAAACCCCACCCAACGTCCTGGTATTCCCACAACTGCTAGAGTTGTTTCCCGACGCTCGGCTGATCCACGTGATCCGCGATCCTCGGGCGGTGATCGCCTCCATGCTCCAGGTTGGCCGGCGCTCGCGCAAGGTCGGATGGAGCCTCCATCCCTACGCCTACAGTGTCGCCGCCGGCATCGAGTACACCCGACGCTGCTTCGACGCCGGATTCGCGGCCGCTGGAGCTGCTTCGCAGCGGGTTCTGACCGTCAGCTACGAACGGCTTGTCTCCGACCCCGAGGCCGAAACCCGCCGGGTCTGCCGTTTTCTGGAACTTGAATGGTCCGATCGGATGCTCTCGCCCGGGCAGTTTAGCCATCTCGGCGAAGAGGCCATCACCAATGAGGTGTTCTACGACCGCGAATCCTATGAGCGGGATCCTGAGATCGGCCAGATCGACAAGTGGAAATCGCAGCTGACGGCGGTCGAGCAGCTTCGCATCGCCTCCGCCTTCGCGGGCTACGAGCATCTTGCCGACTACGGCTACCGATTTGCCGTTGTCCCGGCTCCCATCAGACATCGGGCCCTGGCCGCTATGGTTGACCGGCTCATGGGAACCACCTCGCGCCCCGCCGCGATTCTTCAACGGCTGGTCCGAAAACTCCGATGCAGATGGTGAACAAACGTCCGGTAATTCGATAGACTATATCACGGGTCCATGGTGCGAGACGAAATCGACAATACGGGTGGTCGAAAGAGCTTCTCCGAGATGTGGCGGAAGGTCCGTGAGGACTACCAGACCTGCGGTCGCCATTGGAGCCAGCCCGGTTTCCGCGCCGTCGCGGTCTACCGTTTTGGGGTCTGGGCCGCCGATTCCGGACCGCTGCGCCCAATCCTTATCCGACTCTACCACTTCATGTATCGCTATGTCCGAAATCATTACGGCATAGACCTTTACCGCACGACACAAATCGGCCGCCGGTGCTGGATTGCCCACCACGGCGGCATCGTCATCCACCCCAAGGCGGTCATCGGCGACGATTGCCTCATCCGCCACAACGTCACCATCGGAGCCGCCACTCACGATCGGGCCTACGAAGCGCCGAAATTGGGTAATAAGGTCGAAATCGGCGTTGGCGCGGCGATCCTGGGCAGCATTACCGTCGGTGACGGCGCGCGGATCGGGCCCGGGGCGATCGTAATGACCAACGTCCCGCCGGGCGCCACGGTTTTCGCCAACCCCGGGCGGATCATTCCGCCGACCTCCGAGCCGCCCAAAGAGGATGCTAAATGATTCTTGGAAAAGAAGTTATAGGAATTGGCCGGTGAGCCGTCTGGCGGTAGAGCGTCGTGATGGGCGGGAGGCGATCGCCGAGGGTGATCGTCTGCGCAAGGAAGGGCGGTTCGATCAGGCCCTCATCGTTTATCGTTCCGCCGCCGAAGGGCACGAACTTGTTCCCGCCCATATCTGTCTGAAGCTCGCACGAACCTGCATTGATCTGGAAGACTACGGGGAGGCGTGGCGCTGGACGCTGGCCGTGGTTGATTCCGGCGATGACTTTGCTTCGTGGCAGGCCGCCGCTGCGCTGTTGGCCAGACTGCCTGTCGAGGCCATGCCGAACTCCAAACGCAGTGCAAAGCTTGCCTTATTAAGCAGTTACACGACGACCCAGTTCGGTCCGATGCTGGAGTTGGCCGCCGCCCCGTTGGGGATCCGCTTTGAACTCTATCAGGGCCACTACGGTCAGTACCGCCAGGAGATCATCGACCCGCAAAGCCCAATGTACGGTTTCGGGCCGGATTTCGTGCTTCTGGCTGTCCATGAGGGTGATCTGGCTTTGCCCGACCTGAGCCAGGACCCTGATCGGGATATTCAAGCCGAATTGCAGCGCTGGACCTCGCTATGGCGTACCGTTTCACAGCGGACCGCCGCCCGGGTAGTCCAGTACAACTTCGCCCTGCCTCCCGAAACACCCATGGGGCACCTGGGAAGCCGCCTGCCCGGTTCACGCTACGCCATGACCCGACGGCTCAATTCCCGCCTCGGTGAGGAGGCGGCTGGGCGGGTATCCTTCATCGACGCTGAACTTATATCTTCACTGTTTGGAAAAAACCGGTGGTTTGACCCGCGATTCTGGTTCCTGGGCAAGTATGCGGTGGCACCGGAGGCCCACCCACTTCTGGCCCGCCATACCGCCGCGGTAATCGCCGCCGATCTGGGCCTGAGCCGCAAGTGCCTCGTGCTGGACCTGGACAATACGCTTTGGGGCGGGGTCATCGGCGAAGACGGGCTGGCGGGCATCAAGCTTGGCGACGGGGTTGAGGGCGAGGCCTACGTTGCCCTCCAGGAGTATATCCGCAAGCTCAAGAACAAGGGGATCATCCTGGCCGTCTGCTCCAAGAACAACCCCGCTGACGCTCGCGAACCGTTCGAAAAGCACCCGGAGATGCGGATCAAGCTCGACGATATTGCCGTTTTTGCGGCCAACTGGCGGCCAAAGCCGGAGAATATTCGTGAAATTGCTGAAAAGTTAAATATAGGTTTGGACTCGCTGGTCCTTCTCGATGATAACCCGGTGGAGCGCGAAGCGGTTCGCCAGTTTCTGCCGGAGGTGGACGTGATCAGCTTGCCCGCCGATCCGTCGCGGTACGTGCGGGCGCTCGCCGAATACCTGATGTTCGAGACGACTTCGTTTACCGTTGAGGACGCCCAGCGGGCCGACCAGTATCGCGCGCGAGCACAGATCGCGGATCTCGAATCCTCAGCCGAGTCGATCGAGGATTTCCACCGCAGCCTGAAGATGCGGGCTATCGTCCGTCCTTTCGACGAGCTGAACCTGCCGCGGATCGCCCAGTTGATCGGCAAGACGAACCAGTTCAACCTGACCACGCGGCGCCATGGAGCAGAAAAGCTGCGGGAATTCATGGCGGATCCGGATTGCGTGCACCTGTACCTGCGGCTTCGCGACCGGTTCGCCGACCACGGTTTGGTGAGCGTGGCGATCGCCCGTCGCGAGGGCGAGGTCCTGGACATCGACACGTGGCTGATGAGTTGCCGGGTGATCGGTCGGACGGTTGAGGCCCAGATGCTTCATCATCTCTGCGTGGAGGCCCTTCGCCTCGGTTGTTCGCTTCTCCGCGGGACGTACGTTCCGACGGCGAAGAATGCGATGGTCGGCGACGTCTATGGCAGATACGGTTTCGAAGCGATTGAAGATCGTGACAAGACTACGGTCTGGCAGTATAATATAACGGCCAGGGGGGTCATCGAAAACGGTTTCATTGATTTGGTCGACCGCTGGGAGGAGAATGATGACGGTTCAGGAACGTCTTGAGGAGATCTTTCGCGGGGTGTTGAACCGCGAGGACATCGCGTTGACGGACGAGACGACGGCGGCTGACGTTCCCGGCTGGGATTCGGTGGCCCAGATCAACCTGATGGTCAGCATCGAGCAGTCCTTCGGCGTGCAGTTCACCGGGAATCAACTGGCTGAGTTCCGGAACGTCGGCGAATTGAGGCGTTTTCTCGAGGGCAGGGCTGGGGTATGAGGGACAGGCAGGCTCGTGGGGCGGATGCGAACAGACCATGGTTTTTGGGGGAGAAAGGTCATGACGGCGTGTGAACCGAGGGTCAGCATCGGCATGCCGGTCTACAACGGGGGCGAACTGCTCCGGGAGGCGGCGGACTCGCTGCTGGCTCAGGAGATGGGCGATCTGGAGTTGATCTTCTCGGACAACACCTCGACCGACGGCACGTCCGAGCTCTGCCGGGAGTACGCCCGTCGCGATCCGCGGGTTCGCTACTACCGCAACGACGCGAACATCGGCGCGTTCTCCAATTTTGAGCGCGTGGTGGAACTGGCGCGGGCGCCCTACTTCATGTGGGCGAGTCACGACGACTTGTGGGCGCCGCAATTTGTCTCTACGTGCCTGGCGGCCATGGCGTCGCCCGACGTGGTGCTGGCGTATCCGAAGTGCCTGGTGATCGAGCCGGACGGCCAGCCGTTCCGCCTCATCGACCATCACCAACTGACTTCCACCCTCGGGGTGTGCTCCCCGGTCCAGCGTCTGCGGCGGGTCCTGAAGGCCCCGGATTTCTGGGTCCTCTTCTACGGTCTGATGCGCACCGATGTGCTGCGACAGGTGCTTCCCATTTCGCGGGTTCACGCCAACGACTCCGTGCTCGTCGCTCTGATGTCGCTGCTGGGCCAGTTTGCCGACGTGCCGGAGGTCCTCTTCAAGTTCCGCCAGAAGGCCAACTCGGTGGCCATTCACAAGCGGGCGGACTTCCTGGGCGAAGCGGAGAAGAAAGCTTCGCGGAACTTCCGGAGCTTCTGGCCCGCCACGCGGAGCATCTGTTCGCGGAGCATGGGCATGCCGATCGCGCCCGTCCAGAAACTGGGAGTCTGCCTGTCGGCGTTCCGGTGGTACCTGAGCCGCTACACCAGCCGCGGGCGACGGCGGGCTCGCCAGCTGCTGACCTACAGGAAATCCCATTCCGTTCCGGTCCGCCAGACGGTGGAGAGTGACACGGGACGATGAAGCCGCCAACCGCCCAACCTCGCCGGGAACGAGGCCCGGCCTTGACGGACCGCGCCGGGTCAGGTCCGGACGGCTTTTCGAGGACCTGGGCGGTCTGGTTGCTGACCGCGGCGGCGGCTGCCATCGTGGCCGTCACCCTCTTTCCCTACGATTTTTTCTCCGGCGACGGACCCTACGGTTTGAATTACCGCCTGCCCCGGCTCGACCCGCCGGAGCGTGGCGACGTCGTGCGCAACGTTTTTTTGTTCCTTCCGTTGGGTTTCGCCGCGGCGTATGCGGGTGGTGCTGGAGGCCTGGGCCGCTGTGGCAGGGGGATTCTGGCGCTGGCCGCCGGGCTGGGCCTTTCGGCCGCGGTCGAGCTTCTGCAGATATTCCTTCCCGCCCGTTTGAGTTCAGTATTCGACCTGGCGGCCAACACGGTGGGGGCGGCGGCGGGGTGGGGTGTTCTGGAGCGTTGGGGCCGGACGGTTGTCCATGGGCTCTCGCTGGCCGGTGACTTCCTGCGACGGCGGACCTCGCCTCGCGCCCTGTGGCTGGGACTTCTGGGCTACGCGGGGCTCATGCTCCTGCTGGCCGGGCCTTTTCAACGTGCCAGCCGCCTGGACGGCTGGGACGACCGCTTCCATCTGATGCTGGGCAATGAGGCGGACGGTGAACGCCCGTGGCGCGGCCGGGTCCGTGAAGTCAGGATATTCGACCATGACCTGTCGGAAGAGCAGATCCGCCACATCTTCGACAAGGGGCAGAACTCGGACCTCGAGGATCCGCTGGCCCACTACGTCCTGACTTCGCCGGAGTCCCCAAACGATCTGGCGGGCCGCAACCCGCGGCTGGTCTGGCAGGGCGATCCACAAGACGCTGCAAGCGGTCAGGGCGTACGGTTGGGCAGGCACGGATGGCTCAAGAGCGAGGCGCCCATGACCGAACTGAGCCGCGCCATCCGGCGCAGCTCACGGTTCACCGTCGAAGCGAAGATTGCCACTGGCGACACCGACCAGTGGGGTCCCGCCCGCATCGTTTCGCTATCGGCCGATCCCCACCAGCGCAACTTCACCCTCGGCCAGGATGAGGGCGACGCCCTGGCCTTTCGCCTGCGGACGCCGGCCACCGGTCGCAACGGCATGCACCCGGCCCTCGTGGTGCCCGGCGTCTTCGCCGACCGCGACGAGCACCACGTCATCGTGACCTACAACGGGTACCAACTGGTCGCCCACGTGGACGGGCGGCGCCGCAGTCCCACGCTGGAACTGTCGCCGGGCCTGATCCTCTTTCGATTCCTTTTCCCCGCTGACTCACGGTTCATGGACGGCTACAAGTTCCTCTACATGTGCCTGGTGTTCGTGCCGCCGGGTCTGCTGCTGGCGATTCGGTTGGCCCAGAGGCCGACCCGCAGGATTCCGGTAGTTGCGGCGGCGCTGCTGCTCCTGGCGGTCTACCCGAACCTGATGGAGCGGGCTCTGGCCGCGGCCGCTGAGCGGGCGGTGCTGGCAGAGCACATTGGGGCTGGGGTGGTCCTGATGCTGCTGCCGTTTCCGATCATTGCCGCCGTCCGGGCCGTCCATCGGGAGCTTTCTATACGAGCGAGACCTTCACAATGACCATGCAATGCCCTACATCGAACAAGCCGAGCATCTGCTTTGTCGCCCACAACGCCTATGGCGCGGTCAGCGGACGGGACACCGGCCACGTCGGCGGCATCGAGCACCAGCAGGCCACGATGGCTCGATGGCTGAACCGGCACGGGTATCAGGTCAGCATGGTCACGTGGGACGTGGGCCAGGGTCTGGAGGCCGACATTGAGGGCATCCGCATCCTGGGCTTCTGCCGCCGCGACCAGGGTTTGCCGGTGGTCCGCTTCCTCCATCCCCGCTGGTCCGGCCTGTGGCGAGCGATGACGCGTGCGGACGCCGAGATCTACTACTACAACTGCGGCGACATGGGCTTGGGGCAGATGGTGGCCTGGTGCCGGCGCCGCGGCCGGAGCAGCGTGTATTCGGTGGCCAGCGAGCCCGACTGCGATCCCAAGCTGCCGGTGCTCAAGCCTCTGCGGGAACGGTTCCTTTACCGCTACGGCCTGACCCATGCCGACCGGATCGTCGTCCAGACCCGCCGCCAGCAGGAGATGCTGCAGGAGGGTTTCGGTCTGCAATCCCGACTGATCCGGACTCCCACCGACGGCCCGGACGAGACGGACTACGAGCCGCCGGAGTCACCCGACCCGCAGACCGCCCGCGTGCTGTGGGTAGCCCGCATCAGTCCCGAGAAGCGTCTGGGCGTTCTTCTGGATGTGGCCGAAGCCTGTCCGGACGTGTTCTTCGAGGTGGTGGGGGCGGCGAACGCGGAGAACGACCAGACCAGGGCGCTGCTCCAGCGTGCAGCGGCGCTGCCCAACGTGACCATGCACGGGCGGGTGGCCTACGACCGGATGCCCGAGTTCTATCGACGTGCCTCCCTCCTATGCTGCACCTCGGCCTACGAGGGGTTTCCCAACACCTTCCTTGAGGCTTGGTCTCTCGGCGTTCCCGTCGTCTCGACCTTTGACCCGGACGACCTTGTTCGTCATAATGAACTGGGGTGGGTGGCCCAGGACGTTCCGGGGCTGGCCCGGTGCATCCGTCAGGCCCTTCGGTCGCCCGAGGCATGGAGTGCCGCGTCGCGGGCGGCCCGTGGGTATTACCTGGCCAACCATCAGTTGGACGCGTGCATGCGAATGTTCGAGGAAGTCTTTCGTGACGTCTCGCGGGACAAAGGGAGGCGGGCGTGAGAGTCGCCATATTCAGTCGCTATCCGCGGGACGTCAATCAGCCGCGAGGCGGGGTCGAGTCCGTGACCGTCAGCCTGGTGCGTTCGCTGGCCCGTCTGGACGGCCTTGACATTCACGTGGTCACCCTGGAAAAGGACCTGGCCGATGTCCTGGTCGAGCGTCACGACGGGGCCGCGGTTCACCGTCTGCCGGCGTCCCGTTGGCCGCAGATGCTCGACATTCTCGGCGGGCCGGGGCGCAGACGCCTGGTGGACTACATCCTCGATCTGCACCCGGACGTCGTCCACGCCCACGAGACCCACGGTCTGATGTTGGGAGGTCTGCCGCTGCCTTTCGTCTTCACCGTCCACGGTTTTGACCACGCCAACCTCGAGGCCGAAGGCGACCTGGCGGCCCGGGTACGTTCGCCGCTGTGGCGGATGGTCGAGAAGTACGGCCTGTCCCACCAGCACAGCATCATCTCCATCACGCCCTACGTACGCCGGATGATCGAGCCGCTGACCGGAGCCCGGATCCACGACATCGACAACCCCGTGGACTATCGCTTCTTTGAGACCTCTCGCGATGAGCAGCCCGGGCGGGTCTTTTTTGCCGGATGGATCACCGAGCGCAAAAACCCTCTCGGAGTGCTCGAGGCGTTCGCCCGCGTCCGGCGGCGGGGAATTGAGGCGACCGTGGCCATCGCGGGCGAGGCCAGGGAGCAGGAGTATCGCGACCGCCTTCTCGCCTGCATCGAACGCGAGAAGCTGGCCGATCGGGTCGAGTTTCTGGGGCACGTTCGCCACGACCGTCTGCCGGCGGAACTGGCCCGCAGCGCCCTGTTCGTGTTGCCGTCGCGCCAGGAGAACTCTCCCATGGCCATCGCCGAGGCCATGGCGGTGGGAGTGCCGGTAATCGCGTCCAACCGCTGCGGCATGCCTTTCATGATCCGCGAGGGCGAATCCGGGTACCTGATCGAACCCGACGACCACGACGAAATCGCCGACCGGATGGCCAGGATCCTGACCGACTGCGCACTGCGGGCGCGGATGGGGCAGGTGGGGCGGAGCATCGCCATGGAGCGGTTCCATCCCGACACCGTGGCCCGCAAGACCGTCGAGGTGTACCGCACGTTGATCGATTCGGGCAAGGGGGGTGTCCGGTCCCGCGTCGAAGGCGCGAACTAGGCCTCGCGTTGGCGAGGGACAGGAGAGGAACGCAACGGCATTCATGGTGGATATTGAACGGCAGACAGCCGGGATTCTGAACGACGCGAGCGTGGCGATGGCGCTGGGCGCGCGGTCCTACGCCGCCGCGCCTTTCTCGCCGTCCGAGGCGTATCCCGAGTATCCTCTGGACCAAACCACCCTTTGCGACCAACGCAACGAGGCGTATGCCGCCGTCCGCGAGGTTCTTTTCCGGCTGGACCTCGATCGCGAGCGTTTCGGCTCGGCTGAATGGAATCCGTTGGGCCGGTTCATCGGGCCGGGCCGGACGGTGGTCCTGAAGCCCAACTTCGTTCGCGACTTCCGTCAGACCCAGACCGGGCACGGCGACTGCCTGATTACCCACGGTTCGGTCATTCGCGCCGTGGTCGACTACGCCTACAAGGCTCTGGCTGGACGCGGGCGGATCATCATCGCCGATGCACCGCATAACGACGCCGATTTCGATGCCGTCCGCCGGATCGCGGGCCTCGACGAGATCCAGGACTTCTACCGTCGCGCAGCCGGGTTCGAAATCGAGGTGATCGACCTTCGGCCGGAAAAGGCGCGGCTGGTCAACAGCCTGATCGTCGGCCACGACCGGCTGCCCGGCGACCCAGCCGGTTACGCCGCGGTCAATCTCGGCAAGCGGTCGATGTTCGCCGAAGTGGAGCACCTGTGCGGCCTGATCTACGGCGCCGACTACGACATCGATGAGGTCCGCCGCCACCATCGCGACGGCGCTCACGAATACCTGATTTCGCGAACCGTCCTTCAGGCCGACTGCGTGATCGTCCTTTCGAAGCTCAAGACGCACAAGAAGGTCGGGCTGACCGTCAACCTCAAGAACCTGGTCGGCATCAACGGCAACAAGAATTGGCTGCCGCATCATCGGGAAGGCAGCCCGTCCAACGGCGGCGATCAGTTTCCCGACGACCGGGCGATCCACCGGCTGGAGCGGGCGGTTCTCACGCCGTTCAAGCGGGCCTTTCGCCGGCTGGGACCGCTGCGTCCGGTGCTGGCTTGGCCGGCCATGGAGTTGGGCAAACTCGTCTTCGGCGACACCAACGCCGGCACCATCCGCTCGGGCAACTGGCACGGCAACGACACCACCTGGCGGATGGCGGTCGATCTGAACCGCATCCTGCTCTACGCCGACCCGGACGGCGGCCTGCACGATCGCCCGGTCCGACAGGTGTTCTGTGTGGTCGATGGGATCGTCGCCGGAGAAGGCGAAGGGCCGCTGGACCCGACGCCGCGGCCGGCCGGGGCGGTGATCGCCGGAGCCAACCCATTGGCGGTGGATCTGGCGTGCGCGCGGTTCATGGGCATGGATTGGCGGCGGCTGCCGATCCTGCACGGGGCGTTGAGGGACCATCCGCTGCCGCTATTGGCGGCGACGCGCGAGCAGGTGCGGGTTCATGTGGCCGGATCGTCCGAGCCGCTGGGTCTGGACGATCTGGCCGGGTCCGATCCGCCGTTCCGGATGCCTTGCGGCTGGAGACGGCAGCTCGAAATCGCCGATTTACCGTCGAGGGATTCGACCGATGAGCGGTAGCGGCAAAAGCATCGGGCAACGTTTGGTCGGCTGCGGGGTTTGGGCGACCGAGGCCTCGCTGTACGCGACGAGTCTGGCCGCGGTCGGCGTGCTCCAGAAGCTGCGCCGGCCGAAGAGGCGGCGTGAGAAAGGCCTGCGGCTGATCGTGACCGGGCGGTTCGACAGCCTTAACTGGTGTCGGGCGCACCTGTTGCCATTGGCTGAGGCGGAGTGCCTTGAGCGGATCGTGGCCGTGGTGGACGGTCCGACCTACGAACACGAGAAGATCACCTACCGTCATCCGCCGGCCTGGCTGACCCGGCTGCTCGGGCGCGCCGCGTCGAAGGCGATCTGGGTGGCCGGTCTGGCCGCCCGCACGCGGCCGGACATCATCATGGGGTTCCACATCGTTCCAGGAGCACTGACGGTGCTGCTGGTTTCCTCAGCCATCGGGGCTCGCAGCGTCTATCAGATGACCGCCGGCCCCGTCGAACTGATCGGCGGCGGGATCGGCACCGAGTGCCCGCTTTCCGGCCGGCTGGCCTGGCCGTCGCCGCTGCTGGAGCGTCTGGCCTTGCGGTTGGTCCATCATTTCGATGCGGTGGTGGTTCGAGGCACGGGAGCGAGGGATTTCCTTCTGAACCGCCGGTCGGTCCGGGCGGTGGCGATCATTCCGGGGAGTATCGACGCCAGTCGTTTCGCCGGTGACCGCGAGCGGGTCTACGACCTGGCCTACGTCGGGCGGCTTGAACCGATCAAGCAGCCGCTGCAGTTCCTCCACGTCGTTGCGGCCCTCTGCCGACGCCGTCCGAACGTGCGGGCGGCGGTGGTCGGCGGTGGCGCCCTCGATCGGGCGATGCGGGACGAAGCGGCACGGTTGGGACTGGACGGTACGGTTGAGTTCCTGGGCCACGTCCAGGAGGTCGAGGACGTGCTGAGGCGGACAAAGGTCTTCGTCCTCACTTCGCGTTCCGAAGGGCTGTCGATCGCCATGGCCGAGGCGATGGCGGCCGGCGCGGTGCCGGTGGTGGCGGACGTGGGCGACCTGGGCGATCTGGTCCAGGACGGCCGGACGGGCTACCTGGTTCCGCCGGGAGACTTCGAGGCCTACGCCACGCGGTGCGACCGCGTGCTGTCCGATCCGGACCTCCGGCAACGCTGCTCGGAGGCGGCCCGCATCGCCGCCGCCGAGAACAACGCGATCATGAACGTCACCCGCCGGTGGCAGCAGTGCCTGACCGCAGCGGTCCGCAGTCCGACTGCCAAGCCGTCGCCGAAAGGTCCGTTGGGTCCGCCGGCTGACGAAATCGCCCACGGCTCCACGGCTTCGCGACTCTACCAGTGGTGGCTCAAAGCGGTTCCGCCCGCCTGTAAGCGCCTCGCCGCCAAGCCGCTGACCCTGGTGCCGCCGCGCTGCCTGCTGGGTTCGCAGTTCAGCCGCCAGACATACTTCATCGAGCACAGCGAACGCTGGACGGACTCCCGCATCCGGCGGTATCAGTTGCACCGCCTTCGCCAGGTCCTGCAGTTGGCCGGGGAGACGACCCCGTTCTATCAAGAGATGTTTCGGCAGGTCCGATTCGACCCCCGCAGCCTGGCCGATCCGGACGAGCTTCGCCGCCTGCCCACCATCGACCGCCAGACCATTCGGCGGCACCTGCCGCGAATGTGCACGATCAATCCCCGTTCGGACGGGGTTGATATGGTCTCCACCGGCGGCACCAGCGGCATGCCTCTGCACTTCTACATCAACTCCGACCGGTCGTCGGTCGAGTACGCCTTCCTGGTCGCCAGTTGGCGGCGGGCCGGATACCGGCTTGGCATGCCGCTGGCGGTGCTGCGAGGCCACGTAGTCCGACCGGACGCCGACGGCCTGCACCACGAGTACGAGCCGATCCTCCGCCACCACTACTATAGCAGCTTTCATCTGAGCGACGAGAACATCGGCCGGTATCTGGACCACATCGCCGGTCTCGGGCCGTGCTTCCTGCACGTCTATCCGTCATCGGTGCTCGCCCTGGCCCGCCACATTCTCCGCTGCGGCCGGTCCGCCCCGGACAACATCCGCGGCATCATCGCCGAATCCGAGATCGTCTATCCGGATCAGCGACGGATGGTCGAGGAGGTCTTCGGCTGCCGCTACTTCTCCTGCTACGGCCATACCGAAAAGCTCGTCCTCGCCGCTGAGTGCGAACACACCGGCGACTACCACGTCTGGCCGACCTACGGCTATTTCGAACTCCTCGACGGCGCCGGCCGGACCGTCGCCACGCCGGGACAGCGGGGCGAGATCGTCGCCACCGGGTTCATCAATCAGGTCGTGCCGTTTGTTCGCTATCGCTCCGGCGACACCGCCGAGTATGTCGCCGACCGCTGCCCGCGCTGCGGTCGGTACGGGCCGATCCTCCGCGATATCCGGGGCCATCGGACGCAGGAGGTGCTGATCGCCGCCGACGGTTCGGCCATCGCCTGGACCGCCCTGAACATGCACGACGAGACGTTCCTCCACGTGCGGCGGTTCCAGTTCGTCCAGGACACGCCCGGCCGGGCGCGTCTTCGCCTCGTGCCCGCCGGCGGGTTCCGCGAGGAGGATATTCATCGCATCCGGCGGAACCTCCAGCGCAAGCTGGACGGGCGGCTTGACCTCGACATGGAAATCTGCGACTCTATCGGCGTATCGCCGCAGGGCAAGGCGATCTACGTGGACCAGCGGATCGCCGGTCGCGCCGCCGCGGGAGAATCGGCCGCTTCGAGCGAAAGGGAACCATGGGCTGGAACGACCTGACCGAACGCCATCTGCGACGCATCACCGTTGGGCTTCGCCGCCGGCGCGTCGAGACATTTGTGCGACTGCTGGACCTGGGCCCAGACGACCGGATTCTCGACCTGGGCTCCGAGGACGGCAGCTACCTCGGCTCGTTCTATCCCTGGCCCAACCGGATCACCCTCGCCGACATCCACGAAGGGCCGATGCGGCGGGGCGCGGAACGTTTCGGCTTTGAAGGCTGGATGCTGCTGTCCGGCGACGGAACGGTGCCCGTCAAGGATCGCGCCTTCGATGCGGTCTGGTGCAATTCGGTCATCGAGCACGTCACCGTGCCGCGTTCCGAACTGCCCGGGATGTCCGACCGCGAATTTCTCGACCGCAGCGAAGCCACCCAGGCCCGCTTCGCCCGCGAGATCGCCCGCATCGCCTCCGGCTATTTCGTCCAGACCCCGTACCGTCACTTCCCGGTCGAAACGCATTCCTGGTGTCCCGGCGTCCAGTACCTCAGCCAGTCTTCGCGATACCGGCTATCGCAACGCATGAAGAAACTATGGGTCAAGCAGTGGACGGCGGATTTCCGCCTCTACGACCGGCGGCGATTCAAACGGCACTTCCCCGACGCCACCACCTGCTACACCGAGCGGTTTCTGGGCCTTCCCAAAAGCCTCGTGGCCGTCCGACAGCGATAGCGTTTCTGCCGCTCCAGCGCCTTCCGGTAAAAAGCAGCGGGCCCGGAGGAAAACCCTCCGGGCCCGTTGTCGCTTCAGGTCGTCCGACCGGGATCGGAGCTTACCGGCACTCGTAGGCGCCCATATCGCAGGCGGCGCCCGCCGGACGCGACCGGCCCTCGCAGTCCACCTGGATGTCCAAACCGTAGAGGTTGCGGAACGTCGTGTAGACGTTCACCGTGCAACCCTTGTCCACGGCCGGGCTGGTCGACTGCAGGTGGTAATCATCGGCGCCGGCGTTGACGAACTTCGGATCGGCTTCGATGCAGCCTTCACCCTGGTTGGCGAACGCGGCCTTGAAGGCGGCTAGCGAGTAGGTCGTTCCGCCCCAGCGGATCCGCGTGCCCAGGGAGCCGGACTGCCAGATCAGGTTGTGATGCATCTCCGATAGGTTCGCCACGTCGCTGACCACGATTCCGATGTGGTACGCCGGCTCGGCGATGTTGGCGATGATGTTGTTGGCCATGCGCACCTTCAACTGGCCGCCGCCGGGGTAGAGGAGTCCCGCGTCGCAGTTGTAGATGGTGTTGCCGACCAACTCGAGCAGCGGAGTGGCCCACGAAATCACCGCGCTGCCGGCCGACCAGCCGCTGTACGGGTCGTACGCGTCATTGGCGTAGTGGTGGATGTCGTGCATCACGTTCCCGATCAGGTGGGCGTCGATCGCCCCGTTGACGCGGATGCCGATCGTGCAGTCGTAGACGTGGTTGTAGAGCATCCAGATGTGCGTCGGGTCGTAGTGCACCACGATCGCCGCTCCGTCCGACCCGGAGTCCGGGTAGTCGGTCGGGTAGAACCCGTACACCTCGTTCTGGCTGATGATCACGTCGCTCGCCTGCTTGATGTCGATCGCGTTCTCGCCGTTGTGGTGGATGACGTTGCGGCCGATGTACACGTGGCTTGCCGGGTTCGCCCGGCCGCCGCCGTGGTACACCTGCACGCCGTCCTCGCCATTGTGGTGAAGCTCGTTGTCCACCACCCACACCCGATTCGTGCCGCTCTGGATGATGATCGACTGGATGCCGTTCTCGTGGTCGTCGCGCCAGTTCCCGTTGTAGTATATCTTATTGTCGTAGAACACGATGTCGTCGTTGGTGTCCACGTACGGTGTGGCTTCACTTCCCACCGCGGTGGCCCACACGCCGCACCACGAGGTCGGGGCGAAGTTGGTGTTCTCGCAATGGCGGACCGCGACGTGGTCGCTCGGAGCCCGGATCGACATATTGCCGAGCCGGCCGCCGACCGCGTCGAACTTGACGTTCTCCAGGATCAGGTACGAGGCCTTGATCACCGTCTCGCCCGTGAACACCGGCAGGTTCGCCGCGCTGAAGCCGCGGACGAAAATCGGCTTGCTCGCCGTCCCGCGTCCGGTCAGCCCCAAGCGGCTGCCCAGGAAGTTGGTGTAGGTGTACGGGCCGCCGTGGATCTCGACCACGCTTCCCGGCGCCAGGTTCAGCGGAATGGTCCGCCGCGGTTTGGTCGGGCTGCCGTACGGGTTGCTGGTGTCGGTCGCAGCCGAGTGGGTGCAGTCCACGTAGTGCGTGTACGGGCCGTTGCCGGCATTGCGGTACGGCTGAGGGCCGCTTCCGAAGTCGAACGTCGCGTTGGCGTACATCGTGTGCGACTGCTCGATCCCGAAGCTCGGAGCCGGGATGCCGATCGGAGGCGTCCACGACCCCGCCGACTGCGGCGGAACCACGGTGATCACCACCGTATCGAGGTCCTTGCCGCCGCGGTCGTCGGTCACCTCGAGGGTGATCGTGTGCGTGCCGACCGACAGCGTCACCGAGGGCCGCGCGCCGGTGGCGATCTGGGTGGTCCCTTTGCGCCACACGTAGCCGGCGATGCTGCCGTCCGAGTCGCTGGAACCCGAACCGTCCAGCGTCACCTGCTGGCTGCCGTTGTCGTCGGTGTCCGTAACCGTCCGGTCCGGACCCGCGTTGGCCGTCGGAAGCTGGTTGGTCGTCGCACTGACCGTAACGCTCACCGAATCGCTGGCGGTCAGACCCCCGTCGTCGGTCACGGTCAGGGTGATCGTGTGCGCGCCGTTCGTCAGGGTCACCGTCGGATTCGGGCCGGTGGCGATCTGGTTGGTCCCTTCGCGCCACACGTAGCTGACGATGTCGCCGTCCGGATCGTTCGAGCCCGAGCCGTCGAGCGTCACCTGCTCGGAGCCGTTTCCGCCGCTGTCGCTGACCGTCTGATCCGGTCCGGCGTTGGCCGTCGGCGGGTTGTTCTCACCCGCGTCGCCCAGGCTTCGCACCTGGAAGTCGTCCCAGTACTTGCCTTCGTGCAGGCCGCACCAGAGCCCGACCTTGCCGGCGGTCCGACGGGCCGAGCGCGAGTCGTAGCAGTCCGCCTGCCACGCCGTCGGCTCATTCTCCCCGTCGGCCCAGACCTTGGCCTTGACCACCGTCTGGTTGGCCAGCGAAATCACCTGGACGCGGTAGCGGTACCAGACGTTCGGCTGCGGGGTCACCTGCGTGTCGGTGACGCCGCCGCTCATCTGGTCCCCGTTCGGATGCGGCGAGACGTGGAAGCTGGTTCCGGCGAACCGGCGCAGCCGATAGTACGTGTCCGAGTTCGGATAGTCCGAATAGAAGGTCACGCCGAGGCTGCCGTCCGTGGTGGTGGTCATCATTCGCCCGGTCACCTCGTAGTTCGACCACGATTCGCTTCCGCCCGCCACGTAGTGGGCATGGGCGTCGCTGAACACGCCGGGCGTTCCAAACGCCATAGTCCCGCCCACGTCGTGCACCGCAAAGATGCCGTCGCTGCGGGTCAGGCTGCTCTGGACGTCGGTGTCGAGCCAGTTGGTCGGGCTCGCGCCGTCCGCGTAGCTCTCAAAGTCCTCCGACAGCAGCGCGCTGGCCGCCTTCACGGCGACCTTCTTGTCGCCTTGCACGCTGGCGGCGTCCTCGACGTACTCGGCCGCGATTATCACCGAAACGTCCGACGCCACGTCCGTCGGCGTCTGATAGACGCCGGCGCTGATCTGGCCCGGACCGGAGGTCACCGACCATTCCGCCGCGCCCGTCACGTCCGTCGTCGTCTGGTCGTCGTAGGTCGCCACCGCCTGATAGTTGGCGCTGGCGCCCGCCGCGACCGTGTCCGGACCGGCGATCTGCACGGCAACCAGTTCCTTGCGGGTGTTCCTGACCGCAAAGCTCTTGGCCGCCTGCTTGGTAACGTTGTTCTCGGCGTACGCGGCCTGGACCTTGACCGCCTGGTCCGCGGTCAACGACGCCAGAGCCGAATAGACGCCCGGACGGATGAAGGCGCCTGAACCTTCCACCACCGACCAGTTCGCCTTGCTCGCCACGTCCGACGTGCCGCCGTCGTCGTAGGTCGCCTTCAGCGAAAACTCGCCGGTTCCGCCTTCGTCGATCTCCACCGGACCGTCCAGCGTCAGGCCTTCCAGGATCCGAATGGTGTTGGCCACCGTGATCCTCAGGGTGCCTTGCTTCCCGATCCCGCCTTCGCTGTAACCGGCCTGGATCGTCACGGCCGTGTCCGCCGTGACCACATCCGGAGCCGTGTACCGCCCGTCGGCGCCCATCGATCCGGGACCGGCCACCAGAGTCCAGACCGCCTGGCCCGTCACGTCCGCCGTCGTTCCGTCGGCGTAGTGGGCCGTCGCGATGTAGCGGGCCTCGCCGGCCTCATTCACCGTCGTGGCGCCGCCGATCATCACGTGGTCCAGCCCGGCCGTTCCGTTGGTCAGGGTGATGCTCTTCTCAGCGGTGAGGCTCACGCCGTTCTGGGCGTAGCTGACCTGGAGCATCGCAGCCGTCGCGCCGTCCAGCGCCGCCGGGGCTGTGTACACTCCACCCTCGTCGACCGCGCCCGGTCCGCTCGCGACGGTCCATGACGCCTTTTCGGTGACGTCCGCCGTCGCGCCGTCCGTGAACGTCGCGGTCACCCGGTAGGCCGAGCTTCCGCCCGCCTTCACCGCCTCCGGGCCTGTGATCGTCAGCGACGCCGGAGCCGGGGCCGCATCATCCATCACGATCAGGTCCAGCGAAGCATCCACCGTGGCATTGCGCTCCTGGTAGCTGGCCCGAATGGTCACCGGGGTCTCGCCGGAGACTTCCGGCGCGGTGTATGCGCCCGCCGTGGTAATCGTGCCCGGTCCGCTGCTGATCGACCAGACCACGTTCAGCGTTACGTCGGCGCTGCCGCCGCCCTCGTAAGTGACCGTCGCCTGGTACGACTCCGTGGCGCCCTCGCCAAGCACCGTCGTTCCGGTGACCGCCAGTCCCGTCGGCCGGGCCTTCTGTCCGCGAACGATGGTCAGGGACTTCTGCGACTCCAGCGACAGGGCCTTGGCCGTGTACGCCTGATCGCCTTCGCTGTAGGTCGCCCCAATTGTCACCGGCGTGTCCGCCGACACCGTACTCGGCGCGCGGTACAAGCCCGAAGGCGAGATCTCGCCCGGACCGCTGAGTATCTCCCAGCGCGTATTGCCGGTCACGTCGCGCGAAAGTCCCTCGTCCGTGCTGGCCGTCGAGATGAAGCTCGCGGTGCCGCCTTCGGCCACCGTGTCCGGTCCCGCGATCTCGAGATTCTTGGCCTCGCCCATCGTGGTTACGACGTTGAAGTCCATGCTGGCCGACTCGGTCACCCCCATCCCGGCATAGCTGGCCTGCACGCGAACCGGAGTCTCGCCGCTGACCGTGGCCGGGGCGGTATAGACACCGCTCGCGTCGATGGTGCCGGGGCCCAGGGTGATTGACCAGACCGCGGTCGCGGTCACGTCCTGTGTGCTGCCGTCGACGAACATGGCCGTCGCCGCGAAGTTGCCGATGCCGCCTTCGGGGACCATCTGCGGCCCCGCGATCGAAATGCCTCGAAGATCGGGTACCGGGGGTACCGTCTCAACGCATCCCCCCGCCATCAATACGCCTACCGTCGTCACGAAACCGAACAGAATCAGGGAGGTCTGTCTCAGGGGTGAAGCGGACGTGCCGCCATCGCTACCATCACGTCTGCCGCCAGGGAGACCTAGAAACATGAATTGTCCTCCAATCGGACAGTAATTCCAGTTATTAGACAGATTAAGCGCAACGTAACGCTGCTGCTGTCTTTCTGCTATTGCCGCTCGATGTAACTATGGAATATCTGGGGGAAATAGTCAAAGTTGGGTTGCGGTGCTCTTGGGTTGGAGTCTGCTGCGGTCTGCCGAGGCCGCTTTCGAGCACCGGGAACAAATTGATGAATCGTCAGTCCAACTCAACACAGATTCGGCGGGGGGACCTCTTCCATCCATGGCGCGTTCCTCTCCTTTGCACAATTGTTCAACAGCGTTCTACATTATCGGTCTAAGAATGTAGCGAAGTTTACCCGCAGGGGGAGCGGCAAACGGCCGCCGCTCGGCGGACTTCGGAGGATCACAGAGGATCATAAATGCATGTGCTTGTGGGTCATCGGAATATGAAGGACTATATCAGGTTGGGGCCAAGAACAGGTGATCTTGGCGTGTCCGATATTCTGCACATCGTGTCCACAACATTATATCCCGCAGATCAAGCATTGCGGATTTTTTTCCCTGCCCCTGTCTTTTCCGCTGATGGTCTCGCTCCGCACCGAATGCGTTGTCCGCCAACGCCATCTGTCTGATATCCGGACGTCCGTGTGGAGTTATCAATGAGCTTGATCCGATCTGGCGCAGATCTACGCCCATCCGGGATCGCCAATTCATAATATAGTGAAACCGATGCGCCGACGTCGCGCGAAGCTGCGCGTCGCGACATTGCCGATGGGCAAGAACCGTGGGGCTGCCCAACCGGCGACACCGGTAATACAACCACTCACAACTACCGTCGATACAGCCATGGCGCCTGCGACGGCGATCGTGGATATGTCGCAGGCATTGGGTCGGTCAGTGACGCGATATCCGCTTGGGCGGCGATCATGGCAAGTCAAAACGTCATTCGTGTCGCGCGTCATCGGCCGGCTCGGCCAGGCGTCAACCGCAGTCGCGGCTAACGCCCTCATGTGGGAGCCGCCAAGCGACGAATATACGGTTATCGGACCAACAATGTCAAGGGGGTGTTTTTTTTCGCCGTCAGGTCGTGCCCAAGCGGCGGCAGCCTCCTGCTGGAACGCTTGCTGCGTGTCGTTGACAGAGGCCTGCGGCTTCGCTATTGTGGCGGCATCGGGTGGGGGAACGCTTCGCCGATGCCGTTCCCGACCCGCCCGACGGCCAAGTTCGCAGGGATGAAGAACTTGATGCAGAGTGTTCCGGTGCTGATCACCTGGGACGTCGATCCGACCCCCGAGGTGACCGTCGAAAACAAAAAAGCCGCCCTCGTCCGGGCCGCGTCGCTGCTGAGCGATCTGCGGATCGCCGGCACGTTTTTCGTCCACGCCCGCATCGCTCCGGTCCTGGCCGACGAGATTCGCATGCTCGTGGCCAACGGCCACGAGATCGGCTGCCACGGCTTGACCCATGGCGACGAGGAGGAATACTCCTCCATGCCCGAGTCGATGCAGCGGAGTTACCTGACCGAGGCCACCGCCATCCTCCGCCAAACCGCCGAACGTCCGATCCGCTCGTTTCGCGGTCCGCGGGTCAAGACCTCCGCCGCGACGCAGGCGATTCTCGAGGAATTGGGCTACCTGTGCGACGGCTCGGTCTGCTCTCAGCGGGTGGATCTGGTGAGCTCCAATCTTATCAATCCCGGCTGGATCGCCGCGCCGCGACTGCCGTACCATCCGCGCCGTGACAATCCGTTCCGGCGCGGCGGTCGCCGCCTGGTGGTTCGGTTGGTCGGGGGACGGGGGGGACGTCGGCAAGCGGGCCGGTGACCTCGACGTACACGTCGACGGTGCGGGTGGCGCCGCCGGAGCCGCAGGGCCGCCCGACGGACGCGCGGGTGCCTGCCCAGGCGATCCCCGCCAATGACGCCGCCCGGCAGGGGGCACCCACGGGTGACTTCAACAGCGTGTGGCGAGGCACCGAGGTGACCAGCGAGCCCTTCGCCCTGGCCGTGCGTGACGAGTTCGTCCGCCACTACCTCGACACCGGGGAGACCGAGTCGCAGCTGCGGGTCGCCAGCCCCGTCACGCAGCAGAACTACACGATGTCCTGCCGCGACGACGGCTCCGTGGTCACGTGCACCGGAGGCAACAACGCGGTCGTCCACATCTCATGAGGCGCCTGACCGTCGGCCTGCTCGCCGGGATGCTGCTGGCCGGCTGCTCCATCCCCACCGGGGAGGAACCGGCCCCGACACCGCTTATCGACGTCCCCGTCGCCGCCGCCGTCACTGCCGTCACCGCCGGGTTCGGGGGCACGGCAGGGCTGGCGGTCGTGGACGGGACGGATGTCGCCGCGGCCGGGGAGGATGCGGCGGCCCCCGCGTGGTCGACGATCAAGGTGCCGCTGGCGATCGCGGCCCTGCGGGGCGACCCGGGGCTGGCGGACACCGCCTCGGCCGCGATCCGGGTCTCCGACAATGACGCGGCCGAGGTGCTGTGGACCGCCGTCGGAGCGGAGGCCGTGGATGCCGTGCTGGCGGAGGGTCACGCCGGGACCGCCGTCGCGCGGGAGCGGCTGCGCCCGGAGTACAGCATCGCCGGGCAGACCGCGTGGGCCCCGTCCGACCAGGCGCGGTTCGCCGCCCACCTGCCCTGCCTGGCAGGCGCGGAACCGGTGCTCGCGGACATGGCGATGATCGACCCGACCCAGGCCTGGGGGCTGGGCACGATCCCGGGCGCGCGCTTCAAGGGCGGCTGGGGCCCGGATCCGGCGGGGATCTACACTGCCCGCCAGTTCGGGCTCGTCCCCACCGACGAGGGCCAGGCGGCGGTGGCACTCACCGTCACTCCGCAGTCCGGCACTTTCGAGGATGCGCAGGCCATGGCCACCGCCCTGGCCCGGGAACTGGTCGACCTGGGCGCTCTGCCTACCGCCCGGTGCGGGTGATCTCCGCCCGGGCGAGCAGGTCGGTGATGCTGCGCTGCGCCGGGATGTAGAGGAAGGTCAGGGCGATGAAACCCTCGACGAGGAGGACCGGGTGGTCCACCGCCAGGGCGATGAGCAGCGCCGGGGCCAGCCACAGGTTGCGCCCCAGTACGCGCAGCGGCCGGAGCCCGGGGGAGTGCGTGACCCGCAATCCGAGGAGTGCCTTGCCGGGGGTGGGGGCGTCGATGAGCTCCGTGACGAGCCTGACCACCGCGAGCACGGCGAGACCGCGGGCCCACCAGGACCAGTCGAGGACGGCACCGAGTGCGAGGCCGAGAAGCACCGCGAGCCCCATGTCGACCGCCCAGGCCAGGGCACGGCGCGGTGAGATGTGGTCGACGGGGTCCGGGACCCGGCGGGGTGCCACCGGGTCGATGACATAGGCCCCGGCGAGCAGATCCGTCACGGACCGACGGTCGGGGCCGAGGATGATGGACACGCCGACCGCCGCCGCCATCGCCCACAGGTCCTCCTCCTGCGTGCTCAGCAGCACGGCGAGCGGTGCCAGCCACAGCCACGTGTTGCGCAGGACCGCCTGCGGCAGGCGCATCCACCGCACCTCCCCGGGGAACTTCACCCGGATGCCGGCCAGCCACTTACCGGGGCTGGCGCCCCAGCCCGTCTCGGTGACGATGCGCATCGCGGCGGCCACGAGCATCGCCACCGAGAAGACGTCGATGGTCACCGGCTCGCGGCTGAGCGCCTGCAGCGCCAGCGCCGCCAGAATGACCGTGACCACCTCGCCGAACGTCACCGCGGCGCGGGTCAGCAGACCGGCGGGAGCGGGAGCGAGGTGGTCGGGGGTGCTCATGGGTCTGATGCTACCCACCGGGCAGCCCGGTCAGAAGGGTCCGCAGCGGCCGGGAGTGGGAGGGTG
>ENA-UOUL01000311-UOUL01000311.1-bioreactor-metagenome-genome-assembly--contig:-NODE-311-length-84963-cov-6.560316_pt1 | contig 84963 bp, 74 predicted proteins | sample MGYA00249838_ERZ747220 | MGnify/ENA primary metagenome ERZ747220 (study PRJEB28778, sample SAMN05720191) | bioreactor metagenome | isolation source: Anaerobic biogas reactor | place: USA:Washington... | reverse complement strand
GACGTACCACTCTACCCCAGACAGCATTCGAGCTCCCACCGTGACTTTCCCCCCCACAGAGTTAGCCAGTGTCCCCCCATCGCTATTATCGACCATTTGTTGACTTTTTCAAGCGACAGGGGCCTGTTGGAGGTATTATGTTGTGTCCTCACGGATAGTTCACGTAAAGGATTCACGTGCGGGCGCAGCCGCCGGCCACGCCTTGACCGTGCGCCCATTGCTGAGTATACTACTCAGCAATTACACCATCTGGAGCCCGACCATGGAGACCGCCACACTGACCTATCACGGCGCCACCTGGCAGGTGCCCGCCAGCGGCACCATCCGCGAGGCCCTCGTCTCGGTGGGGCTCGACCCGCTGCAGGTGCTGGCCATTCGCGGCAAAAAGCTGGTCAGCGCCGATCTGCCGCTCGAGCCCGACGACGAGATCAGGATCGTCAACGTGGTGGGCGGCGGCTGAGCGGCCGCAGCGCCGCCGGGGGGAGAGCCATGCGCACAGCCAGCCCCGCGCCTCAGCGGCGCGCCTATCGCTATTTTGACCTGGTGATGGTGGCCTTTGTGACGGTGCTGCTCATCAGCAACATCGCCTCGACCAAGATCGTGCGGCTGGGCCCCTTTACCTTTGATGGCGGCACCATCCTCTTTCCGCTCAGCTACATCTTTGGCGACGTGCTCACCGAGGTGTACGGCTATGCCCGCTCTCGTCGAGTGATCCATGCCGGCTTTGCCGCGGCGCTGCTGCTGGCGGGCACGCTCTGGCTGGTGGGCTGGCTGCCCGCCGCCGAGGGTTGGGGGCAGCAGGCGAGCTATAACGCCATTCTGGGGCAGACGCCCCGCATCGTTGCCGGCAGTCTGCTGGCCTATTTCGCCGGCGAGTTCAGCAACTCGTGGGTGCTGGCCCGCATGAAGGTGCTCACGCGCGGCCGCTGGCTCTGGGCGCGCACCATCGGCTCGACGCTGGTGGGCCAGCTGGTCGATACGGCGCTCTTTGTGGTGATCGCTTTCTGGGGCGTGTATACGCCGGCGCTGGTGTTGGCCATCGTGCTCTCGAACTATGCCTTCAAGGTGGGGCTCGAGGCCGTGCTCACCCCTGCGACCTACCGCGTGGTCGACGGGCTCAAACGCGCTGAAAACGAGGACTATTACGACGTCGATACCGATTTCAACCCCTTCAGGGTGGGCGGGTGAGGCCAGCAGGGCGCGGCCGCAACGCGTGGCGCTGGCCGGCGTATCGGGTGTGGCGCCCGTGTGGTGCGGGCCAGGGAGCGATGCACATGAACGCCGAGCCGCAGATCTATTCCGACTCCAAGGCCGAGACCTACCTGGACCTGCAGGCGGCCGTCGGCATCACCAAGCATTTCGGTGGCTATGACGCCACCGACGAGCTGCACCGGCTCTGCCGCGTGGATCTGGCGCGCGAGGTGCTCGAGGTGGGCTGTGGCGTGGGTGTCGGGCCGGCCTACATCGCCAAACGCTATGGCTGCCGCGTGGTGGCCGTCGACCTCTCGCCCGACATGCTGGCCTGGGCCGAACGCCGTGCACAGCGCGACGGCGTGGCCGACCTCGTGACGCTGCAGCAGGCCAACGTGCTGGCGCTGCCTTTTGAAGACGACCGCTTCGACGCCGTGTTGGCCGAGTCGGTGCTGGCCTTTGTACAAGACAAGCCGCGCGCCCTGGCCGAGATGATCCGCGTGACGCGGCCTGGCGGCTATGTGGGCCTCAACGAGAGCTACTGGTCGCAGCACCCGCCCGAGGGCAGCGCGCAGGCCTGGGCCTCGCTGGGCTCGGCCATCATCACCGCAGACGAATGGCGCGCTCTGTGGGCCGCCACACCGCTCGAAGAGCGCGTCGTGCAGCCGCGCGGCTATCGCTTTGGCCGCGAGGCCGGCGATCGCATGCGCTGGATCGGCTGGGGCGAGGCGCTGCGCGCCTGGGGCCGCATCATCAAGATGATGGCCACCAACCGGGCGCTGTGGGGCGCGGTGCGCACCTCGCTGCGCGCTCAGCGCGAGACGCCCCGAGAGCTAATGCGCGCCTTTGCCTATGCGCTGTTTGTGGGGCGCAAGCCGGCTGCGCCGCAGGCCTGACGTCAACGCACCATCCAACCACGCGCCCGGGCGCGCGACCACCTGCAGGAGAGTGATCAGCATGGATATCGACCCGACGCCGCTCATCCCCGAAGAGGTGCCCGCAGGGCACCGCAGCGGATTCATCGCCATCGTGGGCAAGCCCAACGTGGGCAAGAGCACCCTCGTCAACCACTGGCTGGGCACCAAGGTGGCCGCCGTTTCGTCCAAGCCGCAGACCACGCGCACGCGGCTGCTGGGCATCCTCACCCGCGAAGACGCCCAGCTGGTGTTCATCGACACGCCAGGCATCCACCTGCCGCACAACCGCCTGGGCGAGATTATGGTGCAGCAGGCCCGCTCGGCCGTGCCCGATGCCGACCTCGTGCTGCTGATGGTGGACCTGACCACGCCCCCCAACCAGGCCGATCAGGCCGTGGCCGCGCTGGTGGCCGATAACGTGCAGCTGCCCGCGTTGCTGGTGCTGAACAAGGCCGACGCGCTGGCGCCCGACCAGCTGACCGAGCGCCTCGACGCCTACCGCGCGCTGGGCCAGTTCGATGGCGAGGCCGTCATCAGCGCCCTCACCGGCGAGGGCGCCGCGGCGTTGCTTGAGCGTATTGTGAGTATACTACCCACGGGGCCGCGCTTCTTTCCCGCCGATCAGCTCACCGACCAGCCCGACCGCTTTTTCGTGGCCGAGGTGATCCGCGAAAAGGCCCTGGGCCACCTGGAGCAAGAGGTGCCCCACGCCGCGGCCGTGCTGGTCAACAGCTTTGTCGAGCGCGAGGACGGCGTGTTGGCCATCGAGGCCGACATCCTCGTCGAGCGCGACTCGCAAAAGGGCATTGTCATCGGCAAGGGCGGCGCCATGCTCAAGGCCATCGGCTCTGAGGCGCGCGCCGACCTGGAGCGCTTTTACGGCTGTCGCGTGTACCTGGGGCTGTGGGTCAAGGTGCGCAAAGACTGGCGCAAGAACATGCACTATCTGCGCGATCTGGGCCTGGCAGACTAGCCCGCGCCGCTAGGCCGGCCGCGTCTGGGCCAGCAGGGCCAGCGAGGCGTGGCCCTCGCCGGCGTAGGTGTCAAAGGCGTTCTCGGCGCCCCAGGTGACGGCCGCCGACGCATATTGCACCTGCGCCACCCAGAGCTGCGTGCGCTCGCGTGCCGTCAGTGTCAAGCCATAGCCCTCGAGCAGCGCCGCGGGCAGCTCGGGCTGGCGGTGCCATTCCCAGTCGGGGTAGCGTGAAAACTCGGCCATGCGCACGTCTCGCCGCGCAAACTCAAAGTCGATCACGCCGGACCAGGCGCCGCCTGCCGCCACCTGCCAGTTGTAGGGGTTATAGTCGCGGTGGCAGGCCACGGGCGGCTCGCCGGCAAAGGCCGCGGCCAGCTCGTGCGCTGCTGCCAGGGTGCGCCGCTCGGCGGCATCAAAGCGCATCAGCCGGGCGCTGCCGGTCCACTCGTCCAGCTCGGCGCGCACAAAGGCCACCGCCTCGCTGCTGGCTGCGGCAGGGCGTGCGGGCGAGGTGGGCGCGGGGGCGCCATCGCGCTGGCAAAAGCCAAACTGCGGCGCCACCGGCAGGGCGTGCAGCGCCACCAGCGCCTGCCCTGCGGCGTGCCAGGCGGCGCGCTGCTGCTCGGGCGAGAGGGGCACAGCGCGCATGGTGCTGCCGGGCACCTCGCTGAGCAGCAGGGCCAGCGGCTCTTGTGCGTGAGCGGCCAACAGCCGTGGCGCCAGCCCGCCAAAGGCCGGCGCCCAGTGTTCGCTGGCGTACGCCTCGTTGGCCCAGTTGGCGTGCTCGCTGTGCCGCTTGAGGTAGGCGCGCGCGCCCGTCTCGGCCGCCAGCCGCACCACCCAAGAGCGCCCGTGGATGCGCCCGTCGCCCGCCTCGGCGTGGCAGGGCCCCAGCACGGCTGTGGCCCAGCCCAACAGCGCCTGCAGGTCTCGTTCGGCGTCGTTCATGGTGTGCTCTCCGTTGCGGGTCATCGGCGCACCATACACCGCGCGGCGCCGCTCGCCAAACAGAGAGGGGGGCCTGCTGGCCCCCCTCTGGTGTCGACTCGCCCGAGGTCTACCAGGAGAAGGTCTCGGGGTTGTGCAGTGCCGGGTGCGGGACGATCCACGGGCCGGTAAAGCCACCGGTCTTGGTGTCTTCGCGGTCGGGCACGTTCTTGAGGTCCTTGTGCTTGAAATACTGGCTCGGGACGTTGGACACCGAACCCATGCCAAAGCCGCCCTGCTCGATATGGATGTCGATCAGGTCCCACACGAGCTGCATACGGACCATCTCATCAGGCTCAAGCAGGGCCTGGGTGAGCATGTCTTGCATGCGGGGCACGACGGTGTCGGCAAAGCCGGGCTCCATCGAGGCCCAACGCGGTGGGGTGCGATCCCACGGGCTCTTGTCCAGCTCGGTGTCTTCCTTCTCGGTGCCCAGCTGCTGATAGCGGTTGCCGCACAGCGGCGCCCAGCGCTCGGGCTCGTTGGGGACCACCCAGCTCGGGTACACCAGGCAGTCGGGGCCATCACCCACGCCCCAGTTGGCGCGGATCTCGCCCTGGCCTGACGTCCACATCTGGCCGAACTCGGAATCTGGCACGGGGTTGTTGATGATCATCAAGCCGGCCTCGTTCCAGCCCTTGGTGTGCAGCTCGAGCCCCTGGACGTTGGTGGTGCCCATGGTGGCCTGGTAGTCGATGCGGATCTCGAGCTTGGAGCCATCGGGGAACTCGCGCCAGCCATCGCCGTCGGCGTCGACCACGCCGATGCCATCGAGCAGGCCCTTGGCCTTTTCGACGTCAAACTCGATGAACATGTCGCGCCACTTGGCGTACATCTCGCGAGCTTTGTCGTTAAAGTTGAACTCGAGGGCCTTGGGGCTCATGGTGCCCGAGCTCAGCTCGCCGTTGCCAAAGTAGAGCACCTTGCGAGTGGTCTCGCGGTCCATGCAGTGGCCCATGGCGCGCTTGAAATCGGGGTTGCGGTAGAGCTCGCGCTTTTTGTCGTCGGGCGTGTCAAAGTTGTGGAAGTAGTAGGGCACGCCGCCGCCGCCACCGTCCAGCAAGATCTGGATATAGTTGCCGCCCTGCTGGCCCTCTTTGAGGGTGGCCAGGTCGCCCATCTGGATGCTGTGGTTGACGTGCGCCAGATAGTCGATGCCGCCCTGCAGCACCGTCAGCACCTGCACCTGGGCATCCTGGATCATCTTCTCATCGATGCCATCGATGTACGGGAGCTGGTTGCCCTCGCTATCGACGCAGTAGTAGAAGGGGTTGCGCTTCCAGGTGCGAGATTGTCCGGGGTCGTACTTTTCGCAGATCCAGGCCGAGAGGGCCGGGCAGTCGGGGTTCTGGCGATAGAGGATCTTTTCGCGCAGCGTCTCGACGTCCTTCATCTCGGTGTTGTACTTGGGGTGGAACTGCTCAAGATAGTGCTTGGGCGCGATCCACCGCGGGCCGACGTTGGCGTTGACCCACATGGCCAGGCGCTTGAGCGTGAGTGGCGCCGACACGACGTACTTGAGCGTCAGGGTATAGTCGTCAACCTTGATCAGCTCCACCAGCTCGCCGCCAGCCTGCCCAAAGTCGGGTGGCTGATCGGGAAAGTCGGTGTAGAGCACGAGGTCGTTCCACCAGAAGAGCACGTCTTCCACCGTCACCGGCTCGCCGTCAGACCATTTCACGCCCTCGCGGATGTGCACGGTCCATTCGGTGTTGTCGGCGTTGACCTCATACGTATCGCACAGGCCGGGGGCAATGCCCAGGCCGTCGTCGATCCATCGGAAGGCCGAGTGACCATACATCCACTCTTCCATGCCGTTGCCCAGGTTGGGGTGGAAGGTGCGGATGCGCCCGCCATACTTGCCGATCTCGTCGATGCAGCCCAGCGTGAGCGGCACCTTGGGCAGACGGTCGGCCAGCGGCGGCAGTTGGCCAGCAGCCACCAGCTCGGCGAGCTCGGGGGCCTCTTTGGCTGGCACAGCGGTTGGCACTGGCGTGGCCGTAGCGGCCAGCGTGGGGATGGGCGTGTTGGTGGGCTCTGGGGCTTTGGTGGGCGGGGCCGCCGGTGCGGCTGGCTGGGCCGGTGCGGGGGCCTGTGTGGCGGGGGCCTTGGCGCAAGCGGCCAGCGCTACGCCTACGGCACCCATGGCGGATGCGAACAGGAACTCACGACGGTTCAACTTGAGCTGCGACATTGCATCCTCTCCTTTGAATCGACAAAAAGGCCGCTATCCTGCTTCTGCGAGGCTCTAGGCCGCGCGAATACCCTCCTTTCTGGAGTTAAGGATAGCGCAGCATCGTATGGTTGTCAACACTCAGTCCTGATATTCGTCGTCCGAGTGCGGGGTTTCGTCATGCGGGGCCGGCTGTGCGGGCTGTGCCGCGCCGCCCTGGCTGTGGTATCATGCGCATAACCCCACTTGAGGAGTTTCCGCATGCCTCACACCTGCCCTGGCGAGCTGTGCGCCGCCCTGCGCCGCGCGCGCGTGGTGCTGTGCGACCTGTTCCGCACCCTGGCCAGCGTCGAAGATGCCAACCCGCCAGGCGCGCCCACCCCTGCCCAGACGCTGGGCCTGCAGGTAGAGCCGCTGGCCTCGGCCTGGGCCGCCGCCTGGCAGGCCACCACCGACGACCGTGTGCTGGGGCGCATCGCCACGGCGTACGACGTGCTGGCCATCCCCGCGCGGCTGGCGGCGCCGCACCTGCCCGAGGCCGTCATCGCAGCCGCCGTGGCCACCCGCCAGCAGCGGTTCGACAACGCGCTCATGCGGGTGCGGCCCGAGGTGTTGACGGCGCTGGCTGCCCTGCGGCGTGGCGGCTGGCGGCTCGGGCTGGTGTCTAACGCCGACTATATGGACATCCATGCCTGGGGGCGTTCGCCGCTGAGAGACTGTTTCGATGTGGCGGCCTTTTCTTGCGAGGTGGGGGTGGCCAAGCCCGACGCGGGGCTCTACCTGGCCGCGTGCAACGCGCTGGGCGTCTCGCCAGAGGCCTGCCTGTACGTGGGCGATGGCGGCAACGATGAGCTGCGCGCCGCCGCCGCTCTGGGCATGACGCCCGTGCAGCTGACCGGCATTCTGACGCGCTACTTTCCCGAGCTGGTTGAGGCGCAACGCGCTGGCGTGCGCCTGCGCATCGCCACCCTGGGCGAGCTGGCCGCCTGTGTGGCCTCAGGGGCGCGGCCGCCTGCCTAGCTGCGGTTCAGCAGGCCACTGCGCAGGGCCCAGGTCACCACCTGCTCGCGGTTGTGCAGGTGCAGGCGCCGCAGCATCTGGCTCATGTGATACTTGACGGTGCGCTCGCTGATAAAGAGCTGTGCTCCCGCCTCTTTGTAGGTCAAACCGCTGCCCACCAGCTCGAGCACCTGGCGTTCGCGCACCGACAGCGTGTCGACCGCCGTGTCTTGCGGTGCCTGGCCGGCCTTTTGAGCACGCGCGCTCATCTGCGAGAACTCGCTTAGCAGCCGCGCCGATAGCCCCGGCGAGAGCGGCGCCTCGCCAGCGGCCACGCCCTCGAGCGCGTCAAAGAGCTGCTGTGGCTCGACCGACTTGAGCAGATAGCCGCTGGCCCCACTGCGCACCGCCTCGAACAGGTCATCCTCATCGGTCGATGTGGTCAGTATCACGATCTTGACCTCGGGCATCTCGGCCTGGATGAGCCGCGTGGCCTGCAACCCGTCGCACAGCGGCATGCGCACATCCATCAAGATCACCTCGGGGTGCAGGTTGCGCGCCAGCCGCAGCGCCTCGAGGCCGTCTCTGGCGGCGCCCACCACCTGGTGGCCCCCCGCCTGCAACAGCGCCTGTAGCCCCTGGCAGAACAGCGCATGATCATCGGCCAGGAGAATCCTCATGAGGCCTCCTCAGGCGCCACGGGGGCGCACACCTCGATGCTGGCGCCCTCGCCTGGTGCCGAGCGCACCGTCAGCTGGCCGCCGATCCGCTCGGCCCGCTGCCGCATGACCTGTAGCCCATAGTGTTGCGCGCGGGTGGCTCTGGCCGCGTCGAACCCCACGCCGCTATCCACCACCGCCAGGCGCACATGGCCGTCATCCAGAGCCAGCGTCACCGCCACCTGGGCCTCCTGGCCGGCGTGCTTGCGCACGTTGGCCAGCGCCTCCTGGGCGATGCGCAATAGCTGCACCCCCGCCGCCGGCGAGACCGCGCCGTTGATGCAGGCGCTTTCAGAGGGCAGGTGCAGCTGGGCGCTCATGCCCGCCGAGCGCTCCCAATGCTCTACCGCCCGCTGCAGCGCGTCGCACAGGTTGCTGCCGGGCGCGTTGACGCTCAACAGGTCGCCGATGAGGGCGCGTATCTCGCCCTGCGCCTCGCTGGCCACGTTGGCAAGCCGCTCGAGACTGCTGGCTGCCGTGCGCTCATCGCCCGCCTGCAACTGCGACTGCGCCGCGCTAGACTGCATTTGAATAAAGGCGAGCGTCTGCGAGAGGCTGTCGTGCAGCTCGTGAGCCAGCATCTCGCGCTCTTGCAGGGCCGCAGAGGCCCACTGTTCGGCCAGCAGCCTGGCCCGCGCGCGCTGCTCGACCGTCACGTCGTGCAGCGCTACCAGCTGCCCAATCGGCTCGTCGTTGTGATCGCGCAGCGGGCGCAAGCGTGGCGTCAGTTGCCGTGTCTGGGGCCCGCTGCCCAGCGTGAGCGTGCTCACCAGCGCCAGGGGGCCCTCGCTGGCAGCTGTGGCCCGCAACAGAGCGGGCAGGGGGGCCCCCTGTTCCAGCAGGGCGCCCAGGCTTGCTTGCGCGGCGGGGTTGCAGTGCAGCACGCGCCCGTCCAGGTCGCAGACGATCAGCCCCTCGCCGAACTGCTCAAAGGCGTCTTGCCGCGCTGTGACCACAGGATCGAACAGGCCAAAGGCCCACAGCGCCGCGCCATAGCTGCCCGAGCTGATGACGAACATCAGGGCCAGCTCGGTCATGTCGAGCGCAGGGCCCTGCGTCAGCAGCCGAACGCCGTAATAGCCCCGCGCCAGCAGCTGCCCGACGATCATCACCGCTACGGCGGGGCGCAGGCGCGGCGAGCGTACGAACACCCGCACGAACACGCCCACATTCACCGCCACCATCAGCATGCCCAGCAGCAGCCCCACGCGCACCGCTGGGCCCTGCATCTCCAGGGTGACGGGGTACGTGGTGCCCGGCCGGTAAGCCAGCCCATGCCAGGGGTTGGTGGCCACCAGCGCCAGCATCGCCAGTGAGGGCAGCGAGAGCAGCAGCGCCCGCCGGCGCGTCAACCAGCGCCCCGATGTGGCGTACTCGATGGCGAACACCATCGTCGCCGTTATCAGTGGCCACTGCATCACCACGCCAAAGCGGTGCCAAAAGCGTTGCAGCCCGAGATCGACGGCGGTGGTCATCAGAATCGCGCTCAACAGCCACAGCGCCGACACGAGGCAGGCCACGGCAAACGGGCGCGCGGCCGCCAGCCGCAGCCGCCAACTGCTGGCCCCCAGCGCCAAGAGCACCAGCAGCACTGCCGCCGGCAGCCAGATCGCAGGCGTATAGGCGTAACTCATGCCGCGTCTCCCCCTCTGACCACGGCTTGACCAACCCGGCCCAACCGTCTGTAGCATAACCAAGCGTCGGCATAGTGCAAGCGCCCCTGTCTGTAGGGACAGGGGGTGCCCACCAGAACTGTCTGCTGACTGACCATGCGGACAGTGTTGAGGCGCCCGTGCGCGCTTATCATCTATATGGAGCGTGTGTTGCCGGCGTATAGCAGCATGGTGTGGGTGTGAAAGGAGCGCTATGAGGTTGCGGCGGTGGGTTTCGGTGTGCACCACGATTCTGCTTTTGGCCTCGATGGTGGGGCCGATGCCAGCCCAGGCTGATCTGTCGGGCTCGTACGTGGCCCTCGACGCCGCAGCCGGCGGGCAGGCCTGCTACAGCCCGTCGGCGGGGCCACAGACGTTCTGCTTCAAGGCCGAGACCTTTAGCCTGGATGGCGAGATCATGGACTATCTCGAGCTCCAGCTGCCCCCCGGCTGGTTGGTGGCTTACAACCTCACCGTGGTCGGCGAGCCCACCTGCGATTGGGGCTACTTTGGCCCTGCCGGCTATAGCCTTTGGCAGCTCTGGACCGATGGCCGCTATGCTATCGATCATGTTCGCTTTCATGACAGCTATGAGGGCGACCACTGCCTGGCAACCTACTGTCTCACCCTGGAGCCCCCCCCCGCTGCGGCTGGCGGCGATATCGAGATCGGCTGGCTCTATGACGGCCGCGGCGGCGATGGGTACGCGGTGCCGCATTACCCCTGCAGCCTGGGTGGCCTGGTGAGCACGGTCTATGGCGACGTGTGCGACGAGCAGCGCTACCCCCGTGTGACTATCCCCGAATGCTCGGTGGCCGACACCGACGGCGATGGTGTGGTAGACGCCAGCGACAACTGCCCCGCAGTCGCCAATCCCGATCAGGCCGACACCGATGGAGACGGCGCGGGCGATGCTTGTGACGGCTGCCCCGATGACCCGCACAAAGTCGCGCCCGGCGTCTGCGGCTGCCTCGTGCCCGACACCGATCGCGATAGCGACGGCGTGGCCGACTGTATCGACGGCTGCCCGGTCGACCCCGCCAAGGTCGCGCCCGGCGTCTGCGGCTGTGGCGTGGCCGACACCGATAGCGATGATGACGGGACGCCAGACTGCAATGACCTCTGCCCGAATGACCCCAACAAGATCGAGCCCGGCAGCAATGGCTGCGGCGTGCCCGAAGGCCTCGACGACGACGGCGATGGCATCTTTGATGATGTCGACAACTGTCCGTTCTGGGGCAACCCCGACCAGGCCGATGGCGACGGCGATGGCGTTGGCGACGTCTGCGACAACTGCCGCACCATGCCCAACGTTGACCAGACGGACACCGACTGGGACGGCTATGGCGATGTCTGCGACAACTGCCCCCTCGACGAGAACACCGGTCAGGGCGATGCCGACGGCGATGGCACGGGCGACGTCTGCGATGGCTGCCCCTACGATTCGCTCAAGACCGAGCCCGGCCAGTGCGGCTGCGGCACGCGAGACGTGCACAGCGATGACGACGGTGTGGCCGACTGTATCGATAACTGCGTCCTGGTGTCCAACCCCGATCAGGCCAACAGCGATGGCGACTTGGCCGGCGATGCCTGCGATGGCTGCCCCTACGACGCCGACAAGTACGAGCCCGGCGTCTGCGGCTGTGGCCTGCCAGATGTGGACAGCGACGGCGACGGCACCTATGACTGCCACGACGGCTGCCCGAACGACTACTTCAAGACCGACCCTGGCGTCTGCGGCTGTGGTGTGGAGGATGCCGACAACGACGGTGACGGGGTGATGGACTGCGTCGACAACTGTCCCGACACCGCCAACCCCGACCAGGCCGATAGCGACGGCGATGGCGTGGGCGACGCCTGCAGCGCTCCCGTGGGGCCTGCCGTGTGGGTGCAAGATATCAGCATCAGCACCAAGCCCAGCAGAAAGGCAAACACCTACACCGCCGCGGTGACCATCCGGACAGATGGTGCCGTCACTGTGGCCAAAGCCACCGTGCTGGGCGTGTGGACGTGGCCCGACGGCTCGACCGTGACGCAGACGGCCAGCCCCAACAGGCTCGGTTTGGCCGAGTTCTCGCAGCGCGCCACCGTGGCCCCTGCCGAGTTCTGCGTGCTCGACGTGACCATCAAGAAAGGGCCCGACTATGTGCCCAGCCGCAACGTCGAGACCTGTGAGACTCTGCTGGCGCCCGTCTCCCTTCCAGAGCCCGACCCCGTAGATCGACACGGTCGGGCTGTCGAGCGAGAGGAGCTGACCTGGCCACCAGGGGTGACGCCCAGGTAAAAGGGCAGGGGCCTCAGCCGCGGTATCGCCATGGCTGAGGCCCCTGCTGTTGCTCAGGCGCCAGCCGTTGCGGCCAGCTCGAGCTCAAAGGCATCCAGCAGCTGCGCGAGCAGGCGCCGATCGCCGGCGATATCTCGCAGCACCACAGCCAGGTTCACGTGCTGGCCGCAAGTGGTCAATACCACCTGCAGGCCGCGCATGCCTGGCCCCGGCACGCAGGCGGTCAGATAGGCATTGACCACCGGCGCGCCCAGCGTCAGCGGCGTTGGGTCGACCCGCCCGATGTTGTTGAACAGCGGCGCGCCGCTGCCCATCGGCCGTGGCGCGGTGCCGTCGCCCGTGCGAGCGCTGGCCGGCGGTGTGGGGCGATGGCGCGCCAGCAGCCGGCGCTGCAGCCAGGCGGGCAGAGAGAGCGCCAGCGTCATGCCCAGCGAGGGTGGCTCGGCCTTGATGCGCGCCATCTCGGCCTTGACGCGAGCCACCGTCTCGGCAAGGGTGGCGCCAAGCTCTGTGCCAATGCAGGTGTGCACCATCTGCGAGAGGTTGGCCACCGCGTTGGCCCGCCCACCAGGCAGGTAGCGCCGCAGGCTCATGTGCGTGGCCACGCTCAAGCGTGTGTTGGGCGGCGGCGGCGCCAGCCGCGCGATGGCACGATACCACGCCGCCAGCAGCACGTCGTTGACAGTGGCCTGCTGCGCGCGCGCATAGGCGCGCACTTGCTGCAGCTGCTCGGCCGGCAGCTCGCGCACCACCAGCAGCGGCGGGCCGTCGTCGCCAGGCTCAAGGGGCAGCGCCCAGCCGCCCTCGCGCGGCGGCATCACCGGGCGCCGCAGCGCCTCGCGCAGCCCACGCCAGCCCAGACGCCGCGCCACCTGCCACATGCCGCGCTGCCCCCTGACGTTGGGCGCTGGCCGGTAGGTCGGGTCGCGCTCAAGCGCCGCATAGATCTGCGCCAGCTGTTGCAGATAGTCGAGCGTGCCCAGGCCATCGCCCAGCAGATGGTGCGGCTTGAAGCAAAAGACATCGTGCTGGCCGCGGATCAGCGCCGAGTGCACCAGCGGCCCCTCGCGCGGGTCGAACGGCGCCAGCGCAAAGCGCGCCAACGCGGCGTCGGCCTCGGCCTGGTTGGCCACCTCGATCACCTCCAGCAGGGGCCCGCCCTCGCGCGCGGCGGCGTCGAGCTCGGCAGCAGTGAGCCGCTGATAGTAGGGGCGGCCGCGCCCCTCGACCAGGCGGCAGCCGGCCACGGGCACGGCGTCGAGCGACAGGCGCAGGGCGCGGCGCAGCCGCTCGGCATCGGTGTAGCCGTCTAGCGTGAGCACCGCGCGGATCAGCCCGTCGTGCAGGTTGCGCAGCATGATGTTGATCATATCGGCTGCGCATACGCGCATGCGTTGAGGGATGGTGGCCATGCTCGCTCCTTGGTAGCAGGGTGGCGCCTGGGCGCAACTGCCGCCCAGTATAGGCCCTGCGCCGGCGCTGCTCAAGCGCCAGCACGGCCGGTGCGACGTGTCTGTGACGAATATCGCGTTTTGGGCCGTGTCAACTCCCGAAAACCCATTGTGCTCGCCACTGAAATGTGCTATTCTAGTAATGCAGAGGCCAACACCACCACGGATCGCGCGAGTGCGATGAGCCAGCGCTGACCACGCGATGGCGCGCTCTGACGACGAGGCCGGGTGGAGCGAGCGTGGGGGCATGATAGAAAGGGGGGCGCCGCTGTTGTCTGGCTGCCATCCGACCATGGCCTGTCCCTGTTCCTTATACACGATGTAGGGTGGGGGGGATGCAGATGAAGAACAGGTGGCTCCGGGTTGCGCTATTGGCGACGGTGTTGTTGAGCGTATTGGCGCTGGCCGGCTGCCTGGAGGTCGATATCGACCCCGACAGCCTCAACCTGATGGAAAAGACCAAGGGCAAGGCGGTCATCACCGCCTATCTAGACTGGACATTTCCGTTCGACCCCGAAGAGATCGAAACCGTCGAGGTGTCCTGCCCCTGTGGCGGCGATGGCGTCATGGCCCACGCCATCAAGACCGAGTGGGTGCCCATCGACCCGATGAACCCTTGCTCGCCCATGAAGCAGCAGATGGTGGTCAAGTTCGACCGCATCGCCGTGGCGGCGATGATCAAGGCCAACTGCAACGTCGACCCGGTGTTTGAGCAGTGGGTCGACCTCAAGGTCACCGTCAACGGCACCGAGTCTGACATGTACACACTGCGTGTGTTGATGCCAGACCTGGCGCCCGAAAAGTAGCACCCACAACGGATGTGAGAGGGCGGCCGTCAGGCCGCCCTCGGTTGCTGTCTGGCGCCGCTAAACCACCGTGCGACGGGCGCCCACCTGATGCTCGACCCAGCGCAGACCGCGGGCCGGGGCGCGCTGCAGCAGGTCGAGCAGCAGGGCGTTCTCTTGGGCCAGGGCGGCCAGCAGGGCCAGCCAGCGTCGGTAGAGTTCAACCATCGTGCTCCTCCTGAGGGGGTTCGCAGGGCGTATGCCGAGCGGGCCGCAGCGTGGGACGTGCGGGCCGCAGCGTGGGACGTGCGGGCCGCAGCGTGGGACGTGCGGGCCGCAGCGTGGGACGTGCGGGCCGCAACGCTTCACGTGCGGGCCGCAACGCTTTGCGCGCGGAGCGCACCCGCTGGCGCACCGCCGCGCCGCTGGGCAGGCCCAGCCGCCGGGCCACTGTCTCTGAGGGCAGCTCTTGCAGCGCCGTCATATAGAGCGCCTGCCGCTGGGCCGGTCGCAGCCGCCGCAGGGCCGCCTCGAGCGCGGCCAGTTGCGCCAGACTGTCGGCCACGCGGGCGCCATCTTCGCCCACCAGGGCGCCTGGCGCCGGCCTGGGCTCGCCGCGGCCCGCGTTGTTGCGCTGGGCATCATAGGCGGCGCCGTCGAGCCACTCGGGCGGGCAGGGCTGCTCAAAGCGCCGCCACAGGCGCTGCGGCGCTCGCCGCAAGATGCGCAGCCCGCCGCCCCACAGCGCCCTGCTCCAGGCCGTGCGCAGCGGCGCGTGCGCCCAGGTGAGCGCCTCGTCGGGCAGCCTGGCGAACTCGGGCCGCCGCAACAGCGCGCAGAATTCGAGAAACAGGTCTTGCAGCAGGTCGTCGTGGTCGTAAAAGCCGCCTTCGCCACGGCGCAGGCGATAGAGCGCCTCACGACAGCGCCGCTCGGCCAAGAGACGCGCATCGGGCCACAGGGCCTCGGCGCGGCGCATCAAGCGGCCCTCGGGCGCGCTCATCGCCCACCTCGGCTGGGGCCGCCCGGCACGTCGTCGGCTGCCACGTCGTCGGCTTCGACGTCGTCGGCTTCGACGTCGTCGGCTTCGACGACCAGCCCTGGCCCCGCAGCAGGGCGCGGCTCGCGGTCGAGCAGGGCGCACAGCGCCGCCGAGATGAGCAGGTCGTCGTGCACGGTGGGGTCGGCCACGCCCCAGCGCATGCGCCGCTCGGGGCCGGCCACGGTATAGTCGGCGGCGGCCACCTCGCGCCAGAACTGGGCCTGCGCCGCCGCGGCCGGGTGGCCGGCGGGCAGCTCGGCGTGGTCGCTAAAGCGCCCCGAAGCGCACAGCCCGCGAAAGGCCCAGCCCAACTCTGACTTGGCGGTGGCGCTGAACACAAAGGGCGTCACGCGCGGGCCCAGCGCCTGCCGCAGATAGGCCGCCAGCCCCGCCCCCAGGCCGGTGGCATCGACCACCACGCGCGCCGCGCCCCACTGTTCGGCCAGCCGCGCGATGGCCCCCTGCACCTCGAGCAGGGGGCGGCCCGTCCACCAGTGGCGCGCCACCACACGGTAGCGTGGCAGCGGCCCGCCCCGCTCGACGGCCACGATGGTGATGGCCGTGCTGTCGCGCCGCGGCTGCTGCTGCCGCAGGGCGTCGTCGATGGCGCCGCGCTCCTCGGCCTCGCCGCCCACATCTACCAGCAGGGCGTACTCCTCGCCGGGCAGCGGGCCCGCCAGCGGTGGATGGCTGCCGCGCATCAGCGCCTGCGCCTCGGGCGGCAACAGGCCGCCGTCGCTGGCGATCTCTTGCAGCAGATATTGCGTCCTGATCAGCGGGTGGTCGGCGCCGAGCCGCGCGATCTCGCCTGCCACATACTGTTTATACTCAGGAACCTCGGCGGCTACCTGCTGCCAGCTCACGGTGAACACCCGCTGTTGGCCGTCGCGACGTTCGAGCGCCCTCAGCGCGCGCATGGTGCGCGCCAGCAGGGTCTGCGCCGTCCAGGCGGTGCCCCACAGCACGGTGGTGGCGGCGGTCGACGCGGCCATGGGCCTAAAGTCCTTGTCCCATTTGACCTCGTCGATATCCTGCGCCTCGTCGCCCTCGAGCAGGATGCTGGCGGTGGCGCCCACCACGTTGGCCTCTGGGGCCGCCGAGTAGAACGCCGCGCGGGCCTGGCCCACCCGCAGCATATGGCCCTGCTCGCGGCGCGGCGCGGGCAGGGCGGCGCCCTGCAACACCGTCTCGAGGCGCAGCAGGCTGTTGAGCGCCTGCGGCGTGAGGGTAGGGGCCGCCTTGACGATGGTGCCACCGCGCCGCCGGTGCAGGTTGAGCAAAAAGGCCTCGACCTGCGCGGCGGTCTCGTTCTTGCCGGCCTGGCGCGGCATCATCACCGCCAGGGTGAGGCCCTTGCGCCGCAGCACGCTGTCGACGATGGCCCGCGCCGGCGCCAGCTGATAGCGCCGCAACGGCCGCCGCAGCACCGCGCGGCTGAACAGGCCGATGTCGCTCATGGCGCGCACCAGGGCGCGCCGCCGTCGCTGCAGCTCGGCCTCAGTCAACAATCTGGCCATCGCGCACCTCTGTGGGGGCTGGGCGCTCTTCGTCTGGCGGGGCGGCCAGCAGCGCCTCGATCTCGTCATAGACCGACTGCATCAGCGCATCCAGCGCGCCGGCGTGCTCGCCGCGCAGCTCGGCGCGAGCGCGCAACAGTTGCACCACGCGGGTGGCCGAGTCGCTCCAGGCGCGCAGGAACTGCGTGGGGGTCACAGCGGCGTCGGGGTCGGCGTCGAGCCACTCTGAAAAGCGAGCGCGCGCCGCCAGCAGTTGGCGCAGCTCCTCGTCGATGACGGCCAGGGGGTCGTCGCCGGCACTGCCGGCGGCCTCTGCCGTCAGCGGCGCAGGCTTTGCCGTCAGCGGCGCAGGCTTTGCCGTCAGCGGCGCAGGCTTTGCCGTCAGCGGCGCAGGCTCTGGTGCGCGGGCCGCCAGGCGCAACAGGGGCAGCACGCGCTGCGCCTGCGACCCGATGGCGCGCGACGTCAGGTGAGACGAGCACAGCTCGTGGCCGTGCTTGGCCCAGGCCCTGCAGCCAGGCACCTGGCAGGGCCGCTTGTTGGGGTTGCGGGGCATGGCTCCTCCATACGAACATTTGTTCGTATGTCAGCATAGCATGCTCCCGCCGCGGCCGCAATGGGGAGCCCCGCAGGGGGACGTTAATATCGCCAAAAGCAGCGGCCCCGCGCCAGCAGGCCAGGGGGCCAACCGACGCGGGGCCTCGATCGCTGGCGCGGGCTATCGCCTCAGGCGCGCGCTGCCTGCTGTCGCGCGGCCCTGCGCCGCTCGAACAGTTTGCGCAGCTCATCGGCCGCGAACACCGAGCTGGTGATGAGCACGATCAGCCCCCAGTCGCCCCAGCTCAAGGGCACGGTGCCCAGCGCCGCCTGCATAAAGGGCACATGCTCGGCCAGCAGTTGCAGCACCACCGACAGCACGATGGCGCCCACCAGGTAGCGGTTCTTGAAGAGGCCCAGCTCGAACACCGACCGCTTGCGCGAGCGGCAGTTGAGCGAGTTGAACACCTGGAACATGGCCAGCGTGGTGAACGCCATCGTCTGCGCATAGATCAGGCTGCCACTGTTGCTGGCGCGCCCGAACATCCACAGCGTGCCGATGGCCATCAGGCTGGCCGTCATCAGCAGGTTCTGTACGATCTCTCGGTTGATGATGCGCGCTTGGGCGTCGCGCGGCGGCTCATCCATCACATCGCCCTCTTTGGGCTCCATCGCCAGGGTGATGTCGAGGATGCCATCGGTCACCAGGTTGACCCACAGGATCTGCACCGGCGTAACGATCAACCCCTTTGATGCGAACAGCACCAGCGAGGCCAGCAGCGTCAGGTTCTCGCCGATGTTGGTGGCCAGCAGAAACTTGACCACCTTGCGCACGTTCTGAAAGATGACGCGCCCCTCTTCGACGGCGTTGACGATGCTGGCAAAGTTGTCGTCGGTGAGCACCATCTCGGCCGTCTCTTTGGTCACATCGGTGCCGGTGATGCCCATGGCCACGCCGATCTGCGCGGCCTGCAACGCGGGCGCGTCGTTCACGCCGTCGCCCGTCATGGCCACCACGTGCCCCTGCCGCTGCAGGCTCTGGACGATGCGGTGTTTGTGCTCGGGCGCCACCCGCGCAAACACGGCCGTATGCTCGATCACCGCATCCAGCTCGTCGTCGCTCATCTGCTGCACCTCGGGGCCGGTGAGCGTCCTCTGCCCCGTGCGCAAAATGCCCACCTGCCGAGCGATGGCCTCGCCCGTCACCTTGTGGTCGCCGGTGGCCATCATCACGCGGATGCCCGCGCCCTGCGCGCGCGCCACCGCCTCGGGCACCTCGGGGCGTGGCGGGTCCATCATGCCGGCCAGGCCCACAAACACCAGCTCAACCGGATGGCCGTACGCGAGGTCCTCTTTGACCCGCTCCACCTCAGCCGGCGCGATGGCCTGATAGGCCAGCCCCAGCACGCGCAGCGCGTCAGACGCCATGTTGTGGTTGGCCTCCAGAATTGCCTCGCGGTCGGCCTCGTCGAGCGGGCGCGCAGCGCCGTTGACGCGCCGCGCCGTGCAGCGCTCGAGCACCGTCTCGGGCGCCCCCTTGACGAACACCAGCACCTCATCGTCGCCGTTGCGATGAAAGGTCGCCATGAACTTGACCTTGCTGTTGAACGGCAGCTCGTCGACGCGGTGATAGCTCTCTTCCAGCTCTTCTTTGTGATGGCCCGCCTTGGCCGCCGCCACCACCAGGGCGCCCTCGGTGGGGTCGCCGCGAATCTCCCAGTCTGCCCGATCATCGTGCTCGTGACGCACCAGGCGCGCATCGTTACACAGCGCGCCGATGCACAGCGCCAGGCGCACCTCAGAGGCCGCGTTGGGGTCGAACGGCTCGCCGCCCATTGTGAACTCGCCCTCGGGCGCAAAGCCCGCGCCGCTCACCGCCACGGCCTTGTCGCCCGCCAGCAGCCGCTGCACCGTCATCTGGTTGGTGGTGAGGGTGCCCGTCTTGTCGCTGCAGATGACCGTCGCGGCGCCCAGCGTGTCTACCGCCGGCAGCCGCCGCATGATGGCCTTGCGCCTGGCCATGCGGTTGACGCCCACCGCCAGGGTGATGCTCATCACCGCCGGTAGTCCCTCGGGGATCGACGACACAGCCCCCGCCAGCGCAAACAGGGCGATCTCGGCAAAGGGCAGCGATAGCGCCAGCCCCAAAACAATGGTGGCCGTGGCCATGCCCAGCGCCAACAGCCCCAGCTTTTTGCCCAGGTCGCTCGTCTGGCGCTGCAGCGGCGACTGGACCTTTTCGGTCTCTTGAATCAGCGTGGCGATCTTGCCCATCTCGGTGTGCGCGCCGGTGGCATACACAATGGCCCGCCCGCGCCCGTTGGTGACGATGGTGCCGCCATACACCAGGTTGGTGCGGTCTGACACGCCCAGCGCCTCGCCCTCGAGCGCGGCCACCGTCTTGGCCGCCGCGATCGATTCGCCCGTGAGCATCGCCTCTTCAACCTCGAGATTGGCCGCCTCGATCAGGCGCGCATCGGCCGGCACCCGCGCGCCCGCGTCGAGCAGGATGATGTCTCCTGGCACGATGCGCCCCGTGGGGATGCTCAGCTCGATACAGTCTCGCACCTCAGGGCAGTCGCGCAGCACGTCGGCCTCGGGGGCGGCCTGCGCCTTGAGCGATTCGAGCGCCTCTTCGGCGCGATACTCTTGGAAAAAGCCGATCGCCGTGTTGAACAGGATCACCACGGCGATCACGATGGCGTCGGCCGTCTTGCCGGCCAGCAGCGAGATGCCCGCTGCCGCCAGCAACACAAACACCAGGGGGTTTTTAGCTGTGCCCAGAGGATGGTCAGCGCGCTGACTTGATGCGCGCTCTCGATCTCGTTCGGGCCATACTCGGCCAGGCGGCGTTCAGCCTCGGCCGATCCGAGCCCACGGGGGCCCGAGTTCAGGGCGGCGTAGGTATCCTCTAGCGAGAGGGTGTGCCAGAGCCTCTGCTGGTCCATGCGTCGCTGACCTCCTTGCGCGTCTAGACACGTCAACAACGCATTGTACCAGAAATGCCCTTGCGCTCCAAGGCGTTATGTCACTACTCTTGTGGGTAGCGTGGCCGGCAGGGGGTTGAGGCAAGCGCAAAGGCCGCTCGCCAGCGAGCGGCCCTGGGGTAGACGGTTGGCGTCAGCCGCAGCCGTGTGCCTAGCCTGCCCGCGAGGCGCTGATGAACACCCAGTACTCGTCGTACTGGCTGTCGGGGTTGGTGGCATAGCCGATGCCATACTCGACCTGCGTGGCGAAAAAGGGGTCTTCGCCCAGCACGTGCGAGCGGTGGTAGGGCGAGTTGAGCCAGGCCTCAATGATCTCTTGTGCGTGTGGCGAGCCAGCCGCCAGCGATTCGAGATTGTTGGCGGTGCGCTCGGTCTGATAGTAGCTCGGCAGCGGATAGCCTGCCTGCCGCACCAGCCAGTTGGGGCCATAGCCGTCGGGGTTGGTGTGGTCGAAATAGTCGCGCCTGGCCATGTCTTCAGCCTTGGCCTGCGCCACCTGCTGCAGGGTGGGGTCGAGCGTCATGGCAGGGCGACGCTGCCCCGCGTGCCCGCTGATCAGCGCGGCCATGGCCTGCGCCTCGGGGCAGAGCGTTGCCAGCGAGCCGCTGGCCTGCGGGGCCCTGAGCGCCATCGGCACGGCCACCTGGTGGCCAACGTCGGCCGAGGCGGTGGGCACCGGCGCGATCAGCTTGACGAACAGCAGCCAGGCGAGCGCCAGCAGCAACAGCCACACGCGGCGCGAGACATCACCATATCGGGTCATCGCACAATCCTCTCACACAGTAATGCATCATCAGAGTAAAGGATTTACCCTGACGGAAGCCTCACCGCTGAGAGGCGTGTTTCACGAGCATGCGTGTGAGAATACCGTGAGGTGCGGCGCAGGGCGCCGTCAGACGTGGTTGGCCTGCCAGACGAGCGCGTCGAGCGAGCGCAGCGGCAGGCGATGCATGGGGTCAACCAGCACCTGCACTGGCGGTTCGGGGCTGTTGATGGTGAGGCAGCGCAGCCCGCGCTGCGTCAACACCACCGGTTTTGTCTCGAGCGGGGCGTCAGGGGCCAGGCGCCAGCCCAGCTCGGTGTGCAGCTCCAGGTCGGTGTTGCCATCCACCGAGAGGCACACGTGGGTGGTGTGGCCGTCGTCGTCGCTGTGGCGCTCTACCGCGGCGATGCTCAAGGCGATATCGGGCGGCGTTTCGAGCCAGGGCTCGAGGTAGGGGCCCAGCTCTACCGGCTGGCGGCGCTGCAGGGCGTCGAACAGGTCGGCCGCCGACGACATGGCCCGCGCGTGGTCGCGGAAAAAGCGCTGCAGCCCCTTTACAAAGCGCCACGGCTGCAGCTTTTGGCAGAGCTGCTCCCACACCAGAGCGCCGCCGTTGTATACCAGGTGCCAGTTGGGCGGCCGCTCAAAGTCGGTGTGTAGATAGCCAAGCCCGCTATCGGCCTGGTGGCCCTGGTGCAGCACATAGGCCTCGGCATAGTGGCGACGGCAGGCCGCGCCCGCCGCAGGGCCATAGAGCTGCTCGAGCGCCCAGGCGGCGGCCCAGTTGGCCAGCCCCTCACTGACCCACAGGCTCATGGGGCCATCGACCGGCGCGCTGAACAGGTTCCACCCGTGAAAGAGCTCGTGCGCCAGCATGGCGGCGGCCCTTTGCCGCACCAGCAGGTCGGTCTCGAGGCGCGCCAGCCCGGCATCGGTGAGGTAGATGGCGCTGCCGCGGCACTCGGCCCAGGCGCGACGATCGTTGAGGGTGCCCACCGTGGCCAGTTGAAAGGCGCGCACGCCGTGGTCTCCCAGGGTGCGGTGGTACAGCGCCGCCAGGTCGAGCCCGGTTGTCAACAGGGGGCGCAGGTGCTCTTGCCCGCCATAGTGGAACAGCTCGACCAGCAGGCCGTCGCGCTCGTCGGCCACGCGCTCATAGGGCGCGCAGCTGAACGCGGGCAGGTTGGGGTTGGGGCTCTCGTAGCTATCCTGGCACTGCACGCCGTCGGTGCTCGAGGCCACCAGGGCCCCGGGCACGCACGAGAGCGAACCATCAGGGTAACTGATGCGCAGGCTGTAGGGCGCGGCCAGCGCGGCCACGTCTCCCAGGGCCAGCAGCGGAAAGTGCGCCGCTGCGGCATCCACGGCATAGCAGGCGGCCGTATCGACGGTGAGGGCGTCGAGCTTGCCCGCCTCACCACGGGTCACCAAAGCGGGGTCGAGGTGGTAGCGCAGCCAGAGGTGTAACTCGCACCCAGGGTCGCAGGGCTCGCTCAACGTCAGCGTCACCAGCTGGTAGCTCCGCTGGCGATAGGCCGCCGGCCGTGTGCGCGCCTGCAGGCTCAACGGCAGCGCCTGGCCTGGCCGCGACAGCGCCAGGGCATCGATACAGAGCCCTGCATGCAGCAAAAAGGCCACGCTGGCGGCGGGCGCGGCGCTCTCGTTGCGCAGCGTCACCGTCTGCTCGCTGGCAAACAGCCTCGCCGCCGGATCGACACTGTACGACAGGTCATAATGCAGCGCCACAAAGGGTGCGCTCGTCTCGCCCATCAGCGGTTGGCGCTGTGGCATCATGGCCATGCGCTCACCCTCGCTCCTGCGTCTGCGCCTGGATCATGGCGGCAATGTGCAGCACATAGCTGGCCGCCGTGGGCAGCCAGGCCCACATGCCCAGCGGCCAGGTGAGCGCCCACAGGCCGATGACGCTCACATAGAACAGCACCAGGTAGGGCCCCAGAATGGCCGGCCGCCGCGGCTCGCGATAGGCGATCTTGAGACGATGGTCGAGCAGATAGGCCCCCAGCGCCCACACCACATACAGCAGGGGGATGCCCCAGTGGCCCACGCCGCGCCCGTCGAGCAGGTTGAGCAGCCCCACCACCGCCACCGGCGCTGCCGCGCCTATGAGCACCAGGCTGGCGCTGCGCTCGACACTGGCCCGCCGCCCGCGCGCCCAAAAGGCGACCGCGCTGGCCAGGTTGATGATCAGCACCGCCGAGAACAAGAGCCAGTCTGCCGCAGATGACATGCACCCTCCACAGGGCGCATTATCGACCAGGTGTGGCGCGCGGTCAAGGGCGTTGCCCCCCGGCGCGTTGTGCGCTAGATTGCCCCCGCAGCGCCCGTATGCGCTGTACAAGGAGCCGCGCCCATGCCCTTTGCGATCAAGTTCCGCGCCATGTTCGACTGGCCCCTGCCCGGGGATACCCTGCCCCCCGTCGGCAACGGCGCCGCCTTTACCGTCGAGTCGGTCGAGGTGGGCCACCAGGGCCGCCTGCCCGGCCTTTATGTGTACCCCATCGAGATGGTGTTGCGCGGCCCTGGCGGGCTGGCGGCCGCCAGGCGTGTCGTCAAAGCGCTGTTCGAGCGCCGTTGCACCACCTTTTCGGGCTATGGCACGCCCTACCAGCTCTGGCCTGGCAAGCCCACCATCACGCCGCTGGGCGGCGAGCGCTATGCCGTGGCCAGCGAGGGCGTGGGAGCGCGCGTGCACCTGCGCGAGGACCTGCTGGCCTTTGCCGCGCACCTGGCGGCCCAGGGCGCCTTGACGCCGCAGCCCGCGGCAGACGCCGCCACCGCCGTCCCGTCGCCAGCAGACCAGGTTGCCGCCGTGGTCGACGGCTATCTGGATGCCGAACGCGCCAGGGTGGCCCGCCTCGCCAACCGCTACCGCTCCCGACTGCGCCGCCGCGCCGGCTGACGCCACGCGCGCGCCCAACCGCGCCACAAAAATGACGAGGCCCGCCGATTCCTTGGGGGGGCGGGCCTCGTTGCTGCAGGGCCGTGAGCCAGCGGCTCGCTAGGCCCTTGGCGTGGGTGGGTTACTCGCAGGGCACAGAGACGGCCACATCCAGGTGCACGCCGTAGGCTGTCAGTCTGCGCTGCCGTTGCCCAGCGTGAGCGTGGCCAGCTCGACGGCATCGCCGCCCACCACCGTCAGGCGCTGGCCGCTGGCCGCGTCGTAAAGGCCTGCCCACAGGGTATAGCCACCCGCGGGCAGGTCGCGCGGCAGCGCCAGGGTGTGCTCGTCGAGCACCCACTCGCCCGCCACCCAGGTGCTGCTGGGGTTGAGGCCGCCCTCGGGCGGGCCGTCGTGTTGGGCCACCAGGTCGCCGGCAGCATCTACCAGGTGCACAAACACCGTCCAGTCGCGCTGCGGCGGCGCCAGGGCCTGCCAGTGCAGGCGCACATCGAGCTGCTCGGCCGCGCTGCCGCCGTCGTCGCGCAGCGTCAGGTCATAGCCGCGCAGGGCGATGCTGCCTGGCTCGCCAAAGGTGGCATCAACGGCCTCGGCGGCTGCTGCGGGCTGCCCGTCGCCCACCCGCAGTTTGGCCACCGTGACGCGCTCGCCGCAAGCGCCGCGGTCGGGCAGGCACACTTCCGCCATCTGCGGCACGAGCCGCCCCTCATCCCATTGCAGAAGATAGGCGCCCAGCGTCACCCGATACCACCCTGGCGCCAGCGCCGCGGGCAGCTCGAGCCCGTGCCGGCTGATGTACCAGAAACCAGGGTGCCAATCCTCGGTGCTCAGCAGGCCGCAGCCCAGCGTCAGCTCTTGCTGCAGAAAGGTGCCGGCGCCCTGCTGCAGCTTGATGGCCGCGTTGGCCAGGTGCGGCCCAGGCGTCAGCACCTCAAAGTGCACCCGCAGTTCGACGGTGTCGCCCGCGCTCGGCGCGCCCGCGGGCGACGCGGCCGCGTCGGCCAGCGTGAACCCACGCAGCGCAAGCGCGCCGCTCAGGTCGGCGGCCAGAGGCTGTTGCGCCACGCCCTGTAGATCGAACCGCGGGCGGCCGGTGAACAGATCGGGCGTGGTGAGCGCGGCAAAGGGGGTCTCTGGCGGGCGGGCCAGGTCGGGCGCCGCCGCCACGTCGCGGCGCAGCCACACGGCAATGCCCGAGGCGTCAGAGCCTCGCACGCGCCCCACGGGCCGGTAGGCGCTCAGATCGGGCATGGCCTCTTGCACGTCTTTGACGTTGTCGGCCACAAAGACATAGCGCGGCGACTGCAGGCAGCGGATGGCGCCGCGCGTGTACCAGTGGGTGATCAGCTCTTCTTCGTTCGACCAGTAGGTGCCATCGAGCTCGCCCGTGGCATACAGGCCGCCGATGGTCTCCCAGCCGGCGCGGTGCGCAAAGCCCACGCCGGCATTGGGCGGCAGGGCGTCGCGGTAGGGCCAGGCATAGAGCGGCTCGCGCGCCCGTGGGTAGCTGCGGATGTATTCGCGGTCGACATCGGCGAACACCAGCGTTGCATAGCTGCACGCGAGCAGCCAGACGGCCAGCAGCGCCACAGACAGCCCGCCCGTCAGCAATGAGCCATAGGGCCGCCGCCGCGCCGCCGTCAGCAGCCGGTCGATGGCCAGCGCCGCGGCCAGCGCGGCCCCAGGGATGATGTTATACACCGACAGCAGCGGCTTTTTGATCACCAGCCCATAGGCCGCCAGTGGCAGCAGCAGCCACAACAGCACCAGCGGTTGCCCCAGGCGGCGCAGAGGGTCGTCGCGGGCATCGCTCGCGCGCTGCAACGGGGCCATGGCCACCGCCAGGCTCGCCAGCGCCAGCGCCCACAACAGCAGGCCGCTTGCGCGGTCGCCAGGGTCTACCAGCAACGCCGCGGGCAGCGCGGCCAGCGCCGTGGCCAACCACAGCCAGCGCTGCCAGCGGCGCCGCAGGCGCACCCGTCGCAAGATCAGCACCGCGCCCGCCAGCGCGGCCAGCCCCAGCGCCAGCGCATAGGGCGCGGCGTTGTACACCAGGGCGTATTCGCCCAGCGCCGTCAGGTTGTTGCGCCAGCCGATCTCGCTGCCCGCCACGCGGTCGGTCAGATAGTAGCGGATGGCCGCCGCTCGCGGCCCGAACAGGTAGGGCAGATAAAAGCCGCCCGCCGCCAGCGCCAGACCGCCCAACAGGGCGGCCGCGCCACGCAGCCAGGGTCGCCAGCCCAGCCGCCCGCGCACCAGCCCCGCCAGCGCCAGCCAGGCCAGCGGCGCGGCATACCAGAGAGCATCCCAGTGACAGAGCGCCACGCCGCCCAGCAGCAGCGCCGCGCCGCTGGCCAGCCGCTGCTCGCCGTCGGCCACCCAGCGCCAACCCAACCATACGGCGCCGCACCCCAGGCACAGCACCAGGTTGGGGTATTGCAGCACGTGCCCAAAGCCCAGCATAAAGCCATCGACTGCGGCCACCAGCCCGGCCACCCAGCCGGCGCGCGAGCCGAACAGGTCTCGCGCCAGCAGCGCTAGCGCCACGGCCCCCAGCGCGCTGGCCCAGGCCATGGGCAGCCGCGCGGCCAGCGCCGTCATGCGGCCCAGCAGCCCATAGTGCAGCGCCGTCAGCACGATCTCGGCCGGCCCCTTGCGGTGCAAAAAGATGATCTCGGTGCGCCCCTGCAGCATGTCAGTGGCCCACAGCAGCACCTTGGCCTCGTCGCCCATCAGCTCGTTGCGGGCCGCGCCCGCCAGCCGCAACGCCAGCGCCAGCAACAGCACCGTCACGGGCAGCAGCCAGCGACCGCCCGCGCCCCGCAGCAGCGCCGGCGCCCAACGCCACGCGGCCAGCGCCAGCAAGAGCGTCAGCACGCCCCACAGCAGGGCGATCTGCCCGCGCTCAAGGCGTAGCGGCGTCCACACAAAGCCCAGGCCCAAGAGCACGGCCAGTGCCAGGCCCAGCGCCGCGCCCAACCAGGCCCTCTGCACGGCCTCGCGGCTGAGCAGGGCGGCCAGCGCCAGCCCTGGCGCCGAGAACAGCAGCAGAGCGCCCGCGGCCGCCACGCCCAGGCCCGCCTCGCTGGCGAGCGCTGTGGCCTGCAGCAGCGCCAACCCCAGCCCATACGCGGCCAGGGCCAGCAGTGGCCAGGTTACACAGTCGAGCCGGCGCGCGCCGCGCTCGCTGGATGTGCGCGTGGTCATCGCGTCCTCACACGGTAGAGCGTCAAGCGGGCATAGTATACAAGAGACCCACGCCGCCACCTATCGCGCGGCTGGGGCGTGGCGCCGCTTGCGTTGCGCGCTCGACAGGTGCTACCATCACGGCGGCCCCCAGCTCTGCCAAACGAGGCGCCCTATGCCCTGCCTGCACGCGCTGCCCGCCGACCAACTGCCGCTGCTGCGGACGCTCTTGCCATCGGCCCACGCCGACGACTGCCCTGCGCTCGCCTATGCCCTCGAGGCGGCCATCGCTCACACCGCGCCGCTGACGGCCTGGGTCGACGACGCAGCGCACCCGCGCCTGGCCCACCTGTGGGATGGCCGCGCGCTGCACTATTTGCTGGGCGCCCGCACCGCTGCCAACGACGAGGCGCTGGCGCAGCACCTCACCGCCACTGTGCGGCCGGCGCTGGCCCGGGTGGCGGGCGAAGAGCCGCCCTTTATGCTCTGGCGCGTTGGCGACCCCGCCTGGTGTCAGGGCGAGCCGTTCGCGCCGCTGGGCGCACTGACGGCATACCCGCGCGTGGCCTATCTCAGGCCGCCCGCAAGCCCCGTGCCCCAGCCCACGCTGCCGGCGGGCTACCGCCTGGTGGCCATCGACGCCGCGCTGCTGGCCGACGACACGCTGCAGCTCGACAGCCTGCGCGGCGAGATCGACGAGGTGTGGCCGTCGGTGACGGCCTTTTTGGCGCACGCCTGGGGCTATGGTGTGCTGTGGGGGCGCGAACTGGTGACCTGGTGCACGGCCGAAGAGCTCAGCCCTGGGCGCTGCGGGGTGGGCATCTGGACGCACGAGGCCCACCGCCAGCGCGGCCTGGCCACGGCGGCGGTGGCCGCCTTTGCCGCGCGCTGCGCTCGCCAGGGGTGCACCGCCCTGTGGGATGCCTGGGCCGTCAACGCGCCCTCGCGGCGCACCGCCGAGGGCCTGGGCTGGGCGCTGCGCGACAGCTATACGGTGTGGGTGGGCCAGGCGTCGGCCTAGTCTCGCAGGCGATAGCCCTGGGGATAGAGCCCGTCGAGCGCCACCGGCAGGCGGCCCAGCGGCTCGATCTGCCCGCAGAGGGCGCGGGCCATGGCCCGCACGGCGCCCTCGGTGCCCTCGTAGGCCAGCAGCAGGGTGGGCGCCGCCGAAAGGGCGGGCACGTCATACGGGCCAGAGGTAGACAGCGCCACCAGCGGCCGCCCGGCCAGCGCCTCGAGCAGCTGCACCTGCCCCGGATAGAGCTGTGCGCTGTGGGTGGCCACGATCACTCGCTCGGTGTTGGCCGCGGCGAGCTGCGCCAGCGTGATATAGGCCGGCGAGGGGTTGGCGGGCATGTAGAGCACCTGCACGTCGTTGGGGCAGGTAGACATGGCCTCGTGCCACAGCACGGGGCTCTGCCGCGCGATCACCAGCAGCCGCCCCTCGCGAGGCAGCGGCAGCAGGCCGGCGTCGTCGCGCAGCAGGGTGATGCTGGCGTCGTTGGCCATCGACGAGAGCGCCGACTGGCCCGGATTGCCCACCGCGTCGGCGGCAGGCGGGGGCGTGGTGGTCGCGTCGAGGATGCCGCGGCGCGCCTTGAGCGTGAGCACCCGCAGCGCTGCCTCGTCGATGCGCTCGGGCGCGATCTCGCCGTTCTGCACCGCCGCCACCAGCCGCTGGTGCACCTCTCCCTGCACCAGAGGCGAGCGCAGCCCCTCGCCGCCAAACGAGAGCACGTCGACACCCGCCTGCACGGCCCGCACGGCCGCCTCGGGCAGCGGCAGCAGGCCGGTGATGGCCCGCATGCCCATGGCATCAGAGACGATCACCCCCTCATAGCCCAGCTCTTGCCGCAGCAGCCCGGTGACCACCTGGGGCGAGAGGGTGGCGGGGCGCGTGGGGTCGTCGTCGATGGCGGGCACCAGCAGGTGGGCCGTCATGATGGCATCGACACCCGCGGCAATGGCCTCGCGGAAGGGTGGCAGGTCTACCGCCTCGAGCTGCTCGCGGCTGTGCCCCAGCGCCGGCAGCGCCAGGTGCGAGTCGACATCGGTATCGCCGTGGCCAGGAAAGTGCTTGGCCGTGGCCGCAATGCCCCCCGCCTGATAGGCCTCGATGGCGGCGCGGCCATAGGCGGCCACCTGCGCCGGATCGGCCCCAAAGGCGCGCGTGCCGATGATGGGGTTGGCGGGGTTGGTGTTCACGTCGACCACGGGCGCCAGGTTCATGTTGATGCCCAGCGCCTGCAGCTGCTGGGCGTTGATGCGGTACAGCTCGCGCGCGGCCTCAACCGAGCCGCCCGCGGCCACGGCCATCTGCCCCGGCACCACCGCCACGCCGTTGCGCAGGCGCGCCACCGCGCCGCCCTCTTGATCGACCGCCACCAGCAGCGGCACGCCGCCCGGCTGGGCCACGGCCGCCCCTTGCGCGGCGTTGATCAGCCCTACCAGCTGCTCGACCGAGACGATGTTGCCCTCGGCACTGAACAGGACGATGCCACCCACATGGTGCTGCTCGATCAGCGTGCGCAGGTCGTCTGAAAGCGCTGGCCCGCGAAAGTGCACCAGCAGCAACTGGCCCACCTTTTGCTCCAGCGTCATCTGCGCCAGCAGCGCACTGGCCCGCTCGCGGGCGGCACGCTCTAGCGCCAGCGCCTCGTCGCCCTCTGACGGCCCCTCGGCGGCCACAGCCGGCAGGCGCGGGCCCAGCAGAGCCAACAACAGCATGGCGCCCAACAGCAGGCGCACCCACACGCGCCCGCGACCCACGGCAACGTCTACCCACATCGTCCCCAACCTCGCGTCAGCGGCCCATACAGGGCGTGGCAATCGATTGTCCCAAGGATAGCGGTTTACGCTGCCGCGGGCAAGCGGGCGTGGCATGCTGCCAGATGGCCTGTGGCACGCCGCCAGATGGCCTGTGGCATGCTGCCAGATGGCCTGTGGCATGCTGCCAGATGGGGCACGGCGCCTAGCCAAAGCGCCCGGTGATATAGTCGGCCGTCACCCGGCTGGCCGGCCGCGTGAACATGCGGTCTGTCTCGCCATACTCGATCAGCACGCCGGCGCGGTCGGCCTCGTCGAGCGAGAAAAAGGCCGTATAGTCAGACACGCGCGCGGCCTGCTGCATGTTGTGCGTCACGATGATGATGGTGTAGGCCGACGACAGCTCTTGCATCAATTGCTCGATGCGCAGGGTGGCAATGGGGTCTAGCGCCGAGGCCGGCTCGTCCATCAGGATGATGTCGGGCCGCACGGCGATGGTGCGCGCGATGCACAGCCGCTGCTGTTGCCCGCCCGAGAGCGACAGGCCGCTCTGCTGCAGCTTGTCTTTGACCTCGTCCCACAGGGCGGCCTGGTGCAGGCTCTCGTACACCAGCGCGTCCATGTCGCCTTTAAAGCCGTTGATGCGCGCGCCCCAGGCCACGTTCTCATAGATGCTCTTGGGAAAGGGGTTGGGCTTTTGAAAGACCATGCCGATGCGCTGGCGCACGCGCACAGGGTCTACCGACGGGTCGTAGATGTCGACGCCATTGAACCGCACCTGCCCCTCGGTGTGGGCGGTGGGCACCAGCTCGTTCATGCGGTTGAACGCTCGCAGCACGGTGCTCTTGCCGCAGCCCGATGGCCCGATGATGGCGGTGATCTTGTGGCGGCGGATGCGCAGCTCGACATCTTTGACGGCGCGAAAATCGCCATAGTACACGTTGAGGCCCAGCGCCTCGATGGCGTATTGGCCGTCTGCAGAGGTGGGGGTGTTGCTCATGGTCTACTTTCCACTGTAGCGGTTGCGCAGCAAGATCGCCACGGCATTGAGGCTCAACAGCATGGCCAGCAGCACCACAATGGCCGCGGCGGCGAGGTTGCGAAAGACGTCTTGTGGTCGCGACGTCCATTGATAGATCTGGATGGGCAGGGTGGTGAACTTGCTAAAGGGCCCGGTGGGGTCGACGGTGACAAAGGTCGATGCGCCCACCACCACCAGCGGCGCCGTCTCGCCCATGGCCCGCGAGATGGCCAGAATGGTGCCGGTGAGGATGCCCGGCAGCGCCGAGGGCAGCACGTGGTGCCACACCGTCTGCCAGCGGGTGGCGCCCAGCCCCAGGCTGGCCTGCCGCAGCGAGGCGGGCACGGCGCGGATCGCCTCTTGGGCGTTGATGATGATCACCGGCAGCACCAGCAGCCCCAGCGTGAGCCCTGCCGAGAGGATGGTGCGGCCGTTGGCCACGCTGCTCTCGTCGCCGGCCCCAAAGGCCACGCCGCTGGTGAGCCGCCCCAGCAGCCGCACGAACACCGCCAGCCCCAGCATGCCATAGATGATCGAGGGCACGCCAGCCAGGTTGTTGATGTTGACCTGGATGAGGCGGTTGATGGGGTGGTCGCGCGCGTACTCTTCGAGATAGATGGCCGCGCCCACGCCGATGGGAAAGGCCGCCAGCAGCGCGATGGCCACCGTCCACAGCGAGCCCAGCACGGCCGTGCGCACGCCGGCGCGCATCGGGTCGCCAGATTGCGGCGCGGTGAGAAAGCGCCCCGTGAGCCAGCTGGCCATGCGCACCTGGGCCTGCGGGTGCTCGGCGGCGGCCTGCGCCAGCACCGCGCTGCGGCTGGTCAGCGAGTCGAGCAGCGTCCATTGCGCCACCACACTGGGCGCTACCACGCGCTCCATCACCAGGGCGCGCACCTCGCTGGCCGAGCGCTCGCTGAACGGCTTTTCGGCCTCATAGCGCCGATAGAGCCCCGCCGAGACATGCGCCTGCAGCACGGCGGCCAGCTCATCGCGGCTCAGTTCGTCGAGGGGCGCAGTGGCCAGCGTGGCGGGGTCGGCGGCGTACTCGACGGCCACCAGCCCAAAAGAGTCATTGATGATGGTGAGCAGCAGCGCCAGCAGCGCCACCATGCCCACCACCGTGGCCGCCTGAAAGGCCAGCGCCCAGGCGCGGCCCACACGGCGGCGACGGCCCATGCGTGGCTCAAAGTCGGCCGGCGTCAACGCGTCAACAGGGCGGGCGGGCGCGCGGCTCATTCGTACACCTCGCGAAAGCGCCGCACGATGCGCTGGCTGAGGATGTTCAGGCTCAACGTCATGCCAAAGAGCACCAGCCCGATGGCGAACAGGCTGTTATAGTCCAGCGAGTCATAGCTCAGGTCGCCCCCCGAGATGCGCACGATGTGCCCCGTCATCGTCTCGGCGGCGCTGAAGGGGTTGATCGTAAAGTTGGGCCCCGCGCCCGCGGCGATGGCCACGATCATCGTCTCGCCGATGGCCCGCGAGGCCGCCAGGATGAACGCCGCCGCCACCCCCGAGAGGGCCGCCGGCACCACCACCTTGATGGCCGTCTCGAGGCGTGTGGCGCCCAGGGCATAGGCCGCCTCGCGCAGCGAGCGCGGCACGGCGCTCAAGGCGTCCTCGCTCATCGAGCTCACCAGCGGGATGATCAGAATGCCGATCACCAGGCCGGCCGAGGCGGTGTTATAGATCTCGACGGTGTTCTGCCCAAAGATGACACGCAGCAGCGGCGTCATCATGGTCAGTGCAAAGTAGCCATAGACCACCGTGGGCACGCCCGCCAGCACCTCGAGCAGCGGCTTGAGCACCTGGCGCGCCCGTGCGCCGGCGTATTCGCTGAGGTAGATGGCCACCGCCAGGCCCAGCGGTAGCGCCACCACCAGTGCGATGAGCGAGGTCATCAGCGTGGCGCTCACCAGCGACCAGATGCCGAACTTGCCGATCTGCGGGTTCCACTCTACCTTGCCCACAAACTCGCGCAGCGTCACGCGCCGTGCCTTGTACAGGTCGGCGCCGGCCCCGTGGGCCAGGGGGGTGGTGCCCTGGGCACCGCGCACCACCGTGAGGGTGCTGCCCGTCACCGCCGTCACGGTGAGCGCCTCGCTGCCCAGGCGCAGCGTCTCGCCAGGGTGCACCTCGCCGCCCGCGCGGGTGACGGTCAGCATCTCGCTGCCGGCGGCCAGGTCGGCGGTCAGCGTCTTGTTGGTCTCGACCCACTGCTGCCGCGTGAAAAAGAGCAGCGACTCGCTGCCCAGCTCGTAGACGATGCCCAGTGTGGTGAGGATCGAAAGCACGCCACACAGCAGCAGCAGCGCCTGGATGAGGCTCTCGCCCACACGGGGCCGACGCCGCAGGCCCTCTTGCGCCAGGGGGGCGTCGGGTGTGCGGGCGGCCGGCCGCGCGCTGCTCTGGGTGATCGGTTGGGTCATGGTTGCCTCGCTCTGCGCGCCAGGCAGCGGCAGACCGTCTGCCGCTGCCTGGCTGAGGATGTCTAGTTCACTGCCGCCTGCAGGGCCTCGCGCGCTCCGTCCAGGGCGGCGGCCGGCGCCGCAAAGTACCCCACGCTCTCGACCTCTTCGTTGACATAGGTCAGTACAAAGTGCAGGTAGCTGGCCACCTGCGGCTTGGCCTTGAGCACGCCCGCGTCGGCGTACATGAACAGCGGCCGCGAGAGGGGATAGCTGTTGTCATCGACGGTGGCGTTGGTAGGCGTCACGCCCTCGATGGCCAGCACGTTGAGCTGGTCGGCGTTCTCGGCATAGTAGGCGTAGCCAAAGTACCCGATGGCGTAGGGGCTGCCCAGCACGCCCTGCACCAGCACATTGTCGTCCTCGCTGAGCTGCGTGTTCGCGGCGTTGAGGTGCGGCGCCTTGTCGTCGTCGAACACCGCCTCGACAAAATAGTCAAAGGTGCCGCTGTCGGTGCCAGGGATAAAGCGCTGGATGTTCTCGGCGGGCCAGGCGGGGTTCACGTCAGACCACTGGACGGCCGCGTCAGAGAAGATGGCGGCCAGCTCGTCGATGGTGGCCGAGGCGATAAAGTCGTTCTCTTTGCTGACCACCACGGCCAGGGCGTCGGTGCCCAGGCGCAGCTCGATGGGCTCGCGCCCGATGGCCTGGCAGCTCTCGACCTCGCTGCCCTTGATGGGGCGGCTGGCGTTGGCCACGTCGGTCTCGCCCGTCACGCAAAAGCGCTCAAGCCCCGCGCCAGAGCCGATGCTGTCGATGGTGATGTTGCCGCTATAGCCCTCATCTTGAAAGCGCTCTGCCAGTCGCTCGGCCAACGGGTAAACCGTCGAGCTGCCGGCGGTGACGATGTCGCCCGTCACCTTGAGGGGGTCGGCCTCGATGCCGCCAGGGGTTTCTTCGCCCGCAGCGGCCGGCGCCGCCGCAATGGGCGCCGTGGTGGGCGTGGCGGCCGGCGCGCAGGCGGCCAGGGTGGCGGCCAGCAGCACCACGAGCGCGATGGCGGCCAGGGGACGGATCTGTCTTGAACGCATGTCGTCTTTCTCCCTTGCTCTTGATCTTTCCTTGGCCATGGTAGCAGGCGCAGGTTAGCGGCCGAGCAGCACAGGGTTAACGACATGTCAATAGATGCGGCCTGGCGGTCTGGCCGAGGGGCGACGTTCTACGCTGCGCCTGCGCGGCGCCAGGCAGATGCTCCCCCCTGGCATCTGCCCGGCCCGCGGCCGGCGCCACAGAGGCGCGGGCTAGCGCTGTTGAGCGCGGTCCTCGTCGCTGAACGAGAGGTCGCGCCTGCGGCCCGCACGCTGCGCCGCGATGTTGTCAGAGAGCGACTGGTAGGCCAGCATGGTGCCGGTGGCGTCGCGGCGAAAGGCCAGGCTGGCCTCGGCGCGCACGCCCACCGCCAGGGCGTCGTCGATGGCGCCCATGTCGGCGCTGAGAAAGACATACTCCCAGCCGGCGGCCTGTGTCTGGGCCACCAGCCGCGCCACCTGCCCTTTGCTAAACTCGATACTGGCGTTCTCACGTCCGTCGGTGATGATCACCACGATGACATGCGCGGGCCTGCGCGCCGTGGGTATGGCGCCCAGGTCGTGCTGCAGGTCGATGATGGCCTGGCCCATGGCGTCGAGCAGCGGCGTGGCCGCGCGCGGCACATAGCTATCGCGGGTGAGCAGCTGCACCTCGGCCAGCGGGGCAAAGCGGTGCAGCACCTCGTAGGGCTGCTGGCTGTCGAACTGCACCAGCGTGAGGGTGGCCTCGCCCGGCACGGCCCGCTGCTGGGCCACAAAGGCGTTGAACCCCCCGATGATGTCGTCGCGCAACAGCTCCATCGAGCCGCTGCGGTCTAGCAAGATGGCGATGTGGGTGTGTATGCTCGTCATGGTGCGCCTCCCCGTGGCCTGGCGCCACGCACTGACGTCAGTATAGGGCAGGGGGGCGTCAGCTGGCGTCGCGCGCGGCGGCTGCGTGGCGCATCTTTTTTTCTCCTTCGCACGGCGGCCGGCGGTTTGCGACATCGCCGCAGCGCCGTTATTCTACGGACCAGGAGAAACGCCCATGATCACCTACATCCTGCTCGGCGTCGCCATACTGCTGTTGGCCGGTGTGCTGGCCAGCAAGGTCTCTGACCGTTACGGCGTGCCCGCGCTGCTCTTGTTCTTGGCGCTGGGCATGCTGGCGGGCTCTGAGGGGCCAGGCGGCATCTACTTTGACGACCCCGCGATTGCCCAGGCCGTGGGCATTGTGGCGTTGATGCTGATCTTGTTTGCGGGCGGCCTGAGCACAGACTGGAACGAGGTGCGGCCGGTGCTGCCGCAGTCGCTCATCCTGGCGACGGTGGGCGTGGCCATCACGGCGGGCATTGTGGGGCTGGCGGCGCGGCTGATCTTTGACCTGCCGCTGACTGTGGCGCTGTTGCTGGCTGCCATCATGTCATCCACCGACGCGGCCGCGGTGTTTGCGGTGCTGCGCTCCAAAGGCGTGCACCTCTCGGGCCGCCTCAAGCCGCTGCTCGAGCTCGAATCTGGCAGTAACGACCCCATGGCCATCTTTCTCACTGTGGGGCTCATCCGCCTGCTGACCACGCCTGGGCTCTCACCCTGGAGCCTGCTGCTGATGCTGGCGCAGCAGATGCTGGTGGGCGTGGCGCTGGGCTATCTGGGCGGGCGCGCCATGCTGTGGGTCATCAACCGCGTGCGCCTGGGCTATGACGGCCTCTATGCGGTGCTGACGCTGGCGCTGGTGACGCTCGTCTTTGGCGTCACCGATGCGCTGGGCGGCAGTGGCTTTATGGCGGTGTATGTGGCCGGCATCGTGCTGGCGCACCATCCCTTTGTGCACAAGCGCAGCCTGATCCGCTTTCACGACGGCCTCTCGTGGCTGATGCAGATCGCCATGTTCTGTACGCTGGGGCTGCTGGTGTTTCCCTCGCGGCTGCTGCCGGTGGCCGCCGCCAGCCTGCTGCTGGCTGCGGTGCTGATGCTGCTGGGGCGGCCCGTCGCGGTGCTCTTGGGGATGCTGCGTAGCCCCTTTGCCTGGCGCGAGCGCGCCTTTGTCTCGTGGGTGGGCCTGCGCGGCGCGGCGCCCATCATCCTGGCCACCTTTCCGCTGCTGGCGGGCATCGCCGAGGCCGAGCTGATCTTTAACGTGGTGTTCTTTGTGGTGCTCACCTCGGTGCTGTTGCAGGGCACCAGCATCCCGCTCGTGGCGCGCTGGCTCAAGCTCGAGGCGCCGGCGCCGGCCGAGGTGCGCTATCCCATCGCCCTCGAGCCGATGGCGGGGCTCAACAGCGAGCTCAAAGAGATCGCCGTGCCCGCCACATCGCGGGTGGTGGGGCAGGCCATCGTCGCGCTCGATCTGCCCGACGACCTGCTGGTGATCCTGGTGGCGCGCGACAATGCCTTTGTGGTGCCCAGCGGCAGCACGGTGTTGCAGGCCGGCGACCGGCTGCTGGTGCTGTCTGAAGAGGCTTCGTACCGCCGCGTAGCGGCACAGGTTGAGGCGCGGGCCTAGGTGAGCGCCCCGTCGCCTCTGCCGCAGGTTGCCGCCCCATGAGCGACCTCGCCCCGACCCACAGCCCCGAGCGCGAGGCTATCTATCGGCGCAACGCCGCCTGGTTTCTGGCCGACAACGTGCTCATCAACCTTGGCATGGGCATCACGGGCGCATCGACGGTGGTGCCCGACCTGGTGCGCCACCTCACCTCGTCAGAGGTGCTGATCGGCCTGGCGGGCAACCTGTGGATGGTGGGCCAGACGCTGCCGCAGCTGCTGGTGGCGCCCTGGGTGGCCCGCGCACGCCGCAAAAAGGGCTGGTTTGTGGGGCCCAACGCGGTGGCGCGGCTGTTGATGCTGCTGTTTGCCGTGCTGCTGTGGCGGGCCGATCTGGCGAGCCCAGAGCGCCTGCTGGGCGCCTTTTTCGCCTGCTATGGCCTGGCGGCGCTGGGCGATGGCGTGGTGGGCGTGGCCTGGGCCGACCTGGCGGGCAACAGCCTCGATAACCGCTGGCGCGCCCGCGTGCTGGGGGTGACGGCGCTTATCACCGGCGTGGCCATGCTGGGGCTCACGCCGGTCATCGGCATGGCGCTGGCGCGGGGCGGCTTTCCGCGCAACTATGCGCTGCTCTTTGGCGCTGCAGGGGCGCTGGCGGCGCTGTCTATCGGCGCTGTGCCGCTGGTGCGCGAGCTGCCCCCTGCAGGCGCGGTCGAACTCGCCGACGCCGCGCCGACCGGCCTGTCGCTGCGGCGGCTGTGGGCTCAGGCCCGCCACGACGGCCCGCTGCGGGCCTTTATCGTGCTGCGGGTGCTGATGAGCCTGTTCATGATGGCCAGCCCCTATTACGTCGGCCATGCCACGGGGCCGCTGGGCCTGGATAGCGCCGTGGCGGTGCCCATGCTGCTGGCCATGCAGACTGGAGGCAGCATTGTGGGCGCGCTGGGCTATACCTGGCTGGGCGCGCGCAGCAATCTGCTGGCGCTGCGCCTGTCGATGGTGGGCGCGCTGCTGTTGCCCGCCTGCGCGCTGGCTGCCGGGCGGCTGGGCCCCTGGGCGCTCTATCTGGGCTTTGCGCTCTCTGGCCTGGCCAGCAGCAGCATGATGTCGGGCTATCTCAACTGGATCGTGGGCTATGCCCCGTCCGATCGGCGCGCGGGCTATGTGGCGCTCTCAAACACCGTGGCCGGCGGCATGGCGTTGCTGGCGCCGCTGCTGGCTGGCACGCTGGTGGCGCGCCTGGGCCATGGCGCCCTGTTTGTCGCGGCGCTGACCATGGCCGCGGCCGCGCTGCTGGTGGCCACCCGCGCCCTGCACGAGCGCGCCACCGTCGGTGAGGTGGCCTAGGCGCGGGCGCCTCGTGCGCAAGACCCCCGCGCTACTGTGGGCGCAGCCCAAAGATGGGCAGCCAGCTGCGCGGCGGCGGCGGCTCGCCCAGCCAGCCGCTGGCCGGGCCGGCATAATCGCTGCAGCCCAGGTGGTTGCAGGCCGTCACCCAATAGTCGTAGGTGACGCCGGGCTCGGGCTGACGATCGGTCCACGCCGGCTGCGTGGGGTTGCCCAGATACCAGCGCACGCTGCTGCCCTGCGCCGAGCGGTGCACGGTGTAAAAGGTGGTGCCGCTGGCCGCCTGCCACGAGAGCTCGATGCGGTCGGGATGCAGCCCGCGGGTGGCATAGAGGTCCTCGGGCGTGGCCGGCGCGGCCGAGGGCGGCGGTGTGGCCGTGGGCGGCGGCGGCGTAGCAGAGACCACCGGCGTGGCCGTGGGTGGCGGCGGCGTGGGCGAGGGCGGTGGCGTGGGCGACGCGGGCGGCGGCGCCGCGGTCACCTCGATAGCCCAGTTCGAGTTGCCGGCAAAGGCGCGGGCGAACTCGGCATAGGGGTAGAGCCGGTCGCGGCCCTTGGGCGCGCCGTTGTCATAATGGTACTTGCCGCTCTCCCACACGTTGGGGTCGTACACCTTGACCCAGCCGCGGTCGGCCGTGATGCCGCGCACCACCAGCCAGTGGCCGCTGGCATAGGCGTAATAGCGCCCATAGTTGAGGCTGGCGTTCGAGTTCCAAGACTCGTAATCGGGGCCAGGCGAGATATCTCCCATGATGACGGGCGTCAGCACAATGTGCCCCGCCTGCAGCGCCGCCTCGACCGCGGCCATGCCATAGATGTTGCGGTAGGGCACGCCCCAGTTGGCCAGCGCCGAGCGCAGATCGGCCGAGTTGGTCACGGGGCAGTCGCCGCCGCTGATGTAGCTGCGCACCTCGCTGATGGGCACCACCAGCCCGTTGCGCCCGAACTGGATGCCCATGGCCGCCGAGGTGGGCCCGCAGTTGACGCTGGCGCAGGCGCCGCTCTCGGCCGCGCCCTGGTAGCGGAACCAGTCAAAGGGCGCCGTGGCCTCGGCCAGCATGGGCGGGTTGGCGGGGGGCGCATCTTGCGCGCTGAGGGCGTCGACCAGGCCCACGGCGCTCAGAGAGCGCGCGGCCACATCAAAGGTGACGCTGGCGCTGCCGCCGCGCACCGTCAGCGTGGCACAGAGCCGACCCTCGCGCCACTGCAGCGCCAGCGCCGGCGCACTGAGCCGGCCCAGGCGCACAGCCGCCTCGTTGGGCAGGCCGGCCGCGTCGGTGGGGGCCAGCCACAGCCCGCCGCGGCGGTCGGCATAGGCCAGCTGCCGCCCGTCTGGCGCCCAGGCAAAGGCGGCCAGCGCCACCTCTGACGTCACCAGCGGCGTGCTGTCCTCTGGGTCCGCGCCAAAGGGCGCTATGGCCCACAGCCCACCGCGCCCGTCGAGCAGGGCCAGCGTTTGACCAGCTGGGTGCAGCGCCACGGCCACAAGCTCGGGATCGCCCGTCGCCAGCTCGTCTGGCAGAGGCAGGTCGACCAGACCCTCGGCGTCGACGCGCACCAGGCGCTGGTGGTCGGCCGCATCGGCCAGCAGCGCCACCAGCCCGCTGCTGTCTGGCGCCCAGGCGTAGCTGCTGTAGGCCAGGCCATCGGCCGAGAGTGTGTCGACCGCTACGGCCTGCGACGATACGGCGTAGAGCGCGCCGGCCTCGGCACTGCGCTGCAGCGTCAACACCTGCAGGCTGGCGCCCTGCACCAGGGCCAGCCGTGCGCCGTCGGGCGACCAGGCAAGCTGGCTGCGCTCGACCAGGCTGTCGAGCAGGGTGTGCGTCTCGCCCGTGGCCAGATCGGTCAGCCAGAGCTGTACCGGCAGCGGCGCCATGCCGGCGGCCAGCACTGCGGGCGGCGCCAGCAGGTAGGCCACCTGGCGGCCATCGGGCGAGAGGGCGGCCTCGAGGGCGCGGCCGTTGCTGCTGAGGGCGCGGGCGGCAGTGCCGTCTGCGGCCGCGAGCCACACGGCGCCTTCGTGGATGTAGACCACCGCGTCGGGCGGCAGGGCACCGCCGAGGTCGGCGTGCGCTACACTGGTGGGGGCGTCGGCCGCTGCTACAGCGGCCGTTGCGCCAGCGGCCGTTGCGCCAGCAGCCGTCACCGAAACCAGCAGTAGGCCCAGCAGCAGGCACAGCGCAGACCCAACGAGCAACCAGCGACCCAGGCGAAGCGTCACGGCAACCTCGGCAAGATGATGGATTCAGCGGGCCGCGTTGCGCGTCAACCCGCTTCGGCATGGTTCGATCATCTTAACGCACCAGCGTAAAGACGCCAAATCGAACCAGAGGCGCAACTTGGCCGTTCTCACGCCAGTGTAGCGAGGGGGCTATCACGAAATGCTCACGTGGTGCACTTGGCGCTGGCGGGGTTTGGCCTATGCTAGCGGGCAGCTTTATGCTGCGAGGCCCCGCATGCTCGACACCTGGCTCACCCTGCCCGTGGTGGCGCTCACCTATGCTGGCATCGCCGTGGGGCGCGTGCCTGGGCTCAGGCTCAACCGCACCAGCATGGCCCTGGTGGGCGTGGGGCTGTTGCTGGTCACGCGGCAGGTGGCCTTTGGCCAGTTGGCGGCGCTGGTAGATGTAGACACCATCGTGCTGCTGTTCAGCATGATGGTGATCAACGCCAACCTGCGGCTGGCGGGTTTCTTTGGCTGGGTGGGTGGGGCGCTGCTGCGGCTGACGCGCTCGCCGCGCGGGCTGCTGGCCGTCGAGATCGCCGCGGCGGGGCTGCTGAGCGCGCTGCTGATCAACGACACCATCTGCCTGCTGTTCACGCCGCTGGTGCTCGAGGTGACGGCCAGCGCACGGCGCCGCCCCACGCCCTATCTGATCGCGCTGGCGGCCGCGGCCAACGTGGGCTCTACGGCCACCATCACCGGCAACCCGCAGAACATGATCATCGGGCTGGCGTCGGGCCTGCCCTACCTGCGCTTTGCGGCGGCGCTGGCGCCGGTGGCGCTGCTGGGGCTGGGCGTGGTGTGGGCGGTGCTGGTGCTGCTCTATCGCGACGAGTTTGCGCCTGGGCGCTGGGCCGGCGTCGCGGCGGCCAGCCCCGCCCCGCTCGACCGCACGCTGCTGCTCAAGAGCCTGCTGGTGGTGGGAGCGCTGTTGGTGGCCTTTGCCGTGGGGGCGCCGGTGGCGCTGGCGGCCTTTGTGGCGGCCTGCGCCCTGCTCGTCACGCGGCGCGTCGAGCCCGAGCAGGTGTTGGGCCAGTGCGACTGGGGGCTGCTGCTGTTCTTTATGGGGCTGTTTGTGTTGAGCGGCGTGCTAGAGCTCAACGGCGTCACCGCGCGGCTGTTTGCGCTGGCGCGCCTCGATGGCGGCGTGAGCGTGTGGGGGCTCACGGGCGCCACCGCGCTGTTGAGCAACCTCGTGTCGAACGTGCCGGCGGTGCTGCTGCTCAAGCCGGTGGCCGCGGGCCTGGCCAACCCCGCCGCCGGCTGGCTGACGCTGGCCATGGCCTCGACGCTGGCGGGCAACCTGACGCTGCTGGGCTCGGTGGCCAACCTGATCGTAGCCGAGAGCGCCGGCAGCCGCGGCGTGCGCCTGACGCTGGGCGAGTATACCCGTGCGGGGGCGCTCATCACCCTGCTGACGCTGGCCCTGGGCGCCCTCTGGCTGCGGCTGACCGTCTGGCCCTAGGCGGGCCGGCGCCACAGGTAGCGCGCCAGCCCGAGCAAGAGCAGCGCCAGGGCATAGTTGACGCTCAGCGCCGTGTGCAGGCCGGCGGCGTCGGCCACAAAGCCCGTCCACACCGGCGGGATGATCGACCCCAGCGTGAGCGCCACCGTCAACGTGCCGGTGACGGCGCCCGTCTGCCCGGGGTAGCGTTTGGCGGCGTCGGCCAGCGCCGTGGGGAACAGCCCCGACAGGCTCAGCCCCACGCCAAACACCCCCGCCGAGACGACCAGCGGGTGCACGCGCAGCAGCACCAGCGGGTAGGCCAGCAGCACGCCCACGGCCAGCGCCATAAAGGTGCGGCCATAGCCCAGCCGCTCGGCCAGCGCCGCGCAGGCAAAGCGCCCCGCCGTCAGCGCCACATAGAACACCGAGACCATCGACACCGAGGCCAGCGCGCTAAAGCCGCCCAGCCCCTGCGTATAGAGCGCCACCCAGTTGAGCAGGCTGCTGGCGATGCCGTTGTAGATGAACGCGATCGTAAACAGCGCCAAAAAGGGCCGCTCGAGCAGCATCGACAGGCGCCACTGCTGCCCGCCCTGCGCCGTGGCGGCGGGGGCCTGGCCCTGCGCCAGCCAGCGCGCCACCAGGCCATAGGCCAGCCACAGCGCGCCCACGCCCGCCAGAATCCAGCGCCATGGCAGGCCCGTGCCCACCAGCGCGCCGATGGCCACCGGCGAGAGGGCCGCGCCCAGGCCATACACGCCGTGCAGCGTGTTGAGGGCGCGGGCGCGCGCCTCGTGGGCGGCATCAGAGATCATGGCGTTGATGCCCGTTGAGAGCGCCCCCTGCACCAGCCCCACCACCACATAGCCCAGCATCAGCAGCGCCCAGTGGATGGCCCCCGCCGTCAGCGCCAGCGCCGCGGCCAGCAGCAGCGCCGTCAGCCACACCAGCCGCTCGCCGCCCAGACGGTCGGCGCCATAACCCGCCACCAGAATGCCAAAGATGCGCCCCACGCTGGTGGCCGGCACCAGCAGGCCCACCACCGCCAGCGAGAGGCCCATGGCGGTGAACTCGGCGGTGATGGCGGGCATCAGCGAGGGCACCAGCACCGCGCCGGTGCCCACCAGCAGGTAGCCCGCAAAGCCGATCAGCAGTTGTCTTCGCAGCATGGCGCCTCGCAGCAGGTGAGATTGCCTCGCGCGATTGTACACCCGTCGGCCGATTTGCGCAGCAAGGCCGCCTGGGGGTGTCAGCGGCCGCTTGACGGCGGTGTGGGCGCGCAGTACGATCGGGCCGAGGGAAGAGCGTGCTGCGGTCGACAGCCCATTCTTAGGAGAGCCCCATGCGCCCATACCCACGCCTCGCCATGCTGCTCGTGGCTGCGTTGAGCCTGTGCGGCTGCGCCCTCTTGCCGCCGCTGGCCGCCGCACCCACGCCGACGACAGCGCCTACGCTGGCGCCGCCGACCATGGCACCGCTGCCCACGGCCACGCCGCGGCCCACGTCGATGCCGCCGACTGTGGCGCCGCCGACTGTGGCGCCTGCGATCCCCGCGCCCGACGTGCCGCCGCCCGGACAGGTGCTGCACACCACCGAGGCGTTTGCGCTGGCGCTGCCCGCGCGCTGGAAGGCGGTCGAGCTGGACGAAGGGAGCTTTGACTACTTTCTCGACAGCCTGGCTGAAGAGAACCCCGAGCTGGCCGGCTGGGCCGAGGGCGCGCTCGACGTGGAGACGCTGGCGGCCATGTACCAGTTCTACGCCATGGACAGCGAGCTGGCCGGTCGGGGCTATGCCAGCGCCAACGTGCTCAGCCAGGCGCTGCCGCTGCCTTTTGGGAGCGAGGCGCTCTGCGTGTCTCTGCCCGACGCCTACGCCGAGATGGGCCTGGAGCTCGTCGATGCCACCTGCGGCCTCGAGATCAACGGGCTCGACGTAGCGCGCTTTACCGTGCGCATGCCCGCCGCCACGGCCAACACCCTGCAGTATCAGTACGCCTATCTGCAAGAGCGCACTATGTGGATGCTGACCCTGGCCGTGGTCGAGGACGCCTGGCCCGACTATGAGGCCACCTTTGTCGAGATCGCCGAGTCGTTCCGCCTGCTAGACTAGGCCCCCACGCCCGCAGGCAACGCGACGCCGCGCACCCTTGCGCCTGCGCCGCGGGCGCTCTATACTGGCGGCACCATCTGGCCAACGGAGGCGCCCATGGCTCGCAGCATCACCGTGGCTGCTCTGTCGATGGCGCTCGAGCAGCGCCACCCCCTCACCGCCGAACAGAATCGCCGCCACGTCGACGCCCTGGCCGCGCAGGTGTCACCCTTGCGGCCAGACCTGCTGGTGTTGCCCGAGATCTATCTCACCGGCGGCCTGCCAGACCGTGGCCCCGCCGAGCCGCAGCCGCTCGACCACCTGCAACAGCTCGCCGAGCGCCACCATGCCCTCGTGGCCGGCTGCCTCTATCAAGAGCGCGACGGCCGCCTCTATAACAGCATGGTGGTGGTGGCCCCCGATGGCGCCGAGCTGGGCCACTATGACAAGATGCACCCCACCGAGGGCGAGCTGGGCTGGCAGATCACGCCAGGGGCGCTCGACCAGGCGCCCATCGACACGCCGCTGGGGCGCATCGGCGGGCAGATCTGCTTTGACGCCAACTGGCCCGAGGGCTGGGCCAGCCTGGCCGCGCAGGGCGCCGACCTGATCCTGTTTCCCTCGGCCTTTGCCGCGGGGCGGCTGCTCACGGCGCTGGCCGCCACCTACACCGTGGCCATTGTGCCGGCCATCCGCACGCTGCAGTCGGGCGTCATCAGCAACACCGGCGAGTGGCTGGCGCGCACCGACCGCTTTACGGCCTGGGCCGCCGCCACCATCGACCTCGAGCGCACCGTCTTTCACTGGGATGAGCAGGGCCACCTGCTGCCCGATATCGTCTCGCGCTATGGCAGCCGTCTGCGCGTCGAGACCTACGGCGACGAGGCCTGGTTCGTGCTGACGCCCAACGACCACGACCTGACCATCGCCGAGGTGATCGCCGAGTTCGATCTGCTCACCTATCGCCAGTACATTGCGCGGGCCGGCGCCGCTCAAGATGCCGCCCGCAGCGTCGAAAGGGGCTGATATGTCTCCCATCCGCGTGGGTTTGATCGGTTGTGGCAGCTTCTTGCGGCACACGCACCTGCCCCTACTGCTGGCCAGCGGGGCCTTTCAGGTGGTGGGCGTGTGCGACCTGGACCTGGCGGCTGCGCGGGGCGTGCGCGGGGCCGCCGGCGCCGCCTATGCCACCGACAACGCCGCGCAGGTGCTGGCCGACGCCGACATCGAGGCGGTGATCATCACCACCCGCCACGATACCCACGCCGCGCTGAGCGTGGCCGCCGCGCAGGCCGGCAAGCACGTCTTTTGCGAAAAGCCCATGGGCCTGAGCGCCGACGAGTGCTGCCAGGTGGTGGCCGCGGTGCAGGCGGCCGGCGTGGTCTATTCGGTGGGCTACAACCGCGGGCTGGCGCCGCTGGTGGTCGAGGCGCGCCGCCTGCTGGCGCCCTATAGCGACAAGCGCCTCATCTATCACCGGCTGCAGGCGCCCTTCCCGGCCGAGCACTGGACGCACGACCCCGCCATCGGCGGCGGCCGCTTTGTGGGCGAGGGCTGCCACATTTTTGACCTGATCTGCGAGCTGATGCCCGCGCCGCCGGTGCAGGTGTTTGCTGCGGGGGGCACCTTTCTAGACCCGTCGCGCGTGCACATCGCCGATAGCGGCATCGTGACTCTCACCTTTGCCGATGGCTCGGTGGGCACCACGCTGGTGGCCAGCGACGGCAGTGCGCGCTTTCCCAAAGAGTCGACCGAGGTCTATTGCGCGGGCCGCGCCCTGTGGATCGACGACTTTACCCGCCTCACCTACCGCGACCTGACGCCCGCGGGCGACCGCGAGCTGACGCTGCCCCGGCAAGACAAAGGCCACCGCGACGAGCTGGCGGCCTTTGCGCGGGCCATCCGCGCGGGGGCGCCGGCGCCCAACGGCCTGCCGCAGGCGCTGCGCGCCGCGCTGTTGAGCTTTGCCGCCGTGGCATCGCTGGCCACGGGCCAGCCAGTGCCCATCAGCCAGGCCGACTATTGCCTCTGAAAGGAGCCCCTGCATGACCGCAGACCTGCGCATCGGCGTCATCGGCCTAGACACGTCGCACGTGCCGGCCTTTGCCCGCCTGCTCAACGACAGCAGCCACCCGCACCACGTGCCCGGTGGGCGCATGGTGGCCGCCTATCCCAGCTACAGCGCCGACATAGCCTCGAGCGCTGGCCGCGTCGATGGGTTCATCAGCGACGTGACGCCGCTGGGCGTGGCCATGGTCGACTCGATCGCGGCCCTGCTCGAGCAGGTAGACGCGGTGCTGCTCGAGAGCGTGGACGGGCGGCGACACCTGCCCGAGGCGCGCCCCGTCATCGCCGCGGGCAAGCCGCTCTATATCGACAAACCGCTGGCCCACAACTATGCCGACGCCGCCGAGATCGCCCGGCTGGCGCGCGAGGCGGGCTGCCCGCTCTTTTCGGCGTCGTCGCTGCGCTATGATGCCAACATCGCCGCGCTGCGGGCCGACCCCACGCTGGGCGCGGTGCTGGGCTGCGATGCCTTTAGCCCCGCCAGCCTCGAACCCAACAACCCCGGGTTCTTTTGGTATGGCGTGCATGGCGTCGAGACGCTCTATACCTTTATGGGCCCCGGCTGCGAGCGCGTGATGGCGCACCACAGCCCCGACGCCGATCTGGTGGTGGGCTACTGGGCCGACGGCCGCCTGGGCACCGTGCGCGGCACGCGCTCCGGCGAGCACGGCTATGGCGCCACCGTGTTCGGCGCCGAGCGCATCGGCCAGGTGCAATACTCGCAAGACGTGCCGCTCTATGCGCAGCTCTTGCGGCAGATCGTGCCCTTTTTCCAGACGGGGGCCGCGCCTGTGCCCCTCGACGAGACGCTGGAGATGATGGCCTTGATGCAGGCGGCCATCAGCAGCCAGGCCGAGGGTCGCGCGGTGTACCTGGCCGAGGTGCGGCGCCAGGCGGGCGCCTAGCCTGGCGGCCCCGCCGCTTTGGGGTGGGGCGCTCGCCCGTGGTAACGTCAGCACGCGCACGTCATCGGCCCGACGGCCTGCAATGGAGGTGAGCCATGCCCAGCATCGTCCATCTGCCCCAGGTGCCCCTGGCCCCGCGGCAGGGCGCGCCAGACGCCTTTCAATGGCAGGCCAGCGCCGACCTGGCGGCCGCAGCGGGCCTGGCGCGGCTGCGGCTCAACCTGCGCTCGTTGTCGCCGAGGCGCTTTTCTTACCCCTACCACTTTCACCATCACATCGAAGAGGTGTTCCTCATCGTCGAGGGCGAGGCCACCCTGCGCACCCCCGACGGCCTGCGGGTGGTGCGCGCCGGCGACCTCTTGCTGTTCGAGACGGGGCCAGCCAGCGCACATCAGCTCTATAACCACAGCGGCGCCCCCTGCCGCTATCTGGACCTGACCACCGTGGCCGAGGCCGACGTCTGCGAGTACCCCGACTCGGGCAAGGTGGGGCTGCTGCCGCTGCGCATCTTTGTGCGCCCCGAGCCGCTGGATTACTATGACGGCGAGCAAGACCCGGCCGCCCACTGGCCCGAGGAGACCGTCGGGCCGCCCGGCCAGCGCGGTTAGCGGCCAGTTGCGCCCGGCGCGCACCCTGTGCTACAGTCAGACGCAACGGCCCCGTCGTGGGCCGACGTTACCCGATGGAGGGATACCATGCTCGAACATGTGGTTGCCGCACAGCTCTACACCGTGCGCGAGTTCACCCAGACCATCGAGGGCGTGGCCGATGCGCTCAAAAAGGTGCGCGATATCGGCTACACCGCCGTGCAGATCTCGGGCTTTGGCGACGTGGACTATCGCCAGGTGGCCCAGCTCGTCAAAGACAACGGCCTCACTGTGGCCTCGACGCACGTCTCGTGGGATCGCTTTCTGACCGACCTCGACCAGCTCATCGTCGAGCACCAGGCCTGGGGCTGCGTGCACCCGGCCATCGGTGGCCTGCCCGGCCACTATTACAGCATCGATGGCCTCAAGCGCTTTGCCGACGAGCTGGCCCCCGTGGCCGACAAGCTGGCCAGCGCCGGCATGGACTTTTCGTATCACAACCACAGCCACGAGTTCGCCAGGCACGATGGCCGCCGCTGGATCGACCTGCTGCTCGAGGCCACCACGCCCGATCAGCTCAAGATGGAGCTCGACGTCTACTGGGTGCAGCACGGTGGCGCCGATCCGGCCGACTATGTGAGGCGCTGCGCGGGGCGCATGCCGCTGCTGCACCTCAAAGATATGGCCATCACCCCCGAGCGCGAGCAGCGCTTTGCCGAGATCGGCGAGGGCAACCTCAACTGGCCGCCCATCCTGGCAGCCGCCCAAGAGATCGGCGTCGAGTGGTACTTTGTCGAGCAAGATAGTTCATACGGGCGCGACCCGTTCGAGTCGCTGGCCATCAGCTATCGCAACCTGGTGGCCATGGGGCTCAGCTAGCCGCCAACCGGCGCGGCCCAGGCCAACCCTGGGCCGCGCCCTGTGCGCGCACCAGCCGAGAGGAGCTAGCTTGACCATGGCGCCCAGCGCAACCCCATCATCGCCCCCCGCGCGCAAGGCGCCCCGCACCGTTGACCTGCCGCGCCTGTTGCTGGCGGGCACGCTGCTGTTGGCGCTGCTGCTGCGGTTGATCGACGTGGGCGCCTTTGCCGCCGTCGACGAGCAGAAATACGCCAAGCGCGCCACCGCGTTCTACAATGCCATCAGTCAGGGCCAGCTCGAGCAGACCTTTCAGTCGGCGCACCCCGCCGTCATCACCCTGTGGATCGGCGCGGCCTCTGCGGCGGGCCAGAGCTGGCAGCGCCACGGGCAGCTGTGCCCCACGGTCACCATCCGCCCCGCCGACGACCCGGGCGCCTGCGTGCTCGACGAGCTGACGCTCATCACCCAGTTGCACCGCGGCTATGCGCTCATCACCTGGGGGCTGCTGGCGGTGAGCGCGCTGGGCCTGTGGCGGCTGTATGGTGCGCGGCGGGCCGTGTGGCCGGTGGCGCTGCTGGCCTTTGACCCGTATCTGCTGGCCCACTCGCGCCTGGCCCACAACGAGGGCGTGGTGGCCCACGCCGTGCTGGCCGCGGCGTTGCTGCTGGCGCTCTATGCCCGCGGCGGGCGGCGCTGGCTGCTGCCGGTGGCCGGCATCATCGGTGGGCTGGCGCTGGCCGAAAAGCTCCCTGGCGCCTATGCCTGGCTGCTGGCCGCCGCGTTGCTGGGCTGGCGGGCGCGGCGGTTGCGGGCGCAGGGCCGGTGGCTGGGCCGCTGGGCCGTCGACCTGGGCCTGTTCACCATGGCGATGCTGGGCACGGTGGCGGCCATCTGGCCGGTGCTGTGGGTGGCGCCGCGGCAGGCCATCGGCGCTGTGCTGGCCGACGTCTCGTTCATGCTCGACCAGGCCGAGACGGGCAGCGTGCACCTGCTGCTGGGGGCCGTGCGCGAGGCCGCCGCCACGCCGCTGCTCTATGCGCTGACGCTGGTCTTTCGGCTCACGCCGTTGACGCTGCCCGGGCTGCTGCTGGCGCTGGGCTGGGCCGCCGCCAGCCGCGAGGCCCGCCGCGAGCTGGGCCCCTGGCTGCTCTATGCCGCGGCGTTTCTCGTCATCATGTCGCTGGGCGTCAAACAGGCGGGGCGCTACATCCTGACGGCCTTTGCGCCCATCGACGTGGCGGCGGGGCTGGTCTGGTGGCGGCTGGGGCGCGCGGCGCTGCAACGCTGGCCGCGCCTGCGAGCGGGCTGGCTGCCCCAGAGCGCGCTGCTGGGGTTGCCGCTGCTGGCGCTGGCGGCCATCTTGCCCACGGCGCCCTACTATGTGGCTGCCTACAACTGGCTCACCGGCGGGCCGCGCGTGGCGGCGCGCGTCATCGACATCGGCCTGGGCGAGGGGCTCGATCAGGCGGCGCGTCAGCTCAACACCCTGCCAGACGCCGAGCGGCTGGTGGTGGCCACCGGCTATCGCGAGGCCTTTGAGCCTTACTTTGACGGCGAGAGCGCCAGCCTGAGCTATGACCACGTCTACCGCGCCGACCATGTGGTCTTTTACATCGACCAGTGGCAAAAGCGCCCCGACTGGAGCCTGTGGCACACCTACCGCGACCGCGAGCCGTGGCACACGGTGACGCTGCTGGGCGTGCCCTATGCGCACATCTATGCCACCGAGCGCCCCGAGGCCGCCCTGACGCGCCTCAACGCCGAGGCCGCGCCCACCGACCTGGTGGTGGCCGAGATCGAGAGCCTGGTGACGCGTGGCTATGCCGGTGCGGCGCCGCTGTGGCTGCCCGACGATGACGCCGCGCCCGAGGCCGCCCTGGCCGCGCTAGACGCCGCGCTGGCGGGCGCCGAGCGCGTCTGGTGGCTGGTGTACCCTCGCTCGCGCGGCGAGCATGGCGAGGCGCTGGGCGAGGTCATCGCTGCGCGCACGGCGCCGGTAGAGGCGCTCGAGGACGGCGAGTTGCGCCTCGAGCTGCGCCAGCCGCTGCCGCATGGCCGCTGACGCCGCCACACCTCCCGACGCCCTGGCCGCCCTGACGCAGGCCATCGCTGCGCGCCGCCCCACGCTGGCGCGCCCGCTCATCGTGGCGCTCGATGGCCCCAGCGGCGCCGGCAAATCGACCCTGGCGCAACGGCTGGTCGCGCACCTGCCCAGCGCCGCGCATCTGCCGCTGGACGATTTTTATGCCGCCGACATCCCCGACGCCTGCTGGGATGCCATGCCCTTCGATCAGCGGCTGGCGCGCCTGTGGCACTGGCAGCGGGTGCGCCACTGCGCCCTCGAGCCGCTGCTGGCCGGCCGCGTGGCGCGCTGGCACGCCTTTGACTTTGTGGCTGGCCTGCGTGCCGACGGCACCTATGGCCTGCGGGCCGAGGCCAGCACGCTGGCGCCCGCGGCGGTGGTGCTGGTCGAGGGGCTGGGGGTGACGGCCGGCCCGCTCGACGACCTGCTGGCGCTCACCGTGCTGGTGCAGGCCCCCGACGCCGTGCGCCTGCAGCGCCTGGCCGCCCGCGAAGAGGTCGCCTTTCTGGCCGCCTGGCGCCGCCGCTGGGATGTCTTTCAGGCGTGGTATTTCGGCGCCGTGCGCCCGCCCGCGGCGTACGATCTGGTGGTGTGGGGGTGAGGGGGGGCTTGCCGCCCCCGCCTCACCCTGCTATCATCCCCCAAATGAACGACCACACCGCCTCGCCCTTTTGCCCATCGCGCGGCCCGCGCCTGGCCGGCCTCATCGCCGCTGGCCTGTTCGTCGCCGGCTGCCTGGCCGCGCTGGTCTATGGCCTCACCCGCGCCGACCCCGCCCTGCGCTGGCCCAGCGTGGCCGGTGTGCTCGCCTTTATCGTGGCGCCGGTGTGCTTGCTGATCCTGGTGCTGGCGGCGCTGCGCGAGCGTCGCCCGCCGGCGCGCCTGACGCTGAGCCTGCCGGCCGTGCTGCTGGCGCTGCTGATGATGGGCCTGGCCGCCCTCTCGCCCGCCGAGGCCGGCGGCCTGAACCTGCTCTGCCTGGGCCCGCTGGCGCTGCTGCTGGCCATGGTGCCGTTGCTGGCGGCGCGGCAGACGCCCGAGTATCTGCGGCAAGAGCGCGAGCGCGCCCGCGGGCAGCGCCTGCTCGCGCATTTGACGGCGCAGGGCGGGCTGCTGCGCTATCGCGACGCCGCGCGGGCGCTGGGCTGGGCCGAGGTGACCGTGCGCACGCAACTGGCCGATCTCGAGGCGGCCGGCGATCTGGCGGGGCGCGACTATCCCGAGGCGGGCCTGTATGTGAGCGCCCCCGCCGAAGAGGCCGGCGTGGCGCGCATCGAGGCGCTGCTGACCGCCGGCGCCCCGCGCGATGCCGCCGCTCTGGCCGCCCAACTCGCGGTGCCCGCCGCCGTGGCCGCCGACTGGCTCGCGCTGGCCAGAGGGTAGCGTGTCTCCGCGCGTCGGCCGCCGCCGCCACCTCTATGAGGCGCTGTTGACGCCCCTGCTGATCATCGCCCTGGCGCTGGCGCCCTGCGGCTGTGGCGCCGAGTCTGCGGCCAGGCTGCCGACGCCCACCGCAACGAGCCCCTTGCTCTCGCCAACGTCTACGCCGATCCGCATCACCGCCGTGCCGCCGCGCACCCCTGCGCCGCACTCGCCCACAGAGGGGGGCACCATGATGCCGATTCCCGCGTCCACGTCGACGCCCACGCCGCTGCCCGCCGAACTCTCGCCCGCCGCCTGGGCCGCGCTGCTGGCCGAGAGCGTGCTGGCGCGCTGGCCCGACCCCGAGGCCATCGTGGGCCACGGCTGGGAGTACAACAGCGGCATCGTGCTCGCTGGCCTCTCGGCGGTGCAGCGCCAGAGCGGCGACCCGCGTCTGCTGGCCTACCTGCAGCGCTGGGTCGATGCCTATGTGGGGCCGCAGGGCGAGTTTGCGCTGCCCCAGGCCGACAACCTCGACCTGGTGCAGCCCGCCGTCCTGCTGCTCGACCTCTACGAGGCCACCGGCCAGGCGCGCTATCTGGCAGCGGCGCGCACCATCGCCGACGACCTGCTGGCCAACCATCCGCGCAACGCCGCCGGCGGCTTTTGGCACAAAGATATCTATCCGCAGCAGATGTGGCTCGACGGCGTCTATATGGCGGGGCCGTTTCTGGTGCGGCTGAGCGCCCTCACGGGCGAGCCCGCCTATGCCGATACGGCCGTGGCGCAGGCGCTGCTGCTGGCCGAGCACACGCAAGATGCCAACACGGGTCTGCTCTGCCACGCCTGGGATGCGTCGGCCGCCGCCCCCTGGGCCGATGCCGCCACGGGGCGCGCGCCCGTCGTATGGCTGCGGGCCATGGGCTGGTATGCCATGGCGCTGGTGGATATGCTGGCCGCACTGCCGCCCGACCACCCGCAGCGCGCCGACCTGCTGACCGTGCTGCAGCAGGCCGCCGCGGGCCTGGCCGCCGCGCAAGACGCCGGCTCGGGCCTGTGGACACAGGTGTTGAACGCGCCCGCCCTGGCCGCTAACTGGCTCGAGAGCTCGGGCAGCGCCATGGTGGTGTATGCGCTGCAGCGCGGCGTAGACCAGGGCCTGCTCGACGGGCACTATGCCGCCGTGGCGGCGCGGGGCTGGCAGGGGCTGTTGGCGCAGGGCCTGCTTAGCCGCGGCGTCGACGGGCTGGCCGTGGTGAGCGGCGCCGTCGAGGGCACCGGCGTGCAGGTAGATGCGGCGGCCTATCTCGCCCGCCAGCGCCTGCAGAACTCGCCCCACGGCCTGGCGGGCCTGATGCTGGCAGCCACGGCCATGGCCGCGCAGCCGCCCGACCAGGCGTAAAGGCAGGGCGAGCCCGACACGGCCGCTTGCGGCGCAGGGCCACCTTTGCTAAACTGCGCGCATGGACCATCCAACAGCGGCGGCCTGGGTTGGCATCATCGTCGCGGTGATCGCGGTGCTCACCGCGATTATCGTGTGGGGCTTGGCGCGGCATCATCATCGGCACCACAGCGGCCTGCAGGTGTCGCTGGTAGAGGGCGACGCGGGGTTGTGGGCAGCTGATGCGCCCGCAGAGGTGGCCTTTCTGAACCTGCGGCTGCACAACCCTGGCGCAGAGCCCGTCATCGTCGACGGGCTGGGCTATCGTCGTGCGGGGTCGCATCGTCTGGTGCCGGTGCGTCGCTTTGATGCGCCCGACCTCGAGACGCTCGACGCCATGGCCGACCTGCTGGTGCCGCCGCCCTACCATCTGGCGCCGGGCGAGTCGCGCGATGTCACGCTCTATGCGCCCGCCCTGTGCGGCCCCGACGAGCTGACGGGGCTCTACCTGCACATGAGCGATGGCGAGCTGGTGTGGCTGCCGCGCGGCGAGCTGCAGCGCCTCACCCATGCCTGTAGCTGGGTGAGCCAGGAGCGCGGCTGACGGCGCTACAGCGCCGGGTGCACCTCGCGCCGCTCGATGATGCGGCTCTCATCTAGCGAGACGCCCACGCCAGGCGCCTGCGGCAGCGCCACCATGCCGTTCACCGGCGTGATGCGCTCTTGATGGAACCATTGTTTCTGCTCCAGATAGACCAGCAAGAACTCGAGCAGCGGGCACACCGCCGGAGACTGCGCCGCCACCACGTGCAGCCCTGGCGCCACAGAGTGGCCATGGGGCACCACCGGCTTGTCGTAAGCCGAGCAGAGTGCGATGATCTTGACCAGCTCGCTGATGCCGCCCGTCCAGTCTGAATCGGCCTGCACCACGTCCACGCCGCCGGCATCGAGCAGCGCCTTGAACCCCCAGCGGGTGTACTCGTGCTCGCCACTGGCGATGGGCACCGGCGACTGGCGCCGCAGCTCGGCATAGGCGCCCAGCCGGTCGGGGGCCAGCGGCTCTTCGACCCAGCGCGGCCCATAGGGCGCGATGCGGCGGCACATCTCCACGGCATAGGGCAGGTCCCAGCCCATCCAGGCGTCGAACATCAGGTCCACATCGTCGCCCACGGCCTCGCGCAGGGTGCGCACCATGGCCACGTTCTTGAGCAGTCCCTCGCGGCCGTCGGCGGGGCCGTAGCGGAAGAACCACTTGAGCGCCGTAAAGCCCTCGGCTTTTAGCGACTGCGCGCGCGTGGTGAGCGCCTCGGCGTCGATGGGCATGCCCAGGCAACTGGCATAGGCGGGGATGGCCTCGCGGGTGGGGCCGCCCAGCAGGCGGTAGACGGGCAGGCCGGCCGCTTTGCCGCGGATATCCCACAGGGCGATATCGACGGCCGAGATGGCCATCATCAGGTGGCCGCGGCGGGCGTGGCGGTCGTGGCGGGCCATCACGTCCCACAGACGCTCGGTGGCCAGCGGATCGCGCCCGATGAGGTGCGGCTTGATGCGCGTGGCGATCTGAAAGGCCTGGTCGGGCTCGATGCCGCCAAAAGTGCCGGTGAGGCCGTCGTCGGTGTCGATGTGCAGGTAGAGGGCGCTGATGGGCCAGGGCTCGTGGCTCTGGGGCACGTTGTTGCGGGTGCCGCCGGGCACGTCTCCCGAGACGCCGCGGCTGCGGTACTCGGGGTAGAGGTCGAGCGCGCCCACCTGGCGCTCTCGCACCACCCATTGGCCGATGAACAGGCCCTCGACGCGCTCAAAGCGGATGTTGGTGATCTTCATGGCAGGGCACCTTCTTGCATGGTGAGCATTGCGCGCATTGTAGCGCCGACGTGCTGCTGCGGGCAAGGGAGCCTGGCCCCAGAGCGCGCCCTGGCGCCAGGCTCTCTGCGCTCTTATGGTGTGGCGCGCAGCCACAGCTCGGTCTGCCCGTCGACGGCCACCAGCTCGACCTGGCAGGTGCGCTCGCCCTTGCGCCAGCCGAGTTGCAGGCCCTCTGCGGTCTCCATCTCGCTCACCAGCTCCCAGCCCTGCGCCGCCATGCCATCCACCAGGTGGGCATAGGCCTCGTCGAGGGTGCGCGTGGCGCGCTGATAGGCCGTTACCTGCGTGGCGCTGATGTTGTAGGCCTCGAGCGAGGGGTGCGCATAGAGCACCAGGTCGGGCGGCAGCAGGGCTTTGTCGTTGGCGCCGCCCTGGCGTGCCTTTTTCTGCTCGCTCAAGTCAGCGTCGGGCTGCGGCGCGAGCTTGCCGCGCAGGCCGGTCAGGTCGAGCGCGGGGCCCAGCAACGGTTGCTGCGCCTCCCATGCAGGCAGCTGGCGCGTCACATAGCTGCGCCCCACGGTGAGCGCTGCAACCCCACCGCCCACCACGAGCAGCACCAGCGCCAGCAGCACGATCAGGCAGCCCCTGGCGCAGCCGCAGCCCTTGCGGTTGGCCGCGGCCTGGCCGTCGATGGCCGGGTTGTAGGCTGGCGCGCCGGGGTGCGTGGGCGGCTGCGGGCTCGCTGCGGGCGGCTGTGTTGGGGGGAGCTGTTGTGTCATGGCGTCGCCTCCAGCGTGATGGCGCCGTCGGCGTGGCGCGTGACGGCCAGGCCCAGCGCGTCGAGGGCGCCCGCGGCCTGATCGCGCACGGGGCAGATGGTATATTCGCCCAGGCTGTCGCTGGCGGGCACGCAGTGGCCGTCGTCGAGGGCGGCGGTGAGGGCGGCGATGGCGTCGCGGTCGCCCAGCAGGCCCAGAGCGCGGGCGGCATCCATGCGCACCGCGGGGTCATCGCTATCGGTGACCAGGGCGCGCACCTCGGGCAGCACCTCGTTCTGGCCCAGATAGGCCAGCGCCACCAGCAGATGCTCGCGGGCCAGCCCGTCGGCCTCGTCGGCAGCGGCCTGCACGGCGGGCAGACCGTCGGGGCCCAGTTGGCCCAGGCTGCGCGTGAGCCGCAGGCGGTACATCTCGTGGGCCTCGAGGTAGGCGTCTCGCAGGCGCGGGGCGTCGGTCGAGGGCTCATCGACCTCGGCCTGCAGCGCGGCGCAGAGCAGCCGGGCGCGCTCGTCGGCCGCGAGGTCGTCGCGCTCGCCCAGCGCCACCGCGGCGCTGTATTGCAGGGGCAGCGCGTCGCCGGTGAGCTGCCGTTCGAGCAGGGTGAGGCCGGGCGTGGGCGTGGGCGCCGGCGTCGCCGAGAGCGACGCTTCTGGCGTGGGCGTTTGTGCGGCGCGGCGCGCCTCGGCCAGCGCCGTGGCCAGATCGGGCCGGCGCGCGCGTTGCCACAGCCAGTAGCCGCCCGCCGCCAGCAGCAGCACGGCGGCGACGATGACGAGGATCAACAGTCCCTTTTTCATGAGCCGCTCTGCTTTCCGGGGTCGGCCCAGTCTATCTCGTCGAGCGAGCCGTTGGGCCAGGTGTGCTCTTGCAGGTAGGCCGGGTATTCGCAATCGCGAAAGCCCAGGCCCAGCGTGTCTTGCGTGCGCGGGCTGAGTTGGTAGGCGGCCTCGCGCCGGTCGGGCACCAGGTCAAAGTCCCTGTCAAGGGGGTCTGGGCCCCAGTTGCCGGCGGCATCTTGCTGCATCTGGTAGCCCGCAGCGCCCCACCAGCTATGGTAGGTCTCGAGGTGCGTCCACTCGTGCAGCACCGTCGAGGCGAAGAGGTCGATCCCCTCGGTGACCTTGCCGGTGACGGGGTTGGCCGAGGGGTTGCCGGCGCCAAAGATGCGCCCCACATAGATGACGTCGGCCTGCGAGGCGTCGGCAAAGCCGTTATAGTAGCCATAGTCGGCGCAGGCGCTGTCATAGATCACCTTGCCGCGATGGCCCTGGGCGGCGGCGGTGTCCATCCAGTAATAGAACCAGTTGGGCACCGAGCCGTCGGGGTTGTTGTAGCTGTCGCGCCCGAAAAAGACGCGCACCCGCTGTGGATCGGGCGGCTCACAGCGGCTGGCTGCCTCGTCAAAGGCGAGCTCGATCTCCAGCGGGCCAAAGGCGTCGTTCTTTTGCGGGCCGGGCCCGTCGAACCAGGCCTTGACGCTGTCGCCCTGGGCATCTTCAGGGTCATAGTGGGGCGATTTGCCGTCGAACTCGGGCACCTTCCAGGTCACATCGTCGACCCACACCTCGGGCACGGTGCTGCCCTGCAGGTCGAGCTCGAGGTTGCAGTGGTAGCAGGCGGGCAGCGTCACTTTGTCGTCGGCGGCGGGGGCGTCGATATAGCCGCGGCACGCGTCCACGATCTCGTAATCGGCCAGCACCTGGGCATCGAGCAGGTTGCGCCAGGTCTCGGTGTAGCGCAGCTCGCTCAGTGGGCCGGTGTGGGTGTAATAGACGCCGCGCTGGTCTGGCGCCGACTTGACCACCTCGGGCGGGATGGGCTGGCCCATGGCCTGCCCGTCCATGATGTGGACGCCATCGTTGGCCTCGAGGTGCATCACCATGGCGCCACCGGCGGCCGACCAGGTCGACTCGCCCGAGGTGCGCAGCTCGTGGCTCACGTCCACCGTCAGCGTATAGGTGGCAGGGTCGGCGTCCAGGTCAAACGTGAGGGTGATGGCGTCTTGCGCGGGGTCGAGCGGCTCGCCACCCGAGCCCGAGAAGCGATCGGTGAGGGCGTGCCCGTCGGCGCTGAACTCGGCGCTGTTGCTGACGCGCCAGTCGATCTCGCCCGAGCGCAGCGCAAAGGCGCCGTCTTGCCCCTGCTCGAGGGTAAAGGCCAGGCGGGCTTCATAGTGCGCCGACACGGGCAAGAGGCCGGCCAGGTCGACCGGCACCGAGCTGTTCATCAACTCGCTGACGCTGGCCATGGTCGGGTTGTCGCCCAGGGCGCCGGTGTTGCTGAGCAGGCTAAAGACGGACTGCAGCCGCCCTGCCGCGACGGGCGCCCCCACGCCGCCCACAAAGAGCGACGTCGCGATGCCGTCGGTGCCGGCGCCAGGGCCGTTTTCGACATAACGCAGGGTGCCTTCAAAGGTGGCTGGGCCGTCAGAGGCTGTATCGGCCAGGGCCGGCGGTGGCGACGCCGGCAGGGCGATGAGCAAGAGCGCTGCCAGCAGCAGCGCCACGTTGGGGGGATGGTGCATGCCACGCCTCGCAGATGAGTTGGGCCGGCCAGGCTGGCCGGCGTTTGCTGCGGTTTGTAGCACTCTCTATGGCTGCTGTCAAGGCGTTTGGCGGGCATGGTCAGCGGCTCTGTTTGCCGGGGTCGGCCCAGTCTTGGGCGTTGGCGGCGCCGATGCGCCAGCCGGCCTCGGCGCGATAGGCCGAGTACTCGGCATCGCCCAGGCCCAGGCCGGGGGTGTCGAACAGTTTGGGGCTAAAGCCCAGGGCGGGCTCGAGCGCATCGGGGATCTTGTCGCGGTCGCCGGCGTCCTCGGTGAGCTGCTGATAGCCGCGCTGGCCCCACCAGGCGGCATAGTCGCGCAGGTGCTGCCACTCGTGGCGCACCACCACGGCGTAGGCATCGATGCCCGTGGTGACCTGGCCCGTAAGCGGGTTGACCAGCAGCAGTTCGCCATCGCGAAAGAGGTTGCTGAGGTAGATGCGATCGGCCAGCCAGGGGTTGCCATAGCCGCGAAAGGCGGCCCAGTCGGCCTCGGCGGGGTCGTAGCGCATGGCGGCGCCGTGGCCCTGGCCGGCGGGGGTCTGCTGCCAGTAGTAGAACCAGTTGGGCACGTTGCCGTCGGGGTTGTTGTGGGCGTCTCGCGAGAAAAAGAGGCGCACCTGGCGCGCGGGCACGGCCTCGCAGGCCTGGGCCGCTGCCTCGACAAAGGCCGCCTCGAGCTGATAGGGCCCCCAGGCGGCGTTGTCGCCGGGCAGGGGGGCATCGAACCAGAAGCGCAGGTCGGCGCCGCGGCGGTCGTCGGGGTCATAGTGGGGCTCGTGGCCGGCAAAGGGGGGCAGCGTCCACTCGAGCTGGGACGCGTGCACATCGGGCAGCACCGTGGCGCGCAGGTCGCCCTCGAGGCTGCGCTCGCCCTCGGCGGGGGCGGTGAGGCGGCCGTCGTGGGGCGGTTCGTCGATGACGGCATAGCAGCGGTCAGCGATCTGATAGCTCACCAGCAGCTGCGTGTCGGTGACGTCGCGCCAGGTCTCGGTGCCGCTGAGCTGGTCGAGCGTGCCGCTGCGGCTGTAGGCGATGGCGTGCGTGCCTGGCTCGGACGAGACGACCTCTGGGGGGATGGGCTCGCCGAACGACTGGCCGCCAAAGGTCTCGATGCCGTTTTGGGCGCGGATGTCGAGCTGCACCAGGCCGGCGAGGGCCGACCAGCGCGAGAGGCCGTTGATGGGCATGGGGTGGGCTATGGCGACGTCGAGGGCAAAGGTAGGCTCGTCGGCGCGCAGGTCAAAGGTCAGGTCGATCTTGTCATGCTCAGTATTCAGAGCATACTCTCCCTGGCCGACGAACTGGTCGCTGATGACGGTGCCCTCGCCGCTGAGCTCGGCCTGCTGCGTGAGCGTCCACCGCAGGGCGCCCTGTTGCAGCGCCAGGCGGTTGGGCGCTACCTGCACGAGGGTAAAGGTCACCCGGGCGTCGTAGCGGGCCGAGATGGGCAAGAGGCCGGCGAGGTCGACGGGCACGGTGCTGCGGAGCTGGTCGTAGAGCCGGGCCAGCGTGGCGTTCTCACCGAGCGACGAGAGGGCGCCCAGGCCCGACAGCAGCCGCACCCCCGCCACCGGCGCCACGGCGCTGCCCCACATGATGCCGGCGGCCCAGCCAGACTGGGCGGCCATGGGGCCGCTTTCGACATAGCGCAGGCTGCCCACAAAGGTGAGCGGCGGCTCGTCGGCGCTGGCCCTGGGCGGGCCGTTGGCCAGGACGATCAGCAGAGGAAGCACGGTGCTCAGCAGACGCTTCATGGCTGCGCCTCGCTTTCCCAGGCAGGCGTATGCTAGCGCGCCGTTCGTGCGGCGTCAAGGGCGCGGCGCTGCGCGGTGGGGCGCCCCTGGCCTCGCACCTGCCAGCGCCACGTCACCATAGCCGTCTTTGACACTAGATGACGAGATCATATAATCGCCTTATGCATTTATCCGAGAAAGACAGTTATGCCGCCACGCCGCTGCGATGAGCCCGATCTGCCTGCCGGCCGCCGTCGGGGCCCTTGTGCGCTGGGCCGCCACGCAGGGGGGCTGCGTGGCTTTTTGGGGCCGCGCCTGGTGTTGTTGCTGCTCGACAAGCCCGCCCATGGCTATGAGTTGCTTGAACGGCTGACGGCCGAACAGCCTCACATGCCCACGGCCGATCCCGGCCTGCTCTATCGCACGCTGCGCCAACTCGAGGCCGACGGGCTGCTGGTCTCGACGTGGGATACCGCCGGCCAGGGGCCGGCGCGTCGCCTCTACGAGGTGACGCCCGAGGGCGTAGCCTTCTTGCATGCCTGGGCGGGCCGCGCTGAGCACATGCGCGCTTGCCTGGGGCGCTTTCTCGATGGCTATCAGCGGCACTTTGACCCCAGCGAGGCCTAGCCGCAGCCGGGCGTCGTCGTTCGATCGATCGCGTAGCGGGTGCGCGCTCTCACACACAGGAGGTTTGCCCATGAGCCCATCGCCTGAGCGTCGCGAGCAAGTGCAGGCCAAGCCAGGGCCCGGCGGGCCTGGGGCCGGCAAAGTGGGGCCAGGCAAGCCTGGCGCAGGCAAACCTGGCGCTGGCAAAGCTGGCGCTGGCAAGCCTGGCCCAGGCGGGCCGGGCAACGGCCCAGGGGCGCAAAAGCCTCAAAAACCCCTCTGGCCCACGGTCAAGCGCATGCTGGGCTATCTCAGGCCACACCGTCGGCTGCTGGCGCTGGTGGTGCTGGCGCTGTTGGCCACCACCGCCGTCGAGCTGGCCCCGCCCGTGCTGATCCGCTATGGCGTCGACCGCCTGATGCTGGGCGGCGAGGCCCGCGGCATCATCTGGCTGGCGGCAGGCCTGTTTGGCCTCTCCATTGTGCAGGGCGCCGTCGACTTTGCGCGCCTCTATGCCATGGCGGGCGCCGGGCACCGCATCGTCTTTGGGCTGCGGAGCGCCGTCTTTCGCCACCTGAGCAGCCTCTCTTTTTCGTTCTACGACCGCGCCCGCACAGGCGAGCTGATGTCGCGCGTCACCGCTGATATCGACACCCTGAGCGACTTTTTCGGGCGCGCGGCGGTGATCGTGCTGACCAACATCCTCATCTTGCTGGGCATCCTCGCGGTGCTCTTTGGCTGGAACTGGCGCCTGGGCCTGCTCTTTTTGGCGGTGACGCCGCTGCTGGTGCACGGCATGCTGGTGTATGCCCGCCAGGTGCGCCCCGCCATGATGCGCACCCGCCGTGCGCTGGCGGCCCTCACCAACACTCTGCAGCAGAGCCTTTCGGGGATTCTGGTGGTCAAGCTCTTTGGCCGCGAGCCGTTCGAGGCCCAGCGCGCCGACCGCCAGGCGAGCGCCCTGCAACAGGCCAACATCGGCGCGGCCCGCGTCAGCGCTTTGTGGATGCCCTATGCCAACGTGTTGATGGGCGTCATCACCGGCCTGGTGCTCTGGTATGGCGGGCGCGGCGTGGTGCGCCAGACGGTCTCTCTGGGCACGCTGATCGCTTTTACCAGTTACGTGAGCATGCTGTTGCGGCCTATCCGCCAGACAGGCATGATGCTGAACGTGATGATGCGCGCCGCCGCGGCCGCCGAGCGGGTGTTTGAGGTGCTCGACACCGAGCCCGAGATCCGCGATGCACCCAACGCCTACGCCCTGCCCGCCGTGCAGGGCAGTGTGCGCTACGAGGGCGTGCAGTTCAGCTACGACGGCGAACATGACGTGCTCCACGACATCGCCCTGGCCGCGGCGCCAGGCGAGATGGTGGCGCTGGTGGGCGCCTCGGGCTCGGGCAAGAGCACGCTGGTGCACCTGCTGCCTCGCTTTTACGATCCGCAGGCGGGCGCCATCACCATCGACGGGCACGATATCGCCGCCGTGACGGTCGAGAGCCTGCGAGATGCCATCGGCATCGCCCTGCAGACGGCCTTTCTCTTTGACACCTCGGTGGGCGATAACATCGCCTATGGCGCGCCCGACGCCAGCCGCGCCGATATCGAGCGCGTGGCCCGCGATGCCCAGCTGCACGATTTCGTCTCGTCGCTGCCCATGGGCTATGAGACGCCCGTGGGCGAGCGCGGCGTGCGCCTCTCGGGCGGGCAGCGCCAGCGCATCGCTCTGGCGCGCGTGCTGCTGCGCGATCCGCGCATTCTGATCCTCGACGAACCCACCGCAGCGGTAGATGCCGAAACCGAGCGGCAAATGCAGGCCGCCATGCGCCGCGCCCGCCAGGGCCGCACCACCTTTGTCATCGCCCACCGCCTGTGGACGGTGCAAGAGGCCGATCAGATCCTGGTGCTCGATCAGGGGCGCATCGTCGAGCGCGCGCATGGCGACGAGATCGCCACCGCCCACCAGCAGCTGGTGGCCGCGGGGGGCCTCTATGCCCGCCTGCAGGCACTACAGACCCAGGCCGAGGCGCTCGCGCCTCAAGAGGAGGTGCTCTGATGACCATTCGCGGCGGCTTTATGGGACGCTTGCAGGGCGGCGGCCAAGAGCACGACGGCCCCGTGCCCCTCGACCGCGATGCGCTGCGCCTGTTCGGTGGCTATGTGCGCGCCCACCTGGGCCGCTTGTTACTGGGGGCCGCCTGCCTGCTGGTGGCGGTGGGCGTCACGCTGCTGCTGCCCTATCTGGGCAAGGTGGCCGTCGACCGCTACATCGCCCAGAACGACCTGGTGGGCCTGGCCTGGCTGGGGGGCATCTACATCGCGCTCAACGGGGTCTACTGGCTGGCCAGCTACTGGCAGGGGCTCATCACCGCGCAGGTGGGGCAGCGGGTGGTCTATGCCATCCGCCATGACCTGTTCGGCCGCGTACTGGCCCAGCCGCTGGCCTTTCACGAGCAAGAACGCGTGGGGCAGATCGTCTCGCGCCTCACCAGCGACACCGAGGCGCTCTCTGACGTGGCCTCGAGCGAAGTGCTCAACCTGTTGGGCGACCTGCTGACCATCGTGGGCATCATCGTGGCCATGCTGCTGATCGACTGGCGGCTGGCGCTGGTGACGCTGATCCCCATTCCGCTGGTGATGGCCAGCATGGACTATTTGGGGCGGCAGATGCGCAGGGCTTATCGCCATGTGCAGCAAGAGATCGCCGCGGTCAACGCCAGCGTCGAGCAGGGCGTCTCGGGCATGCGCGTGGTCCAGTCGCTGGGGCGCGAGTCGTTCACCGCCGAAGAGTTTGAGCAGATCAGCCTGCGCAATATGAGCGCCAACCTGCGGGTGAGCCTGCTGTTCGCCGCGATCTTTCCCACCATGACCATCACCAACACCCTGGGCACGGTGCTGGTGTTGGGCTATGGTGGCTGGCTGGTGGCGCAAGGCTCGCTGGCGCCAGGCGTGCTGCTGGCCTTTTTTGCCTACATCAACCGCCTCTATGGTCCGCTACGCGAGCTGGCGCTGGTGTACAACCGCTATCAGGCGGCGCTGGCCTCGCTGGCGCGCATCGGCGAATACCTGCGCCGCGAGCCCGAGATCGTGTCGCCCGAGCAGCCGCAGCGCCCCGCCGAAGGGTGGCGCGGTGCGCTGAGCCTCGAGGGCGTCACCTTTGCCTACGGCGACGAGGCGCCCGCGCTTTGCGACGTAGACCTGCAGATCGCGGCGGGCGAGACGGTGGCCATCGTCGGGCCCTCGGGCGCCGGCAAGAGCACCCTGGCGCGCTTGCTCACCCGTCTGAGCGATGCGCAACAGGGCCGCGTGGCCATTGACGGCGTGGACGTGCGCGACATCGCCTCGTCAGAGCGCACCCATCTGGCCATGCTGGTGCCACAAGAGGTGTTTCTGTTTGCCGACACCATCCGCGAGAACATCCGCTATGGGCGGCCTACGGCCAGCGATGAGGAGGTTGAGGCGGCCGCGCGCCGCGCCCAGGCAGATGCCTTTATCCAGCGGTTGCCGCAGGGCTATGACAGCTACGCAGGCGAGGGCGGGGCGCTGCTCTCTGGCGGGCAACGCCAGCTGGTGGCCCTCGCTCGGGCGCTGCTGGCCGATCCGCGCATCCTGATCCTCGATGAAGCCACCGCCAACGTCGATGCCATGACCGAGGCGCTCATCCGCCAGGCCATCGTCGAGCTTGGCCGCGACCGCACCCTGGTGATCATCGCGCATCGCTTTAGCACGCTGCGCGGGGCCAACCGCATCGTGGTCCTCAAAGCCGGGCGCATCAGCGACGTTGGCCAGCACGAGGCGCTGCTGGCCTCGAACGAGACCTACCAGCGGCTCTATCAGCGCCTGTGGAGCGAGGAGGGCGGCGCGCAGTAGGCGAGCGGCGTTGCGCAGGCGCGAACGGTGGCGCCGCTGGCGCGAGGCCAGCGGCAGGTGGTTGACCGGCCGCGAGCGCGCGGCTACCATGTGCCTACACGTCTCACGCAAGGAGGCGCAACATGCCACCATCAACCCCGGCCGTGCCGCTGGCGGCGCGCAAAGCCCCGCTGCTCACCGTCGCTGGGCTCACCTTCAAAGACCTCAACAAGAACGGCCAGCTCGACCCCTACGAAGACTGGCGCCTGCCCGTGGCGGCCCGCGTGGCCGACCTGGTGGCGCGCCTCACCGTCGAAGAAAAGGTCGGGCTGATGCACTATGCCTCGAACCAGGGCGCCTTTACAGGCCCTGAGGGCGAGCTGCTCGACGCGCCCAACCGCCCGCTGCCTGGCGCCGAGGGCTTTGAGCCGCGCTTTGACGGCCATCTGCCGCCGGCGCCCTACCCGTCGCCGCGCGAGGCGGTGCTGAGCCGCCACATGCGTTACATCAACAACTTTGGCGGTGGGCCGCCCGTGGTCGAGGCGCGCTGGAACAATGCTCTGCAGGCGTTGGCCGAGGGCTCGCGTCTGGGCATCCCCATCGTCTTTGGCACCGACCCGCGCAACGCCAACCCACGCTCTGGCTTTGCGCAGTGGCCGCCGCAACTGGGGCAGGCCGCCACGCGCGATGTGGGCCTGGTGCGCGAGCTGGCTGCCCTGGCCAACGAGCAGCAGCGCGCCGTGGGCGTGCGCTTTCACATCGCGCCCATGGCAGATGTGGCCACCGAGCCGCGCTGGCCACGCATCCCCGGCACCTTTGGCGAAGACCCTGAGCTGTGCGCCGAGCTGATCGCGGCCTATATCGACGGCCTGCAGGCGGGCGCCGGCATCGGCCCGCAGAGCGTCATCTGCTCGGTCAAGCACTTTCCCGGCGACGGGCCGGTGGTCGACGGCTATGACCCGCACAACCATTACGGGCGCTGGCAGCACTACCCTGGCGGCCAGTTCGAGGCGCACCTGCGGCCCTTTAGAGCGGCGCTGGCGGCGGGCGCCGGCGCTGTGATGACCGACTATGCCATCCCCCTGGGCATCGACACGGTGGCGGCCGGCTTTTCTGAGAAGCTGATCGCCGGCCTGCTACGGCAAGAGCTGGGCTTTGACGGCATCGTGGTCACCGACTGGAACATTACCCGCGGCATGCCCTGGGGCGTTGAAGACCAGCCGCTGGCCGAGCGGGTGCGGCGCATCGTGGCCTCGGGGCACGACCAGCTCGGCGGCGAGACCGACACGGACGTGCTCCTGGGGCTGGTGCAGCAGGGGGCCATCAGCGAGGAGCGGCTCGACGAGTCGGCGCGGCGCATCCTCACGCCCATGTTCGAGATGGGTCTGTTCGAGAACCCCTACGTCGACGCCGAGCGCGCCGGCGAGCTGGTGGGCGGCCCCCGCGCCACGGCCGCGGGCCGCGCGGCCACGCGCCGCTCGGTGACGCTGCTCAAGAACGCAGATGGCCTGCTGCCGCTGGGCACGGGGCGGCGCGTGTACGTCGAGCAGGTGGCGCCCGAGGCGGCCGCGGCGCTGGGCACGGTGGTGGCCACGCCGCAAGAGGCCGAGCTGGCCATCATCGCCGTTGTGGCGCCCTATGAGGTCATGCCCAACCCGACCTTTTTCGTCCCCATGGGCCCGGCGGCGGGCGAGGGCGGCGGCGGTCGACGCGGTGGTGGGCCGCTGCGCCACGAGGGCACGCTGGCCTATGCGGGCGCGGCCAACGCCGACGAGCTGGCGGCCATCCAGCGGCTGGTGGCCACGGGGCTGCCGGTGGTGGTGCTGATGCACCTCGACCGGCCGGCGGTGTTGAGCGAGTTCATCGCAGACGTGGCCGCCGTGGTGGCGCACTATGGGGCCGATGACGCCGCGCTGGTGGATGTGCTGCAGGGCGTGGCGCGCCCCGAGGGGCGGCTGCCGTTCAACCTGCCGCGCAACATGGACGCCGTGCGCGCCCGCCGTGGCGATACGCCGCACGACGACCCCGACCCGCTGTTCGCCTTTGGCTTTGGCCTGACCTACGACGTTTAGCCGCGCTGACGACCGGCGCGCTGGCTGGCGCTCGCTATGCCGTGAGCGTCACCACGCGCCGGGCAACAGGCGATAGCGCACGTGCGTGGCATAGTCGGCATAGCCGGGCAGCTCGGCCTGCAGGGTGGCGTCTTCGCGGGCCGTGCGCACCAGCAGCGCCGCTATCGCCAGCGCGGTGGGCGCCAACGCCCAGGGCGAGGCGAGCAGCAGCGGCGTGAGTAGATAGGTGAGCAGCGCCCCCGCATAGCCTGGGTGCCGCACCCAGGCATATGGCCCGCTCGAGATCACCCGCTGGCCACGGTCGGCCTGGATGCGCACGGTGCCCGAGAAAAAGCGGTTGGCCAGCATGGCCCAGGCGCCCAGGGTATAGCCGCCCACGATGCCGGCCAGCGCCAGGGCGTGCAGCGGCCAGCCGAGCGCAGGCGCCGTCGCCACGCGCCGCTCGACGCCCGCCACCGCCAGCGCCAGCGCCGCGGCCAGTGTCATCGTCAGCAGCAAGGGGCCATCCCACGGTTTGGCGTCTTGCTTTTGCAGCGAGTGGGCGCGTTCGGCCAGCAGGTCTGGGTGGCTGCGGGCCACCAGTCCGCGGCTCAGGGCAAAGCCCCCTATCGAGACCGCGGCATAGGCCCAGGCCTGCCACCAGCGCCAGTCTCCCGAGACGAGCAGTGGCAACAGCGGCAGGGCCACCACCGCCAGCAACACCTGCAGCACCAGTCGCGGCGTCAACAATCGCTCTCGCGTCATGCGTCCTCCTTGGCGGCCCGCGCAAGGGCCAGGGCCACGCGGGCGCCATGCTGAAAGGTGCACAGCACCACGCGCGCCGCGGGCAGGCCAGCGCCCCTGCTAGCCCAGCGCTGCACCTGCGAGCGCCAGCCCCAGCGCCCGACACTGCTCGAGCTTGGCCTCGTCGGGGGCGCCGCGGCAGGCCAGCGTATCGCCCACCTGCGTGCCCACCCGCCGGAACAGGCCGGCCATGATGGCGGCCACGCGCCCGCCGCCGCCGTGCGAGCAAAAGAGGGCATAGGGCTTGCCGGTGAGGCCGCTCACGCCGCGCCGTACGTCGAGCACATAGTGGTCGTCGAGAAAGGTCTTGAGGCCACCGGCGATGTAGCTGAAATAGTCGGGCGAGCCGAACGCGGCGGCGTCATAGTCGGCAAAGGTGGCCACGTCAAAACGGGCGTCGTTGGTGTTGTGCAGCACCACCTCGCAGCCCGCCTGGCGCGCCCCCTCGGCCACGGCCGCGGCCATCTGGCCGGTGTGGCCATAGTCTTGCGAATGATAGAGCACCAGCAATCGTGGCATGGTCGCCTCCTTTGCGCCCGATTTTAGCCGTGCGGGCCCAGGCCGTCAATGGCCAGCGGGTGTTCGTCAAGCGTGCGAGGCCGCATCGCTGTTGCGCGCCACCACAAACTGCACGTCTTTGATGGCGTCGAGGGCGTTGGCCAGGGCCGCAGCCTGCTTGCCGCGTGGGGGGCCGCCGGCGAGGGCCGTGAGCACGGGGCCGCGCGCTCGCGCGTTGAGCCACTGGCAGGCGGCCACGTCGGGCACGGCCAGCAGCAGCACGCCGCCCTCGGCCCCCAGCGGGGTGGCCTGCTGCAGATAGGCGCGCACGGCCTGCGGGTCCCAGGTGGTCTCGAGACGCGCCAGTGCGCGCCGCCAGAGGGTGTGCAGCGGCTGATCTGCCGCAGCAGGGTGGTGCGCCTTGAGGTGTGCCTGGGCCTCGCGCAGGCGCTGCTGGCAGACGCGTTCAGGGGCCGAGCGGGCCAGGGCCACGGCCGCCTCGCGGTTGAGCAGCACTCTGGCGAGCACCGCGGGCACGCTGCGGATATCGGGGCGCGTGCCCAGGGCGGCGGCGCAGCGTCGCACCAGGTTGGCCGTCACCCAGGGCCGCCGCGCCAGGTCAGAGGCCAGGTCTGGGTAGATGCCTGCCGAACGGAGCGCCTCGCGGGCCGGCTGTTCGGGGTCTTGAGGCTCGGGCGGCGCAGCCGCAGGGTCCGGAATAGCAGCAGCAGCAGCAGCCTTGACTGGAGCCATAGCTGCTGGCTGCTGGTCTTTTTGCTCTGTATCACGGCCTGGCGCAGCGGCTGTGAGCGTCTTTAGGCGGTTGGGCAGGGCGGTTTCGTCCCGCGAGGGCGGGGCCTGCAGACGACTGGCCACGCGGCTGGCATCGACCAGCCACAGGCGCCCCTGGCAGGTGAGCAGCGGCCAGCCCTGGCGGCCCAGCGCCCTCAAGTGGCGGCGCACCGTGACGGGGGCGCGGCGACGTGCGGCGGCCAGCTCGGGCACGGTCAGCGGGCCAGCGCGGCGCAGCGCCAGGCTGAGGGCCGTGGCCAGGGTGGCGCGCAGAGGGTCGGGCAGCTGCAGCGCGCGGTCATCGACGAGCAGCAGGGCATTGAGCGCGGTGGGCATGGTGGGCGCCTCCTTGATCCGAACATTTGTTCGTATGATGATGCAAGCCCCGTCGCCGTGTCAATGGGGAGCCGCGCGGGCACTTGACGTAAGTGCTAGAGCGCGGTAGGCTAAGGCTGTTCCGGCAAAAAGACGGGCCGGTGGTTACGAGGAGGTCTCATGGACGCGATCAGCGAGGCAATGACGCGCGCTCAGGCGCAAGGCTATCTGGTGAGCGGCACGGGGGTCACCTGGCTCGAGTGCGAGATCCGTTGGCGGCGGCAGTGCCAGGCGTGCGGCGAGCCGGTGGTGGTGGTCTCGCAGCGCAAGCGCCGCGCCGACGTGAGCCTGTTTTTGGATCGCATCCCCCACATAGACACCGACGCCGAGGCGCTCTATGAGCGCCTGAGCGCCGCGCAGCCGCTCAGTTTCAGCGCCGAGCGCCTGTCGGTGACGCGCGGCATGATGGGCACCCGCGAGCTGTTCCAGGCGATGGCCATCGGCAGTCTGGAGATCGACGAGGCGTTGCGGCTGGCGCCGGTGCTGGTCGAGGCCGGCCGCGAGCTGGTGGCCGCCGCCCGCGCCTGAGGCCGAGGCGCCGCAGACAGGGCCGCTGGGTCTACCCCGAGAGGCCCAGCCTGGCGCGCAGGCCCCCGTGGCCGCCGCCAGACGAGCGCGCCAGCGGCCTAGTCTTGCTCGGCGTCGTCGCCAGTGGCGCGCTGCTCTCCCAGCCCGTTCATCAGCGCCGAGATGCCCCCCGCGACGAGGAACAGCGGCCAGATGCGCCCCCACCGCCAGCCCAGCAACAGCGTGAGCGCCACCAGCGTGAGCACCGCGGCGCCCAGCAGCGAGCCGCCTACCTTGGGCGTCCAGCGGCCGGCGCGCCGCAGCGCCGTGATGCCGTTGAGCAGCGAGCCCACGGCCGGCACCAGGATGAACACCGCCCACCAGTTGTGCAGGCCAATGCTGATGATGTCGAGGTTGCGTAGCAGGATGAGCACGCCGGCCAACAGCAGCAGGCCCCCCCAGAGCAGGTTGTCGTTCCAGCGGCTGGCGGCGGGCTGCTGCTCGTCCTCTTCGGGCGCCAGAGCCTCGAGGGGCTCGACGTCGAACTCGGACGGCGCCGTGGGCGTGGGTTCGGGTGAGAGGGGTACCGTCATGGCGACCTCCAGGCCGCACCAGATAGAGTGTGGCGTGTGCGGCCCACCGCCTCAATATAGCAATGTGTGGCGTAAATGTCAACGGTATTTAGTGAGAATATCGAGCCCGCCATGCGCCAGGGCGGTTGCCAGCGGCGCCCCGAAGGGCTATGCTGATGGTGGCGGTTGTGCCACAGCCAGTTCGCTCATGCTGCACAAGGAGGCTTGATGAACCGAACGATGCGCCAGGGTTTCTTTCCGGCGTTGCACGCCATGCCCGTGGTGCGCGATGCGCCCGTGCCCGTCTGCCACGACGGTGAGGCGCTGGTCAAGGTGCACATGGCCAGCATCTGCAACCTGACCGACACCCACACCATCGAGGGCCTGCACCCGCCGCACCACCTGTGGATCGACCATTTTGAGAACCCGCCCAACAGCTTTCCCGCGCCCATGGGCCACGAGGCCGGCGTCGAGGTGCTCGAGGTGGGCCGCGGCGTCAGGGGGCTCAAACCAGGCGACCGCGCCTTTACCGTGCGCGCCAGCGAGATGTTCGCCGAGTATGCCGTCATCCAGCCCGGCGACGCCACGCTGATCCCCGACGGCATCTCGTGGGACGTGGCCGCGCCCCTCGAGATGCTCACGGCGGTGTGGCCGGTGGTCGAAGAGTGCGTGCGCCCAGGCGACCGCGTGGTGATTCTGGGGCAGGGGGCGTCAGGGCTGATCGCGACGCAACTGGCGCGGCTGAACGGGGCGGCGCAACTGATCGTGGTCGAGCCGCACGCCTATCGCCGCGAGCTGGGGCTGCAACTGGGCGCCGACGTGGCGCTCGACCCTGGCGCGGTAGACGTAGAGGCGGCGGTTGTCGAGCTGACGGGCGGCGGCGCGCACGCGGTGATCGAGTGCGTGGGCTCGCCCGAGACGCTGGGGCTGACGGTGCGGCTGCTCAAGCGCAAGGGCCTGTCTGACGAGGGCTATGGCGGCATCATCGGCGTGTTCGGCGCCTGTCGGCAGCCGGCCCCATTCGATTTTATGATGCTCCACTGGAAGGGCGCGCGCATCTGCACGGCGGCGGGCTCTCGCTTTGGCTATACCAACTATTCGCGGCTGGCCTGCGTCAACCTGGCCGAGCGCGGCCTGTTCCGGTTTGAGCCGTTGATCACCCACAAGTTCCCGCTCGAGGCGCTGCCGCTGGCCTTTGACATGATCATGCAACACAGCGACCGCTTTGTGAAGGTGCTGGTGGATCCTTGGGGGCCGCTGGCCGCTGCCGCCGCTGGCCCCGAGGCCTATCGCGTCTATGACGAGGCGCGCGGCTGGTAGCAGCGGCCGCGCGGTGTGGCGGGGCTTGCCGCTTGGCAGGCCGGCGGCACGTTCTACGGGGTGCGAGGGGGCGATGAGTGGCAAAGTCTTTATCGGCGTCACCGATGACCAGTGGTATCAATATCTCGCGGGCCTGCGCCCCCCAGAGGTGAACTTTTGGCGGCCCAGCCCTCGCAGCGCCTTTCGGGTGTTGCGCCGCGGAGAGCTCTTTCTCTTCAAGCTGCACAGCCCTCAGAACTATATCGTCGGCGGCGCGACCTTTGTGAGTTACAGCCGCCTGCCGCTCTCGCTGGCGTGGGACGCCTTTGAGCAGCGCAACGGGGCGCCCAGCGACGACGCCCTGTGGCGCATGATTGCGCGCTACCGCGGCCAGGACATGCAGGCCGACCCAGACCCCATGATCGGCTGCATCGTGCTGGTCGAGCCCTTTTTCATACCCCAGCAGGCCTGGCTGCCTGTGCCGATGGACTGGGGGCGCGGCATTATCCAGGGCAAGTCGTACGAGGTGACGAGCGATGTGGGGCGGCGCCTGCTAGAGCAGGTGAGGCCCTTTATGGCGACGCCTGACGACGCCGTGCTCGAGAGGCGCATCGCCGAAGAGGGCGCCCACTACGGCGCCGAGACGCTGGTGCGCCCGCGGCTGGGGCAGGGGGCGTTCCGCGTGGCGGTGATCGAGGCGTATGGCCGGCGCTGCAGCGTGACGGGAGAGCGCGTGCTGCCGGTGCTCGAGGCCTCGCACATCAAGCCATACAACGAGGCGGGCCCGCACGCCATCGAGAACGGCATCTTGCTGCGGTCAGACCTGCATAACCTCTTTGACCGCGGCTATATGACCATCACCGAAGATCATCACGTCGAGGTGAGCGGGCGCATCAAGGCCGAGTTCGACAACGGCAAAGAGTACCTCAGGCTGCACGGCGCGCCTCTGGTGGTGACGCCCAGGCAGGCGATCGACAGACCCTCGCCCGAGTTCATCCGCTGGCACAACGAGCACCGCTACCGCGGATAGGCGCCCGCGGTAGCCTTTTGCACAGCCGCGGCGCCGCTAGAGGTCGGGCGGCGTCAGCTCGTGGATGACGTGGCGCAGCTTGCCCGCACCGGTCTGGCGCAGGGCGTCTACGGGGCACACGTCGATGCGCACCTGGCTGCCCAACACGGCCTGCAGCGCAGCGCGCAGGTCGCGCTCTACCTCGTCGGCGCGCGCCCCAGGCGCCAGCACCACCGGCACCGAGAGGTGGTCGAGGGCGTGCTGCACCACCTGAAACTGCCAGATGCGCGCATCGCGCGTGAGGGGCGCCCCGATGGTGGCCAGGGTCATCCAGTTGCCATCGAGGCCATAGACGCCGTCCATGTCGCGCCCCTCGAGGGTGGCCAGCAGCGGCAGGTTACGCCCGCAGGGGCAGGGCTCGGTTGCCCAGGCGCCGCGGTCTCCGATGGCATAGTTGAGCAGCACGGTGCCGCGGTTGAGCAGGTTCGACACCACCAGGTCGCCCACCACGCCTGGCGGGCAGGGCTGACCGCCCTCGTCGATGATGCGCAGCGGGTAGAGGTCGGTGTTGATGTGATAGCCGCGGTGCGCCTCGCACTCAAAGCCGATCTTGAAGGCCTCGATCGACTGGTAGGCCGAAAAGACCTCGATGCCATAGTGCTCGGTGAGCAGCGTGCGCGCCCGCGCCGGCAGCGGGTCGGCGGCAAAGCGGATGATGCGCGGGTGGTAGAACGCGCGCCCGTGGCGATAGGCGTGCATGATGGTGCGCCCCAGCACCGAGCCATAGCCATAGACGATGTCGGGCTGGCGGCGGTCGATGGCGGCCAGGATGGTCTCGGGCGCGTCGTCGACAAAGGCGCGCGCCTCTTGCGAGCGGCGCCACATGTTGGCCCAGGCGGGCCAAAAGGCGTTGGCGCGGGTGAGCGGCCGCAGTGAGCCGGCGCCGTGGGGCGAGCTGAGGCCCAGGGCGCGCAGGCGGCGCCCCTTGCCGATGAGGCGGCGGTGGATGCTGGTCTCGCGCTCGCCGTGGGCCACGCTCTGGTAGATGGCGTTCAGCGTGTGATAGATGGCCTTGGGCCGCCCCGTAGAGCCGCTGGAGCGCATCTCTCGCAGGGTGGCGCGGTCGAACTCGCGCGAGTGCAGGCGTTCGGGGTCGGTCTGCAGGTCGGCCGCCGAGATGAGCGGCAGGCGCTGCAGGTCGTCAAACGTGTCAAAGTCGTCGGGCGTGAGGCCCAGGCGGTCGAGCGCCTCGGTATAGTGGGGCACCCAGCGGTAGGCATAGGCCACCATGGCCCGCACGCGGCGGTCGCGGTCGCGCGCGATGCGCTCGGGCGAGCGAAAGGGGTAGCGGGCCTGCCCGATGACGTGCCAGGCGAGGTAGGCCGTCCAGTAGGCGCGGTTGAGCGGGTTGGTCATGGGTTGGGCGCTCCCTTCAGCGGGCCAGATGTGGCGCGATGTTACCCGCGTTGCGCCGTGCGGGCAAGGGCGTAACGCCCGCGCAGGGCCTGGCTGGCGGCAGGGTGTCAGGCGCTGGCCGGCGCGTGGGCATGAACGCGGCCCCGCAGATCATGGCCGGCCGCCAGCAGCGCTGCCGCCGCCTCGCCGTTCAGGCCGATGAGGTTGATGCCGCGCTCGACGGTGTGCGCCAGCACCTGCGCCATGTCGTTGCACTCGGGCTGCGACAGGTTGACGGCGTGCACGCCGCGCATCTGCGCCACCAGCGGCACAAAGTGGCAGCCTCGCCCGCAAAAGTGGATGGCCCCGCCACCAAAACGGTCGAGCAGGCGCTGATCGTAGGGCTGCACGAACTCGGCAAACATGGCCGGCGAGAGGTTCATGGCCGAGTCGTCGCGCAGCATGATGCTGCCACGATGGTAGAGCCCCCAGTGGGCGTTGCCGTCAGGCCGCAGCGGGGCGATGGCGCACCAGGCCTCGAGGGCGCGGATGTAGGTTTCGGTGACCAGCTCGAGCAGGGCGTGCACCAGGGCGGGCCTGTCGTGCAGGGCGATAAAGAGGCTCGAGCCCCACAGCACCTCGACGATATCCATGGGCCCCTGCAGGTCGGGGTGATAGATGAACACGTGGGCGCCGATGCGCGGGTGGCTGGCGGCGATGGCGCGGTAGCGCTGGGCCATGGCGAGCACCTGCGGCATATAGCCACGGTCGAGGGGCGGCGGCCCCGCGGCCACCAGGCGCTCGATGGCGGCCACGTCGTTGAGCGGCCACGAGGTGGGCAGCGTGTCGAGGGCGTCGTCCATCACAAAGGGGCGCACGCCAAACAGCAGGGGGATGATGCTGGTGCCATAGTTGGCGCGCACGTTGAGCAGCAGGCCGCTGCCCTCGGCCAGGGCGCGGCTGCACCCCAGGTACTGTTGCAGCGCCATGCGGTCGGGGTCTCGCAGGGCGTGGTTGACGGGCACATGCGCGGGCCACATGGGGCCTGCTGGGCTGGGGCGGCGGCGTGTCGGGCTGAACAGCGGGGCGTCTACGCCGGCGGCGGCAAAGGCCTGCCACTGTTGCAGCAGCTCGGCCTCCTGGGCAGGGTCGATGCGCGCCTCGAGGTCGTCGAGGCAGGCGACCAGCTGGTCGGCCGCGCTGGTGTAGGGCATGGCTCGCCTCCGGGGGTGCGGGTTGAGGGCCATTGTACCACGCCCTGCCACGCTACGCCGCTGCGCCTTGCGGCCGTGCCCGCGTTGCGTGTACCATGGCGTCAACCCCTGCAGGAGGCGCCCATGACCGCCCTGACCATGCACCAGCGCATGACGCGCATCTATGCCCATCAAGAGCCGGACCGCGCGCCTATCGTCGAATCGCCCTGGGCCAGCACCATCGCGCGCTGGCGCCGCGAGGGCCTGCCCGCGGGCGTCGACTGGGAAGACTATTTCGGCGTCGACCGCTACGCCGGCATCGCCGTCGACAACAGCCCGCGCTACCCCGAGCGCACCCTCGAAGAGACCGACGCCTACCGCGTCTATTCGACCAAATGGGGCGTCACCCAGCGAGACTGGGTTGACCATGGCGGCGTGCCCGAGTTTTTGCACTTTACCATCACCGACCCAGACGCCTGGGCGGCCGCCAGGGCGCGCATGACGCCCGACCCCGCGCGCATCGACTGGGCGCACCTCGAGCGCAACTATGCCCGCTGGCGCCGCGAGGGCGCCTGGATCCGCGGCCATTTCTGGTTCGGGTTCGATGTGACGCACTCGTGGATGGTGGGCACCGAGCGGGTGCTGCTGGCCCTGGTCGAGCGGCCCGAGTGGGTGCAGGATATGGTGATGACCATGCTCGACCTGGACATTGCCCTGTTCGACATGATCTATGCGCGCGGCTATAGCGTCGACGAGATCAACTGGCCCGACGACCTGGGCTATAAAGAGAACCAGTTCATGTCGCGGCGCATGTATCGCGAGCTGATCAAGCCGGCGCACCAAAAGGCCTGCGAGTGGGCCCATGCGCGTGGCGTCAAGGTGTGCCTGCACTCGTGCGGCGACGTGCGCCCGCTGGTGCCCGAGTTCATCGACGCCGGCGTCGATATGCTCAACCCCCTCGAGGTCAAGGCGGGCATGGATCCGCTGGCGCTCAAGGCGCAATATGGCCACGAGCTGGCCTTTTTCGGGGGGCTCAACGCCGTGCTCTACGAGACGCCCGAGCTGATGTGGGACGAGATGCGCCGCGTGATCCCCACCATGAAGGCGGGCGGCGGCTATGTCATCGCGTCAGACCACTCGGTGCCCGACAATGTGTCGCTGGCCGAGTTCGGCGAGTTTGTGCGCCTGGCCCACGAGCTGGGCCGCTACGACTGAGGCGCGGCCGGCGCGCTGCTAGGGGTGGCCCAGTGGGTCGTCTCGGGTGCGGCGCTGATAGATCTCGACCAGGTCGATGGTCTCGACGAGGTCATAGTTCTGGTTCAGCGTGAGCGTCAGGCGCTCGTCGGGGTCGCTCAAGGGGCCGCGCCAGAGGGTGGTGACCACATAGGCGGGGCGCCTGTCGCGCAAGAGGGCCAGCAGCTCTTCATACACGCCTGGCAGGTGGCTCACGTGCAGCTCAAACAGGTAGGGGCTGGCGCTGCGCCGGCCGGCCAGGTGGCAGATGTGGGCGCCCTCGTAGGCCACGTAGATCGCGTCATCGGGGTCGGTGTGGGCCTGCAGATAGGCCGCCACGGCGCCGGCCTGGGTCACCAGCGGCTTTTTAAAGAGGCGCTCGGCGCCGCGCTGCGGCGAGACGAGCAGATATTGCCCCGTGGTGAGCAAAAGCGCGGCCAGCAGCGCCCACGCGGCGCGACGCCGACCAGCGAGCCGAGGGCCAGCGCCGGCCACCACGTGCAGGCCGTCTAGCGAGGCGCCGGCCAGCAGGGCCAGCGGTGGCACGAGCTGCAGAAAATAGTGGCGATACCAACCGCCGCCCAGCGCCATGCCTGGCAGCGCCGTCAACGCCCACAGCGTTACCAGGCGCACGCCCTGGCGGGGCGCGTAGCGCTGGCCCAGTAGCCCCGCAGCCAGCAGCGGCGCCAGCGCCGGCGAGACCAGCAGCAACTGCCCCAGCGCCAGGCCCAGCGGCCAGGCGCGGTCGATGTAGAGGCGCGAGCCAAAGACGGCAAAGCTGTAATCGGCCCAGCCCACGGTGTAGAGCCCGTGCGCCAGAGAGCCCAGGGGCGCCAGCGCCGCCGCGCCCAGCAGCGCGGCATAGGCGCGTCTGGGGGCGCCGTCGCGCCACAGCAGGGCCAGGGCCAGCAACCCCGTGCCCACGGCCGAGGGCTTGAGCATGACCGCCAGCCCCAGCAGCAGCCCCGCCCAGCCTGGCCGCCGTCGCTGCACCAGATACACCGCTGCCGAGGCGGGCAGCAGCATAAAGTGCTCGGCGTTGGCGGTAAAGCCCTCGAACTGGGCCGCGGCCGAGTAGAGCACATAGACCAGCGCGCCCAGCAGCGCCGCGCGCTCGCTCAAGTGGCGTCGGCCGATCAGGTAGAGCAGCGGCGCCGTAGCCGCCACCCACAGCGCGCCCCAAAAGCGCAGCGCGGGCGTGCTGCCGCCCAGCAGCGCCATGCCCAGCCGGTAGGCCCAAAAGATGGCCTGGGGGCGATCCATCCACAGCTCGCTGCTGTAGAGGGTGTGGCCCTGGCGCCACCAGTGGGCGGTGTAGGCGTATACGCCCTCGTCGGGGATGAGCGGCCAGCCAAAGAACGGCGCGCGCGCCAGCACGGCCAACAGCATGATGGCCGCCAGAGCGCACAGGCGCCGTTGCGGGGCCGACAGGCGCCCCCAAAAGGCTCGCAGACGGGCAGAGAGGGCATGCGTTTCCATCGGCCCGCATTGTCGTCCAAACCGCCGTGCACGGCAAAGGCGCGCGGCCCGCGCGGTGGCTAGAGGTCCAGCTCGCTCAACGGAATCTGGGTGAGCGCGTCGGGGTCATCCACGTCCTGGTGGACATAGAGGCCGCACCAGCAGCGCTTCATGGCGTCATAGTGGGCGCGGTGGTAGGGGATGCACGGGCAGACGATGCGCATATCCTCGCTGCGCACGCCGGTGCGCCCCTGGCAGGGGCAATAGGGCGCGCCATAGCGGCGCTCGAGCTCGACCTCGGCGTCGAGCAGGTCGTTGACCAGCTCTTCATCGGGCGAGAATTTGTAGCCCAGCAGGGCGACGATGCGGCCAAAGCGCTCGCGGAACAGTGCTTTGCGATCCATGGCGGCGCCTACTCTGGCAGGCCCAGCAGGGCGATGTAGCGGTCTGGGTGGTGCCCCAGCACGGCGGTGCCATCGATGATGGTGCAGGGAAAGGTCACGTCGCCGCCCGAGAGGGCCTTGATCTCGGCCACGATGCGGTCTTGCTCGGGCTTGTCTGCCAGGTCGTACTCGACCACCTCGACGGCGATATGGCGCTCGTCGAAAAAGCGGCGCGTCTTTTTGCACCAGGGGCAATAGCTGAGGGCATAGACCTTGATGTCAGCCATGGGGGTGCTCCTTTCGCTCGGGCAGCAGCAGCCACAGGGCGCCCTGCTGCTCGCGGCAGGGGTAGGTGCGCAGGGCGATCTCGGGCGCGAGGTCGAACGCGCCCGTGCGGATGTCAAAGGTCCAGTCGTGGCAGGGGCAGGTGAGGGCATAGCCCTCAAAGGCGCCCCGCGTAAAGGTGCAGCCCAGGTGGGGGCAATCGTTCTCGATGGCATAGGGCGCGCCCTCGCGGCGCAGCAGCAAGATGCGTTGCCCGTCGATGGTCAACGCCAGGCGGCCCCCCTCGGGCAGCTCGCCCGATGCGGCCACGCGCGCCCAGCCGTTCGCCATGCTCAACGTCATCCGCGGCCTCCTAGAACGGTACTGTAGGCCAGTTTAGCACATTAGTTGAGCATGTCAATCAAGTAATGGCCGCTGGCTGCCACAGATGCATTGCCCCCCCTGAGAGGGGCGGGCCAGGTTGGGTGCAGGTGCCGGTTGGCACCTCAGTAGCGCAGCACCAGAGCGATGCGGCCGTGCTCGGCCAGTTGGCCCGCATCGACAAAGACGACGCGGCCGCCCTGGCGCAGCACCGTCTCGATGACGTCGTCTACGGCGTCGTCGAGGACCTCTGGCGCGGTGTCGTCATCGGCAGGGGCCAGGTGCCGGCCGGTCTCGTCGACGAGGGCGGGGTAGTGATAGTCCTCTTCGACGAGCAGCAGCTCGCCACGGCCGTCGTGGGCCAGCCGCCACACCTCGCCGATGGTCGAGGCCGAACGCTGGGCGCCCACGGCGCGGCCCAGCTCATCGAGCCGCTCGATGCGCTGCGCGGCCAGGCTGGCCTTGACGGGCGGCCATACCAGCTCGCCCAGCTCTTTGGGCGCCGTGGCGGTGTGGCTGCCCTCGACGCGGGCCACGATGTGCCGCGCGTTGGCCGTGATCTCATCGTAAAAGGCCAGAAAGCGGTTGACGCCCACCACCACCACCGGCAGGGGGTCTTGGGCCAGCAGGGCAGAAAGGGTGGCGTCTACCCTGCGAAAGAACTGGCGGTGATACTCGTCGCGGTAGGCCGAGCGACTGACGCCACGGCCACCCGGTAGGCGCGCTGCGCCCCCTGGGCCCGTGTGCGTCAGCGGAAAGCCCACGTCGGTGACCTCGGTCAGATCCTCGCGCACGGCCTCGTAGAGGCGCGTGGGCTGCTCGCCCAGCGTCAGCACCCAGTAGCGCGGGGTGCGGTTGAGGGCGTACACCAGGTCGCGCGTGAAAAAGCTCTCATCGACGACGACGCGCTCGGGCAGGTCAAAGGGCAGGTAAAAGGCGCGGCTGATATCGCGGTTGACGAACAGCGCCAGCCCGTCGAGGGCGTTGGTATAGTCGATCTCGGCCACCAGACGGTCGAAGCGCTCGAGCAGGGGCGCCAGGTCGCGCTGGTTGAACTCGCGCAGCAGGCGTTCGATGGCCTGGTCGACGAGGTTCTTGACGCGGATGGGGTCTTGTTTGTTGTCGGGTGAGGTGCGGTGTGTGGGCAGCGTAATCGTCACTGCCGGGTAGCCAGAGACACGCTGCAGCAGGTGGACGTCGTGCTGGTTCATCGGGACTTCCTTTCAGGTTGCCAGAAACGCGGCGTCAGCACCATTATTGTACAGTGATTTTGTCTGGTTTCCAAGCGGTGTGTCGATCTGGGGGGCGTTGCAGGTGGGGGCGCGGGCCTGGGCAGGCCTCGCGCCAGACACTGATGGTCTGGCGCGAGGCGCGGGCGCTGTGGTGTGCCTATTTGGGCTGGATGGGGATATAGATCTCCATCTCCTGGTTGCCGCCGGCGGGGTCAAAGGTGGGCGGGTACAGCTCAAAGTCTGGCGCGGGGCGATGGGTATAGGCCTCGCTGGCCGGCAGCCAGGTCTCAAAGCCGTAGCGGTAGGCCTCAGAGATGGTGGGCAGGGTGCAGCCAAAGACGGCATAGAGCCCCGCGGGCACCTGCCAGACCTGCATGCCCGCGGGCACATGGTCGGGGCTGCGCTGCTCGGCGCCGGCCAGGTAGGCAAAAGCCCCCTCTGGCGCGTCGGCGGCCTCGGCGGCCGTGAGCGTGCGGCAGACGCCATAGGCCACCCCGCTGGGGTGCTCGAACTCGGCCCAGCGCGGGCCCAGCGCATCCCACATGGTGTGGATCTCACCCGCCTGGTTGTTGCCGATGTAGACGGCGCCCACCACGGTGACGCCGGGGAACGAGACGATCCTGGGTTGCATGAGAAGGCTCCTTTCGGTGCTGCCGCGCGCCTCACTGGCGCCTGGCACAGTGGCTTGTACGATGCTCTGCACAGGGATCTGCACCTCGACGACGGCCTCGTCGGGCGTGGGCCTCTCGGCCGCGGCCGAGAGGTAGACATCGCGCGGCGGGCCGGCCACGCCATAGGCGTTGGCGGGCACCCAGGCGCTCAGGGCGGCATAGGCCTCGGGCAGGGCCGCGAGCGGGCCGGTGTGCAGCGTACAGGCGGCCTCGCGGCAGGCGGGCAGGCTGTGCAGCTGCACGCGCTCGCTGGCGAGCTGTCGACGGGCGGCATCCTGCGGCGTCAGCGGCAGGGCCACCTCGATGTCGGCATCGCGGGCGCGATACTCGGCGTCATGGTAGATGACCATGGCCGGGCCCACGGGCGCCACGCCGCGGTGGCTCAGGTGGGCCTGCAGCTCACCGATGAGCGCCGCCAGAGAGGCAGAGCGCAGCGGCGTGAGCTGCGGCGACCGTATCGACGCCGTGTGCAGCGCGGGCAGCGCCTTGAGCACCACCTCATAGGGCGCGCCGCCCTGGCTGCGCTCTAGCTGGGCCAGCCGCGCCTCGACGCGCGCCAGACGGGCGCGCTCGGTGCGCAGCCGCTGCTGCAGGTCGGCCTGCCGCAGGTGCAGCATGCCGCGCAGCTCGGCCACCGGCACGTCGGCATCGAGCAGGCGCTTGACCTCTTCGAGGCTGAGCCCCAGGTCTTTGAGCGCCAGGATGCGATGCAGCCGCGCCAGCTGCTCGAGGGCATAGTAGCGGTAGCCGGTGTAGCGGTCGATCCACACCGGCCGCAACAGGCCGAGCCGATCATAGTGGCGCAGCGCTTTGACGGTGACCTGCGCCAGCCGAGAGAACTCGCCGATCTTGAGCACGGGTGCAGTCCTTTGGATGTGAGACGTTGCTGTGGCCACCAGCACAGTCAGTGTAGCATCTCCCCCAGGGGTAGAGTCAAGGGGTTGCGCCACATTGTGGCCAGCGAATGTGCACCGCGGGGCCAGCCGGGGCGAGGAACCGAGCGGCGCGGGCCGGCGTTTTGAGGGTGAGGCGCCACCTCTGGCGGTGGTGGCCTGGTTGCAGTGCAAAGGAGACGCACATGATGACAACGACCCAAGCGATGGCCAGCGACAGGCACTATGGCACGGTGCGGCGCCTGGCGACCGCCTTCAGGGCGCTCGGCTGGGTGGGCGTGGCCTGGGGTGTGGTGCTGGTGACGCTCTCGTTGAGCGAGATCGAGGGCTGGTTCGACGCGGTGATGGTGGGCGTATTCGTCACCATCGGCGTGGGCTGCTGCCTGGCGGCCTTTGGGGTCAGCGCGGCCCTGCGGCTGGCGGCCGACCTGGCGGTGCGTGCCGGGCTGCTGGCCGAGCGTTGACGCGCAACGCCAGGGCAGAGCTCAACGGCCCGAGGCGCAAGATGGCCTCGGGCCGCTGACGTGAAGCGTGGTCTACTGCAGCCAGTTGGTGGCGGCCCAGTAGTAGACGCCGCCGTAGCGCACCTTGAGCCACTTGTAGCCGCTGCCCCACTGGTAGATGCCGGTGGATTCTAGCCGTGTGCCCACCGTCACAATGCGGCGGATGGCATAGCCGAGGCCGGGGCCCGAGCGCAGGTTGAGCCCGTCAGAGGCCGTTACCCGCACAGTGCCGACGATAACCGGCGCAGGCGTGGGCTGGGGCTTGGGCTCTGGCCAGGGGTGCGGCCAGGGCTGTGGCTGCGGCTGAGGCTGAGGCTGCGGGCAGATGCCGCCTGGGCAGCCTGGCTGCCACGGCTGCCAGGGCTGCGGCCAGGGCGCGGTGTAGCCGCTGATGGTGCCCCAACCGATGACCTCACTGGCCGCATAGCTGTCGGCCTGGATGATCAGGGTGGCGCCGGCCACGCGCTCGAGCCAGTCGAGCGTGATGTGCGAGATGACGGTGTCATAGTTGGCGCTGCCGTTGGGGTAGAACTGGATGTTGGGCAGCACCAGCACCTCGGCGCCAGCGTTGTTGCGGATGGACAGCCGCCTGTCGCCCCCCACAGGGTTGTAGCCGCTGAGGCTGATCTGCACCCTGACGCCGCCGTGGGCGCCGGGCGTAAAGGTGGCCGTACCCATGGTGGCCCCCGAGACCGACTTGACGGTGGCCTGCAGCTGGGTGGCGGCGCTGGCCGTGCCAAGCGGCGCGATCAACATAGCCGTCGCCAGGATGATGGCGGCCAGGCTGATGCGCAAGGCCCGATATCGTGGTGTTTGCATGGTCATATTCTCCTCCTGCGCCGTGATGGCGCCCTGTTGGCCGGGGCTGTGGCACGCAGGGCGAGTACGGCGATAGCTCCGACGCTACCGCTATGATGACACGGATTGTGCGATTTGGCAAGGGTCTTTGCGGTTGGGCTGCAGTGCAGCCGCGTCGCGTGGGTCGGTTTGGCGCTGACGTGCCTGGACCGGGGCGGCGGCGAGCCGTCAGGGGCCCAGGCGCTCGACGGTGACATAGTAAGCGCCCACCTCGTCGCCGCCGGGCAACACAAACCAGGCGTCGAGGCGCGTCTCGCCGCTCTCTGGCAGGTCGAGCTCAAAGCGCACGGCGTGCTGTTCGGGCGCCACCGCCTGCCGCCAGACGCGCCCGAACAGGCCCACCCAGGCGGCGCTGGGCGCCAGGCGCAGCGGCACGGGCGCGTGCGGGTAGGGGATGAGGGCGGCCTCTTCGGGCGTGGGGGCGCCGTCGATGGGCAGGTCGAGCTCGTCGGGCCAGCGGCGCAGCTCGAGGCGGTAGCGGCCGGGGCGCTCGACGTCGACGGCCCAGCGGCCGGTGGTGCGCTGCGCCTCCAAGATGTGGCCCTGATGCCAGGCCACGTCGCCCAGCACGTCCATGGCGTTGAGCCGCGTGGGGTTCTCGGCATCGTTGCCCAGCGCAATGGGGCAATAGCGTTCGACGGTGGGGCCGATCTCGGCCCACCAGGCCTCTTGCTCGGCGCGCAGTTGTGCCGCGATCTCTGGGTGGCGCGCGGCCACGTCGTGCTGCTGGGCGGGGTCTTGCGCCATATCGTAGAGCTCGGCGCCATGCACCAGCCGCCAGCGGCGGGTCATCACCACGCCATCGCAGGGGTCGGGCGGCTCGGTAGACTGGCGGATCTGCTCGATGTGCACGCGGTCGGGCAGGGCGTCGGCCTCGCCGCGCAGCAGCGGGGCCAGCGAGCGGCCATCCCACGCGGCGGGGCGCGGTAGCGTCAGGCCCAACAGATCGACCAGGGTGGGCAGCAGGTCGAGGTGCAGGGTGAGGTCGGCGATGTCGCGGCCGCCCACCAGCCCGCCGGCCGGCCAGCGGATAAAGAGGGGCACGCGGTGGCCGCCGTCATAGTACGAGCCCTTGATGCCGCGCATGCCGGCGTTGTAACCGCGGCCGTCGGGGCGCCAGCCGCCGCTGGAGCCGTTGTCGGTCATGAACAGCAGCAGCGTGTTGTCGGCCAGGCCGGCCTCGTCGAGCCAGGCGCACAGGCGGCCCACGTTCTCGTCGATGTTGGCGATCATGCCGTAAAAGGCGGGTTCGGGGATGGCGGGGTTGCTGGCGTAGGGCGCGCTGTAGCGCTCTTCCACCAGGTAGGGGCTGTGGGGTGCGTTGGTGGCCAGGTAGACGAAAAAGGGCTCGGCGCGGTGGGCCTGCATGTAGGCCAGCGCCTCGTCGAACCAGACGTCGGTGCAATAGCCCTGATGGGCCTGCGGCTCGCCGTTGTGCCAGTAGGTGTCGTCAAAGTAGCTGTTGCCCCACCAGTCGGGCGTCTGGCCCACGCCGCCGCCCTTGTGGGCCACCACGTGCTCAAAGCCGCGGTCTTGCGGGCGGTAGGGGTAGTTGTCGCCCAGGTGCCACTTGCCGAACAGGGCGGTGTGGTAGCCGTTGTGGCGCAGCACCTCGGGCAGGGTGAGCTCGTCGCGCCGCAAGATAGAGCGGCCCCAGCAGGTGGCCCAGGCGCCGTTGCGGATGGGCCGGCGGCCGGTGAGCAGGGCGCCGCGGGTGGGCGTGCAGAGCGGCGAGGCGTGAAAGTCGGTAAAGCGCACGCCGGCGTGGTGCAGGGCGTCGATGCAGGGGGTGGCCAGCCAGGGGTTGCCGGTGCATGCGAGGTCGCCATAGCCCTGGTCGTCGGTGAGGATGAGGATGATGTTGGGGCGGGGGGCGTCGGTCATGGCGGGCCTCTCTGGTGGGCTGGTGTGGGGGGATTATAGCGCGCGGCGAGGGGGGATGCGAGGGGCACTTGACGTGGATGTGTGGTAAAGTAGGATGAGTGTGAGAGGGGCGGGGCAGGAATAGTGGGTTGGCGCGGGGCTCGGGCTATGGCAGCGATCAGTCGCCTACGGAGCCAGAGCACCCAAACGGTGGCGTTGAGAAA
>ENA-UOUL01000310-UOUL01000310.1-bioreactor-metagenome-genome-assembly--contig:-NODE-310-length-85067-cov-8.733922_pt1 | contig 85067 bp, 65 predicted proteins | sample MGYA00249838_ERZ747220 | MGnify/ENA primary metagenome ERZ747220 (study PRJEB28778, sample SAMN05720191) | bioreactor metagenome | isolation source: Anaerobic biogas reactor | place: USA:Washington... | reverse complement strand
ATGGGCCATTATGTTGCCCAGACGATAGCGTACGGAGATCGAACCGTAGCGATCCGAGACGAGAGCCTCCAGCCGATTTGGGCAAGAGCGCAAGGAGGCCGCAATGCGGCTGCCGGAGCCGGCGCGGCATTCGACTGGGGGCGAGGCCGCGGTGCCGACTTCGGATACGGACGTGGTTGCGGCTACGGCGGTGGCTAATGGTTGGCAACGTGGCCTTGGGCTGGGCTGGAGATCCTGTCCCCCATCTGGTAATGAGACCACCGAATCGGCCGACACAAATCCTCGGCCGAGGCAAACCGCTGCGCAAGCTTCTCAAGAGCGGCCTTTGAAGATCGCCGTTACTTCCACAAAGCCTTCGCTCGATGCGGCTTTGGAACCACAATTCGACCGCTGTGCGTATTTCCTGATTGTGGATCTGCAGGACGGTACGATGGATGCAGTCGAGAACACCAGCGATGATGCTCGTGGCGGGGCTGGCGTTCGGGCTGCCGGCGGGCTTTCTGGTGCTGAGGATGCTCCGCAGGGAGAGTCCTGCCGAGGCGGCGGGCGACCCGCGCACGGTGGAGATGTTCAACGTGCGCCTGCACCCCGTGACGATGGACGAGGCGCTGGCACGCGCGGCGCTGCTGGGTGGGCTGCTGCTGCTGTTTCGCGCGCTGGGGCGCCCCGACACGCCGCGCGCGTGGCTACCCTGGAGCGTGCTCGCGGGATTGGCGTGGGGCGTGATGGGCCTGTCGGTGCCGTTCTATATTGCCGTCGTGTACGCCGTGCTGGGGGCGTGGGGGCTGGCGCTGTGGCGGCGCGCGGCAGCGTTGTCGTCGGCTGCGTCCGCGGAGGACACGGTCGCGCGGCTGCGGCAGCACCTCGCCGACGACCTCGACACCCCCAAGGCACTCGCCGCCCTCGACGCGTGGGCGACCTTCGCAGTCGAGCGCGGTGGCGCCGACACCGGAGCGCCGGGCCTGTTCGCCGACGCCGTCGACGCACTCCTGGGCGTCCCCCTGCGCTGACCCCACCCGTGCGCACTTCTGGTATCCGGAGCTACCGGAAGTGCGCACGGGTCAGGGCGGGGTGAGTTCGGAGACCAGGGCTTTCGCCTTGGTCACCGCCGCCGACCCACCCCCGCGCTCGGCGAGCACGGCCAGCCCAGGCCACGCCGCATCGCCGGCGGGAATCACGCCGCGACGACCGGCTTCCCGCAGCAGCGACGCGTAGCGCAGGGCAATGTCGAGGACCCGGTTGAGCCACCGCGGCACAGCGCCGTCGACACCGGCCGCACAGCGGATCGATTCGACGAGGACGGGCCACAGCACCGGCAGCAGCGACGGGTCGGAGTCGAGGAGCCGCACGAGACGCGCCGGGCTCACCTTCGGCTGGCCCAGCAGCATCGGCATCACCACGGACACCGCCGCCGCCCCGACCAGGCCGCGGCGCAACAGCGATACCACCGAGTGCAGGTCCGGGGTGTCGTGGCACACGCCGACCAGCACGACCGCGACCATCGACGTGGTCAGCGGCGACGCACCACCACCACCACCGGGCAGCGGGCCGTCGGTGCCCTCGGCCCAGTTGCGGTGGTCGCCGACGATCATCGCCTGCGAGGTGTCGTCCCACCGCAACCACACGCGCGGTCGTCCGCGGTCGGAGCGATCCCCGTCCGGAAGGTCGCCTCCGGCATACAGCACCGCCGCGCACTGACCTTCATGTTCGAGATCGTAGAACCAGCCCTTCCGCACCCGGAACAGGTCACCGGGACGGTCCGGGAGTCGGAGGTCGACGGCCAGGGTCTTCGTGGGCGCCGAGGCGTCCACCCAGGTCACGGTGAATTCGGCGCCGTCGTCGACGACAGGCGCGACGCCGAGTTCGCCGTGCCACCACTCGTCGAAGTCGAGCACCTCTCGCGGCACCGGTGCGCGGACCGGTGCCCGGGTCGGCGGTGGCAGTTCTCCGACGAGGGCACGCGCAGCCGCGACCGCCCGCGACGATCCTCCCCGCGCCGCGAGCGTCCGCACTCCGGGCAGGTCGAGTACGTCGAGGTCGGCGGCACCCGCGTCGAGACCGGCCCGCGCCTCGGGAAGCCATCGGTCGAGGAACTCGACGAGATCGACTGTGCCCTGCGGTATTCGGGATTCCCGAGTGGCGACGGCGACGAGGTCGTCGAAGACGGGCCACAGCACCGGCAGGAGTCCGTCGGCGACGAGGTCGTCTCCGACACCCGCGAGCGCCGTCAGACCCGACGGCCTGGCACCCCAGTCCAGATAGCGGACGTCGGGCACACCGGGACGCAACAGGCCGCGTTCCCACGCCTCGACGACCGCCGTCCCGCCGTCGGCGGCGGCGTCGCGGTGGAAACCGCGTTGCGCCGCAATCATGTTGACGGCCACCGCCGGTGTCAGGGGTGTGGCGCGGCGCGCGAGCTGGCGCAGCAGCAGCCCGGCAGATGCGGAGTCCCGGTATCCGACGGAGAGTCCGGTCGCGTCACCCCACGCGGGCAGGGCTGCGGGGTCGATGTACCCGTGGTCGTAGCGTTCCATCCGTCGCGGAAACGCGCTGAGAGACCGGGGAGTGTGCACCTCGCCCGGCATCCAGCGGGCCCGCTCGGTGTCGAGCACGAGAGCGGGTTCGAGGAGGGGGTCGTCGAGGTAGGCGGCAACCACCCCTTCGGCGGCGACACCGATCTGCGAGTCGGTCATCGTCTGCACGGGCACCGTCTGCGGGGAGTCGACGAGCGACCTGATCCGGGCACGGTGGGTGTCACCGACGTGTCCGAGGTCGAGTCGGGTCAACGCCGCGAACAGGTCGGCTTCGGCCGCGACGAATCCCTGCTGCGCATAGACTTCCAGCCTGCTCAGCAGGTCGTCGGGGTCGATGCGCAGGTCGTCCCACGACGGTGTGGACAGCAGCACGGGCACCTCTCCGAGCCGTTCGACCACCGCGCGTTCCCGGGCACGGAGCATGTCCCACACGACCGCACCGCCACCGAGCGGGTTGTGTCCGCCACGTAGCCGGAACGGGATCATGATCAGGCCGTCGATCCAGTTCTGCCGCACCCCGGCGAGTGCGACACGCGCCGCGTCGGGGTCGTCGTGGGCGAGACGGTTGGCGAGCGCCAGGAACCGTTCGACGGCGACATCCACCACGCCGTCGCCGCGGCGAAGCAGGTGTGCAGCGGCGTCGGCGACCGTGTCGACGGTCGCGTCCCCCGGCTCGAACCGCGGTACCTGCCACACGTCGGGGGTGGGCTGCCACAGACCGCGGACGGTCGGTGGTGCGGTGTCCGGTTCGGGTGCGGTGATCGACCACGCGGACATGAGTGCGGTGGCCGCGCGGTTCAACGCCCGATCGCCACCGGTGGCGCAGTCGACGATCAGATCGGCGACCGCCGCGACGGTGTCGGCGCCCGGTCCCGGTCGCGCGGCAGCAGCCGTGAGCACGACACGGCGCGCCTTCTTCGTGGGCACGTTGAGGGCGACGGTGAGGACGTCGACGAGCACGTCCTCGTCGACGGCGGCGAGGAGCATCGGGGCGAGGGATTCGACGACGGCGGCATCACCGAACGACATCAGCGACACCATCGCATCGGCGCGCACGACGAACTCGGCGGGGTCGACGGCGAGTTCTCCGGTGAGCAGTGCCAGCCAGGCTTTGCGGTCGCCCGGTCGCTGTGCGGAATCGAGTGCGGCGAAAGCCAGGTCGACGACGTCGGCGCGGTCGATCCAGCCGCGGTCGATCGCGGGCGACAGCGTCGCGGGGAACGGACCGGTGGCGGGCACACCGGCGGCGACCGCCGCGCGGGCGTGCTCGGCGTACCGGTCGGCGATCACCGCGTCGGGAATCCAGCCGCGTCCGGCCGGGAACAGTTCGCCGTCGCCGGTGAGCGCACCGAGCGCGTACACCGCCCAGTCCTTCAAGTATTCGACGTTGTCGGGGACGGGCAGCCGGTGGTGGGCGACGAGCCGCACGGCCGCACCGGCGTGCACCGACGTCGCGTGTTCCCAGGGGCGCCGCGACGACACACACACCTGGTCGACGAATCGCCGGGCGAACTCCGGTCCGCGGGCGGCGAGGATGTCGGCGGCCGGCTCGTCGCCGAGCCTGTGGGTGGACGGCATGATCTGCGCGGCGCGGCGCGCGTCGACACCGAGGCGGATCGCGAACAAGGCGAGGGCAGCGTCGTCGACGTCTATCCAGCTGATCCATCCGTAGGTGCGGTCGGTGATCTGCCCGAACTCTCCCCAGTTTCCCGAATGCAGCCCGGCGAGGGCGGTGCGTCGCTGGTCGTCGGTGCCGAGGGGCAGGGCAGGGATGTCGGTGAGAGCGGTGTCGCGCCAGCCGAGTTCGGTGAATATGTCGACGGCGGCGGCGAGTTCGGCGCTGACGGTCACGCGGGGTCCTTCCGGTGGATCCGAACGGCGAGCAGGTGTCGGCACGGTCCGCGCCGGTCGGCGTGGCGCAGATACCACGTGCAGGTGCACCGGTTTCCGCCGGTGACGCGGTATTCGGTGGTGCCGGTGCTCACCGTCCAGGTGTTCGGTCCGGTTTCTGTGACGGCGCCGTCGTCGGCGAGTGCTCGGGCGGCAACGAGCCTCGGGTTGTCGGTGCCGACGCGGTCGGGGTCGTCGGGGAGTTCGCGGTGGAAGTACCTGCTGTCGTGCAGATCCCAACCGATACGTCCCGATGACGCCAGCGCCGCGAGCGCGTCGCGTACGGCAGCGATGCCGAGGTGGGTGTCGCGGGCGAGCCGGTCGATGTCGACGGCGGGCTCGAAGGCGAGTTCGGTGGAGAGTGCGTCGGCGTCGTCGCGGACGGTCGCGGACGCGAGTGCGTGCAGCAGGGCACCTTCGCCGGAGTGGCCGCGCCAGGTCTGTTCGGTCAGGCCGAGGACCAGTCGCGCGGAGGGAAGGGAGAATTCGACGACGGCCGGGCCTGGTTCGGCGCCGGCAGGCCCGTACACCGTCATGCCCGCGATGTGCGGGAGCAGTCGTTTCGCCGCGGCGAGCCGGTGTAGTCCGTCGACGTGGACGGCATCGCGGGTGGGTCGGGTGGCAACCCGCACACCCGAGGCGCTCGGGGTGAGCCATCCGCTGCGGCCGACTCCGGTCGCTGCCGGCACGGTCGCGAGGAAACGGCGCGCGGCGACAGCGTCGACGGTGAATGCGCGGTGGAGGTCGCGGTGCATCTCGGCCACGTTGCCGAGTGCGCGGATCCACCGGTGGGGCATGACGACGGGCCGCTGTGTGTGCGACGCGTCAGGGTCGGACACCGTCATGCCGTCGACCCCGACCGAGAGGTGCAGCAGGGCGTGGCGGTGCACGGCGGCGAGTGCGGTGCGCATCGTCGGGCCGATGTCGACGTTGGTGGTGCCGTACCCGATGTCGCCTCCGTCGAAGCCATCGGCGAGGAGGTCGAGGCGGGCGTGGACACCGTTGCACGCGGAGAAGCATTCGGCGCGGAGTCGGTCGCCGTGGGCGGTGAGCACCGGATCGCGCATCGCGGTGGGGGTGTACCGGAAGTAGCGGGTGGCGGTGATGTCGGCGAGCACCAGCAATCCGCGCGCGAGAATCTGCGGGCGGGTGGCGAATCCGCGGAAGAAGTTGGGTGAGGGCACGATACCGCCGGGGGTGAGGGCCGGTGCGAGGGCCAGGGCGAGGGCATCGTCGTCGAGCGTGGACGCTCCCGTGAAGCTTCGTGGGGACACGCCGGCAGTGTAGGGGCAGGATGCGACACCCCTCGTCCGCCGTTGCCCCGTGCGCACTTCTGGTAGCCCCGGCCACCAGAAATGCGCACGGGTCAGCGCAGAAGTGCGCGGATGTCGTCGGCGGTCAGGGTGGACGAGAACATCTCCCCGTCGTCGACGACCGACGCGAACAGCTCCGCTTTCCTCAGTTGCAACGCTCGCACCTTCGCCTCGATGGTGTCGCGGGCGATCAACCGATACACCATCACGTTGCGGGTCTGCCCGATGCGGTGCGTGCGGTCGATGGCCTGCGCTTCGGTCGCCGGATTCCACCACGGGTCGAGGAGGAAACAATAGTCGGCCTCCACCAGGTTCAGGCCGAACCCGCCGGCCTTGAGACTGATGAGGAACACCGGGGCCGCAACGGATTTGAACTCCTCGAGCAGCTTCCCACGCTGCTTCGTCCTGCCGTCGAGATACAGATACTCGATGCCGGCGGCGTCGAGTCGTTCCCGGACAAGGCCGAGGAATCCGGTGAACTGGCTGAACACCAGCGCCCGGTGACCCCCGGCGATCACATCGTCGAGTTGCTCGAGCAGCGCGTCGATCTTCGCGGACCCGACCGCGGTGTGGGAGTCGTCGAACAACACCGGATCCAGACTCATTTGCCGCAGCACCGTCAGCGACTGCAGGATCGTGAGGCGGTTGCGGCCGAGGTCGTCGACGAGCCCCAGGATCTTCTGCCGTTCCCGCTGCAACTGCCGGTCGTACAGGGCCCGATGCTTCGGCGACAACTCCACCTCGAGCACCTGCTCCTGCTTGGCAGGCAGATCGGCGGCGACCTGCTCCTTCGTACGCCGCAACATCAACGGTTTGATGCGCTGCCGCAACTGCACCAGAAGCGCGGGATCGGCGCCGCTCTCGATGGGCTTGCGGTAGTAGTCCTGGAATCTCGTCGGATGAGGGAACAGACCGGGCGCGGTGATCGACAGCAGCGACCACAACTCCATCAGGTTGTTCTCCATCGGGGTGCCGGTGATCGCGACCTTCAACGGTGCCTCGATCTGCCGCACGCACCGGTACGCCTTGGCCCGATGATTCTTGACGAACTGCGCCTCATCGAGCAGCAGCATCGCCCAGTGGTGCTCGAGATACTCGTCGATGTCGAGGCGCAACAACGTGTAGGAAGTGACGACGACATCGGCCCCGTCGAGTGCCTCGGCCAGCGTGCCTCCGCGTTTCGCGGAGGTCTCGGTGATCGCGACAACCTTCAGGTGCGGGGTGAACCGCTGCGCTTCGGCAGCCCAGTTCACGACCACCGACGTGGGGGCGACGATGAGCGCCGGCGGATCGGACGGCTTCTTGGCGCGGGCATGGCAGATCAACGCGAGCGACTGCAGCGTCTTGCCCAGGCCCATGTCGTCGGCGAGGATCCCACCGAGACCGTGCGTCCACAGGAACGTGAGCCACCGGAACCCGTCCAGCTGATGCGGGCGCAGTGTCGCCTGCAACTGTTTCGGTGCGCGGGTTCTCGCGGTCGCTTTCACGTCGAGCAGGCCCTGGACCTGTTTTCTCCATGCCGCAGCCTGTCGATCGACGATCCCGAGCGCGGCCAACTCCTCCCAGATCCCGGCCTGGAAACGGCTCAGTTTCAACCGATCCGGATCGTCGTGCTCGTGCAGCGCGCGGGCTTCGTCGACGAGACGACGGAGTTGCTGCAGTTCGGGTTTGTCCAGCGACAGGTACGCTCCGTCGGGCAACATCAGATACGACGTGCCCTCGCTCAGGGCCGTGAACACGTCGCGGAACGGCACGGCGGTGCCGTCCACCTCGATGGTGATGTTCAGATCGAACCAGTCGGAATCGCCGGTAGCCTTGGTGGACAATCCGATTCGGAGGCTGTCGCCGACGTCACGGTAGTCGGCGGGCGTTCCGGCGACACGCACCTCGACGTCGTCGCGGCCGGACAACAGCGGCAACAGTTCCGACACGAGACGGGCGGTGTCGAACCCGGCGAGAGTGATGTGCGAGAACAGCCGGCTGTCGACGGTGTTGACCAGGTTGTACGGTTCGGCGATGCCGCGGAGTTCGGTGAGCAGCGCCCCTTCGGCATCATGGTCGCGGACGGGATCGGACAACTCGGTGTACAACTCGACGCTGCGCTCGACGTCACCGACCCGATACACGAACTGCCAGTGCAGGTCGGTGCGATGCTCGGCCCGGAACGCCACCTGCAGCAGCGCCGCCGGTCCGCTCACCGTCGGCGCGGTGAACGAACCGTCCGCGGAGCCGACGGTCGCGGTGCGTTGCAGTCGCGGATAGTACGTTGCGGCGAACCGGGGGACCTGCTCGGCGGGGACGGCCAGCGAGCGGAGTTCGTGCATCAGGTGCTGCATACCCTCCGTCGCGGTCCCGTGCAGGCGTGCGATGCGGAACGGCTGGTCGGCGACCGGACCCTCGACGGGGTCACCGGGCGGTAGGTGGACCACTCCGTGCGCCGGCACCCCGATGAACGCGACCGCCCACACGGACCGGTCGTCGACACGCACCGTGGGTGTGACGGTGAGTCCGTTTCCGGTGTCGGCGACGTCGACGCACACCTCCGCGGAACCCGGCTCGGGCACCGTACCGAGCTTCTTCTTCGCATACCGTAGTTCGACGCCGGCAGCCTGGATGTCGTCGAGCAGTGACCACAGTCGTGGGGATACGGCCGACAGGTCGAGGACGTTCTGCGAGGACCGGTAGTGGGTGGGGATCGTCGCCTGCGCCAGAGCGGCGAGTTCGAGCAGCATCTGTTTGTGCTGACTGTTCACGTCGCGTGTGTACGCGAGGTTGGACCACGAGATGTTGCCCGACACCCACCCGGTGCGGCCGGGACGCAGCACGCGCGCCATGAGGGCCGGTGCGGCACGGCCGGCCGTGAGCGTCAACTGGAGGGCGAGGGGGTCGCCGCTGTCGGTGTTCTCGGTGCCGAAGAACGTTGCGAACGTGGTGTCCCAGTCGTGTTCGGCCGGTTCGGCGGATGCGCCGCTCGCCGGTTCGATGAGGGCGAGCAGCAACGCCACCGTGTGCTTGCAGTTGTATCCGACGGGGCAGGAGCAGTCGCCGTAGTCGAACTCGAGATTGCGCGGTCCGGCGACGAGCTTGATCAGCGCCTCGTAGGGGTGTGTCCCGGCGATGGTCCCCACACCGACGAGAGAGTCGTCGTCGAAGTCGCAATCGAGGACGGCGCCGGCTTCGGCATACCGCTTCCCGCGGGTGTATGTCGTGCGGCCCACCTTCGCGACCATGGATCGGATGAGATGTTCGTACCCCGGGTGCGCCGACATGGCTGTGCAGTCTATGTGTCGGTCGCGTCCTGCCGGTGCGTGCGGTCCGTCGAGTGTGCAGTTGCCGTCGACTGTGCAGTTGTGGATGCGCGGAGCCGAGAAGTACACCTGTTGTGATGGCCGGACGCGGCGTGCGATCTGCGGATGATCCGGTCGCGAAGTGGGATCGTGCAGGGTTTTGCTCGCTGAGCGGGCGAAACCCTGCACAAATCGTCGCGGTCGCTGAGGTCGGTGTCGGGGAGCGGGGGCGACTACGAGCACGAGATGTGTGAGAGTGAGCGAGTGGTACACCGGATCGCCTGAATCGAGCAGGCGATACGTTCGCGCGAAAGCCAACCGGTGGTCACAGCTCCCGTGTGGTATCGACCGCAACTCGCTGCCGGAAACACAGACCCACCGCGACGAGGATCTGCCCGCCGAGGAGCGCCGCCGGCAGGAACACCAACTCCCATCCGGTGGTACCGAAGTTCAATGCCCACACGATGATTGCTGCGCCCAAGGCGACGGTGGTGAATTGCCCGAGAGTCAGGAGAATCGATGCCGCCGCGCGCGTCCTCCGCTGCACGGTGGCCGCGACACCGATGAGCGAGGCCGCGAACGCACACGGCAAGCCGACCACCGTCGGAAACACCACCATGTACTCGGCGCTGTTCGAGACGCCCACGGCGCCGGACGAGAGAAGCGATATCACGACGAACAGCAGGATCGACGCCGTGCACATCACCGTGATGATCGACATGACCCGGAGCGTGCGCACTTTGCCACAGTAGCGGCGGGAAGGGGGGCGCCGGTGCCGACCCCGGCCGAATGGATAACGTACGGGACGGAAAAGGGAGATAGTCGGAATACTGCAACCGGTTGCCCAGTGTAGTTCCAATTCCCGCGACCCGAACTGTCTCCTGCGCCTGCAATTCCGAATTGCCGTCGCGGGAAGGAGTTCGGATCGCCGGAGCGGAAATCGACCGCTGGGTCAGCGATGGTGACGTGCCCCGTCGTTGTCGTCCTCGGCGAGCGGAATCCAGCGGTGTGACCAGTCGATGACGGTCTCGAGAACGGGTTCGAGGTCTCGGCCCTTCTCGGTGAGGTGATACTCGACCTGTACCGGAGAGGTCGGTAGCACGTGTCGTCCGACGATGGCTTCGGCTTCGAGAGTGCGTAGCCGCTGCGTGAGCATGGTGTCGCTCAGGCCCGGAACCGCGGCTTTGATCTGCGAATACTGATGCGCGCCGGTGAACATTGCGCGCAGTATCGCACCCGTCCAGCGTGCCCCGATCAGTTCGATCGCGGTATGGAAGCGGGTGCAGACGGGGTGAACGGGATCCATCGATCCTCCTGGTGCGAGTGGTCCGGTGTCAGTCGCCCACGCGCAGGGGGCGCAGCGCGTCCGCGACCCGGATCAGTTCGTCGAACATCGCCTTTGCGGCGCCCGTCATGGTCTCGTTGGGAACGAGAGTTCCGTCCTCGTCGAGGAATTGGGCGACGAAGGGGATGGATACCGCTTCGGCGACGGGGGTCATCTTCAGTGTCGTGACCACCTGTTTGATCATCTGGGCGGCGCGAGTTCCGGCGGAGACTCCGCCGTAGCTGACCAGCCCGACGGGCTTGTACTTCCATTCGTTGTGGAGGTAGTCGATCGCGTTCTTCAGTTCGGCGTTGTAACCGTAGTTGTACTCCGGCATCACGAAGACGAACGCGTCGGCTTCGGCGACCTTGGCGCTCCAGTCGAGGGTGTGCTGGTGGGTGTACCGGCCCAGACGCGGGTGGTGCGGTTCGTTCATGAACGGCAGGTTCACTTCGGCGAGGTCGACGAGTTCGATCTCGCTGAAGCCGCCGTGCGCTGTTGCGTCTGCGAGGACCCACCGGCCGATCGGGGGTCCGATGCGTCCGGGACGGGTGCTGGCGACGATGATCTCGAGCTTGGCCACAGAGTTCCTCACGTGGGTCGGGGCGGAAACGGTCTCCGTCCGCGGTCGGCGGACCCGCACGATATTACTCAAGATAGTCAAGTAACAAAGTTATCCTTAGTTGCGCGCTCCGTCGACGGGGGAGTGGCTGCAGGTCAGGGCTGGAGCAGTACGTCCAATCCACGCTCGAAGTCGGCGATGCGGCGCGAGAGGGCGTGGTGACCACCGTTGACGAGCTCGGACACCCGGACGATTCCCGCCGTGTCCGCGACGTGGTTGAGATTGCGTGAGGTCCAGTACCAGGCTGCCGTGGTGAAGGCATTCTCCGGTGCGGCGAGCCATTCGGGGTGGGCGACGAAATCCACGCCGGTGTGCTCACTCAACTTCTCGTAGTTGTGACGGCCCGTGATCTGGATCGCGCCGCGGCCCTTGTAACGCACCCCGTCGCCCGGCTCGGTGTTCCCGAGGTCTGCGCGTCCTTCGTAGGCACGTCCGGATGCGTACTCCTCGAACGTGCGGAAGGAATCGGACTCGACGGCGAGCTGGGCGATGAACGCTGCTTGCCGGACCGGTGTGTCGATGCCGTTGTGCGCCATCGCCTCGTTGAGGGGAGCAATGTACTGCCCGATCTTCTCGGCCGGGATTCCGGGCACGATCCGCGCCAGCTCGTCGGGGGTGACGGCCGGCGGGGCCGGCTCCGGGGCCGGCTCCGGGTTCGTGAAGAACGCGGGTTCGACGGTCGCGCTGCCGTCCGTCGTCGTGCTGCTGTCCGCAGTCGTCCAGCCTGCGGCGGCGAAGGCGTGGGGGTCCAGCGCCTTCAGGAGATCGCCGTACTCGAAGCTCGCGGACTGTGCAGTCGGTACCGGATCGGCGTTCGCGGCGGTCGTGCCGATACCGACGGCCGTGGTGGCCATCGCGGCGGCAGCGAGGGCGGTACGGACACGGTGTGCTGATGAAACGGGCATTGGTCGTGCTCCAGGATTCGGCCGAGGAGTCGTCCGGCCTTCGATAGAGGGGCCACGGGCGTTGCCGAAGCGGGAGGATCACTCCCAGGCAGGTCACCATCGGGCGGCATTTAGGTCACAACCAGGTAACGTTGGTTTGGAAAATGCCGCAAGGAAATGTGGCGAACATCCCATTGACGAACCGTGGACGCTGCGTCGAGTTTCCGGCTCCGCGGTCGCTCCCGATCGTCGAGAAACGGCCGGAATATGGGACTGAAGTGATATCTGTGCTGTACAGAGGGTGTTGGTGTGCACTCACTCGGGGCTGGTTGGCGCTGCGGGAGTGGATACAGTCGTTGCGAGCGGGGGCGGATGTTCGCCGGCCCGGACATCACGATCTTGTTACGGAGGGGTGTCGGGTTTCCCGGTGCTGCGACACCCGTCCGTTCGCGCGACGAACGTCCTGTCTCTCGCGGGGATCGGACTGTGCGTGTGGGCGTGGCGACGCCGACGGCGGTGAGCAGACCGACGCCCAGCGAGTGGACGACGAACGCAAAGCGCGTGTGGTGGCGGTGATCGCCGCCGGTGGGCGACAGCCGGCGCACGGGACGTCGCCGAAGCCGCGCTGCGTCGGACGATGCTCGCACTGGTTACGCTCGGGTGATGGCGGCGCTTCCGGAACCCTCCTCGGGCACGACCACAGCGATGTGGCATCTCGAATGCACATTCGCCGACGAACTCGACGGCCTGGCCGTGCCGTGGCAGGGCGCCGACGTACCCGACCCGACGTTGCTCGTGCTCAACGAGCCGCTGGCCGAGTCCCTGCGGCTGGACCCCGACGAACTGCGTACCGATGCCGGAGTCGCGGTCCTGTCGGGCGCCACCGCGCCGGCCGGGGCCACACCGGTGGCGATGGCGTACGCCGGGCATCAGTTCGGTGGATATGCACCGCTGCTCGGCGACGGCCGGGCACTGCTGCTCGGCGAGCTCGTCGACCGGGCCGGCCGAAGGGTGGATCTGCACCTGAAGGGATCGGGACCCACTCCGTTCTCCCGCGGTGGGGACGGGTTCGCGGTGGTCGGCCCGATGCTGCGGGAGTACCTGATCGGTGAGGCGATGTTCGCCCTCGGGATCCCGACCACACGGGCGCTGTCCGTGATCGCGACCGGCCGCCCCGTCCACCGCGACGGCACGGAGCCGGGCGCGGTCCTCGCGCGGGTGGCGTCGAGCCACCTGCGGGTGGGCACGTTCGAGTTCGCGGCCCGCCGCGGTGCGGTCCTGCAGCCTCTCGCCGACTATGCGATCGCCCGGCATCACCCCGAACTGCTCGAGCGTCCGGAACAGGGGGACGGGAACCGCTACCTGGCGTTCTTCGAGGCGGTGGTCGAAGCGCAGGCGTCGTTGACGGCGCAATGGATGCTCGCCGGTTTCGTGCACGGAGTGATGAACACCGACAACACGACCATCTCCGGGGAGACCATCGACTACGGGCCGTGCGCCTTCCTCGACGCGTACGATCCGGCGGCGGTGTTCAGCTCGATCGACCACAGCGGCCGCTACGCGTTCGGCAACCAGCCCGCCGTGCTCGCGTGGAACCTGGCGCGTTTCGCCGAAACCCTCCTTCCTCTCGTCGACCCCGAACCGGACCGCGCCATCACCGCGGCCACCGAGGTCCTCGCCGGATTCCGGGAACGCTACGAGTTGCACCGTGCGCGCGGCCTGGCGGCCAAGCTGGGTCTGCCCGATTCGGCGGACACCGCACTGGTCGAGGCCCTGCCGGCGCTGATGGCGGAGCACCGCATGGACTGGACCGGTACTTTCCGTGCCCTCGCCGACGAGCTCCGCGGCGATCCGACTCAACTCGACGCCCTGATCGCGCGCGAGCACATCGGTCCGTGGCTCGGACGGTGGCGCGGCGCTCTGGCGGAACACGGCCGGGCCGCGGCCGAGACGGCGGTCGCGATGGACGGGGTCAACCCGATCTACATCCCGCGCAATCACCGGGTCGATGCGGCACTGCGCGCGGCGACCGACGGTGATCTCGTTCCGTTCCGGACGCTGCTGGAGGCGGTGACGCATCCGTTCGAACGTCGCGACGAGTGGGCGGAGTTCGCGGCTCCGGCTCCTCGGGAGTTCGGCGAGTGTTTCCGGACGTTCTGCGGCACCTGACGGCGCGGTCGGCCCCGGTGACGGTGCGCCCCCGTCGCAGCGGCCGTCCCGTTCGGCCCGAATTGCCGCATGGGTCCGGAAAAGGTGAGTCGTCGGTCACAATGTGCGTAGTCGACCGATCGAGGAGCCGTTCATGTTGAGCACGATGCAAGAAGCACCCCTGTCCATCGCGCAGATCCTGCGGCACGGCAGCACCGTGCACGGCGATGCGGCAGTGGTGACGTGGACGGGGTCCGGATCCCGGCGGCGAAGCTATTCCGAGGTCGGTCGCCGCTGTGCCCGGCTGGCGCACGCGCTGCGTGAGCTGGGCGTGACCGGCGACCAGCGGGTCGGCACGTTCATGTGGAACAACGCCGAACACCTCGAGGCCTACCTCGCGGTGCCCTCGATGGGCGCGGTCCTGCACACCCTCAACATCCGATTGTTCCCGGAGCAGTTGGTGCACGTCGCCAACCATGCCGAGGACCACGTGATCCTCGTCGACCGCACCCTCGTTCCGTTGCTGGCCCCGCAGTTGCCGCACCTGACCACCGTGGCGCACATCGTGGTCACCGGCGACTCGACGGCCGATCTCGAGGCACCCGACGGAGTGCAGGTGCACGCCTACGAGGACCTCCTCGCCGACCGGCCCGACGTGTTCGACTGGCCGGAGGTCGACGAACGCTCCGCCGCCGCGATGTGCTACACGTCCGGTACCACCGGTGATCCGAAAGGCGTTGTGTATTCGCACCGCTCGATCTATCTGCATTCCATGGAGGCGTGCATGACGGAGGGTCCGGCGCTGCGGCAGGGTGACCGCGCGCTGGCCGTCGTACCGCAGTTCCATGCGATGTCGTGGGGGTTGCCGTACGCCGCGTTCATGATCGGCGCGTCGCTGATCATGCCCGACCGCTTCCTGCAGCCCGAACCGCTCGCCGAGTTGATCGCCGCCGAACGTCCCACCTTCGCGGCCGCCGTGCCGACCATCTGGCTGGCGCTGCACCAGTACCTCGAGGAGCACCCGCAGGACATCTCGGTGATGAAGGAAGTGCTCATCGGCGGATCCGCGGTGCCGGCCTCGCTGATGCACGTGTTCGAGGCCGAGCACGGCGTGCGGGTGTTGCACGCATGGGGGATGACCGAGACGTCACCGCTCGGGTCGGTCGCGCGACCACCGGCGGGCGCCCAGGGCGCCGAGCAGTGGCGGTACCGGTACACGCAGGGACGATTCCCGGCATCGGTGCAGGCGAGGCTCGTCGACGATACCGACACCGTCGTCCCGCACGACGGCGTGAGCATCGGGGAGCTCGAGGTCCGCGGACCGTGGATCGCCGCCTCCTACTACGGCGGGGCCGCACCGGAGAAGTTCCACGACGGGTGGCTTCGCACCGGTGACGTCGGGACGATCACCCCGGACGGCTATCTCACTCTCACCGACCGGACCAAGGACATCATCAAGTCCGGTGGCGAATGGATTTCGTCGGTCGATCTGGAGAACGCGGTCATGGGTCATCCGGACGTGCTCGAGGCGGCGGTGATCGGCGTGCCGGACGACCGATGGGACGAACGTCCGCTCGTCGCCGTCGTCCTGCGGGCCGGCACCACCACGACGATCGAGGCGTTGCGGGAGTTCCTGGCGGACAAGGTCGCGAAGTGGCAGCTGCCCGAGAACTGGACCGTGATCGGGGAGGTCCCCAAGACCAGCGTCGGCAAGTTCGACAAGAAGCGGCTGCGTTCGCAGTTCAAGGACGGCGAACTGGACGTCACCCGCATCTGACCGCCGGCGCGCGGTCGTCGGCGTCCATCCCCTTACCTTACTTGCAAGTAAGGTAAGGGGATGGACCTCACCCCGACCTACCGCGCCTGGCGGAAGCTTCCCGGCAACGCTCTCGGCTCCGTCCTCTTCTCCGCCGGAATGTGTGTGCGGGTGCCCTACTTCACGACGATCCTGCCGCGCGTGACGGTGCTCGAACCCGGACACTGCGAGGTGCGCGCACCCAAGTGGTGGGGTGTGCACAACCACCTCGGCACCTTCCACGCCATCGCCGCATGCAACCTCGCGGAAACCGCGATGGGCATGCTCGCCGAAGCCACCGTCCCCACCACCCACCGGTGGATCCCCAAGGGCATGACCACGCAGTACCTGGCGAAGGCCGAGACGGGACTGCGCGCGATCGCCCGACTCGACGAACTCCCGAACTTCAGCGCACTCACCGACGGAACCGAACTGACGGTGCCCGTGCGGATCGTCGACCGTCACGACGTCGAGGTCGTGCACGCCGACATCACGATCTGGGTCACACCCCGCGCCTGACCCGCCGCGGTACCCGAACGACAACTGCGCGAAATGGTGGTACCCGCGGTGAATTCCGCGCGGGTATCACCATTCGGCGCGGGTACCCGACCACGGTGGACGCCGATCACGCGAACTCGAACGTCCCGTCCACCGGCTCGGGTACCCGTCGCCGCCCCGGCGACCCCAACGCGGTCGCAAGATCGGTGCCGTCGTGCTCGGCGAGCAGACCCCCGCTCGTCCACACCAGCAGCGTCGCCGCGACCGTGTGCTCGACCACCGAATGCGCCAGATCGTAGTGTGCGCATCCGGGCACCCCCGCGTAGGTGATCCACAGGTCGAACCCGGTCATGAACAGGTCCAGATCGAACTGCACCGACAACCCCAACAGTTCGCTGCGACCCGTGTCGTCGACCCCGGCGAACGCCTCGTCGAGCGCCAACAACCGCGGTGCGTGCGGATCGGCGGAATCGAGCATCACGTGCGCCGCCGCGAACAACGGCAGGTGCAACGACACCGACTGCTCCCCGCCGGACAGCGCCGAGTGCCGCGCCGGTGTCAACCGCTCCTCGGTGCCGTCCGCGGCGACGAGACCGAACGCGAACACCCGCCAGCGCCGGTAGTCGAGCGTCGACGCGAGGATCTCCGGGTACGAACGTTCCGGATGCGCGGCCCGCTCCGCGCGGATCCGCGCCGCGAAATGCGCCCGCACCGAGGCGAGTTCCTCCGGTGACAGGCTCGACGTGTCCCGATCCAACAACCGGCACACCGCGCGGGCCCCGTCGTCGAGGTGATCGGCGAGCACCCAGTGCACCCCGATCGTGTTGCCCGACGACATGTGCCGCTGCCGCATCTCGGTGCCCATCCGCCCGATCAACTCCCGGGCATCTGCGGTCCGCTCGTGGATCTGCTGAGCCAGACCCGCGAGCAACGCGTCCTCGAGGATGCGTCGCTCGGCATCGGTGAGCAGCAACTCCTGATCCCGCCGATCGGACGCGATACGTTGCGCGAACTGCGCCACCGACGTCGGCCCCTGCTCGTCGTGGACCTGCACGACCGTCACCCCGTCGGGGGCATCCCACTGCAACCGGTAGTCCTGTCCCGAAACCGCGAGCCGATCGTCGAACTCCTGCAGCGCCGACGTGAGCGCCGACCGCGTGGACTTCCGCGCCGACTCCGCCGTCGACACCGACGCGGTCGCCACCTGCACAGCCCCGAACAGCGCTGCCACCTCGTCGGGAACCACCGGCACCGCCTCGCCGGTGGCGCGGCGCACCCGGTACAGCACCTGGTCGACATCGAGCCACGCCGCCGAACCCGGCCACGTGTATTCCTGGTCGATCCCCAACAACGCCAACACATCCCGCCGCGCGTACGGGACGAGACGCTCGGCGTCGGACCGTACCTCCGTCAATGCCGCCCGCAGCGTCTGCTCGGCCGCGGTGTGCGCGGCCTCCGCCTTGCCGATCCGCTCGACCGCCGCATCCGACGACCTCCGAGCCGCGCGCTGCGCGTCCTTCGCCGCTTCGATCCGCGACCGCGCCTCCGCGAGCTGCGCGTCGATGCGGTCGGCGCTCGCCCCCAGCGCATCCTGCAGTGTCTCGAGCTTCTGTTGCTGCGCCAGCAGTGACGACTCGGCGATCGCCGCGGCCTCCGCTGCCTCAGCTGCCGCGCGGACCGCTTCGTCCAGCCGCACCCGGGCCTCCCGGCCCCGCTCGGTGCTCGACGTATGCTCACGCACGGCCCGCAGCAGCGTCTGCCCCCGCGACCGGAAGTGCCGGATCGCGGCTTCGACGGCATCGATCTCCCGGGCCTCGAACGGGATCCGGTGCCGCACCGCGACCGACCTCATCTGCTGTTCCTGCGCCGACACTTCCGCAACGGCCTGATCGAGGTCGCGGTCCGCGGACGCGGCGGCCTCCCCGGCGGTCCGCAACGCTCCCGCGGACTCGGCGACCTTGCGCAACGCGGCGAGCACCGCACCGGTGCGCGGCAACGCGGCGACGGCCCGCTCGACGTCGGCGAGTCGCCCGCCGACGATCCTGTCCTCCTCGCGCAGACGGTCGATGGTCTCCCGGGACAGCGCGACGGCCCGGTCGATCTCGGCGATCCGCGTGTCACGGCGACGCTGCCGCGCGGTCGCCCCGATGTACTCGGGGTGGTCCTTGCGGTGCCGGCCGATCTGGATGCCCTGCCGGAATCCGCCGTGGACGTCCACCGCGATCGGTGTCCCCAGGTCGGGTGCCGCGGTCAGCGCGACCGACGCGAGCATCTGCGTGATCCGGTCGACCGGCACACCCGCATCCGGTTCCGGCACCAGCACGTCGGCGAGTGTCGGACCGGTCGGGCGTCGACCCTCGGGGAGCGGAGCGAGAAACAGTTCGGACGCGGCGTCGGGCACCGAGTCGTCGCAGCAGACCCACCCGTCGAGCAGGTTCGCGGCCTGCAGCGCCGCCTCGACCCCCGTCGCGACGGTGAGGTCGACGTCGTCGCGGAACCGCACCAACCGCCACAGCGGCGCCCCCGCGCGCCCGTCCCGCGAATCGGTGCGGGCCGCGAACGGCGGAGGAGCGTCGTCGTGTTCGGCGGACACGGCGGCACGCTCGCTGGTGAGCACCGCGATGTGCTCCTCCGCCGTCGCGATCTCCGTGGCGATCGACCGGCGCCGGAACCGTGCCTCCTCGAGCGCATCGGCGACGCGCGCCGACAACACCGCCGACGGTGGCACCGCGTCGTCGGAACCGACGGCCCGGTAGGCCTCCTCGACCGCCTCGAACACGACATCGGGTACCCCCACCGCCGTGAGCGCACCGGAATGCTCGGACCACCAGCGGTGCACCAGATCCGCGGTTTCGGTGCGGGCCAGCGTCACCACCGTCTCGGCTGTCTCCACGGCGGCGTGCGCCGCGTCTCGGCGGGTGCGGGCACCGGCCGCCGCCGATTCGGCGCGCGACCGTGCCGCAGCGGCCCCGTCCACCCTCGCTCGTGCCGCCCGCACCACCCGCAGGTCGTTCTCGCGTTCCTCCGCCCGCGCCTCGAGCGCTGCCGACAACCGATCGACCCGATCGATACCGTCGAGTCCGGCGAACTCCACGCCCGCGTCCGCGGCGGCCTCACGCACCGCGTCCTCGGCACGTGCCGCCGCGGCGGCCGCGTGGGTGACGGCTTCGGCGGCCCGGTCGTGTTCGTCGGTGCGCTGCACCACGGCCGCCTGCGCACGCTGCGCCTGTTCGGCCTGACCGGACGTGGTGCGCTCGAGATTCGCGACGGCCTGCGCGAGGTCGTCGAGTTGCTGCTTGCCCTCGTACGCGCTGGAGCGTTGCAGCGCCTCCAGATTCGTGCGGGCCTGCTCGAGGGTGTGCTCGGCCGCCGCGGACCGCTCGTCGGCGGCCGCGCGGTCGGCCGCACTGAGATCGCGTTCCCGCGTGGCGTCGCGCAACGCCGCGATCGCGGTGTCGACCGTGGACAGGCGCGATGCGATCTGATCGATATCCGCCTTCGCCTGCACCTGCAGGTACCTCGTGTACACGGAGACGAACGACTGCGCCGCGTCGTCGGCGGCGGCGAGGGACTCGAGGGTGCGGGCCACCTCCTCCATGTCGGAGAACGACCGCGCGGCCTCCACCACGAGTTGCTCGTCGAGCGGCCGCAACCCGTCGGTGAGGGCCTGCGACAGCCCCTTCGGATCGAGATTCTTCGCCAACTGTGGGCGCCGCAATGTGAGGATCAGGTTGATCAACTGGTCGTAGCGTTGCGTGCCGAGCCCGAACATCCGTGCGTCGATCGCCTCCCGGTACTCGACGGGCCGGTCGCAGATCGAGTCGGCGCCGATCTCGTCGATCAACTGGCGTCGCGTCAGCGGCCGATCCTCCGCATCGAGCAGGGAGAAGTCCACGCCGACCCGGCCGTCGACGACGAAGTACCAGCGGGTGACCTTGTCGTTGCCGCGAGTTGCGCGCATCCCGATCCCGACGGTCACCGCCTCGGGGTCGTCGCTGCGACCGCGACTGAACTCCATCCACACGTACGAGTAGGCGCTGTCCTGCCCCCGATACAGCAGATTCGAGCGCATGGTGCGTTCCTCGCCGGCGAACGGATTGAGCCGCCGCGGTTCGATCCGACCGTCGAACACGAACGGGAACAGCACCTCGAGGGCCTTCGTCTTCCCGGAACCGTTCGGGCCGCGCAGCACCAGCCGCCCGTCCGCGAACGAGAATTCCTGGTCGCGGTAATCCCACAGGTTGATGATCCCGGCGCGGGTGGGCCGGAAACGGGCACTGTTCAACACTTCTCCGTCTCGCTCGAATCCGTCTGACTGCTCGCCACGGTCGCGGTGCCGGCGGTCGCGGTGGCCTCCCGATCCCGCGGGAACAACTCCAGGTGCGGGTCGCGTCTGCGCACGCTGACCGTCACACCCCGGAACCGGGCCAGCGCCGGCAACGCCAGCACCCCGCCGGGCACCCGGGCCACCAGCCGCTGCCCCGCCAACACACCGATCGCGGCCTGCGTCAACGCGCCCGGGTCCGCCTGCCACTGCGACGCGAACGTCCGGCCGTACGTGTCGACGAGCCCGGACACGGTCTCCGCCAGCCACGCGTCCTCGACCAACGGATGCTCGGGCACCGGCCGCGGCTCCCGCTCCGATGGCACCTCCGCGACCGGCTCGCCCGCGGTGTCGTCCGACGAACGCAGCCCGGTGAACATGCCCGACCGCGGCAACGCCGCATCGACCGCCGCCACCAGGTCCGCGCGGGTGTCCATCGGCAGCGGCACCCGCACCGGCTCCGGTGCGTCCGCGTCCAGCACCCGGTCACAGATCTCCCCGGCCAACAGCAACGCCACCTGCGCCACCGTGCCCGTGCCCGGAAACCGCACGTCCGACAGGCGCCCCGACGGTCCGACGAGAGCCACCCCCTCGGCGCGCCGCTCGACGACCAGCCCGGTGAGCAGCGCGACATCGGCGGCGGTGCGCGGCAACGCCAACTGCACCGCCTCCTCGTCGTCCAACTCTTCCGCGTACACCACGGGCCGCTGCACCAACGCGCGGCGCATCCGCCGCGCCACCTCCTGGGTACCCCCGGCCGACACCGGCGCGAGGAGCGCCCGCACCGAGTCGATGTGCTGCAACGCCTGCGGCGGGCGGAACAGCGCCGTCACCACCGCCCGATCGATGTCGTAGAGCGCCTCACCGATCGCCGGGTCCCGGGCCCAGCCACCGGCATCACCGTCGGCCACCGTGATCGCCCCGCGCATCGTCAACCACCCCACCACGTCGACGAACGCATCACGGTCGGTGCCGCGGGACGGAGCGAACTCGACGCCCTCGACCCGCGACGACTCCGCCACCACATACTCCGCGAGCTCCGACAGGCTGATCTGCGCACCCGCACGGCCCAACGCGGCGAGGACCAACGCCAGATACGCGTAGCGGCGACGGTCGAACGGACGATCGGTGGCCGTACGGGTACCCGAATCCGGATCGAGCCGGTCGACGACGGTGAACAACCGCGCCGTCGTCTCGGTGACCTCGAGCCGGAACCCGAACAACTCGAGCAGATCTTCGCGCAGTTCGGTCGCCCACCGCCGCAGCAACGGCAGCGCGGACCGATCCGGGTAGGACGCGGTCACCAGGTGCCGCGACAGGATCAACCGCGCCGCCCGCTGATACGACTCCGACTCCAGCGGCGCAATGCTGCGTGCCCTCACCGCACCTCCACGTCCAGGCCGTCCAGATACAACCGGCCGCGCGCGGTGTGCACGACCGTCGACGCGCCGCTCGGCCGCAACGTCAACGTCACCCCGTGCTGCGACCCGGAGCCTTCACTGTCGCGGACCCGGCCGCTGACCGGCACCCGCGCCGACAACGCCGCGTCGAGCAGACCCAACAACACCTCGGCCTCCGGCTCGGACAGTTCACGCTCACGCACCCCACCCGAGGCGAGAGCAGCAGCCGCCGCCGCACGTCGCCGCTGCGTCTCGAGTTGTTTCTCCCGCAACCGGCGCACCCCCGAATCGTTGCGGTCGACCCGACCCGGCGCACCCGGCGTCGGGGGCCGGCCCGTCTCGGCGAGCGTCCGCGCGATCTCCACCGGCGGTGCCTCCCACCACGACCGACCCACCGGGACCGCATCCGCATCGGGATACGGCATCGAGAAATGCCGCGGCCGGCCCAGATCGAACACCGCCCCGAACAGGGCGTGCGCCGACTCCTCCGTCGGTGTCGCCGCGAACCACGCCGCCAGATGCCGCAACTGCGACTCACGGCTCACCCCGCCTCGCCGATTCTCCGTGAGCCGGCGCAGCAGCGACAGCACCGCGGAGATCGCACTCATCGTGCCCTCCCGCAACCGCTCCGCCTCGCTCGGCGCCGATCCCACACCGACGAACCAGTGTTCGATGCCGCGCCACCGCAGTCGCCAGTCGGCCTCGCGTTCCTCGACGGTGAGCAGCACCCGCTCGTCGTGCGCCGCGGCCAGCACCGGCAGCTTCTCCGCGCCGCCCGCCCGCACCCGGTCCAGCGCTGCCGTCAACTTCGGTGCATAGCGCGCGAGGTCGGAACTGAACTCACGCATGTGCGACAACAGGGCGTCCTTGTGCGTCAGGAACACCTCCGGTGTGACCTCGGTGGTACGCACCAGGTCACCGAGCATCAGATAGAACCGGGCCGCCCGCTCGGCCATGTCCGACAGTGTCGCATCCAACCTGTTCAACTTGCGGTACACCAGTTCACCGTCGCCCACGGCATTCGCGTCGGCGAGATCCGACAGGTCCGCGAGCAGATCCGCCAGCGCCAACCCCGACAGCGCCACGTCTTCCCCACGTCCGGTCAGCACGTCCTCCACCGCCCGGAACGCCCGGTACCCGGCCTGACCGAACTGATACACGAAATTGCGGTTGCGGTACTCGGCGAGCGTCGCCGCACGCGTCCCGTCGAAGCTGCGCTCGAGCACACCCCACCCGTGCAACTGTTCGAGCAACGGGGCGACCGCGGCGGCATCCAACGCCGCAGCGGGATCGCCGCCGCCGATGCGCCGCAGGATCGTCTCCACCCCCGACGCGTGCAACAGCACGATGTAGTTGGCGCGGGCATGGTCGAACGCCCGCAACACCCACAGGTACTCGGCGCGTTTGTCGGCGGTCGCGAACGAGAACAACCGCAGCCGCTCGTCGCGCACCACCGGGTCGTCGGCCACCCGCGGACCGCCCGCACCTGATTCACTCACCCGAACAGGGTAGTGGGCCGACCCGACAGGCACCGAGTCGCGCACGAGCGACCCCACGAGCGGAGCCGATACGGATAGCGTGAGCGGGTGAGCAACGATGTGACGCGTGCGGAGTGGACCGGCAAGGCCGAACTATGGGTACGTCACGAACGCATCTACGACGCGGCGTTCGCGGCGTTCACCCGCGCAGTGATCGACGCAGCCGAACTCGGGCCGGGCCTGCGTGTCCTCGACGTCGGGTGCGGAGCGGGCACCGTCCTCGAACGCGCGGTCGCGGCCGGAGCCGACGCCGTCGGGATCGACCTGTCACCGCAGATGGCCGCGGCCGCGCACGCACGCGTTCCCGGCGCAGACGTGCTCACCGCCGACGCCCAGACCGCCCCCGTTCTGCAACTCGCACCCGGTGTTCCGTTCGACCGGATCGTCTCCCGCTTCGGCGTGATGTTCTTCGCCGACCCCGTCGCCGCCTTCACGAACCTGCGCGCGGCCGCAGCCCCCGGTGCACGACTGGCGTTCGTGAGCTGGCGCGACGACGAGGACGAAATGTTCCGGCACGGCACCCGCCGTCTCGCGGCCCGGCTCGACGACCCACCCGAACCACCCCGCGTCGGACAACCGGGACCGCTGGGACTCGCAGGTGAGGACCACATCCGCACGGTCCTCGCCGACTCCGGCTGGACCGACATCCGTGTCGAACCCGTCGACGGAATGTGCGACTTCTCCGTCGACGGCAGCGACGGGGTGGAAGAACGGCTCACGGTCGCCCTCGCCGGACGGATCGGCCAGGCCGCGCGGGAACGCCTCGAACCGACACTCGGCCCCGACGGCTGGCGGGCCGCCCTCGACGACGCCCGCGCCGAACTACGGGCGACACTCGTCGACGGCACGGTCCGGTTCGTCTCCCGCACCTGGCTCGTCACCGCCGCGAACCCCGCCGCGGTGACCGTCCCGGACGAGGTGGTGCACGCGGTGCTGCGCGCGGCGATCGAAAGTGGCGGAGTCGCCGGGTGGGCCGACATCGAACACTGGGACGGTCACGGACACGCGGACATCGTCGAATGCGGCGGTTCGGGTCACGTCGTCGACGTCGGTGTGGTGCGTCGAGGCTTCGAGGTACTGCTCGCCGACACCGCGCGGGACCGCAACGACCGGGACGTGACCGTGGCGGGGGACGTCGACGAGGATCTCGCGGACACGGTGGTCCAGTTCGGTCTGTTCGGACGGCTCGTGTACAGCACGGGTCCGGAGGCGCGTGGGCGCTGACAACCCGTGTCGGTCACCGCGGATCACCGTTGCGTGAGGTGCCGACGCCGGCACATGATGCAACCGAATCCGGCACTGGTACGGTTGGTTCGACAACTGCACATCACGGGAGCTCGCGCCAGCGGGCTGAGAGGACGGCTAACTCTGTTCGAGTGCGAGGGCCGTCGACCGTACGAACCTGACCGGGTAATGCCGGCGTAGGGAGCACACCATGGGGGACACCTCCGACTCGACGGCTGCCGTCACCACCGGGCCGATCGAAGGCAGCAAGAAGCATTATGTGGACGTTGACGGCCTGTCCGTCCCGTTCCGGCGCGTGCATCTGAGCACGGGCGAACACCTCGACCTGTACGACCCTTCCGGCCCCTACACCGACGACGATGCCCGCATCGACCTGCACGCCGGTCTACCGAAGATCCGGTCCGGATGGTCACGCCCGGACCCCGACACCACCCAATACGGTTGGGCGCGAGCCGGTGTCGTCACCGACGAGATGCGTTTCTGCGCCGCCCGCGAAGGCATCGACCCGGAGGTCGTGCGCGCGGAGGTCGCCGCGGGCCGAGCCGTGATCCCGGCGAACCGTCGTCACCTCGAACTCGAGCCGATGATCATCGGGAAGCGCTTCGCGGTGAAGGTCAACGCGAACATCGGGAACTCCGCGGTCACCTCGTCGATCGCCGAGGAAGTCGAGAAGATGGTATGGGCGACCCGGTGGGGAGCAGACACCATCATGGACCTGTCCACCGGCAAGGACATCCACGAGACCCGCGAATGGATCCTGCGGAACTCACCCGTCCCGGTCGGCACCGTCCCGCTCTACCAGGCACTCGACCGAGTCGGAGGCGATCCGACGGCACTGAGCTGGGAGTTGTACCGCGACACCGTCATCGAACAGTGCGAGCAGGGCGTCGACTACATGACAGTGCACGCCGGAGTGCTATTGCAGCACATTCCGCTGACGATGAACCGGGTCACCGGGATCGTCTCGCGCGGTGGCTCGATCATGGCGGCATGGTGCCTGGCCCACCACACCGAATCGTTCCTGTACACCCATTTCGCGGAACTGTGCGAGATACTCGCCGACTACGACGTCACCTTCTCGCTCGGCGACGGGCTCCGCCCGGGATCGATCGCCGACGCCAACGACGCAGCCCAGTTCGCAGAACTGCGTACCCTCGGCGAACTCACGGCAGTTGCCCGCGCCCACGGAGTCCAGGTGATGATCGAGGGACCCGGCCACGTGCCGATGGACAAGATCGCCGAGAACGTACGCCTCGAAGAGCAATGGTGCGACAACGCCCCCTTCTACACACTCGGCCCGCTCGCGACCGACATCGCCCCCGCCTACGACCACATCACCTCTGCGATCGGTGCGGCGATGATCGCGCAGGCCGGAACCGCCATGCTCTGTTATGTGACGCCGAAAGAGCATCTGGGACTGCCGAATCGGGATGACGTCAAGACCGGTGTCATCACCTACAGGATTGCCGCGCACGCCGCGGACCTCGCCAAGGCGCATCCGCGGGCACAGGAACGCGACGATGCCCTCTCCCGCGCCCGGTTCGACTTCCGGTGGCGCGATCAGTTCGCACTGTCGCTGGATCCCGACACGGCCCGCGAGTACCACGACGAGACCCTGCCCGCCGAGCCCGCGAAGACCGCGCACTTCTGCTCGATGTGCGGGCCGAAGTTCTGTTCGATGCGCATCTCGGCGGACGTGCGCGCGTACGCGCACGAACACGGACTGACCGACAGCGACGCGCTCGACGCCGGGATGGCGGAGAAGTCGGCAGAGTTCACGCGCGGCGGAAAACGACTGTACCTGCCGGTCACCACCTCGTCGGGTACAGCGGACTGATCCGGGACGTCCCTCCGCACTCGAACCCGATCGGGTGCGGAGGGCGACACGCAGGCGGTATCGGACGACCACGAGCGCGGCGAACCGAGCTACAGATCGAACCGAGCTACAGATCGAACCGATCGAGGTTCATCACCTTCGTCCACGCCCGCACGAAGTCACGGAGGAACTTGCCTTCCGCATCGTCGGACGCATACACCTCCGCGATACCGCGGAGCTGCGCGTTCGCGCCGAACACCAGATCCACGGCGGTCGCCGTCCACCTCCGTTCGCCCGAGCCGCGGTCCCGACCGATGTAGACACCCTCGTCGTCGGCCGACGGTGACCACTCGACGTCCATGTCGGTCAGGTTCACGAAGAAATCGGTGGTGAGGCGCCCCGGCCGATCCGTGAGCACCCCGTGCGTGCTTCCACCGTGGTTGACGGACAACCCCCGCAACCCACCGAGCAGCACCGTCATCTCCGGTGCCGTCAACGTCAACAGATTCGCGCGATCGAGCAGCAACTTCTCCGGCGGCAGCTTCTCACCCGACCGCACGTAGTTGCGGAACCCGTCGGCGCGCGGCTCGAGCACCGCAAACGAGTCGACATCCGTCTGTTCCTGGCTCGCGTCGGTGCGCCCGGGGGAGAACGGGACGACGATCTGGTGCCCGGCCCGGCGCGCCGCCTCCTCGATCCCGGCGCAGCCGCCGAGCACGACGAGATCGGCCAGCGAGATACGGACGCCGTCGCTACGGCCCGCAGCGAACTCGTCGCGGACACGCTCGAGCACCGGCAGCACCTCGGCCAGCTCGTCGGGTTCGTTGACGGCCCAGTTCCTCTGCGGTTCGAGCCGCAGGCGGGCACCGTTCGCGCCGCCGCGCTTGTCGGTGCCGCGGAAACTCGCTGCGGCGGCCCACGCGGTCGACACCAGCCGCGTCACGGACAGACCGGACTCGAGCAGCGTCCGTTTCAGCGCGGCGATGTCGGTGTCGGAGACGAGGGGGTGATCGACATCCGGCACCGGGTCCTGCCACAGTTGCGGCTCGGCGACCCACGGACCGAGATACCGCGTGATCGGACCCATGTCGCGATGCAGCAGCTTGTACCAGGCCTTCGCGAACTCGAGTTCGAGTTCTTCGGGGTGATCGAGCCAGCGGCGGGTGATCGGACCGTAGGTCTCGTCGAACCGCAGCGACAGATCGGTCGTGAGCATCACCGGGGTACGTCGTCGTGACGGGTCGTGCGGATCCGGCACCGTATCGGCGCCCGCGCCGTCCTTCGGGATCCACTGCACGGCCCCGGCCGGACTCGTCGACTGCTCCCACTCGTAGCCGTACAGCGTTTCGAGGAAGCTGTTGTCCCACGTCGTCGGCGTCGGTGTCCAGATCCCTTCGAGTCCGCTGCCCATCGCGTCGTCACCGACACCGGTACCGAAACTGCTCTTCCAGCCGAGACCCTGCTGTTCGACGGGCGCGGCTTCGGGCTCGGGGCCGACGAGGTCTGCGGACCCGGCGCCGTGCGTCTTGCCGACGGTGTGCCCACCGACGATCAACGCGGCCGTCTCGACGTCGTTCATCGCCATGCGCCCGAACGTCTCACGGATGTCGACGGCCGCCGCGATCGCATCGGGGGTGCCGTTGGGGCCCTCCGGGTTGACATAGATCAGACCCATCTGAACGGCGGCCAACGGATTCGACAGGTCACGTTTGCCGCTGTACCGCTCGTCGCCGAGCCAGGTGTCCTCCGAGCCCCAGAAGATCTCCTGGGGCTCGTAGACATCCTCCCGACCGAACGCGAATCCGAACGTCGTGAACCCCATCGCCTCGTACGCGCAGTTGCCCGCGAAGATGATCAGGTCGGCCCACGAGATCTTCCTGCCGTACTTCTTCTTCACCGGCCACAGCAGGCGACGCGCCTTGTCGAGCAGCACATTGTCGGGCCAGCTGTTGAGCGGCGCGAAGCGCTGCGCACCCTGACCACCGCCGCCGCGCCCGTCGGCGATGCGGTACGTGCCGGCGGCGTGCCAGCTCATCCGGATGAACAGCGGACCGTAGTGGCCGAAGTCGGCCGGCCACCAACTCTGCGAGTTCGTCATCAACTCGACCAGGTCCCGCGCGAGCGCGTCGACGTCGAGCGTCGCGAATTCCTTCGCGTAGTCGAAGTCGGGGTCCATCGGGTTCGACTCGGGATTGTGCTGGTGGAGGACCTGCAGGTCGAGCCGGTCCGGCCACCAGTCACTGTTGGTTCTGGGGCGATGTTCCTCGGGGGTGGGAGAGGAGATCGCGGGACTTTCGCTCTCGGACATGAGTGCCGGTCCTTCGGGAAAGGTGCGGTTCGGAACGCGCTCACGGATCGGATCGCGCGCGGCGTCGCCCGGCGCCGATCACACACGGAGGAACCCGGCGCGCGGGCAACGCACGCGCACGAACTCCGCTTTGCCGGGGTGACGGCACCTCTTCACTATCCCGCGGTCGCGCCGCGAGGTCCAGACCCGGTGGTGGGCGAACCCGACGGCGGGGCGGCCGCGCGGACACGGCCGAGTTCGGTGCGCAGTTCGTCGAGTTGTCGTCGGGCTGCGCTCGCGTCGTCGCGGGCCTGTGTGAGATCGCCGCGCAACTCGTCGAGACGTTCGCGCGCGGCGGTCTCGGCGGCCTGCGCGGACGCAGCGGAGACCCGCGCGGCTTCGAGCGCGTCGCGTAGGTCGGCCACCCGCTCACGCTCCGCGGTGAGTTCCGCGGTGGCACGTGCGGCGCTCTCGGCGTGACGTGTCGACTCGGCACGGGCGCGTTCGACGTCGGATTCGGTGCGGGTGAGCAGTTCACGGAGGTCGTCGAGGTCGGATCCGAGACGGTCGTGCTCGGCGGTCACCCGACCCAGCTGCTGTTGCTGGGTGGCGACGGTCGCTCGGAGGTCGGCGACGGTGGTCTCGAGTTCGGTGACGGCAGCGGCATGTTCGTCGCGGTGGCGGGCGAGTTCGGCGGCATGCCGCTCGTCGGTGCGGGCGAGTTCGTCGTGGTGGGCAGCTTCGAGGGCGCGCACCTTCTCGGTGTGGGCATCGCGCGCGTCGGCGAGTTCACGGTCGACCGCGTCGACTGCGGCGTCCGCGTTGTCGCGGTCGTCGACGGCGCGGGACAACTGCTCCCGCAGTTTCGCGGTCTTCGCGTCGGCGTCGGCGCGGACCTTTGCGAGTTCGGCGGCGGACCGTTGCAACTGGGCGTCGACGGCGGCCGGGTCGGCGAGCTTGTCGAGTGCTGCGGTGATGCGGGTGGCGACCGCGGTGTGCTGCTCGATGCTCGCCGCCGTCAACGTGCGGAGGGCATCGACCGCGGCTCGGAGATCGGTCGCGGCATCGGCAGGGGTCGCCGGTAGGGACTCCTGAAGTTGCTGTTCCTCGCGGCGTCGCCGGACTCGTTCGCGGTGTGCTCGTACCCGGTCGGCGGGGGAGTCGTACTTGCGCGGGCGGCCCACGCGTGGCTTCGCGGTGGTGTCGCGTTCGGACTCGGCGGCGCTCGTCTCGGCGGATTCCATGCCGATAAACGTACACAAAATGAAATGAAAAACGAAATGAAACGAAACGAAAAACAAAAGCCCTGGTAGATACGGCAGGATGGTGGTGAGCAAACGATTGGAAGGGGGATAGGCGGGTAACGAAACTATATATGCGCATGTATTGATGGGAAGGATTTGATCGTCATAATGCCCACTTATGACGATCAGCTCCCGGTGGGCGAATGTACCGACCGATCGAGTCGAATCGAGCAGACGGACCGTTCGCTCGCGGCACCGTGACCCGGGCGCCGCGACCCGGGCGCCCTCGCGGTCGGCGCCGGTGATGGGGGAGGGTCGGTTTCCAGTTAACGACACAGGCTGTTGACTTAATGTTGTTCGGGAGCAGATCATGTGCCTCGCACTCGTCCGACCGGGGTAGCCCCGAGCGGACGTGCGTCGGAGTGCGCCCGTCAACCATCACCCCGCAGAGGACCGCCCATGAAGCTCGTCATTCTCAGCGCAGGCTCGATCGCAGGGAAGGTTGCGCACCTTCTCGCACCCCTCGGTCTCCACGACGAACTCGTGATCGCCGACCTCGACCTCACCAAGGCGGATGCGCTCGCCCGGAGCGTCGGGGGCACCGCCGCCCGGTTCGATGCCTCCGACCCGGCAAGCATCCGGTCGGTGATCACCGGTGCCGACGTGGTGTTCAACGCCGTCGGGCCGTTCTACCGCTTCGGCATGCCCATCATCCGCGCCGCGATCGAGTGCGGTGTCCACTACGTCGACGTGTGCGATGAATACGACGTCGCCGAACAGTTGGTCCGCGCGACCGATCTCGACGAGGCCGCCAGAACGGCGGGGGTCACCGTGATCTTCGGCATGGGATATGCGCCCGGCATCACCAGCCTGATCGGGCGCTGGGCGGCCGAATCGCTGGACTCGACGCACAGCATCGACGTGACGATGGCGATTCCCTACCTGGTGAACATGGGCGCCACCATCAACGAGCACATGCTGCACTCGATGTCCGGGGACGTCCGGCAGTTCATCGACGGTGAGATCCGGCCGGTGCCCGCGTGGGGTGATCCGCGGCCCGCGACATTCGGTCCGCCCTTCGATACGACCGTGCAGGCCGGCTACATGGGGCACCCCGAGGGCATCACCCTCGGCACGTACGTACCGGGTCTGCGGAACGCCACCGTGCGCTTCACCTGGTTCGAGCAGGCCGGCAACGAACTGTGGCAGAGCTTCGAGCGACTCGGACTCACCGACCCGAACCCGCTCGCCGGACTGCCCGTCTCCCCGCGCGAATACCTGGCCCGGTTCATGGCGACGCCGGAGGGTGAGAAGGGGCTGGCGGTCGAACCGTCGCGCATGCCCGGCACCGTCATGCAGATCGTCGCGGACGGGGAGATCGGGGGGTCCCTATGTTGATGTCAACCGCTCGGGGATGCCACTGGAGTGCGGTCCGGTAGGGGCTGGAATAGTCGACGTGCATGGAATCCGTTGTGACGCTGTCGGGTGGGGACGCGGGTGAGCTGCTGACGTTGCAGCGGGCTGCGTATGTGACTGAGGCTCAGGCCCACGATGACGTGAACCTTCCCCCGTTGATGCAGTCCTTCGCCGAGTTGGTGAGCGAGCTGACGCAGCCCGACGTTCTCGCGTTCGGGTTGCGCGACGACTCCCGGCGTCTCGTCGCCGCCGTGCGCGTGTATCTCTCTCTGACGGAGCTTCACATCGCCGAGTTGGGACGGCTGGTCGTGGCACCGGACATGCAGGGCCGGGGCCGGGGCAGTCGACTGCTCGAACTGGTGGAAGAGCGACTACCTGAGCAGATCACTGATCTGCAGTTGTTCACGGGTGAGCGCAGCCTCGGCAACCTGCGGCTCTACTCTCGGTTCGGTTATCAGGAAACGCACCGAACTCCGACTCCAGGCGGCTATGCGCTGGTCCATCTGGCGAAGCGAGTGCGTTAGCACGCCTGCTGGGCGTGATCACGCCGCGTCTGCGGTTGGTGGCTGGTAGAAGGTCTTGTTCTTGAGCATCGCGTGCAGGACGTCGCAGCGGCGTCGGGCGAGGCAGATCAGGGCGGCGTTGTGTCTCTTGCCCTCGGCGCGTTTGCGGTCGTAGTAGGCGCGGCTGGTCGGGTCGTGCAGGGCCGCGAACGCGGACAGGAACAGGGCGCGTTTGAGTTTCCGGTTGCCCGAGCGGGCCGGGTGCTCGCCGCGGATCGAGGTGCCGGAGCGGTGGGTGACCGGGGCGATGCCGGCGTAGGCGGCGAGGTGCCCGGCCGAGGCGAAGTCCGAACCGTCACCGATCTCGATAAGGATGCGTGCTGCGGTCCTGACTCCGATGCCGGGCATCGAGGTCAGGACCTGGGAAAGAGGGTGCTCGTCGAGAATCCTCTCGACGTCGTCACCGATGGCTCTGCGTTGTTGCAGCACCTCTTTGAGCGAGTCTGCGAGTTTCGGCAGCACGATCTCGGCGGCCTTGCTGCCGGGAACCGTCACGGTCTGCGCGTCCAGGGCGGCGAAGATTTCCTCGGCCAGGCGGGCGCCCATCCGCGGTGCGTGTTTGACCGCGAGGGTGGTGATTCGGCGTTTGCCGGCCTGTCGGATCCCGACCGGTCCGCCATAGCGGGACAGGATCTCGAGGACAGCCAGATGGTTGATCCGAGGTCCCAGTACTCGTTCGAGGGCAGGGTGGATGCCGGTGAGCAGTCCTCGGATGCGGTTGCTGACCCGGGTCGCCTCGCCGGCGAGGTCGTCGTCGAACCCGACGAGCACACCGAGTTCGGTCAGGGTCTCGTCACCGACGTCGACCCGGCGCATCGTGTGCGGCATGGTGCGGGCGGTATCGGCGATGATGAACGCATCGCGGGCATCGGTTTTCGCTTGCCCCGGATACAGGTCGGCGACCCGACGCATCGACAACCCCGGCAGGTAGGCGACGTCGTGACCGCAAGCTCGGGCAACGGTGACCGGCAGCGCGCCGATCGTGTTCGGTTGATCGACGACCACCAGGATCGGCCCGTGTACGGCCAGATCCGCGAACACAGCCCGTAGTCGGGCCTCGTCGTTCGGCAGTGCCTTGTCGAACAGTCGGCCGCCGGCGGTGTCCAGCCCGACCGCGTGATGATCGCTTTTACCCACGTCGATGCCGCAAAACACGGCGTAACTCGTGTCCATGAAGCAGTCTTTCGTCCGGTCCTACCGGTCGCCGATCCCGCATCGATACCCGGCACCCACGTTACAAAGAGACCTACCTCGAACCCGGTGGCCTTGTCCCTATCAGCGGTCTACCGATGCCACCAGGCTCGGCGACACCACCCCCGGATCATTCGAGAGACAGGGGAAGAAAGTCATACCGAACCTGGCGACCGTGGCCCCGCGGTGCGGGACTACGAAGAAGGTAACGGGAGCCCGCCCGGGCTCTGTTCGAGACCCAGGTGATCTACACCGGTGGACCGGCCCACGACCCCACCCCGCGTGCCGCCGCCGCTGCCGTCCGACAGCTGCTCGAGGGACGCATCACCAGGAAGGGCCTGATGTCGCCCGAAGCCTGCATCGACCCGGAGCCCTTCGTCACCCGGGTGCTCGAGGACTGTGGCGTCACGATGACCCGACAGATCACCACTGTCTCCCGGATCAGCTGACCGACGGCGTGGGGACCACGGTTCACCCGTGATCCCCGCGCCCGGACCGCACCGCCGACACCCGGTGGGGCGTATAGGGGTAGCCGTAGTACTCGGAAGAATCGGGTGGATACGGGCTGAGCGCACACCTCCGGTCTGTGGAACCGCGAGGGAGTGCCCGGCTCTTTCACTACGGCATGGGCATTTCGTCGCTACGGCTCGCGGGTCTCGTCATCGGGACCGGCGCATCCAGGCTTACCCTGAATGCACCGATCAGCTGAGCGCGGTGCTGTGAGTGTGGTGTGCGCCGACGATCGGTCTCCGAGTACGAGTATTCCGAGGTCAGAAGGCTGCTTGGTCATATCCGTCCGATTCTTCCCGAGTGCTACGGCGACCCCGTATAGAGTCGGCAGGGATCCGGGTCGTCCGGCCCCGAGCGCGTGATGGGGAGGATCTTTGAGGCCGAGCCTGCCGAGCCGCATGGTTCCCGGCGTGATCCGGGTGATGCGTCGCAACCGCCGGTACACCAGTGCCGCGGGAGCGCAGGAGTTCCTCGACGACTGTGTCTTGCGGCCGCGACCGTACGGCCCGCCCCGACGTCTCCGGCGCGACGTCGAGATCGCAGTGGACAGCTCGGACGGCTGGCCCGTGTACACCGTCACGCCCACCGCCACCGCTCCACACGGAAACACGGTCTATGTCCACGGTGGTGGCTGGGTCGGTGAGATCGTCTCCCAGCACTGGTCTCTCGTGGCGCACATCGCCGCCGAAGCCGCAACGACGGTGACCGTGCCCATCTATCCCCTGGTACCGTTCGGCACTGCCGATCGCGTGGTGGCCGGTGTCGTGGATCTCGTCCGCCGAAACCGTGATCGTTTCGGGCAGGTGCATCTGGCGGGGGATTCGGCGGGTGGCCAGATCGCGCTGTCAGCCGCGATCGTCCTGCGCGACGTCCACAACGTGACGGTGCCGCGCACCGTTCTGATCTCACCGGCGGTGGACCTGTCGATGACCAATCCCGAGATCGACCGCATCCAGCCCGTCGATCCGTGGCTCGGTCGCGAGGGCACCCGATTGTTCATCGACCACTGGCGTGGTGAACTGCCCCTCGACGACCCCCGGGTGAGCCCGATCGCCGCCGACCCGCGTGGGCTCGGCCCCCTCACCGTGTTCACCGGGACCCGCGACATCGTTCACCCCGACGCGCGGTTGCTCGTGGACAACGCGGCGTCGGCCGGGGTCGACGTCGACTATCACGAGGGCCGCAACCTGCTGCACGTGTATCCGTTGCTCCCCACTCCCGAGGGGCGTGCCGCCCGGTCGGTGATCGTCGACCGGCTCACCGCACCCTGCTGAGGCTCACGCGCTCGGCCGCCATCGTCGACTCGACCGGCGCGTCGTGTCAGTGCTCCGCGTCGTAGGCGACCTGTGCCTCGGCGATCTCGGGCAGCGACTGCTCGACGAGTTCGATGAGTGCCGCCAGGGGGGTGGTGATGCGTCGGCCGAGGTCGGTGAGGGAGTACTCCACATGCGGGGGGATGGTGGTCTGGACGTCGCGGCGCACCAGTCCGTCACGTTCGAGCTTGTGCAACGTCTGCGACAGCATCCGTTCGCTGATCCCGTCGACGCGGCGTCGCAGTTCGGAGAATCGGTGGGTGCCGGAGGCCAGTGCGACCAACACGAGGGCACCCCATCGGCCGGTGACGGCCTGCAGGACAGGCCGCGTCGCGCAGTCGCGCGCGAAGACGTCCGCGGCCAGGGATCTGTCGGTGCTCACGGCGACCACGATACCGCGCATCCAGAAAGGTAGCGCCACAGATTATGTTTGCGCTTACGAAAAGTAAGTGTAAGACTGGATGTCGGTTGAAGGATCAACGAAAGGGTTCGACCACATGACCATCGCCGTCACCGGAGCAACCGGCCACCTCGGCCGCCACACCATCGATGCGCTGCGCGAGCGCGGCGTCGCCCCGGGCGACCTCGTTGCCGTCGTCCGCGACGCGACCAAGGCCGCCGATCTCGCCGCCACCGGAATCCAGGTGCGCGTTGCGGATTACGCCGACGCCGCCGCCCTGCGTGCAGCGTTCGACGGTGTCGACAAACTGCTGCTCATCTCGGGCAGCGAGGTGGGGCAGCGACTCGCCCAGCACACGAACATCATCGATGCCGCGGGTGCGGCCGGGGTCGGATTCATCGCCTACACCTCCCTGCTCGGCGTCCCCGTCACTCCGCTCGCGCTGGGCGACGACCACCGCGCCACCGAGAAACTGCTGGTCGAATCCGGGATTGCGCACGCACTGTTGCGCAACGGCTGGTACTGGGAGAACTACGACGCGGCTGTTTCCACCGCGCGGGCCACCGGCGCCCTGTTCGGCGCCGCCGGAACCGGTCGTATTGCCGGTGCGGCACGCCGGGACTACGCCGACGCGGCCGCCGTCGTCCTTACCACCGACGGACAGGCGGGTGCCGTCTACGAGCTCGCAGGCGACGAACACCTCACCAGTGCGGACATCGCGCAGATCCTGTCCGCCATCGTGGGTGCACCCGTGACCTACCGAGATCTTCCGGAGGCCGACTACGCCGCGGTCCTCGAAAAGGCCGGTGTTCCCGCCCCGTTCGCCGAGATCCTCGCGGACTCCGACGCCGGCATCGCGGCCGGGGCGCTCGACAGTACCAGCACCGACCTGCGCCGATTGATCGGTCGCAGCAGTACTCCCGCGGCCCAGGTCCTCGGCGCCTGACCACACCGGTGCCCGGATCCGGGTACCCGCACCGTCGTGCGGGTGCGGCACACGCATGCGCCACGAGTCCCCGAGAACCGGGCATCGAAGTGGCAGGATCAGTGACCGTGAGTTCCGCGAACCTGTCCCGAGCCGAAACCGCTGCACGTGCACGAGCCCTCGACGTCCACTCGTACCACGTCGAACTCGACCTGTGTGGCGCCCTCGACCCGCACCGCAACGGCTTCCCCACGGTCACCACTGTCGAATTCACCGCCTCCACCCACGAAACGTGGATCGACTTCCTCGGCGGCTCCGTCGAATCGGTCACCGTCAACGGCGACCTGATCCCTGTCGTCTACGACGGCGCACGCATCACCGTCACGGGGCTGCGTGAGATCAACGTCGTCACGGTCGTCGCGACCGGCCGCTACAGCACCTCCGGGGAGGGCCTGCACCGTTTCGTCGATCCCGTCGACGACCACACGTACCTCTACACCCAGTACGAACCCGCCGACTCGCGGCGCGTCTTCGCGTGCTTCGAACAACCCGATCTCAAGGCGTCGTTCACCTTCGTGGTGACAGCACCTCCGCACTGGCAGGTGCTGTCGAACAGCGTCGTCGAACAGCGTCGTCGCGGCGAGCAGAGCCAGACCGTGACGTTCGCGGCGACGCTACCGATCTCCACCTATCTCACGGCCGTCGTCGCCGGCCCGTACCACCGCATCGACTCCCATTGGACCAGGGGAGAACTCACCGTTCCGCTGCGTGTCCTGTGCCGCGCATCGCTCGCCGAACACCTCGACGCCGACGAGATCTTCGAGATCACCGCCCAGGGACTGGACTTCTACGCCGAGCACTTCGACTACCCGTACCCGTTCGGCAAGTACGACCAGGTGTTCGTCCCCGAGTACAACCTGGGGGCGATGGAGAATCCCGGCTGCGTCACCTTCACCGAGGCCTACGTCTTCCGCAGCGCCGCCACCGACGCGCAACGTCAGGCCCGCGCCAACACGATCCTGCACGAGATGGCCCACATGTGGTTCGGCGATCTCGTCACCATGAAATGGTGGGACGACCTGTGGCTCAAAGAGTCCTTCGCCGACTTCATGGGCGCCCTCGTCAGCGCCGAGGCCACCCGCTTCGTCGACGCCTGGGTTGCGTTCGCGAACCGTCGCAAGGCGTGGGCCTACGCGCAGGACCAACTGCCCACCACTCATCCGATCGTCGCAGACATCGTCGACCTCGAAGCCGCGAAACTGAACTTCGACGGCATCACCTACGCCAAGGGCGCATCCGTCCTCAAACAGCTCGTCGCGTACGTCGGCCGAGACGCATTCTTCGCCGGTGTCCGTCGATACTTCCGCACGCACGAATTCGGCAACACGACCCTCGACGACCTCCTCACCGAACTCTCCGAGGCATCGGGACGGGATCTGACGGCGTGGGCGCAGGCGTGGTTGCAGACCACCGGCGTATCCACCCTCACCCTCGACTCCGTGGACGGCGACGGCTACGTCATCACCCAGACCGATCCGCGCCCGCACCGCCTGGCCATCGGGCTCTACGACCGCGACACCGCGGGCGATCTGGTCCGCAACTACCGTGTCGAGATCGACCTCGCCGACGTACACACCCCCATCGAACTCCCCGACGCGCCGTTGATCCTGCTCAACGACGACGATCTGACCTACGCCAAGATCCGCCTCGACCCGCGGTCACTCGACACCGTCGACGCGGAACTCGACCGGCTGACCGACCCGCTGGCCCGCGGTCTGATCTGGTCTGCCCTGTGGAACGCCACCCGAGACGGTGACCTGCCGGTCACCCGATACCTCGACATGACGCGTCGATTCGCGATCACGGAACCGGACATCACCCTGCTCACCGCCGTCCTCGCGAATTCCGCCGCTGCCGTCGAGCACTACCTGCCGCCGGCCGAGCGCCCCGACGCGCGCACTGCATGGCTCGACACGGTGTGGCGCGGCACCGTCGACTCCGCCGCCGGCAGCGACGCCCAACTCGCGTTCGCGCGCGCCGTCGGTGTCGCGGCGACCGTCGACGACACCCGTGCCCCGCAACTGCGAGCCTGGCTCGACGACCCGTCATCGGCGCCGCCCGGACTCCGCCTCGATCCGGATCTGCGCTGGTCGTGGTGGACGGCGCTGGCTGCGACCGGGCACGCGGACGAAGCGGATCTGCGGGTCGAACTGGACAACGACGACACCGCGACGGGCCGCACGGCGCACCGACGGGCCCTCGCCGCCCGACCCCGCGCCGAGGTCAAGGCTCACGCGTGGGCATCGATCTGCGCAGATCACACCCTCAGCAACGACCACCTCGACGCGACCATCGCCGGTTTCCGCGCCGGGGCGCGCCGCGACCTGATCGGTCCGTACGACGTCGACTACTTCGCGCTGCTCCGCGACACCTGGAGTGACCGCAGCATCGAGATCGCCCGCCGGATCGTGCTCGGACTGTTCCCCGCCACCGACAGCCTCGACCTCGTCGACGGCTGGCTCGACGCCAACACCGACGCGCCCGCAGCACTGCTGCGCCTCGTCGTCGAACAACGCGATCATCTCGCCCGCGATCTGCGCGTTCGGCGCGCCAACGCCCGCCCATGACGGCGCCGATCGATTCCCCGGGGAATCCGCATCGACCGGACCTCGCGGGCACACCGCAGCCACCGGACACGGTCACCGACGCGATGCGGCGGCTCCGCGAGATGGCCTCGTCCGAGAACACCCGCGCCGCGCATCTCGCGGACTGGACGATCTACACCCGATGGTGCGACGCCACCGGGCACGCCCCGATTCCCACCACCGCCGACCAACTCGCCTGGTTCCTCACCGAGAAGTCCACCGAGATCCGCCCCGACGGGCGGTGGGCGTACGCACCGTCGACCCTGTCGCGATGGGTGTCGACGATCAACAAGATGCACTCCCTCGCGGGGCATCCGAAACCCGGTGCCCACGAAGCTGTCCGTGACCTGCTCCGGGGGCTTCGCCGCAGCCGCGCGACACCGCCGGCTCGCCGCACCCCGCTGCTCACCGACGACGTCCGCACGATCGTCGGGGACATGCGTACTCACGCCTCCACCTGGGCGGACCGCGTCGCCGAACGTCGCGACACCGCGTTGCTGCTGCTCGGACTGGCCGGTGCACTGCGTCGCTCCGAGTTGACCGCGCTGCAACTCGCCGATGTCGTCCCGCATCGCGCCGACGGACTGTACGTGCACATCCGGCGTTCCAAGACCGACCGCAACGCCGCCGGCCGGACCGTCACGCTCCCGTACGGCACCGACCCGCGCACCTGCCCCGTCTGCGCGTACCGGCGCTGGCGCGAGATCCTCGACCTATGGGACACCGATGGCCGGTCTGCTGTCCGCGACGCACTCACGGAACCGGACACGCCCACCGAGGAACACTGTTGCCGCGGTCTCGCCGCCGGTGTTCCGACGGACGGGCAGCGGCCGCTGTTCCGGCCGGTGCATCACACGGGCGCCATCGGTCCCGACGCGTTGTCCGGGCAGTCCGTGCACTCGATGATCCAACGTCGAGCGCGCCGCGCCGGATTCAGTCCCGAACTCGTCGCGACCCTCGGCGGTCACAGCCTCCGCGCCGGCTTCGTCACCCAGGCCGTGCGTGGCGGCGCCACCACACAGACGATCATGACGCAGACCGGGCACGCCGACGAACGCATGGTTGCGCTGTACAGCCGTCATCACGCAGGGCTCGTGGGTAACGCCGTCACGTCCCTCGGCCTGTGACCGGCCGCGAACATCAGGCGTCGGTACAGGTCAACCGTCCCTCACCGAGCGCCGCCACATCGACGGAGCCGAGATCGGTGACGACCAGATCCGCTCCGGCAACCCGCAGTTCCTCCTCGTCTCCGGCACGAGCCACCCCCAGCGCGGCCATACCACCGGCCTTGGCGGCCTGCATGCCGCTGACCGCATCCTCGACGACGACGCAGCGCTGCGGCGGGACACCGAGTTCGGCCGCGGCCGTCACGAAGATCTCCGGATCCGGCTTGCCGTGTGCGAAGTCGCGCCCCGACAGGTCCACGTCGAACACGTCGAGCAGCGGACCCGAATCCGCTGTGAAATCCTCCATCCGCACCGCCCGCAGGAATCGATGGGCGTTCTTCGACGACGACGCCGCCGCTGTCGCGAACCCGGCGGCCCGCACCGCAGCGACGAAACGCACCGCGTCGGCGTAGGCGTCGAACCGGCGGGCGTCGATCAGCCGCTCGAGCAGCGCCTGCTTGTGCACGGAGTACTCCTCGACGCGCTCTGCGGCATCGGGTACACCGAAGTATTCGAGACACGCCGACGCACCCTCCGCACGCGGCTTCCCCGACAGCACCGAGCGGTACACCTCCGGGGTGAAACCGTCCGGGGTCCACCGCGATCGGTCACGCACGTCCGACCAGGGCCCGGTCATCAGATCGGCCAAGGCATCCCGCCATGCACGTTCGTGCGGCGAGTCCACCAACACTCCGTCGACGTCGAAGATCACTGCTGCGAACGACACCGCCACCTCCTGCATGCTGATGCTCCCGTCCTCGTCACACCGCGGCGGGGGAGGCGGGGATGGGGAACTCGTACGATTGTCCGGCACCGAGCTCGATGATCTGCCCGTTCACCCCCACCCGCACCGGAACACGGAACCCTTCGGTCTCCGCGCGGACCCGCAACACGGCACCCACGATCTGCACCCGCAGGGGAGTACCCCGATACCGCATCGAGAACGACACCCCGTCGAGATGATCGATGAGCCGGGGCCGGAAGACCAGCACACCGCCGTAGATGCGTGCACCGACGTAGTAGCGCTGCAGCAGGTCGAGGGTGCCCGCCATCACACCCATGTGGATGCCCTCCTTCGTGGTGCCGCCCTGCACATCGCTGATGTCGCTCTCGAGCGCCACCTTGAACCGTTCCCACGACGATTCCGGATCGAAACCTGCGAGAACCCCGGCGTAGGTGACGACGCTGAGCGTCGACCCGTGCGACGTGCGGGCGTCGTAGTAGTCGATGGTCCGGCGAACCAGATCGCGGTCGTACGGATACCCGAGGCGCTCGAACAGCGGACGCAACTCGTTGTCGTCGAACAGGAAGAACAGCATCACCGCGTCGGCCTGCTTCGACACCTTGTACCGGTTCGGATCGAGCCCTTCGGCGCGCAGGATGCGATCCATCCGCTGAATGTTCGGGTACGACCGCCGATAGGCGTCCCAGTCGATCTCCTCGAGCTCGTCGTAGCCCTCGAACTGGCTGATCACGCCGTCGTGGAAGGGCACGAACATCTTCCGGCTCATCGCGGACCAGGTCCGCAGCTCCTCGTCGGTCACCCGCAGCGCCGCTCGTAGCGCGGTCTGCCTGCTCGTCGACAGACGCTCGAAGACCTCGAGTACCTTCTGCGCCATCCACGCCACCATCACATTGGTGTACGCATTGTTACGCAATCCCGGCGAATCGGAGTCCGGGTAGCGCTCGTGGAACTCGTCCGGCCCCATCACCCCGTCGATCACGTACCTGTCGCGGTGCGGATCGTAGCGGGCGACCGACGCCCAGAACCGCGCGATCTCGAGCAGCATCTCGGCGCCGTGATCGGAGAGGAAATCCAGATCGTCCGTGGCCTGACAGTACCGCCACACGTTGTAGAAGATCGCAGCGCTGACGTGACGTTGGTAGCGGCTCAGGTCCGGATCCCATTGCCCCGACATCGGGTTCAGATGGACCGTCTGGGTCTCCTCGGTGCCGTCGCTGCCGCTCTGCCACGGAAACATCGCGCCGCGGTATCCGGCCTCGTGGGCGGCGGCCTGGGCCTCGCCGAGCCGGCGGTACCGGTACAGGATCAGCCCCTTGGTGACCTCGGGCATCCGAAGGTCGAGGAACGGATAGACGTACAACTCGTCCCAGAACACGTGACCCCGATACGCCTCGCCGTTGAGCCCGCGGGCCGGCACACCCGCATCGAGCCGCGCCGTGTGCCGCGAGCACACCTGCAGGGTGTGGGCGACGTGCAGACGCAACAGCAGCTGTGCGCGTGCTTCCCGGGGCACCCGGACGTCGCAGATGTCCCACAGTTCCTTCCACGCCGCTTCATGCACGGCGTGCGCGGCCGCGAAATCGGGATACCGCAGCACATGTCGGCCGGCGGAGACCAGCGGTTCGGTGATCGCGTCGTCGCGGGAGGTGAACATCGCCACGATCTTCTCGATCCGCACCGACGCGCCCTCGGCCACGTCGAAGGCGAGGACCTGCTGGATGTAGTCCTCCGTCTGGTACAGATCGCGATCGACGGTGTCGCCGATCGCGTCGGGCCCGTCGCGGAACACCCGCGTGCGCGCAGCCTGCGCGATGTAGATGTCGGACTGGCGGATCTGCACCTTGAGCGCGATGGTGTCCGGCCCGAAGGTGCGCGGTGACACCGGATCGAGGTGCCGTCCCTCGAGGTCGCGGTAGCGGGCAACGGCACGGTTGGTCACGCGGCCGTCGATCGCGGACACGATCTCCACCCGACCCGACCAGTTCCGCGGGGTCAGGGTCCACTCCAGCGCCGCCTGATTGGCGAGGGCCATGCTCACGAAACGGCGGCTGCGCAGGGAGGTCTCACGTCCTCGACGGTCTCGGAAGGTGAGTTCACGCACGACCGTGGCGGTGCGGATGTCGTAGACGTGCCGGTAGGCGAGGATGTCGACGTCCGCGAGTCGGATCGCCTGTTCGCCGTCGATGCACAGCTTCAGGACGAGCCAGTTCGGGAGGTTCACCAGATCCTCGTTGAGGACCGGGCGGCCACCCATGATGGTGGTCTCGCGGTTGTAGCAGCGGTGCGCGTACGTGCCGGGGTAGTGAACGTCGCCCCCGTCCTCCCATTCGGCGGTCCCGCGGGTGCAGAAGTATCCGTTCCCGGTGGAGGTCATGGACTCGCGCAGGCCCTCGGCCTCCGGGTCGAACCCGTCGTAGGTGAGGACGAACTCCGGGTCGTACACATCCACCTCCTGGCTGCGGGACGCTGCGAGGTCGAGCGGTGTGGGGCGTCAGGAACCCGGTCGGGCCAGCCCGGTGAGGAAACGCTCGACATCGTCCACGGAGGCCAGGGTGTATCGGGCTTCCGTGGTGCGTCCGACGGTATCGGGGTCGTCCGCGTCGTACACGAGGATTCCGACGCCGCGGTCGCGGAGGGCGTGGAATGCGTCCTCGTCGGTGATGTCGTCGCCGAGGTAGAGCGGCACGGTGTCGGGCCGGTCGAGGCCGAGGACGTCGAGCAGGTGCAGGACCGCTCGCCCCTTGTCCCAGTCGACGGCGGGTTTGAGTTCGTAGACCATCTTCCCGGGGACGACCGCCAGACGCCCGGACGGATCGTCGACGAGGTCCCGGACGATCGCAGAAACCCGGTCGCGTGCATCGGGTGCCGCGCGCCGGTAGTGCACGGCAACGGATGCCCGCTTCGGCTCGAGTTGCACTCCCTCGAGACCGGCGGTCCGGCGGCGTAGGGTCTCGGTGGTCTCCGCGACGAGGTTCGAGTAGTCGTCGAGACCGTCGACGGTCAGCTCGCCGCGGCCGGGCTGCCAGATCTCGAATCCGTGACTGGACGCGACCGTGAGGTCGTCGACGCCCATGAGTTGCTGCACGACGTCACGATCGCGGCCCGTGACGATGCACACCGGGCAGCGCTCGGCGAGTGCACGGAGCGTGGCGCGCATGTTCTCGGACATGCGGGCGTCTTCCGGCCGCGGCACGATGGGAGTCAGGACACCGTCGTAGTCGAGGAACACCGCGGGGGTGCGGTCGCCGAGGAGAGCCCCGATCGACGCGGATTCCAGCGCCGACGGGAGATCGCGGGCGAACACCGATTCCATTGCGGCGGACCTCCTGTGGTCGGTGAACGGGGCCGTCACCAGAACCGTACACGGCGGCGCGCGCTCGCACGTTCGGTCGGCTCAACGAACCGGGCGGCGCCAGCGTGACTCGTCGGCGACGAGTTGTGCACGCAGGTGTTCGGCGGCCGCTCGGTTCCGGAACGGTCCCGACAACAGGTCGGCGTACAGGTGGGCGGGTGCGAGAAAACGCAGGCCGTCGCGTCGGTCCATCCGATCGAACACGACGGGTGACCACGGAATCGCCACGACGACGTCGCCTCCGCGGTCGACCGGGCGCAGACCCGTCGCGGTGGCGAGGGCGTCGGGGTCGTCGGCGTAGAGTTCCAGCACGTCGGGGCGGGCGTAATCGGTGGCGCCGACGCCGGAGAGGACGTAGGGGACGTCCATGCGGTCGGCGAGTGCGGCGGTGACCGCGCCGAGTCCGTCCGGCGTCGCGAACCGCCGGGTGGCGCAGACCTTCCGGTCGGCGGCCCACGCACGCAGCATCGGTTCCCATCGCACCGCGGTGATCGCACCGCGGGGGATGCGGCGGATCAGTTCTCGTTCGACGAGGACCTCCACGACGCGGTAGGTGGCGCCGGTCGAAGCACCGGAGAGGGAGATGAGTTCCGGAACGGTCATGTCCCCGTGATGGTCGGCGAGGGCGCGCACGACACGGTCGGACGGCTCACCGGTGAGGACCCCGGACGGCCGGCCGGGGCCGCGCCAGGGATCGGCGTCGGCGCCTCGATTGCGGACCCACACGGCGGGGCGGGACGCGACCAGCGCGAGGTTCCCGGTCGCGTCGGCATACGAGATGCCGTGCTGGTCGAGTTGGCGGCGAACCGGATCCGACAGATAGTGGGCGCACACGAGTCCGCGATCGGACTGCGCGAGTTCCGAGGCGATGCGCGCGATGTCGCCGCTGAGCACACCGCGGGAGGTGACGACCGCGAACGACACGGACTCGCCGTCGGGGGCGGTGACGACGATGCGTTCCGGCGCGGCGGGGGAGCGTGGTCGGTCGGAGGTCAGGCTCCACCCGAGCGGTAGACAGGCGTCGAGGCAGGCCACGGCCCGACGATAGATGTCGATGGGCCGCTCCGGTCGGGGCCCGAGCGACGGTTCGGAGGCGCCGGTGTCGTCCTGTTGCGTCACAACAGTCACCCTAGACGACTCTGTCGATGACGGAAACAAGCATTTTCCAAAAAATGCACGGTGCCCGATCCTGTTCGGCCACCTGTATCGATCGGGGGAGGGGAGTGCGCTAGCGTCATCTCATGAGTGACACCGAGGGGCGTATCGCCTTCGTTCAGGCCACCTGGCACCGCAACATCGTCGATCAGGCGAAGAAGGGGTTCACGGACGAGATCGTGGCACTCGGCCACGCGAGGGAGTCGCTGGACTTCTTCGAGGTTCCGGGGGCGTTCGAGATTCCGCTGCACGCGAAACGGCTGGCCCGGACGGGTCGGTACGACGCGATCGTCGCCGCCGGCCTGGTGGTCGACGGCGGTATCTACCGCCACGATTTCGTGGCGAGCGCGGTGATCGACGGCCTGATGCGCGTGCAGCTCGACACGGATGTCCCGGTGTTCTCGGTGGTGCTCACACCGCATCACTTCCACGAACACGACGAGCACGAGAACTACTATCTGCGGCACTTCGTGATCAAGGGGGAGGAGGCCGCACGAGCGGTCGACTCGACGACGAGCTCGTTGCGAGCGTTGCCGGCCGGCGAGTGACCGACAACAACAGGTAGAGGTGCCCGGCGGAGGAGATCGGCGATCCGCCGGGCACCTCTACCCTCCAGAAATATTCTGAATCAGACGGAAACCAATGATTACCCGAATTCTCCTCCCTTCTCGCGCACCTCACCAACCATCCAGGAGAAGGCCCGGTGGTGCTGAAGCACGTGCTGGGCTGATGTCTCACAGCTTCACGAGCGGCGCGGCATCATGAGCGGCGCGACGGTCGCGAGCAGCAGAGCAGGCACGACGAATGCCGCGATCGGATCCGCCGAATAGACGGGAGTCAACGCCACGGGCACGACAGCGCCTCCGCCGAAGCGGAACGACTGGACCACCGACACCGCGCCGCCTCGGTTCGCCCCGTGATCACCGAGGACCGCGGCATTGATTCCGACGAGCACACACTGCGAGGCGATCCCGGCAAGGAACCAGGCACCCACCACGACCGCGAGATGATCGGCGGTACCGATGGTGATGACGAGCAGGGCACCACCGACCGCGCCGATCAGCACGGTACGGCGAGCACCGATACGGTCGATGACCGTGCCCACGCGACGTGCTGTGAGGATGCCTGCCACCCCGAACACCGTGAGCAGGGCACCTCGTCCCGACGGGCCCAGACCGAAGTCGTCCTCGACACGGAACGCCACGAGGAAGTTCAGGCCGCCGAGGGAACCCCACCCCAGCAGCGCGACCACACCCACCCGGACGACACGCAGTTCGAGAGCATCCCGCAGTCGCGGAGCTCTGCCACCGGAATCATCGCGGATCCCGTCGGGCAGACCGACCAGCGCGAGACCGAGAGCGGCAGCGGCCAGCACGACGAACGCCCACCGCCAACTCGCCTCCGCGGCGAGACCACCGACCAGCGGCGCCGTGGTCTGGCCCGCGGCCTGCATCGCGCCGAACATCCCGAGCGCACGTCCCAACCGGTCCCGGGGTGTGATCTCGGCGAGCACCGCCAGCAGCAGGGGAGTGGTGAACGCGTTCGCGACGCCCTGCAGTCCCCGTGCCCCGAGCAGCATGGGCAGGGTCGGTGCCAGCGCAGCAGCGATCGACACCGCAATGTACGCGACGTACGCGATGCGGACGGTGCGCAGCCGACCCCAACGGGCACCGAGAGTTCCGGAGATGAGCATCGCGGCGGCGAACGGTGCGAGATACGCGGTGACGGTGGTAGCGGCCTGTCCGGCGGACACCCCGAGGTCGGCTCCGATCTCCGGCAGCATCGAGACCACGACACTTCCACCGAACGGTCCGAGGAATCCGCCGACGTACAGCGCCGCGCGTTGGAGTGCGTCGCGGCGGCCGCTCACTGGGTGAACCCGCCGGGGCCTCTCCGTCGCAGGTAGCGTTCGAATTCGGCGGCGAGGGCATCGCCGTCGATCTTGGCGATGACGTCGGAGATGTCGGTTTCCGCGTCACCGCGTTCTTCGAGGCTGTGCACGTACTCGGCCATGTCCTCGTCGTCCTCGGTCATGGAGGTGACGGTCTCCTCCCATTCCTCGGCGAGGGCCGGCAGTTCTCCGAGGGGGACCTCGACGTCGAGGACGTCCTCGACGCGGCGGAGCAGCGCCACCGTGGCCTTGGGATTGGGGGGACTGGACACGTAGTGCGGGACGGCTGCCCAGAAGGAGATGGCGGGTACTCCGGCGCGCACGCAGGCGTCCTGCAGGATGCCGGTGATGCCGGTGGGGCCCTCGTAGCGGGACTTCTCGAGGTTGTAGCGGGTGGCGGCCTCGGCGGTGTGGGCGGTGCCGGTCACCGGCACGGGCCGCGTGTGGGGGGTGTCGGCGAGCAGTGCACCGAGGAGTACGACGCTGTGCACACCGATCTCGTCGATCAGTTCGAGCAGGGCGTCGCAGAAACTGCGCCAGCGCATGTTGGGTTCGATGCCGTGCAGTAGCACGACGTCGCGGTCGCTTCCCGGTGGGGAGCACACCGACAATCGGGTTCCGGGCCAGTCGATGCGGCGGGTGACGCCGTCGATGAGGCGTACCTGCGGCCTGTTCACCTGGTAGTCGTAGTACTCCTCGGAGTCGAGTTCGGCGAAGGGTTCGGCGTCCCAGATCAGTTCGAGGTGTTCGACGGCACCGCTGGCGGCGTCTCCGGCGTCGTTCCACCCTTCGAACGCGGCGACGAGCACGGGGTTCCGCAGAGCCGGCATGTCGTCGTCGGGGGTCTCGGGTGACTCACTTGCGCTCACTCGTCCAGCCTACGACCGAGGCAGTTGGACCCGCCCATTAGTCTGGTTGGCATGTCCACCCCATTGCACTCTGTCCTGTTCGATGCGCTGAAGCAGCGCGTTGTCGTCGGAGACGGGGCGATGGGCACCATGTTGCAGGCCGCGGAACTGTCGCTGGACGACTTCCGCGGCCTCGAGGGGTGCAACGAGATCCTCAACGAAACCCGGCCCGACGTGATTCGGGGGATCCACCGCGCCTATTTCGAGGCGGGCGCCGACATCGTCTCGACCAATACCTTCGGTTGCAACCTGCCCAACCTCGCCGACTACGACATCGCCGACCGTATCCGTGACCTGTCCGAACGTGGTACCCGTCTTGCACGGGAGGTGGCGGACGAGATGGGTCCGTCCGCGGACGGGGTTCCGCGGATGGTGGTCGGGTCGATGGGTCCGGGCACGAAGCTTCCGACGCTGGGGCATGCACCGTTCGCGGTGCTGCGTGACGCCTACGTGGAGGCGGCGTTGGGGATGCTCGACGGCGGTGCCGACGCGATCCTCGTCGAGACCTGCCAGGATCTGCTGCAGGCGAAGGCCGCGATCATCGGGTCGCGCCGCGCGATGGAGCACGCGGGCCGGCGGATCCCGATCATCGCGCACGTGACGGTCGAGACGACCGGGACGATGCTGCTCGGGTCGGAGATCGGTGCGGCGCTGACGGCGCTCGAGCCGTTGGGGATCGACCTGATCGGGTTGAACTGTGCGACGGGTCCGGCGGAGATGAGTGAGCATCTTCGGTATCTGTCGCAGCATGCGCGGATCCCGGTGTCGGTGATGCCGAACGCGGGTCTGCCGGTGTTGGGGCCGAACGGTGCGGAGTACCCGTTGTCGGCGGAGGAGTTGGCGCAGGCGCTGGCGGGGTTCGTCACCGAGTTCGGGTTGTCGTTGGTCGGTGGGTGCTGTGGGACGACGCCGGAGCACATCCGGCAGGTTGCGGACGCGGTGCGCGGGTTGCGGCCTGCGTCGCGGAACCCGGAGTACGAGCCGAGTGTGTCGTCGCTGTACACGTCGGTTCCCTTCGATCAGGACGCGTCGATCGTGATGATCGGTGAGCGCACCAACACGAACGGGTCGAAGGCGTTCCGGGAGGCGATGATCGCCGGGGACTGGGACAAGTGCCTGGATGCGGCGAAGGATCAGATCCGTGACGGTGCGCACATGTTGGATCTGAACGTCGACTATGTGGGGCGTGACGGTGCGGTCGACATGATGGCGTTGGCGTCGCGGTTCGCGACGGCGTCGACGTTGCCGATCATGATCGATTCGACGGAGCCGGATGTGATCCGGGCGGGTCTCGAGCATCTCGGTGGCCGGTGCGCGGTGAACACGGTGAATTACGAGGACGGGGATGGCCCCGGGTCGCGGTTCGAGCGGATCATGACGCAGGTCGTCGAGCACGGCGCCGCGGTGGTGGCGTTGACGATCGACGAGGAGGGGCAGGCGCGGACCGCGGAGCACAAGGTGCGGATCGCGGAGCGGCTGATCACCGATCTGATCGACAAGTGGGGGCTCGAGCAGGACGACATCATCGTCGATGCGTTGACGTTCCCGATCTCCACCGGTCAGGAGGAGGTGCGGCGCGACGGGGTGGAGACCATCGAGGCGATTCGGGAGATTCACCGTCGGTATCCGAGGGTGCATTTCACGTTGGGGATCTCGAATGTGTCGTTCGGGTTGAACCCTGCGGCGCGGCAGGTGTTGAACTCGGTGTTTCTGCACGAGTGCACCGAGGCGGGTCTGGATACGGCGATCGTGCATGCGTCGAAGATCCTGCCGATGGCGCGGATCGACGACGAGCAACGGCAGGTGGCGCTGGATCTGGTGTACGACCGGCGGCGGGAGGGCTATGACCCGTTGCAGCGGTTGATGGAGTTGTTCGAGGGGGTGTCGGCGGCGTCGGCGCGCGAGTCCCGCGCGCAGGAGTTGGCGGCGTTGCCGTTGTTCGAGCGGCTCGAGCGGCGCATCGTCGACGGGGAGCGCAACGGGCTCGAGATGGATCTCGACGAGGCGATGAAGTCGGTGCCGCCGTTGGAGATCATCAACGAGACGCTGTTGTCGGGGATGAAGACGGTCGGTGAGTTGTTCGGGTCCGGGCAGATGCAGTTGCCGTTCGTGTTGCAGTCGGCTGAGGTGATGAAGGCCGCGGTGGCGCATCTCGAGCCGCACATGGAGTCGACGGGCGACGAGGGCAAGGGTCGGATCGTGTTGGCGACGGTCAAGGGGGATGTGCACGACATCGGTAAGAACCTCGTCGACATCATTTTGTCGAACAACGGGTACGAGGTGGTCAACCTCGGGATCAAGCAGCCGATCGCGACGATTCTGGATGCGGCGATCGACAAGCGTGCCGATGTGATCGGCATGTCGGGTCTGTTGGTGAAGTCGACGGTGGTGATGAAGGAGAATCTCGAGGAGCTCAATTCGCGGGGGGTCGCCGAGCAGTTCCCGGTGTTGCTCGGCGGTGCTGCGCTGACCCGCAGTTACGTCGAGAACGATTTGGCGGACGTGTACGAGGGTGATGTGTCGTATGCGCGCGATGCGTTCGAGGGTCTGTCGTTGATGGATCGGGTGATGGCGATCAAGCGGGGTGAGGGCCCGGCTCCGGACAGTCCGGAGGCGCTGGAAGCGGCGCGGAAGGCGGCCGAGCGCAAGGAACGGCACGAGCGCAGCAAGCGGATCGCGGAGAAGCGTAAGGCTGCCGAGGTTCCGGTGGAGATTCCCGCGCGCAGCGATGTTGCGGCGGATCTTCCGGTGCCGACTCCGCCGTTCTGGGGGACGCGGATCGTCAAGGGTATTGCGCTGGCGGAGTATGCGTCGTTGATCGACGAGCGGGCGCTGTTCCTGGGGCAGTGGGGGCTGCGGGGACAGCGTGGCGGTGACGGTCCGACGTACGAGGAGTTGGTGGAGACCGAGGGTCGGCCGCGGTTGCGGTATTGGTTGGACCGGTTGTCGACCGAGGGCATCTTGCAGCATGCGGCGGTGGTGTACGGGTACTTCCCGGCGGTGTCCGAGGGCGATGACATCGTGGTGTTGGCCGAGCCTCGTCCGGATGCTCCGGAGCGGTACCGATTCACGTTCCCGCGTCAGCAGCGTCCGCGGTTCCTGTGCGTGGCCGATTTCGTGCGGTCACGTGACGATGCGTTGGCCGCCGGTGAGGTCGATGTGTGGCCGTTCCAGTTGGTGACGATGGGGCAGCCGATCGCGGATTTCGCGAACGAGTTGTTCGCGTCGAATTCGTACCGCGATTATCTGGAGGTGCACGGGATCGGGGTGCAGCTGACGGAGGCGTTGGCGGAGTACTGGCATCGGCGGATCCGGCAGGAGTTGGCGTTCTCGGGGGGTGTGACCGCGGCGGATGAGGATCCGGACGAGGTGGCCGGTTACTTCAAGCTCGAGTATCGGGGTGCGCGGTTCGCGTTCGGATACGGGGCGTGCCCGGAACTCGAGGACCGTATCAAGCTGGTGGAGTTGCTCGAACCGGGTCGGATCGGGGTGGAGTTGTCGGAGGAGTTGCAGTTGCATCCCGAGCAGTCCACCGACGCGTTCGTGCTGCACCATCCGGAGGCGAAGTACTTCAACGTGTAGGTCCGGAGGCGGCGAGTACCCTCGATCGGGTGTTTTCGGTCTCGAGCATCAACGGAGTTGAGAAGTGGTGTCGGTAGCGGAGTCCGGTGTCGTCGCGTTGCGCGCGGTGTTGTGGGACATGGACGGCACGCTGCTCGAGTCGGAGCAGTTGTGGGATGTCGGGATGCGTGCGTTGTCGTTGCATCTGGGTGGCCCGATGTCGGAGCGGACGCGGTTGGCGACGGTCGGGGGGCCGTTGGATCTGTCGGTGTGGCGCACGTTCGACGGGCTCGGGTTGGATCCGACTCCGGATGAGCAGGTTGCGGCGGAGGCGTGGCTCAACGCGTATATGGCGGAGTTGTTCGCGCAGGGTTTGCCGTGGCGGCCCGGTGCCCAGGATGCGTTGGGTGCGGTGCGGGACGCGGGGGTGCCGCAGGTGTTGGTGACGAACACGGGCCGGCAGCTGTGTGAGGTGGCGTTGGACACGTTGGGCCGCGAGCATTTCGTGTATTCGGTGTGTGGCGACGAGGTGGCGGCGGGTAAGCCGGATCCGGCACCGTATCGGCGGGCGGCGGAGTTGCTGGGGGTGGATCCGGCGCAGTGCCTGGCTGTGGAGGATTCCCATACGGGTGCGGCGGCCGCCGACGCTGCCGGGTGTGCGGTGCTGGTGGTGCCGTCGCTGGTGGAGGTGCCGGTGTCCCCGCGGCGGGTGTTCCGGGACAGTCTCGTCGGGGTGTCGGTGGCGGATCTGCGTGATGTTCACGCATCGGTGGGGGTGTGCGCGTGAGTGTCCCGAAGATCGTGTTGTTCTACGCGTTCACTCCGTTGCCGGATCCGGAGGCGATCCGGTTGTGGCAGCACACTCTCGCCGAGTCGAACGGGGTGACCGGGCGGATCCTGATCTCCCGGCACGGGATCAACGGCACCGTCGGCGGGGACATCGTGGCGGTGAAACGGTATGTGCGGGGGTTGCGCAGCTATCCGGCGTTCCGGGACGTGGATGTGAAGTGGTCGGACGGGACCGGCGCGGATTTCCCGCGGTTGTCGGTGAAGGTGCGGCCGGAGATCGTCACGTTCGGGGTGCCCGACGAGGTGAAGGTCGACGAGAACGGGGTCGTCGGTGGGGGTGAGCGCTTGTCGCCGCGCGGGGTGCATGCGTTGGTGTCCGAACGCGATGATGTGGTGTTCTTCGACGGGCGGAACGCGTTCGAGGCGCAGATCGGGCGGTTCCGGGGTGCGGTGGTGCCGGATGTGGCGACGACGCGGGATTTCGTGGCGGAGCTCGACAGTGGCCGGTACGACCATCTGAAGTCGCGGCCGGTGGTGACGTACTGCACGGGTGGGGTGCGGTGCGAGGTGTTGTCGGCGTTGATGCGGAATCGGGGTTTCGAGGAGGTGTACCAGATCGATGGGGGGATCGTGCGGTACGGCGAGGAGTTCGCCGACGACGGTCTGTGGGAGGGCTCGCTGTATGTGTTCGACGGGCGGATGAACGTCGAGTTCAGCGAGGATGCGGCGGTGTTGGGTCGGTGCACGGTGTGTGGTTCCCCGACGTCCCGCTATCGCAATCATCCGGATGTGCGGGGCCGGGAGTTGACCTTGGTGTGTGAGGGGTGCGTACCGGACCCGGTGGGGGCCGGTTCCTGACGTGGTCTCGGTGAGCTGAGGTGGCGGGTGCACCGTTGCCGTTGCGCGGCGGTCTGGGTCCGGATCGGGTGCGGATGCCGGCGGGGTCGGCGGCGACGACGGTTCTCGAGTTTCTGCGGGCGGAGTTCCCGGGGGAGGACTGGGCGGGGCGGATCGCGGTGGGGGAACTCGTCGATGAGCACGGGCGTGCGGTGGGGGAGTTGTCGCGGTGTCAGCCGACGCGGTTCGTGTATTTCTATCGGGAGCCGCCGCCGGAACCGGCGGTGCCGTTCGAGGTGGAGGTGCTGTACCGCGGGGATGGTCTGGTGGTGGTGGACAAGCCGCATTTCCTGGCGACGATCCCGCGGGGTGCGCATATCCGGGAGACGGTGACGGTGCGGTTGCGGCGGGATCTGGGGTTGCCGGATCTGGTGCCGGTGCACCGGTTGGATCGGATGACGGCGGGGGTGTTGTTGTGCACTGCGGACCGGGCGTTGCGGCGGCCGTATCAGCAGATGTTCGAGCGTCAGCAGGTGCGGAAGGTGTACGAGGCGGTCGCGGGGTTCCGGGAGGACGTGGCGTTTCCTCGGGTGGTGCGGTCCCGGATCGTCAAGGAGCACGGGCAGCCGACAGCACGGGAGGTGGTGGGGGAACCGAACGCGGAGACGACGGTCGAGGTGATCGAGCGGCGCGGGGATCGGGCCCGGTACCGGTTGCGTCCGGTGACGGGCCGCACCCATCAGTTGCGGCTGCACATGGCGTCGTTGGGGGTGCCGATCGTGGGGGACGATTTCTATCCGCGGGTGCGGCGCCGCGCGCCGGGGGAGTTCGCTGATCCGTTGCGGTTGGTGGCGCGGTCGTTGGCGTTCACGGACCCGGTTTCGGGTGTGGAGCGGTGTTTCGTCAGTGGGCGGTCGTTGTCGTGGTGATCACGGGGCGGTGTCCTGGATGTGGGGGTGTGGGCGGGGCATGGAAGAATCGGTGTTCGTGAAGACCTTCGATTCCCTGTTCGCCGAGCTGTCCGAGCGTGCTGTGTCCCGTCCTGAGGGGTCCGGCACCGTCGCTGCGTTGGATGCCGGTGTGCATGCGCAGGGCAAGAAGGTGCTCGAGGAGGCGGGTGAGGTGTGGATCGCCGCCGAGTACCAGTCCGACGAGGAGTTGTCCGAGGAGATTTCGCAGCTGCTGTACTGGGTGCAGGTGCTGATGGTGGGGCGGGGTCTGACGCTCGAGGACGTCTACAAGCATCTGTGACGGTCGGTGCCCGCCCGACGGGTGGGTGGGTGCCGTGCCGTGCCTTCGCTTTCCTCGTGTTCGTCGTTTTCTCCGAAAGGACTTTCCTCCATGCTGCGCGTCGCAGTTCCGAACAAGGGTTCGTTGTCCGAGTCCGCCGCCGAGATTCTGCGGGAGGCGGGGTATCGTCGCCGGACCGATTCGCGGGATCTGACGGTGATCGACCCGGTCAACGATGTCGAGTTCTTCTTCTTGCGTCCGAAGGACATCGCGATCTATGTGGGGTCCGGTGAGCTGGATCTGGGGATCACGGGTCGGGATCTGGCGTTGGATTCGGGTGCTCCGGTGCAGGAGCGGTTGTCGTTGGGGTTCGGGACGTCGTCGTTCCGGTATGCGGGGCCGAAGGGCCGGGACTGGCAGGTGTCGGATCTGCAGGGGCTGCGGATCGCGACGTCGTACGCGAATCTGGTGCGGCGGGATCTCGCGGCGCGGGGGATCGAGGCGACGGTGATCCGGCTCGATGGTGCGGTGGAGATCTCGATCCAGTTGGGTGTGGCGGATGCGATCGCCGATGTGGTGGGGTCGGGGCGGACGTTGCGGCAGCACGAGTTGGTGGCGTTCGGGGATCCGTTGTGCTCGTCGGAGGGTGTGTTGATCGAGCGGGAGGGCGCTGATCGGGGGGATCGGGCCCGCAATCAGTTGATCGCGCGGCTCGAGGGGGTGGTGTTCGCGCAGCAGTATGTGATGTTGGATTACGACTGCCCGAAGCACCTGTTGGATCAGGCGGTGCAGGTGACTCCGGGGTTGGAGTCGCCGACGATCTCGCCGTTGGCGAACGAGGATTCGGTGGCGGTGCGGGCGATGGTGTCGCGCAAGGGTCACAATGCGGTGATGGATCGGTTGGCGGAGATCGGGGCGAAGGCGATTCTGGCGTCGGATATCCGGTCGTGTCGGGCGATGCGGGGTGCGGTCGTCGACTGACGGCGCGGCGACGGGAACGGTGGGTGCGGCGCCGCGGTCAGCGGCGCCGCACTTGCACGTTCTGGGTGATGCGGCCGAGGGGTCCGGTTTCGTCGTGGAGGATGCCGGAGGTCATGCCGACACCGTCGGGGCCGACGGCGGTGTCGGCGGTGATGCCGGTCCAGTCTCCGGGTTCGGGTGCGCGGAACAGGTGCACGGTCAGGTCGGTGTTGAGGAACAGCCACTGTGCGGGGTGCAGTTTGGACCCGATGCCGTTGGCGACGTCGGCGACGGTGAAGACGTGTTGGAGCGGGGTGGGGGTTTCGTCGGCGACGAGGGCGCTGCGGGTGCGCAGCCATGCCGCGGAGGGGCCGGGTGCGCCCAGTGGGGTGACGACGCGCCAGTCGAGGGTGTCGATGTAGCCGGTGGCGCCGAACAGGTCGAGTTCGGTGGGGTCGAGGGTGTCGGCGGGCGGCAGGTGTGGTTCGTGGCTGCGGGCGAGGTCGGGGATCTCGGGGATCTCGGTGGTTTCCAGGCGCCAGGCGGTGCCGCGTGCGACGGGCCGGTCGGTGCCGTCACCGGTGGTGGTCCACAGTTCCGCGACGAGTAGTTCGATGCGGCGGCCGGGCCGGTCGATGCGGGTGCGGACGTCGAGGTCGGTCAGGGGTACCGGTCCGAGCAGGTCGATGCAGATGCGGGTGGGGCGGGTGTCGGGGCGGCGACGGTGCGTTTCGAGGGCGCGGGTGAGCAGCGCGGACGGGGGTGCGCCGTGTTGCATGTCCGGTCCCCAGGTGGAGACGGTGTGTTCGGTGGGGCGGAACCGTTCGACGGTGGTGTCGGGGTCGGTGGGGGTGCCGGGGCCGAGGTGTTCGTAGAAGGCGGTGCCGGTCTCGACGGTCCGCGCGGTGTCGTTCACGACGGGTCTCCCGGGGGTCGGTGGTGGTGGTCCGCGTCGATGATCGCACCGCTGGGTCGGGGGTGGGTCGTGGGGTGCGTGTCGGTGGTGGGTGCGAACCTGGCAGGCTGGGTGCTGGTCCGGCAGGGTGCCGGGTGGATGCGCCGCACGTCGCGGCGGTGGGTGTTTCGGTGAAGGTGGACACGGCGATGGCAGTAGGTGGACTCGGGCGCAGCGGACCGTTCGAGGTCGGGGACCGGGTGCAGTTGACCGATGCCAAGGGCCGTAAGTACACGGTGGTGCTCGAGGCCGGTAAGGAGTTCCACACCCATCGGGGTGGGATCGTGCACGACGCGTTGATCGGCGCGGACGAGGGCACGGTGGTGTGCTCCACGAACGGCACCCCGTATCTGGCGTTGCGGCCGCTGCTGGTCGACTATGTGCTGTCGATGCCGCGTGGAGCGCAGGTGATCTACCCGAAGGATGCGGCGCAGATCGTGCACGAGGGGGATGTGTTCCCGGGTGCGCGGGTGCTCGAGGCGGGCGCGGGGTCGGGGGCGTTGACGTGTTCGTTGCTGCGGGCGGTGGGCCCGGAGGGGGCGGTGTCGTCGTTCGAGATCCGGGCGGATCACGCCGAGCATGCGGTGCGCAATGTGGAGACGTTCTTCGGGGAGCGGCCCGCGAACTGGGATCTGACGGTCGGGGATGTCGCGGACTACGACGTCGCGGAGCGCGGGCAGGTGGATCGGGTGATCCTGGACATGCTGGCACCGTGGGATGCGTTGCCGGCGGTGTCGGCGGCGTTGGTGCCCGGGGGGGTGCTGATCGTGTATGTGGCGACGGTGACGCAGTTGTCGAAGGTGGTCGAGGCGTTGCGGGAGCAGACGTGTTGGACCGAGCCGCGGTCGTGGGAATCGATGGTGCGGGACTGGCATGTGGTGGGGTTGGCGGTGCGTCCGGAGCATCGGATGCAGGGGCATACGGCGTTCCTGGTGTCGGCGCGGCGGTTGGCGGAGGGCACGGTCACCCCGAAACCGCAGCGTCGCCCCGGTAAGGGCTGATCCGCTCACCGGATCGGGTGTGCCGGGTTCCGGCACACCCGATCGGGGTGTCAGCAGCTGAGGTGCCCCATCTCGAGGATGGAGCAGGTGCTGTCGGTGGCGAGCACCCAGGTGCCGTCGACGTCGGTGAAGGTCAGGTCCATGGGGGCGCCGCCGTGCGGGCCGGCGACGTCGGTGGTGGCGGTGACGGTGTCGGCGTCGACACCGGTGACGTCGCCGACGGTGGCGGTCAGGGGGTAGCCGGCGAGGACACCGTTGAACTGTTCGAGGACGGCGGTCAGGTCGGCGCCGTTCTCGACGACGGCGGCCTTCGCGTCGACGGTCGAGGTGGGGTCGAAGAACACGTCGAGTTGCGGCTGCAGGTCGGCGGCGGTGGCCGCCGCGGCGGCCGCGGTGGTGGTGGTCGCGTTCGTGGTGGTGTCGCTGGTCGTCGTGGTTGCGGCGGTGTCGTCCGCGGAGTCGTCGGAGGAGCAGGCGGGCACGACGGCGAGCGCTACGACGGCTGCGGCGGCGGCCCAGACGGTGCGGGTGTTCACGATGGCAGGTTCCTTTCCGAGGGGTACGGGCCCGTACCCGATTAGGTGAGGCTAACAGTGTGTCCGGGGCGGGAGGTCGTCCCGGTGACGGGCGCGACACTCCGCCCGTCCATGACGTTTTCGTGTCGACCCCCACGACGGTGCGCCGGGCCGGTAGCGTGGAATGACCGATAGTGGAGGGAGTCGCACATGAGCTCGTCAGAGAACCCGGAGGCGGTGGCGGCACGGGAGATCGAGGATCTGCGTGCCGAGGTGCTCGCCCTCCGGAATCGGTTGGCCGAACCGTCCGATCGGGTACGCGACCTCGAATCGCGGCTGGAATCCCTCACCGTGCGCAACGGCAAACTGCTCGAGACCCTCAAGGATGCCCGGCAGCAGTTGGTGACGTTGCGTGAGGAGGTCGATCGGCTCGGGCAGCCGCCGAGCGGGTACGGGGTCATGCTCGAGGCGTACGGGGACGACACCGTCGATGTGTTCACCTCGGGTCGGCGGATGCGGGTGGCGGTGTCCCCGAATCTGGAGGTCGACACGTTCCGGGCCGGGCAGACCCTGCGCCTGAACGAGGCCCTCACCGTGGTGGAGGCCGGCACCTTCGAGCGGGTCGGGGAGATCACCACGCTGCGCGAGTTGCTCGACGACGGGAATCGTGCCCTGGTGGTCGGGCATGCCGACGAGGAACGTGTGGTGTGGCTGGCCGAGCCGTTGGCCGAGGCCGCCGCCCGCACTCTCGACCCGACCCCCACCGCCGCCGACGACGGCTCTGCCGATACGGTCACCGACTTCAAGTTGCGGCCCGGCGATTCGCTGCTGGTCGACAGCAAGGCCGGGTACGCGTTCGAACGGATCCCGAAGACCGAGGTCGAGGATCTGGTGCTCGAGGAGGTCCCCGACGTCGACTACACCGACATCGGTGGTCTGGGCCGGCAGATCGAGCAGATCCGCGATGCGGTGGAACTGCCGTTCCTGCACAAGGACCTGTTCCACGAGTACGCGCTGCGACCCCCGAAGGGGGTGCTGCTGTACGGTCCGCCCGGCTGCGGCAAGACCCTCATCGCGAAGGCCGTCGCCAATTCGTTGGCGAAGAAGATCGCCGAGGCCCGCGGGGAGGACTCGAAGGAGGCGAAGTCGTTCTTCCTGAACATCAAGGGCCCCGAGTTGCTGAACAAGTTCGTCGGGGAAACGGAACGACACATCCGGATGATCTTCCAGCGTGCCCGGGAGAAGGCCTCCGAAGGCACCCCGGTGATCGTGTTCTTCGACGAGATGGATTCGATCTTCCGTACCCGCGGGTCGGGGGTGTCCTCCGATGTGGAGACCACCGTCGTGCCGCAGTTGCTCAGCGAGATCGACGGTGTGGAGGGCCTCGAGAACGTCATCGTGATCGGCGCATCGAACCGCGAGGACATGATCGATCCGGCGATCCTGCGGCCGGGGCGCCTCGACGTGAAGATCAAGATCGAGCGTCCCGATGCCGAAGCGGCGCTCGACATCTTCTCGAAGTACCTCACCGAGTCGCTGCCGGTGCACGCCGACGACCTCGCCGAGTTCGGTGGCGACCGCGTCGCGTGCGTCCGCGCGATGATCGAACGGGTCGTCGACCGCATGTACGCCGAGTCGGAGGAGAACCGGTTCCTCGAGGTCACCTACGCCAACGGCGACAAGGAGGTCCTGTACTTCAAGGACTTCAACTCCGGTGCGATGATCCAGAACATCGTCGACCGGTCCAAGAAGTACGCGATCAAGTCGGTGCTCGACACCGGCGCGCCCGGTCTGCGGGTGCAGCATCTGCTCGACTCGATCGTCGACGAGTTCGCCGAGAACGAGGACCTGCCGAACACCACCAACCCGGACGACTGGGCGCGGATCTCCGGAAAGAAGGGCGAACGCATCGTGTACATCCGCACCCTGGTGACCGGCAAGAACGCCAGCGCCAGCCGCGCGATCGACACCGAATCGAACACCGGCCAGTACCTGTGAGGCCGGTACCCGGGCGCGGGTGACCCGATCGGATCGTGGCCCGCGGTGACAGCATCGTCACCGCGGGCCACGCTCCGTGTCCGGGTGGGGTCTCGGCCTGCCGAACCGACCCCGACGCACCGATCGCCTAGTCTCGACGGTATGCAGCGGATCATCGGCATCGAGGTCGAATACGGGATCTCCTCACCCAACGAACCCACCGCGAACCCCATCCTCACGTCCACCCAGGCCGTGTTGGCGTACGCGGCGGCCGAGGGGGTGCCGCGCGCGAAGCGCACCCGCTGGGATTACGAGGTCGAGTCACCCCTGCGCGACGCCCGCGGGTTCGACCTGGGCCGCTTCAACGGTCCCGCCCCGGTCATCGACGCCGACGAGGTGGGGGCGGCGAACATGATCTTGACCAACGGCGCCCGGTTGTATGTCGATCACGCGCATCCGGAGTACTCGGCGCCGGAGGTCACCGACCCGTTGGACGCGGTGATCTGGGACAAGGCCGGGGAACGGGTGATGGAGGCCGCGGCGCGGCACGCGTCGAGTGTGCCGGGGGCGCCGCGCCTGCAGTTGTACAAGAACAACGTCGACGGCAAGGGCGCGTCGTACGGCACCCACGAGAATTATCTGATGTCGCGGCAGACCCCGTTCTCGGCGGTGGTGGCGGGGTTGACCCCGTTCTTCGCGTCCCGGCAGGTGATCTGCGGGTCGGGGCGGGTGGGGATCGGGCAGTCCGGGGACGAGGCCGGTTTCCAGCTGTCGCAGCGCGCCGACTACATCGAGGTGGAGGTCGGGCTCGAGACCACCCTCAAACGGGGCATCATCAACACCCGCGACGAGCCGCACGCCGACGCCGACAAGTACCGGCGGCTGCACGTGATCGTCGGGGATGCGAATCTGGCGGAGACCGCGACGTATCTGAAGGTGGGGACGACGGCGCTGGTGCTGGATCTGATCGAGGCGGGGGTGGACCTGTCGGATCTGCAGTTGGCGCGGCCGGTGACGGCGGTGCATCACATCAGTCACGATCCGACGCTGCGCAAGACGGTGGCATTGGTGGACGGCCGGGAACTCACCGGGCTGGCGTTGCAGCGGATCTACCACGAGCGGGCCGCGACGTTCCACGAGGGCACCGACGATGCGCGGGTCACCGATGTGTTGGAACGGTGGGCGATGGTCCTCGATCTGCTCGAGCGGGATCCGATGGACTGCGCGGATCTGCTGGACTGGCCGGCGAAGCTGCGGTTGCTGGAGGGGTTCCGGAACCGGGAGAACCTGGCGTGGTCGGCGCCGCGGTTGCACCTGGTGGACCTGCAGTATTCGGATGTGCGTCTGGACAAGGGTCTGTACAACCGGTTGGTGGCGCGGGGATCGATGCAGCGGCTGGTGTCCGAGCAGCAGGTCCTCGACGCGGTGCACACCCCGCCGGCGGACACCCGCGCGTTCTTCCGAGGTGAGTGTCTGCGCCGGTTCGGGGCGGACATCGCGGCGGCGAGTTGGGATTCGGTGATCTTCGACCTGGGTGGCGAGTCGCTGGTGCGGATCCCGACGCTCGAGCCGCTGCGCGGTAGCCGCGCGCACGTCGGGGCGTTGCTCGAGTCGGTGGAGTCGGCGGCGGAACTGGTGGATCAGCTCACGCACTGAGCGGCATCGGGTGTGGCGACACGCGCAGTGTCACCGTGCGTGTCGTGTCCGAATCGGTAGGGTGGACATCGATGTCGTGGTGTGCCGCTCCGGTCGTCGGTCGGGGTGCATGTCACTCGAGACGGAGGAGGTCGCGGCTATGGCGCAGGAGCAGACCACACGCGGTGGCGGCGGAGACGACGACGAGGTCACCGGTGACGGTGGTGCCGGTCAGGAACGTCGCGAGAAGCTCGCGTCGGAGACCGACGATCTCCTCGACGAGATCGATGATGTGCTCGAGGAGAACGCGGAGGACTTCGTCCGCGCCTACGTGCAGAAGGGTGGCCAGTGACAGCGGACCGACCGTCGTTTCCGTACCGCGGGGTGCAGGAGGGTCTGCACCCCGCGTCGTCCCTGTCGTCGTTCACCGAGCATCTGCGGGTGCACGCGCCGGAGTTGTTGCCGGAGAACCGGTTCGCGCGGGAGGTCGGCGTGCACGGTGATGTGGCGCCGCACGGCACCACCATCGTGGCGTTGACGTTCGATGGTGGGGTGGTTCTGGCCGGGGATCGGCGGGCCACGATGGGCAACCTCATCGCGTCACGTGACGTGGAGAAGGTGTTCGTCACGGACGCGTATTCGGCGGCGGGGATCGCCGGGACGGCGGGTCTGGCCGTGGAGATGGTGCGGCTGTTCGCGGTCGAACTCGAGCACTACGAGAAGATCGAGGGGGTGTCGCTCACGTTCGACGGCAAGGCCAACCGGCTGTCGTCGATGGTGCGCGGCAACCTCGGGGCGGCCATGCAGGGTCTGGCGGTGGTGCCGCTGCTCGTCGGGTTCGATGTGGACGCGGTCGAGGCGCGGCGCGCGGGCCGGATCGTGTCCTACGACGTGGTCGGCGGCCGGTACGAGGAACGCGCCGGGTATCACGCGGTCGGGTCGGGATCGCTGTTCGCGAAGTCGGCGCTCAAGAAGCTCTACCGCGCCGACGCCGACGAGGCCACGGCGCTGCGGGCGGCTGTGGAGGCGTTGTACGACGCGGCGGACGACGACAGCGCCACCGGTGGCCCGGACACCACGCGGGGGATCTATCCGACGGCGGTGACGGTCACTGCGGCCGGGGCGACGCTGGTGCCGGAGGAGACGTTGTCGGAGTTGGCGCGGGCGGTCGTCGCCGCGCGCACTGCAGCTGGAGGTCTGGGATGACGCTTCCGTACTATGCGTCGGCCGAGCAGATCATGCGGGATCGCTCGGAGCTGGCCCGCAAGGGCATCGCCCGGGGCCGCAGTGTGATCGCTGCGGTGTACGAGGACGGGGTGCTGTTCGTCGCGGAGAATCCGTCGAAGGCACTGCACAAGATCAGCGAACTCTACGATCGGCTCGGGTTCGCGGCGGTCGGCAAGTACAACGAGTTCGAGAATCTGCGCCGGTGGGGCATCATGCACGCCGACATGCGCGGGTATTCCTACGATCGGCGGGATGTGACGGGCCGGTCGGTGGCGAATGCGTACGCGCAGCTGCTGGGCACCATCTTCACCGATCAGGCGAAGCCGTACGAGGTGGAGTTGTGTGTCGCCGAGGTCGGTCGGGTCGTCGACGACGAGGCCGCGCAGTTGTACCGCATCACCTATGACGGCTCGATCGTCGACGAACCGCAGTTCGTGGTGATGGGTGGCAATACCGAACCGATCCTGGCGGCGTTGCGCGAGTCGTATCGGCCGCAGCTGGATCTGGCGTCGGCGGTGGCGACGGCGGTGGCCGCGTTGCAGCAGGGCACGGTGGGGGGATCGGCCGCGGCGGATGCCGCGCCGCGGGTGTTGGGCCGCCGGGAACTGGAGGTGGCGGTGTTGGAGCGGTCGCGGCCGCGGCGTGCGTTCCGCCGGATCACCGGGGCCGCCCTCGATGCGTTGCTGCCCGCCGCCGCGACCGGCACGTCCACCCCGGCGGGTGCGGATCAGGGGTCCGGGGAGCCGGAGCAGGGGGAGTCCGGGCAGTAGACGGTCAGCGCCGACGGGACCGCGCGGAGGGTGAACGCGGTTCCGTCGGCGGGTCGGTGGCAGCCGTTGCCGGCGAGAACATCCACGTCGACCACGCCTCCGGCGCGAAGGCGTCCCGTCCGCAGAGGCCTCGATACCTCCACCGCAGAGGGTCGTGCCATGTGCTGTGATCGGCGGCGCGGCTCAGGGACCGTAGCAGCGGGTCCGCCCGGGGACGGCGGCGATGCGTCGCAGCGCTCGCACAGCGTCCGGTGGTGGCCCGGAGTCCGGTGGTGGCCCGGTGGTGGCGGAGGTGGGGATGCGGCACCGGCCTCTGCCGAGGAGACCGCCGATCCGGCGTGCGGGTGACGCGCCGCGGCGGAGTTGTGTCGTTGCGGGGCGTCGCGACGGTGTCCGCGCGGTACTGTCGAGGTGTGCAGCGACGAATCATGGGGATCGAGACGGAGTTCGGGGTCACGTGCACCTTCCACGGGCACCGTCGGCTCAGCCCGGACGAGGTGGCCCGCTACCTGTTCCGGCGGGTGGTCTCGTGGGGGCGCAGCTCGAACGTGTTCCTGCGGAACGGGGCCCGCCTGTATCTGGATGTGGGTTCGCACCCCGAGTACGCGACCGCCGAGTGCGACGATCTGCTGCAGTTGGTCACCCACGATCACGCGGGGGAGCGGGTGCTCGAGGACCTGCTCGTCGACGCGGAGCAGCGGCTCGCCGAGGAAGGTATCGGCGGCGACATCTACCTGTTCAAGAACAACACCGATTCGGCGGGCAATTCGTACGGCTGCCACGAGAATTATCTGGTGGGGCGGGTCGGGGAGTTCTCCCGCATCTCCGATGTGCTGTTGCCGTTCCTGGTGACACGGCAGTTGATCTGCGGTGCCGGGAAGGTGCTGCAGACCCCGAAGGCCGCCACGTTCTGTCTGTCGCAGCGCGCCGAGCACATCTGGGAGGGTGTGTCGTCGGCGACGACCCGGTCGCGGCCGATCATCAACACCCGGGACGAGCCGCACGCGGACGCGGAGAAGTACCGGCGGTTGCATGTGATCGTCGGGGATTCGAACATGTCGGAGACCACCACGATGCTCAAGGTGGGGTCGGCGGCGTTGGTGCTCGAGATGATCGAGGCCGGGGTGGCGTTCCGGGATTTCGCGTTGGACAATCCGATCCGCGCGATCCGGGAGGTGTCGCACGATCTGACGGGGCGGCGGCCGGTGCGTCTGGCGGGGGGGCGGCAGGCCAGCGCCCTGGACATCCAACGTGAATACCATGCGCGGGCCGTGGAGTATCTGCCGCACCGCGAACCCGATGCGCATGTCGCGCAGATCGTGGACCTGTGGGGGCGGGTCCTCGACGCTGTCGAATCGCAGGACTTCGCGAAGGTCGACACCGAGGTCGACTGGATCATCAAACGTAAACTGTTCCAGCGTTATCAGGATCGCTACGGGATGGAGTTGTCGGACCCGAAGATCGCGCAGCTGGATCTGGCGTACCACGACATCAAACGGGGCCGCGGCGTGTTCGATCTGCTGCAACGCAAGGGGTTGGCGGCCCGCGCCACCGACGACGCCGCGGTCGATGCGGCGGTCGACACCCCACCGCAGACCACCCGCGCGAAGCTGCGCGGTGATTTCATCGCCGCCGCGCAGGCCGCGGGCCGCGATTTCACGGTGGACTGGGTGCATCTGAAGCTCAACGACCAGGCGCAACGCACGGTGCTGTGCAAGGATCCGTTCCGGTCCGTCGACGAACGGGTGGATCGGCTGATCGCGTCGATGTGACGCGTCCGGGTCGGGGCGGCACCCGGCCGGGGCGGGCACTAGTGTTGCCCTGTGGCGATCTCGAAAGTCGAACGGCTGGTGAACCTGGTCATCGCGTTGCTGTCGACCCGCCAGTACCTGACCGCGGAGAAGATCCGCGCGTCGGTGGCGGGATACGCGGACTGCGTCAGCGACGAGGCGTTCAGCCGCATGTTCGAACGGGACAAGAACGAACTGCGGGACCTGGGTATCCCCCTGGAGACGGGGGTGCCGTCGCGGTATTCGACGGTGGAGGGGTACCGCATCAACCGGGACGCTTACGAGCTGCCGCAGATCGAGTTGACGGGGGAGGAGACCGCGGCGGTCGCGGCGGCCGCGGCGCTGTGGGAGTCCCCGGAACTGGGTTCGGCGGCGCAGCGGGCGCTGCTGAAACTGCGGGCCGCGGGGGTGCAGGTCGAACCGGAACCGGCGGGTACGTTCCCGCCGCTGCCGACGCGGGCCCGCGGCTCGGAACCGGCGTTGCAGGCGTTGCTCGCGGCGATCCGGGCGCGGCAGACCGTGCGGTTCCCGCATCGCAGCGCCCCCACCGATCCGTGGGTGCTGCGCACCGTCGAACCGTGGGGGGTGGTGACGGTCAGCGGCCGCTGGTATCTGGTGGGGCACGACACGGACCGGGACGCGGTGCGCACCTTCCGCCTGTCCCGCATCGGTGAGGACGTCACCGCGGTCGGGGACCCGGGGGTGGTGCACATTCCCGACGGCACCGATCTGCGTGCCCGGGTGCTCGCGACGACCGGCCCGGGGGAGGTCACCGGATCGGCGACGGTGTGGGTGGCCGGTGGGCGTGCGTTCGAGTTGCGGCGTCTCGGTCGGGAGGTCGGGTCGCGGCGGGTCGGGGATCGCGACGGGACGGTCCTGGAGGTGCCGGTGCGGTCCCGTACCTGGCTGGCGCGGATCGTCGCCGGTCAGGGACCGGACGCACTGGTACTCGACCCGCCCGGGTTGCGGGCGGAGGTGCAGCGCATCCTGACGCGGGTCGCGCACACCGACGACGACGGGGGACTGCAGCGGTGAGTACACGACTGTCGGATCGGCTCACCCGCCTGCTGAACCTGGTGCCGTACTTCACGGCCCGACCGGGGATCTCCGCGGCCGACGCGGCCGCGGATCTGGGGGTCAGCCCGAAACAGATCATGGACGATCTGAACCAGCTGTGGGTGTGCGGGCTGCCCGGCTACGGGCCCGGCGACCTGATCGATCTGTCGTTCTCCGAGGACAGCATCGTGGTGACGTACACCGCCGGGATGGATCGGCCGTTGCGGTTGACGTCGACGGAGGCGACGGTGCTGTTGGTGGCGTTGCGGTCGCTGCTGGACATGCCGGGGGTGGTCGATCCGTCCGCGGCCCACGGCGCGATCGCGAAGATCGAGGTGGCCGCCGGCACCGCCGCCGGTGGACAGCGCCCGCCCGTCCCGGTCACCGACGATCCGGTGGCGGCGCGGGTACGGGCCGCGGTCCGCGACCGTCGGGCGCTGCACCTGACGTACTATTCGGCGTCCCGCGACACCGTCTCCGAACGTGACGTGGATCCGATCCGCATCGTGGTGATCGACGAACACACCTATCTGCAGGCGTGGTGCCGCACCGCCGAGGGGGTGCGGCTGTTCCGGTTCGACCGCATCGACGCCGCCGTCCCCCTCGACGAACCGGCGCGGCCGCCGCGCACCGTCCTCGACGACGGCACCCGGTTCGAGGTGTTCGCCGCCGACCCGACGCTGCCCGCTGCGCGCCTGCGCATCGCCCCCGGGCACACGTGGCTGCTGGACTATCATCCGTTCACCGACGTGCGGATCGGGGACGACGGGCACTGCGAGGCGGTGCTGCGGTACGCGTCCCCGGAGTGGATGGTGCGGCTGGTGGTGGGGCTCGGCGCGGGGGTGCAGGTGCTCGATCCCCCCGACCTGGTGGAGGCGGTGCGGCAGCGGGCCGCGGCGGCGCTGACCGCCTACACCGAACTCGACACCGGCGACGCCGCGTCGGGGGAAGCCGCCGCGCCCGGCGGGGACCGGTGAGCCACGACCCGGTGAACACCGGGAGAACAGTTCCCGGAACGGCTTCGGCCCCGGAACGGGTGTGCTGCGGTCCGGTAGCATCGATGCGAGCCAATCAGTGGAGGTAGCAAATGGGTTCCTTGAGCGTGTGGCATTGGGTTGTCGTCGCGGTGGTCGTCGTGATCCTGTTCGGCTCGAAGAAACTGCCGGAGGCCGCGCGGGGTCTCGGCCGGTCGCTGCGCATCTTCAAGAGCGAGGTCAAGGAGATGCAGAACGACGATGTGCGGCCCACCCCGGCGCCGGCACCGGACCCGTTGCCGGCGGCGCAGACCGGTGACGCGGCGGTCGGCGACGTGGCGCAGCGGGCACACACCGAGCCCCGGTCCGCCTGACCGACGATTCCCGACCGGGGCACCCGCCGGGTGTCCCGGCGTTCGCCTGACCGTGGCGCCCCGATCCGCCGACGGTCCCGACAGGAGCTGAGACCCGCACCGTGCGCATCCCGTTCGATCCGCGCCGCCGCCGACGCAAGATCAATCCCGACGGCACCATGTCGCTCGTCGAGCACCTCTACGAACTGCGCACCCGCCTGCTGATCGCGGTGGCCGCGGTGATCGTCACCACCATCGTCGGGTTCATGTGGTACAGCCACGGACTGTTCGCGGTGCCGAGCCTCGGCTCGATCCTGCTCGACCCGTACTGTTCGCTGCCGGCGTCGGCGCGCGCCGACTTCAGCGCCGACGACGGCTGTTATCTGCTGGCCACCGGCCCGTTCGAACAGTTCATGTTGCGGTTGAAGGTCGCCGCGACCGCCGGGGTGGTCCTGGCCTGCCCGGTGTGGCTGTATCAGATCTGGGCGTTCATCACCCCCGGCCTGTACGCGAAGGAACGCCGCTACGCGGTCGGGTTCGTGGTCTCCGGTGCGGTGCTGTTCGTCACCGGCGCGGTCCTGGCGTACCTGGTGGTCACCCACGCCCTGTCGTTCCTGCTCACCGTCGGCAACGACGTGCAGGTCACCGCGCTGTCCGGGTCCGAGTACTTCGGGTTCATGATCAACCTGCTGGTGATCTTCGGGGTGTCGTTCGAGATCCCGCTGGTGCTCGTCGCGCTCAACGCGGTCGGGGTCCTGTCGTACGCCAAGCTCGCGTCCTGGCGTCGCGGCCTGATCATGGCGATGTTCGTGTTCGCGGCGATCGCCACACCCGGTCAGGATCCGTTCTCGATGACCGCGCTGGCGCTCGCGTTGACGGTGCTGCTCGAGATCGCCATCCAGATCGCGCGGCTCAACGACAAGCGGCGGGCGCGACGCGACACCGAGGAGGGCCTCGCCGACCTCGACGACGAGGAGGCCTCCACGATCTCCGCGCCGACCCCGGTGGAGCGTCCCACGGCGACCGACTACTCCGACACGCTGTGAGCACCACGACCGGCCCCGGGGTGCCGTCACCGCGGTTCGCGGCGTTCACCGCGGCCCTGCCGTTTCCGCTCGACGAGTTCCAGCGGCGGGCGTGCGCGGCGCTCGACGACGACCGGTCGGTGCTGGTGTGCGCCCCCACCGGCGCCGGGAAGACCGTCGTCGGGGAGTTCGCGGTGCACCTGGCGGTGCAGGCCGGCAGCAAATGTTTCTACACCACCCCGATCAAGGCGCTGAGCAACCAGAAGTACGCGGATCTGTGCGCCCGGTACGGCACCGACACGGTCGGGTTGCTCACCGGTGACCAGTCGATCAACGCGGACGCCCCGGTGGTGGTGATGACCACCGAGGTGCTCCGCAACATGATCTACGCGTCGTCGACGGCGCTGATCGGGTTGAGTCACGTGGTGATGGACGAGGTGCATTTCCTCGCCGACCGGTTCCGCGGGGCGGTGTGGGAGGAGGTGATTCTGCACCTGCCGGAGGATGTGCGGTTGGTGAGCCTGTCCGCGACGGTCTCGAACGCCGAGGAGTTCGGGCAGTGGATGACGACGGTGCGGGGCGACACCACCGTCATCGTCGACGAGGTGCGGCCCATCCCGCTGCACCAGCACATGATGGTCGGGCCGCGCCTGTACGACCTGTTCGACACCGGCGGTGGGCGGGACCGGGGTGGGCGGACGCTGGTGAACCCCGAATTGCTCACGCAGGTGCGGCGCCGCAACTCCCTCGACGGCGGGTTCCGCGGGCGCGGCGGGTTCCGGCCGCTGCCGCGACCGGATGTCATCGCCCGCCTCGACGCCGCGGGGCTGCTGCCGGCGATCACCTTCGTGTTCTCCCGCGCCGGCTGCGACGCGGCGGTGACCCAGTGCCTGCGCGCCGGACTGCACCTGACCGACGACACCGAGGCCGCGCAGATCCGGCGGATCGTCGACGAGCACACCGCGGACCTGCCGCGCGCGGACCTCGAGGTTCTCGGGTACGCGGCGTGGCGCACCGCACTCGAACGCGGCATCGCGGCGCACCACGCGGGGATGCTGCCGGCGTTCCGGCACACCGTCGAGGACCTGTTCGTGCGGGGTCTGGTGCGGGCGGTGTTCGCCACCGAAACCCTCGCCTTGGGCATCAACATGCCCGCACGCACCGTGGTGCTCGAGAAGATGGTCAAGTACAACGGGGAGACCCACGCCGAACTCACCCCCGGCGAGTACACCCAGTTGACGGGCCGCGCCGGGCGACGCGGCATCGACGTCGAGGGGCACGCGGTGGTGCTGTGGCAGCCCGGGCTCGAACCGCAGGCGGTGGCCGGGCTCGCCTCGACCCGCACATTTCCGCTGCGCAGTTCGTTCCGGCCGTCGTACAACATGGCGGTCAACCTCATCGACGCGGTCGGGGTGACCCGATCCCGGCAACTGTTGGAGATGTCGTTCGCGCAGTTCCAGGCGGACCGGTCGGTGGTGGGGTTGCGGCGCGGCATCGAACGGCACGAACAGGAACTGGCGACGTTGCAGGATCGGCTCGGCGGCCCGGACAGCGACATCGTCGACTTCGTGCGGTTGCGGGCGGAGTTGACCGACGCGGAGCGGCGGCACGAGCGGACCCGACGTCAGGATCGGCGGTCCGCGGCGGTCGCGTCGCTGGTGGCGTTGCGGCGCGGGGACATCGTGGCGGTGCCGGCGGGGCGGCGCCGCGGGGTGGTGGTCGTCGTCGACGCCGACCCCGACACCACCGATCCCCGACCGCGGGTGGTGACCGTCGACGGCTGGGCGGGGCAGGTGTCGGCGGGGGACTTCCCGACCCCGGCGACGGTGCTGGGCCGGTTGCGGTTGCCGCGGCACGCCGATGCGCGCACCGGGCGGTCGCGCCGCGACATCGCGTCGGCGTTGCGGTCGAAGAACGTGGCGGCGCCGCGCCGCCCGAAGCACACCCGCACCGGCGGCGACACCCGGGAGATCGACCGGCTGCGCCGACAGTTGAAGACCCATCCGGCGCGTGCGCATCCGGACCTCGAGTCGCTGGCGCGGGTCGGGGAACGCTATGGGCGGCTGCTGCGGGACACCGAGGAGCAGCGGCGCCGCGCGTCCGCGGCCACCGATTCGCTGGCGCGCACGTTCGAGCGGATCGTGGCGTTGCTCACCGACCTCGGGTACCTGACCGCGGGGCACGATCCGGCGGTGACGGAGGCCGGGGAGCGGCTCGCCCGGATCTACACCGAGGCGGACCTGGTGGTCGCCGAATGTCTGCGCCGGCGGGTGTGGGCGGGACTGTCCCCGGCGGAACTCGCCGGGGTCGTCTCGACGGTGGTGTTCGAGTCCCGCGGCGACGAGATGTCGGAGGTGCGGGGCCCGACGGCGCCGCTGCGGCAGGCGATGGCCGAGACGGTGCGGGTGTGTGAGACGGTGCGCGGCGACGAGGTGCGGCACCGGTTGCCGGTGACGCGCCCCTCCGATCCGGGATTCGTCACGGCCGTGTACACGTGGGCGCAGACGGCGTCGCTGACGCAGGCGTTGGCGGCGGCGGACGCCGCGGGCAGTGACCTGTCGCCGGGGGATTTCGTGCGGTGGTGCCGGCAGGTGATCGATCTGCTCGATCAGGTGCGGGTGTGCGCCGACGACCCGGAGACCGCGCGGACCGCGCACCGTGCGGTCGCGGCGGTGCGCCGCGGGGTGGTTGCGGTCGATGCGACGGCCGGGTGAGCGGTGCGGGGCGGTGCCCGCTCCGCGGTACCGGTGTGGTTTGATACGGCCGATTCGATACGGCCGCTGCCGCATGGCTGACCTGTTGTGGGGGCGCGACGGTGTAACGACGTGAACGAAGGTGAGTGGAGGCGACGATGACCGATCCGAACGAGCCGAAGGACGCCGGAGGCGGCGAGCAGCAGCCCGCCGATCCGTGGGCGCCCCCGGCGGCGGCCCCGCCGTCCGAGGCCGCCGCGCCGGCACCGCAGTGGGGTCAGCAGCCGGCCGGTGAGTCCACGGCCGCCCCGCAACCGCAGTGGAGTGCACCGGCGTCCGGGGAGACACCGTCGGCGCCGCAGCAGTGGGGGCAGCCCGGCGGTGCGCAGTGGGGGCAGCAACCCGGTCAGGCCGCGTCGTGGGGTGCGCCGCCACCGCCGTCCGGGGGTGACGCCGCCGGGTGGGGGCAGCAGCAACCGTCGGCGGCCCCGTCGTGGGGCCAGCAGCAGCCGGCGCAACCGTCGGGGTGGGGTGCCGCCCCGCAGGGGCAGCAGCCCGGCGGTGCGCAGTGGGGGCAGCAACCCGGTCAGGCCGCGTCGTGGGGTGCGCCGCCACCGGGCCAGCAGCAGGTGCCCGGGCAGCAGGCTCCGGGGCAGCAGTGGGGGCAGCCCGGTCAGCCGGGGTGGGGTGCCGCCCCGCAGGGGCAGCAGCCCGGCGGTCCGCAGGCGGCGCCGCACTGGGGACAGCAACCGGCCGGAGCGGCCGGTTGGCAACAGCCGGGGACGTCGGGCGCGTCGGGTACGCCCGGTCCGAAGTCGAAGACCTCGCTGATCCTCGCCGGTGTCGGTGCCCTCGTCATCGTCGTGGTCGCGCTGCTGGGCCTCGTGCTGTTCGGGAACTTCGGGACGGCCACCCTCGAAGCCGGTGCCGCCGAGACCGGTGTCGCCAAGGTCCTCACCGAGTCGTACGGGGCGTCGCAGGTGGGGAACGTGTCGTGCCCCGAAGGTCAGGAAGTGGCGTCCGGTAACAGCTTCGACTGCACCGTCACCGTCGACGGTCAGCACCGCACGGTGACGTTGACGTTCACCGACGACAACGGCACCTACGAGGTCAGTCGCCCGCACTGACCCCACCCGCGCAGTTCGGCCGGTCCCGCCACCTGCGGGACCGGCCGAACTCGTCCGCGGGGCCGGCTGCCGTCACCGTCTCGAACCCGATCGTCGAGGCGGTGCGGACGCGTGACCACGCCACCGACGCGAGGCCCGGCTACCCCCGGGTTGCGAGCGCCGCGGTGAGCGCCCCCACTGCGCGTTCGACACCCCAGCGGGCGGCCGACGCGGCCAACGCATCCGGGTCTGCGGGTGCCGCCTCGAGGGTGTCGGGCCGCGACAGTCGCACCGGCGCGTCGACGGCGACCCGCACCACCGGCAGCGCCGCGTCCAGATAGTCCCCGGCGGCGACGAGTGTGCTGCGTATTCGCGCCGCCAGCGGGGAGGTGTCGTCGGTGGCGGCGGCCCGCACCGCGTCGAGCGAACCGTACTGCAGCAGCAACCCGGAGGCGGTTTTCTCCCCGACCCCCTTGACGCCGGGCAGACCGTCGGACGGGTCGCCGCGCAGCGCGGCGAGTTCGGCGTACGCGGCGCCGGCGCGGTCGGTGGGCACCCCGTACCGGTCGGCGACCTCGGCGGGCCCGAACAGTTCGGCCCTGGCCAGGCCCCGCCCCACGTACAGCACCCGCACCGGCACCGGCCGGTCGGTGACGACCTGCAGCAGATCCCGGTCGCCGGAGACCACCACCACCGGGTCGGTGACCTCCCGCGCGGCGAGGGTGCCGAGCACATCGTCGGCCTCGTACCCGTCGGCGCCGCCGGTGGCGATGCCCGCGGCAGCGAGGATCTCGAGGATGATCGGGATCTGCGGGGTCAGCGCGGCGGGAACGTCCTCGACGGTGCCGTCGGAGCCGGCGAGGACCCGGTGCGCCTTGTAGCTCGGGATCGCCGCGACCCGGAACGCGGGGCGCCAGTCCAGATCCAGGCACACCACCAGCCGGGACGGACCGAGCCGCCGGATCAGGGAGGCCACCATGTCCACGAACCCGCGCACCGCGTTGACCGGGGTGCCGTCGGGGGCGGTGATGGACTCGGGCAGGGCGTGGAAGGCACGGAACCACAGGCCGGCGCCGTCGAGCAGCGTCAACGGTGCGGTGGGCGCGGTGGAATCGGTCGCTCGAGCGGTCACGGGAGATCATCCTGCCACCCGGACACGACCGTTACGCTGAAACCCATGTCCACTGCCGCATCGTCCACCGCCGCATCCCGTTTCCCCGCCGCCCGGTACGGTACCCGCCTCGCGACCGCCGCGGAGCTCGGTGCCGCCGCCGGGGTGGATGCGCTGCTGATCACCCCCGGACCGGACCTGCGGTACCTGCTCGGGTCCCGCGCCGAATCGTTCGAGCGGCTCACCTGCCTGGTGATCCGCACCGACGGGTCCGGTCCGGTGATCGTGGTGCCGCGGCTCGAGTTGGCGGCGTTGACCGACTCCGCCGCCGCCGAACTCGGTCTGGTGGTGCACGACTGGGTGGACGGGCAGGACCCGCACGGCCTCGTCGCGTCGCTCGTGCCGGGCTCGAAGGCCGTCGCGGTCGCCGACGCGATGCCGGCGCTGCACCTGGTGCCGTTGACCGCGGCGCTGGGCACGACCGTGCACCTGGCGACACCGGTGCTGCGGCAGCTGCGGATGCGCAAGGACGACGACGAGATCGCGGCGTTGCGCCGCGCGGGTGCCGCCATCGACCGGGTGCACGCCCGGATGGGTGAGTGGCTGCGGGTGGGCCGCACCGAGGCGCAGGTCGCCGCGGACATCACCGCCGCGATCGTGGCCGAGGGGCACACCGAGGCGGCGTTCGTGATCGTCGGTTCCGGTCCGCACGGCGCCGACCCGCACCACGAGGTGTCCGATCGGGTGCTCGAGTCCGGGGACATCGTCGTCGTGGACATCGGGGGGCCGGTGGAGCCGGGGTACTACTCGGATTCGACCCGCACCTACAGCCTCGGCGACCCGGATCCGCGGATCGCCGAGACCATCGCGGTGCTCGAGGCCGCGCAACGCGCCGCGGTCGACGCGGTACGGCCGGGGATCACCGCGGAGGCCGTGGACGCCGCCGCCCGGGACGTGCTGACCGCCGCCGGGTTCGGGGACCGGTTCGTGCACCGCACCGGGCACGGCATCGGCCTGTCGGTGCACGAGGAACCGTACATCGTCGGCGGCAACACCGATGTGCTCGAGGAGGGCATGGCGTTCAGCGTCGAACCGGGCGTGTATTTCCGCGGTGAGTGGGGGGCACGCATCGAGGACATCGTGCTCGTCACCGCGGACGGTTGCGCACCGGTCAACCATCGTCCGCACGGGTTGACGGTGCTGCCGGGCTGAGCGGCAGCCGGTACCGGGCGGGGATGCGTTCGACGATGCCGCCGGCGAACACCTCGTACAACGGCAGGGTCTGCAGGTGCACGTACCCGATGTGGCAGTCGCACCGCGGTTTCGGGCATGCCACCGGTGCGGGTGTCGGCCGGTGACTGCCGTCGTACAGGTTCCCGAGGGGAGTGTCGACGAAATGGCAGCGGCGCACCGTGCCGTCCCCGTCGACGCTGACGACGCTGTGCCCGGTACGGCACGGTCGGCCCGCGGAGGGATGTGGGCGCACCGAGTACCCGAACAGCGGATCGATCTCCGTCCACGCGGCCTCCTCGTCCGGTGGGTAGCGGCGCCCCTCCTCCGCGTTGACCCACAGGTACGTCGACTCCGGTAGGGCCGCGCGCAACGCGCGGGCCTCGTCGAGGTGGTCGGCGAGCCCGACGATGCCCACCGAGTGCCGCACCCCGAGCACGTCGAGTTCGGTGCAGCGGGTGAGGAACCGGGCGCGGGTGATCTGCCCGGGATGGTAGGTGCACCACAGGGCGATCCGGTCGCGGTCGGTGTCGGCGAGCCAGCCGGTGCGGCACGCGAGGTTGGTCTGCGCGGCGACGGTCCCGATGTGGGGTTGGTGCGACAGTGCGGTGAGGGCGTCGCGGTACCAGCGGCGGGTCAACGCCTCCCCCCACGGGGTGAACAGGATCGACAGACGCCGGTGCCCGTCGGGGTTGTCGGTGGCCCACTGCACGAACCGGTGCAGCGCGTCGCGGTCGGTGCGCAGCGCCTCGGGTGGGTCGTGGTGTTTCGCGAACGGACAGTACGGACAGTCGTAGTTGCAGGACGTGAGCGGCCCGCGGTACAGGACGGTGAAGTCGTCGGGGCCGGTCGCGGCGTGCGGCGGCGCCGGCTGCGGTGCGGTCATCGGAGTGCGGCGCCGGTCATGGCGGCGCGGACGTCGGCGGACACCAGCCACGGGCCGATGACGTCGGAGTGGGCGAGCCCGTCGGCGGTCAGCTGCAGCAGCCCGTCGCCGGTGGTGGCCCAACCCCGATCCAGGAGGGCGCACAGTTCGGGCCGGTCGGTGAGCGGGTCGCTGCCGAATCGGGTGGTGTAGTCGGCGCGAGACACTCCGTCGGCGCGCAGCAGGGTTTTGATCAGCCAGCGGCGGCGTTGCTCGTCGGCGTCGAGTCGGATGCCGACGGTGGCGCGGGTGAAGTCGGCGGTGGTGGTGTAGTCGTCGAGGATGGCGCGGACCGCGGGGACACCGACGGCGTAGTCGAAGGAGTAGTGCAGGTCGGTGGTGTAGGAGCGGGCGCCGCAGCCGAGACCGATCATGCCGTCGTCCTGGCAGCAGTAGTCGGTGTCGTCGCCGGGGACGTCGGCGCGCCGGAACTGGCGCATGGACAGTTGCCGGTAGCCGGCGGCGGTGAGCACCTCCACGCCCTGCCGGTACAACCCGAGCCGGTGGGTGTCCCAGCACGGGTCGGGTGTGTTCCCGCCGGCGCGGTGACCGAGCCCGGTCAGGGGGCGCACGTACAGCGGGTACAGGTAGATCTCCTCGGGGCGGCGCGCGAGGGCGGTGTCGAGGGAGTACCGCCAGGTGCGTGCGGTCTGCCCGTCGATGCCGTAGATCAGGTCGAGGTTGACGATCGGGAAGCGGCCGTCGTGGAGCCGGTCGAGGGCGGCGTCGACGTCGCGGCGGCGCTGGGGGCGGCCCGCGGCGTGCGCTTCGGTGTCGAGGAAGCTCTGCACGCCCATGCTGACGCGGTGGACCCGGTGGGCGGCGAGGACGTCGAGCCGGTCGTCGGTGGCGGTCGCGGGGGAGGTTTCCACCCCGACCGGTAGGGACGGGAGTTCGGGGGCGACGCCGGTGAGGATCGTGAAGAGCCGGTCGAGTTCGGGGGCGTCGAGGTAGGTGGGGGTGCCGCCGCCGATCGCGGCGGCCGCGAACCGGGCGGCGGTGCCGGTGGCGTCGAGTTCGGCGCGGACCTGCTCGGTCTGCCGGGCCAGCGCGTCCAGGTAGGCGCCGACCCGCGCGGCGGGTGGGTGGGCGGTGGTGAACAGATTGCAGAACCCGCAGCGCATCTCGCAGAACGGGATGTGCGCGTACAGGAACAGTGCCGACAGGTCCTGCCCGGCCCACACGTCACGCAGCCGCGGGGCGGGGTGCAGCGGCCGGTAGGAGCTCTTGTGCGGGTAGGCGTACAGGTATCCCTGGTACGGGGAGTCGTCGAGGTCGACGGTGGGGGTGCCGGGGAACGGGTGCGGCAGGATCGTCATGTGGTCTCTCCGGTGCGGGGGTCGAGCACGGTGTGCAGGTACGGGACGGTCCACACGCAGTCGTGGGCGAGGCGGTGCCCGTCGAAGCCGTCGTCGCCGTAGGCGGTGCCGTGGTCGGAGCACACGATGGTGAACACGGGGCGGGGTCCGGTGGTGAGCAGGTCGCGCAGGCGGGGGATCCGGGAGTCGACGTACCGCAGGGCCGCGGCGTGGCTGGCGAGGGTGTCGGGGGGTCGGGTGTCGGGGGTGCTGGCGATGTCGTCGAGGTAGAAGTGGTTCGGCTGGTGGATCGCGGGCACGTTCACGTACACGAACCGGGGGCGGGGGTCGGGGTCGGTGACGACGCGGTCGAGAACGTCGAGTTGGTGGTCGAGGCATGCCGGGTCGGTGACCCCGGTGCGTTCCGACCAGTGGTGTTCACCGAACAGGGCCGGTAGCACGCTGCCGAGCGCGGTGCGGCCGTTGAAGAAACCGACACCGCCGAGGCACACGGTGCGGTAGCCGCGGGCGGTGAGGGCCTCGACGACGGTGGCCTGCTCGAACGTCCAGGTGCCGGGGCCGACGTGGGCTTCGGCGCTGCCGGGGAACGCGGCGGCGAACAACCGTTCGTAGGGCGCGGGTTCGGCGGGGGTGGGCAGGAACCCGGCGAAGAACGCCTGGTGGGCGGGGAAGGTGAAGGAACCGGGGGTGTGGCGGCGTTCCCACCGGCCGTCGGGGGCGAGCGCCGCCAGATGCGGGGTGCGGCCCGCGGCGAGTTCGGCGGCGGCCACGTCGTAGCGCAGGGTGTCGAGGACGATCAGGGCGATGTCGTGGCTGCCGATCACATCGCGGAATCGGGGTGGGGCGTTCATGCGGGTGCCTTCGCGGTCGAGGTGGTGGCGGTGAGGGCGTGGATCTGGGCGTCGTAGGGATCGTGGGCGCGGTGACGCAGACCGGGCAGGTGCGGCAGCAGGTCCCCGAACGCGTTGACCTCGGCGACGACGACCGGTGCACCGCGGTGCGCGCCGCGCGCGGCGGCGGCACCGAGCAGCACGTCGACACCGACGGTGTGGGTGCGGGGGAAGCAGGCGGCGGCGGCCTCGGCGGTCGTCAGGACCTGCCGCCAGGTGGGTTCACCGATCGCGGCGCGCAGTGCGGTGAGATCTCCGCGGGCGTTACCGAGGTGCAGGTTGGTGATCGGGCCGGTGGCGGTGCGTACCACCGCGTGGGTGGCGGTGCCGGCGACGACGAGGACCCGCACGTCCACGGCGGTACCGGCGAGCACGAGTTTCGGGAACCAGCGTTCGATGTGCAGTCGCAGCGGGGCGAGCGCGTCGACCACCGCCGCGACGTCGGGTCCGCGGAACACGCCGGGGCGCAGGCTGTTGCGGAGCCGGCCGGCGCGCCAGGTGAGGGGTCCGCGGGCCAGGACGTCACCGCGGTGGTGGCGTTGCAGTGCGAGGACCCCGGACGCCGACGAGCCGTGCGCGGGTTTGACGAACACCCGGTGCATCCCGTGTGTGGTCATGCGTTCGCGCAGGTCGGCCCAGCCGGTGATGGGTGCGGTGCCCGGCGGGTCCAGGGCGTCGGGGACGGGCACCGCGGCGGCCGCGAGCCGGGTGTGGCAGGCGCGTTTGTCGAACAGGACCGCCAGATCGTGCGGGTCGCTGGTGACTCGCGCACCGGACGCGGTCGCGGCGGCGGCCAGTTCGGTGGCGGCGCGGGTGAAACCGCGGTACCAGGCGGGTCCGGTGGTGAGGGCGCCGCGCGGCGGGCAGGTGGCGGCGCCGCGCAGCAACCGGTCGACGTGCGGGTCGTCGCCGGGGGAGTCGATGCGCACCGTCACCTGCGTGGCGTCGACCGGCTGGGCGTGCAGGGCCGCGGTCAGCGCGGGCCCCGCGGCGCCGGGACCGCCGGTCAGGGCGGTGCGCCACGGCAGCACCGTCGGGTCGGGTATCCCGGCGCGGCGCGCCGCGGCGGTGAGCAGCGCGGTGCGGCGACCGGCCGGGTTGCCGACGATCAGCAGTCTCATTCGGACACGGCGGTGTACAGGTACGTTTTGTCGCCGTAGGTGTCGGGTTCCTGCCGGTCCTGCGCGGAGACGGTGATGTGCGGGTGCGCGGCGCGCAGGCGGCGCACCGCATCGTCACCGACGTAGTGGTGGTCGAGGATCAAGGTGGTGACCGCGCCGAGGTCGGCGGCGGCCAGAGCGTCGGCGCCGGTGTCGGTGAGGGTGCCTTTGGACAGGTCGAGGTCGGTGATGCGCTGCAGGATCGGGGCGCCGTCGAGGGCGGCGGCGATCTCGTCGGCGAGGTCGCTGTTGCACAGGCCGAGGCGGGTCAGGGCGGGGAATCGGTCGCCGGCGAGCAGCGGTGCGAGGGGGTCGACGGTGGTGATTCCGCCGTAGTTGTCGACGCCGAGCCACAGTTCGAGGTCGGTCAGGTGCGGGGCGTCGGCGGCGAGGAACGCCTCGAGGTACCGCTGCTGCAGGCCGCCGGATTCGATGGTCAGGGACGTCAGTTCCGGTAGTGCGGGCGGGGCGAACGGTACGGCGTCCCCGATGAGGCTCGAGCAGCCGCCGCGCAACTGCAGGGTGCGCAGCTGCCCGAACGCGTCGAGCACGGCGGTGAGGTCGCCCCAGTCGATCCAGGAGATCTCCGATTCCTCGAAGGTCATGTCGCCGACGAACAGGTGCCGCACCCCGGTGAACGCGGGCAGCGCGGGGGTGATCGCGGCGGTGGGCAGCGGGTCGCTGGCCTCGCTCCACTGGCCGAGCAGCAGTGCGGTGATCTGCCCGGCCCGGTCGGTGGCGGCGAGCGCGGTCAGGTCGGTGACGAATCCGTCGTCGCCGCGATCCCAGTCGGTGGCGACCTTCCAGGCCGTCGCCGCCGGATCGGTGGGGAGAGGGGTGCCGGCGGTGTACTGCTGCACGGGTAGTCCGGCGAAGGTGCTGGTGGGAGTCGAGATCGTCACCGGCATGGCTCCGTTCTGCGCAAGTGGGACGGGCGTACTGGATGGTCGGACGGTACCCTACGGCAGCGGCCCGACAGCGGCGCGGCGCCGCGACCGGGAACACTGGTGGCCATGAGCAACAACGCAGTGGCGGCGGGCACCGTCGTCGTGTTCGGGGGACGTAGCGAGATCGGGGTCGAGACGGCGGTGCGACTCGCCCCGGGGCGCACGGTCGTGCTGGCGGCGCGGCGCGCCACCGACCTCGACGACGAGCAGCGGCGGGTGCGCGCGGCGGGCGCGGTCGCGGTGCACCGCGTCGAGTTCGATGCCGATGCGCTCGACACGCATTCGGCGGTCCTCGACGAGGTCGTCGGGTACGGGCCGATCGATGTGGCGGTGCTCGCGTTCGGGATCCTCGGGGACCAGGCGCGGGCGGAGGTCGATGCGGTGCATGCGACGGCGATCGTCCACACCGATTATGTGGCGCAGGTGGCGCTGCTCACCGAACTGGCGCGGCGGCTGCGGGCGCAGCGGTCGGGGCGGATCGTGGTGTTCTCGTCGGTGGCGGGGTGGCGGGTGCGGCGCGCGAACTACGTGTACGGGTCGGCGAAGGCCGGGTTGGACGGGTTCACGTGTGGGCTGGCCGATGCGTTGCACGGCAGCGGGGTGTCGGTGCTGGTGGTGCGACCCGGGTTCGTGATCGGGCGGATGACGGCGGGGATGAGCCCGGCACCGTTGTCGAGCACCCCGACGCAGGTCGCCGAGGCGACGGTGCGGGCGCTTGCGCGGGGCCGCGGGCAGGTGTGGGTGCCGGCGATCCTGCGGCCGGTGTTCGCCGGGATGCGGCTGCTGCCGCGCCCGATCTGGCGGCGTCTGCCCCGGTGATCACGACGACGGGTCAGGGCCGGCGGGTTTCGAGCAGGCGCAGCCACACCTCGCTGATCGTGGGATAGGCCGGGACGGCGTGCCAGAGGGTGTCGACGGTCAACCGCGCGGTCACGGCGATGGTTGCGGCGTGCAGTAGTTCCGCGACGTCGGGTCCGGTGAACGTGGCACCGACCACGATGCCGGTGCCCCGCTCGACGACGAGGGTGGCGTGTCCGGAGGTGTCGTCGCGGGCGAGGGCGGCGCCGGCGACGTCGAGGTCGACGGTGAGCGGTTCGACGTCGAGTCCGGCTTCGCGGGCGGTGGCGGTGGTGTGCCCGACGGCGGCGATCTCCGGGTCGGTGAAGATCACCTGCGGGATGGCGTTCGGGTCGGCGACGGTGCGGTACCGGGGCGCGTCGAGGCGACGGCCGTCGGCGCGGGCGGCGATGACGTCGCCGCACACCCGCGCCTGATATTTGCCCATGTGGGTGAGTGCGGCGCGGCCGGTGACGTCGCCGATCGCGTACAACCAGCCGCCGGTGACGTCGGTGGCCGTGAGGTGTTCGTCGACGGTGATCGGGTCGCCGGGGGTCAGGCCGACGGTGTCGACTCCGAGATCGGTGGTGGCGGGTCGCCGGCCGGTGGCGAGGACGATCTCGTCTGCGGTGACGGTGGTGCCGTCGTCGAGGGTGACGGTGACCGGTCCGCCGTGCACGAGTCCGATGCCGGTGTGCGCGGCGCCCGGCCGGGTCACGGACCGGACCTGTGTGCCGAAACGGATGTCGACGGCGTGGCCGCGGAGTGTGTCGGCGACGGCGGCCGCGGCGACGGCGTCGACGTGGGGCAGCAGCCGCGGTCCGCGCACCACCACGGTGAGTTGTTCGACACCGAGGTGCCGCAGCCAGGTGGCGGCCTCGCAGGCGACGACACCGCCACCGACGAGGACGACACGGCGGGGGATCTGTCGCAGGTTCGTCGCGTCCCGCGACGTCCAGGGTCGGGCGGCCCGCAGTCCGGGCAGGTCGGGCACGGTCGGGACGGAACCGGTCGCGACGACGACGGCGTGCCGGGCACGCAGGGTGCGGGAGGTGCCCGCGTCGTCGACGGTGACGGTGCGGTCGCCGCCGAGGCGGGCGTGTCCGCGCACCACGTCGATGCCGGCGTCACGGGCCCAGGACACCTGTCCGGTGTCGTCGTGGTGGGCGGTGAACCGGTCGCGGCGCGCGAGGACGGCGGCGACGTCCACGCCGTGCGCGTCGATCCTGCCGGCGACGCCGGGCATGTGCCGGGCGGTGTCGAGGACCCGCGGTGGGGTCAGCAGCGCCTTGCTGGGCATGCACGCCCAGTAGGAGCATTCGCCGCCGAGCAGGTCGGCTTCGACGAGGACGGCGGTGCGGTCGGACCCGGCGATCGCGGAGGCGGCGGCGTTCTCCCCGGCGGGTCCACCGCCGAGGACGATCACGTCGACGGTGTCGGCTGCCATGGGTTCCACGGTAGGTGCCGCACCGGGTGCACCACACCGGTTCCGGTCAGGTCAGCAGCGGGGAGTCGGCGTCGAAGACCACCCCCATGGGCGCGAGGACCCGCACGGCCTGCTCGGCGGTCCACTCGTCGAGGTCGCACAGCAGCACCGACCGCCACGGCGTGATCACGATCGGGTGGTCGACGGCGGCGAGGAACTCGGCGGTGCGGGCGGGCAGCACACCGCCGGGCAGTCCACCGGCGAGGGTGACGGCGTCGTCGGTCTGGGGGAGCCAACCGATCGGCGCGGCCGGGCCGGTGCCGGTGCCGGTGCCGGTGCCGGTGTCCACGGTGGGGTCGGGGGTGCGGAGCAGCGTGGTCACGGCGGTGGCGGTGTCGGCGGTCACCCCGGTGACCCGGCCGTGGTGCACCACCGCGAAGTCGCCGTTCGGCAACGCCTGCAACGCCCGGTCGGGACGTAGTGCGGCGATGTCGCCGGTGCCGTCGTCGATGCCGAAGACGGTGTCCGCATCGCCGGCGGGATCGGCGGTGAGCGCCGCGACCAGCGCGGCGCTCACCGGCCGGATGTCGCGCAGCCCGCCGCGACGACCGGACAGCGGGGACGCCAGGACGCGCCGACGGTCCGGTCCGTGCACGGTCGACCCGGCATCGGCGAGTGCGGTGGCGAGCCGCTGCCGGTCGCCGTGCAGCAGCAGTTGCCCGTGCTCGGTCAGGTGCAGGGTGTGGTCGCCGTGGGCGTGGGCGATGTCGGCGAGGGCCTGAAGTGCCGCCGCGGTCAGCGTGCCGGCGGGCAGGTGGATCTCGACGTGTTCGGTGGGGGTCGGGTCGGTCACGGTCCCAGTATCCGCGGTGGCGGTACCACCGCCACCCGGTGACGTCGATCATCGACGAACTGCGCAGCCACGACCCGCACCCGCCGTTTCGGGACGTGCCACGCGGCATCCCGGCATGAGCGTCACACGTTCCGTAGGGTGAGCGATATGCCCGAACCGGGAACCACCGCGCCGACATTCACCGACCTCGCGGACGCACAGTACGTGTCCTTGAGCACCTACCGTCGTGACGGTACCGCCGTGCCCACCGCGGTGTGGGCGGTCGCCGACGACGACCGGCTGCTCGTGTGGACGGTCGCCGACTCGTACAAGGTGCGGCGGTTGCGCCGCGACCACCGGATCACCCTCGCGGTGTGCGACGCGCGTGGCCGGGTCCGCGGCGGCAGCGTCGCCGGCACCGCGACGATCCTCGACGACGCCGACACCGACCGCACCCGCGCCGCGATCATCGGCAAGTACGGACTGTTCGGGTGGATCGCTGTCAAGACCAGCCTGCTGCGGCGCGGTCGCGCCGGCACGGTCGGTCTGGCCTGCACCCTCGATCCGGCCCCGGGAGCACCGTGAACGTCCACGATTTCACCGTCACCGCGGCCGACATCCGCTGACTTGACGTCCTCCCGGGTGTGAACGACCGGGATTCCCACCACACCGCTACGCGGCGTCCGGGCGGGTTCCTGTTTCACCGGGGCCCGCTTTCCGCTGAGCGGACAGACCGACCCTCATCACTGCAAACGACTCTCGCAGAGCACAGTTCGAGGTGAGCCAACCGGGCTCTTCCCAGATGAGGGTGTAGGTCGGCCGGGCGCGTCGGTCCGCAGATAGACGTCGAGATCTCCCGACGATGGAGGTTCCTACGCCATCCATCCGAAAGACCTCGACGTGTCCGAAGCTACCCCGCCGGCCGGCTTCGGCCGCCCTGACCTGACCGCCTTCGCGTCTTATCCCAATCGACTCTGATCGGGTCTGCTGATCCTCTCGACGAGAACGCAGCGACATCACAGCCACCCAACCCCGACCGTCCGGGAAGCCGGGACACGTCACATGGCCTGTGCTGCGGGCGTGTCGAGTGGGTCGTCCAGGGGCGACGCAGGAGCGTCGACGCGACGTGCTGAGAGGTGGTTTTAGTCGAGCACTAGCACACCGGCTACAGGCATGGCGATAGGTCAGGAACGGCGTCGCTCCCTACGCAGGAGGGAGCGCAGAGTCTCGGCGTTCGCGTAGCCGACCCGTAGCGCGATCTCGGCGGAGGTGAGGTCCGTGGTTGCTGAGAGGTGCCGAGCTCGTTCGATGCGAAGCCGTTGGACGAAGCCGAGCGGAGTGAGGTTGAGCGCCGCACGGACTCGTCGTTCGAGGGTGCGCCGGCTGGTGCCGAGCGACTGCGCGACGAAGGCGACGTTGAACGGTTCGTCCAGGCGGGCGCGCACGAAGCGTTCGAACTCGACGACGATCGGGTCCTCGTGCCGGAGATGTTCGTAGGCGACGAAGGCCGCCTGCGACGGGCGCTCGTCGATGATGAGGAGCTTGGCGACATGTTGGGCCAGGTCGGGGCTGATCGATCGCACGAGTGAGAGCGCGAGGTCGATGTG